>Ga0213919_1000558_pt1 | contig 16061 bp, 18 predicted proteins | sample McNCre317MG_FD_161056 | JGI IMG/M metagenome (GOLD analysis project Ga0213919, IMG submission 161056) | Freshwater microbial communities from McNutts Creek, Athens, Georgia, United States - 3-17 MG | ecosystem: Environmental > Aquatic > Freshwater > Creek | place: USA: Georgia | collected... | reverse complement strand
CAATGCAGCAAAGATCCACATTGGCAATAGGAACTGTGATGTTGTTGCACGCAACATAGAGTAGAAAGGTGTGAAGTACCAAACTGGCGCAATGTGCGGAGGTGTCTTCAATGGATCTGCCGGGATGAAGTTATTGTGCTCTAAGAAATAACCACCAACTTCAGGCATGAAGAACACGATGAATGCAAATACCATCAAGAACACACCAACACCTAGAAGGTCATGTACTGAGTAGTATGGGTGGAAAGGAATACCATCAACAGGTACACCATTTGAATCCAAGTTTTCTTTAATTTCTACGCCATCAGGATTGTTAGAACCTACTTCGTGCAAAGCAACGATGTGAGCAGCTACCAAACCGATTAATACCAATGGAACAGCAATCACGTGGAATGAGAAGAAACGGTTCAATGTTGCATCGCCCACTACGTAGTCACCACGGATCCATAAAGATAGATCTGGGCCAACTAATGGAATAGCAGCAAACAAGTTCACAATCACTTGTGCGCCCCAATAAGACATTTGGCCCCATGGTAATAAGTAACCCATGAAAGCTTCAGCCATTAGGCACAAGAAAATTGCGCAACCGAATACCCAAACTAATTCACGTGGCTTGCGATATGAACCGTAGATCAAACCACGGAACATGTGTAAATAAACCACCACGAAGAACATAGAAGCACCTGTTGAGTGCAAGTAACGCACTAACCAGCCCCAAGGTACTTCACGCATGATGTACTCAACAGACTGGAATGCTTTTTCAGCATCAGGCTTGTAGTGCATCACTAAGAAAATACCAGTAATGATTTGAAGAGCTAAAACTAGAATCGCTAAAGAACCAAAGAAATACCAGAAGTTAAAGTTCTTTGGTGCGTAGTACTTAGTTAAGTGACCTTCAATCGTCGCTGTTAATGGGAAACGTGAGTCAACCCATGCTAATAATTTTTGTCCGCGCGAGGCGTTCGCTGGAACTTCTTTTTCATGAAATGCCATGTTTTACCCCTTACGCTTTCTTATCTTCACCAATGATCAACTTTGTGTCGCTCACATACATATGTGGTGGCACTTCTAAGTTGTCTGGCGCAGGTTTGTTTTTAAATACACGACCAGCTAGGTCAAATGTAGAACCGTGACATGGGCACAAGAAACCACCTTCCCAGTTATCTGGCAAAGATGGCTGCGCACCTGTCTGGAATTTTGCAGTTGGTGAACAACCTAAGTGTGAACAAATACCAACAGCTACCAAGTATTCTGGCTTGATAGAACGGTATTGGTTACGTGCGTATTCTGGTGTTAACGCATCTTGATTGCGCTCTGACTTTGGATCAGCCACTTCAGCATCAGTCTTTTTGAGTGACTCAATCATTTCAGGTGTGCGGCGCACAACCCAAACTGGTTTACCGCGCCATTCAACGGTACGTAACTCGCCAGGCTGCATGCCAGCGATATCCATTTCCACAGGAGCACCGGCTGCTTTTGCTCGCTCAGATGGAGCAAATGTATTTACCAAAGGTAATACAACTGCTGCACCACCCACACCGCCTGCAACTGAAGTCGCAATGATCCAGTTACGACGGCTTTTATCCATGCATTGATCACTCATTACTGATTTCCCTCTTGTAAGGCTTTATTTTTGACGTCAACGGGCAATTATAGCGAAGGCGCCCCCCCGATTTAAACCCCATCCGCTTAAAAAATAGGCAAAAACAATAAAAAAGTTACTGACTTACAAAGGCTTACACAACCTAAGTTTTAAACAGGGTTGGGAATATCGATAAAGGTATGCTTTAAACCAAACTTCTTAGCTAAGTGTTCACCTAGGGCCTGAATGCCATAACGCTCCGTAGCGTGGTGCCCAGCAGCGATGTAAGCAATGCCCATTTCTCTAGCAATATGAACTGTTGGCTCGGAAATTTCACCACTGATGTAAGCATCCACTTTCATTGAAATAGCTTCATTTATATAATATTGGGCTGCACCTGTACACCAAGCAATCGTTTTAATGGGCTGTTCAAGATCCCCAATAACTAGAGGATCACGGCCTAAACGGCTACCAATACTTCTAGCTAATTGGCCCAAATTCCCCAATTTTTTTGAGGATGCATCAGGCTTACCCTGCCAAATGAGACCATCCATCCCCTTAGAGCCGGACACCGACCAACCCATCATTTTTGCCAATTGGGCGTTATTACCCAACTGAGGATGTAAATCTAAAGGTAAGTGATAAGCCAATAAATTAATGTTGTGATCCATTAAAAGCTTTAAGCGAGCATGTAATTGCCCAACAATCGCTGGCTCATCACTTTTCCAGAACCAGCCATGGTGAACCAAAATGGCATCTGCTTTTTGAGCAATAGCTTCCTCAATTAAGGATTTACTAGCAGTAACCCCCGTCACAATCTTCTTAATAGAAGATACTCCCTGTACTTGTAATCCATTAGGGCAATAGTCCTTCACCCGATCCACCTGAAGTAAATCAGCTAGATGATCCACAAGAACATCTCTAGAAATAGATCCCTTATTACTTTTAATAACGTTTTTTGTTTTTAAGGGGGCTTTTAAACTTGGCTGGCTTTTTTTTGGCATTCGGCTAATCTATCACTATGTTGAAACGACTTTGGTTACTCTTCGCACAGATTGTCACTCTTTTATTGGCAATTTTGTTTATCTTAAGTACTTTTAAGCCTAATTGGCTAGATAGTATTGGGCTTTATGGTGTGAGCAATGTCACCATTCATGAATCATCTATTGACCCAAGCACGCCCAACCCAGGCTCGCACCATGAAGCCGTGAAGCACTCCATGCCAGCTGTTGTGAATATTTTCACCAGCAAAAATATTCCAAAAATAAAAAAGAGTAGAAAAGACCCCAAAAACTCCCCCAACGATCCTTGGTTCCAATTCTTCTTTGGTGATCAAGGACCAAATCAAGAAGAAGAGTCTTCTAGCCTAGGCTCTGGTGTCATTGTTAGCCAAGAAGGATTAATACTTACCAATCATCATGTGATTGATGGTGCCGATCAAATTGAGGTGGCCCTAGCTGATGGCAGAAAAACCAAAGCCACAGTGATTGGCAGTGATCCCGATACGGATATTGCTGTTTTAAGAATTAATATTGCCAACCTACCAAGCCCTATTACCTTTGCCAAAATTGAATCGGTCAAAGTAGGAGATATTGTTTTAGCCATCGGTAATCCATTTGGCGTAGGCCAAACAGTTACCTCAGGCATCGTCTCAGCATTAGGTCGGGATCATCTAGGTATTAATACATTCGAGAACTTTATTCAAACAGATGCGGCCATTAACCCGGGCAATTCTGGTGGCGCTTTAATTGATACTAGAGGTCATCTAATTGGTATCAATACAGCCATTTATTCACGCAGTGGTGGCTCAATGGGCATTGGCTTTGCTATCCCAGTAAGTACTGCAAAAGAAGTTCTAGAAGCAATTACGAAAAATGGTGGTGTGACTCGTGGGTGGATTGGTGTAGAGCCACAAAATATCAATCAAGAACTAGCTGATACCTTAAAAATTAAACAAGAAGGCGTGCTAATTGTTGGCACACTTCAAAACGGACCAGCAGACAGAGCAGGCATAAAACCAGGTGATGTTCTTAAGAAAATTAATGGCAAGCCCATTAAAGATATTACGCAACTACTCAATCAAATTGCAGCAGCCAATCCTGGAGAAAAAATCAGAGCCGAGATCAACAGGAAAGGTAAAGATTTAGAAATTGAAGTACAAGTTGGCAAGAGGCCTGGAGCAAAAAGGCAGAAATAAGTATTAATTAAATCAAATTAAAGGCAATAAAAAAGAGACCTGATATCAGGTCTCTTTTTACATACAATACTAACTAATCAAACTAATTAGAACTTGTATGTCACACCAACTGAAGTCGCTACTGGGCTAAGGTTCAAGTTGCCAGAGTATGCGCCACCAATTTTTACACCAGTTTTCATGCTGATGTACTTAACATCAAGGTTAATACCCCAGTTTTTATTCAACATATAGTCAGCACCAGCTTGCAATGCATAACCTACACTTGCGTTATCTACTGCAGCGGCACCACCTACCAAGCTTTCGCGACGGCTAAAAATTGTGTAGTTAACACCTGCGCCTACGTATGGCTTTACTGGGCCAATAGCGTCGAAGTGATATTGAGCTAACAATGTTGGAGGTAAAGCTCTCACGTATCCAATACCAGTGCTACCTTCAGAAACATTTACTCTTTGAGGGTAAGTTAGAACTAATTCTGCTGCAATATTCTTTGTGAAGAAATAAGATACATCGAACTCAGGAATCGTTGTATTTTTAGCCTTAATATCAGCCGCAGCAACAATGGCTGTCTGACCATTATCCCAATTCAAATTAGTTGCACGAACTCTCACCATCCATGGGTTCTCTTCTGCCATTGCATTCAATGACAAAGCTGCCAAAAGGCCCAAAGCTAATTTGCTAACTGTTTTTGTGTTCATTTCTTATTTCCTTTAATAGTCACAATCTGACAGTAAAAGGTTAAAACGAACTAAGTTATTAAGACTTGATAAGCATCAAATGAGCGGTTTGTTGAATTTGATCTAGATTAATAAAACTAGTGCGCCAGAATTTTTGATAAAAATTCCTTGGCCCTTGGCGATCTATCTTCTGGTTTGTTGAAGAAATCATCTCTTGTGCAATCTTCAACAATCTTGCCTTGATCCATGAAAATAACTCGATTGCTTACTTTTCTAGCAAAACCCATCTCATGGGTTACGCACATCATGGTCATACCTTCATTTGCAAGCTGAACCATCACATCTAATACCTCACCAACCATTTCTGGGTCGAGAGCTGATGTTGGCTCATCAAATAGCATCACAATAGGATCCATACTCAATGCTCTAGCAATAGCTACACGTTGCTGCTGACCACCAGACAACTGTCCTGGGAATTTATCCTTATGAGCAGAAAGTCCTACGCGCTCTAAATATTTAAGACCATGTTTTAAGGCCTCTTCTTTGCTACGTCCCAATACTTTAATTTGAGCTAATGTTAAGTTTTCCGTAACAGATAAGTGTGGGAATAACTCAAAATGTTGAAAAACCATGCCTACACGTGAGCGCAATTTAGGTAAGTTAGTCTTAGGGTCATGGACGGGTACACCATCAACAGTGATCTCACCTTTCTGGAATGGCTCTAATGCATTAATTGTTTTAATTAATGTCGACTTACCTGATCCTGATGGGCCACATACAACCACCACTTCACCTTTTTTGATGTCAGTTGTGCAATCAGTGAGTACTTGAAAGTTGCCATACCACTTGGAGACATTTTTCAATTCAATCATGGGAGTCTCTTTATCTATTTATAGTATTAATTAACGAATAATTGCAACGCGCTGCTGCAGAATCTTCACTAGTCTGGAAAGACCAAAACAAATAAAGAAATAAATAACAGCTGCAGCCAAATAAGTTTCAATAGGTCGACCATAGTTTTTGCCAGCCACCTCAAAGCCTTTGAGCATGTCATAAGCGCCAATGGCATATACCAAAGACGTGTCCTGAAATAAAACAATCGTTTGCGTTAAGAGCACAGGAATCATATTTCTAAAAGCCTGAGGCAAGATGACTAAACGCATATTTTGCGCATAAGTCATACCCATCGCTTGTCCTGCATAAATTTGCCCTCTTGGTATTGACTGAATACCTGAGCGCATAATTTCACAAAAGAATGCTGATTCAAATGCAATGAATGTAATGATCGCTGATGCTTCTGCACCAATAGGACGACCCAAGATACTTGGCATTAATAAGAAGAACCACAAGATCACCATCACCAAAGGAATGGATCTCATCATATTCACATAAGCGCCTGCCGGAATCGTTAGTGTGCGTTTACCAGAAAGGCGCATTAAAGCTAACAGCGTGCCAAAGAATATGCCACCAATAGTTCCAATAACCGTTAACTGAAGACTAAAGAGAAATCCACTCAGCACATATTGCCGAATCATTTCCAAGTTATAAAAGGAGAGATCAATATTCATATTTATCTTTCCTTAGTGTCCGCCAGAGCTTGCAGAAACAATAAATCCTGGCACTCTTGTTTTAGATTCGATCAACGCCATGATTCGATTAACTGTTAAAGCAGAAACAACATATAACGCCGTCACTCCTAGATAAATCTCAATACCTCTAGAGGTTTCTTCTTGAGCTTGCATAGCAAACAAAGTTAGCTCTGCTACAGATACAGCAAAAGCAACTGAAGAATTTTTAATGATGTTCATGGATTCCGAAGTTAACGGCGGAATCACAATGCGCAATGCCATAGGCAAAATGACATAGCGGTAAGACTGAAATGTCGTGAGTCCCATAGCCATGGCGGCAAAACGCTGACCTCTTGGCAAGGCCCCAATACCAGCCCTTACCTGTTCAGCAATACGAGAGGATGTAAAAAATCCTAATGCCAAGCTAACTAAAATAAATGAAGGTAAACTTTTTAATACTGGGATAAGGGCAGGAACTACGTGATACCAAAGAAATACCTGTACTAGCACAGGAATACTTCTAAATAGTTCAACCCAAACGTTACCTATAGTCGCTAACAATCGAGTTACAAAGTTATCAGGCGGCAAGGTTCTTAAGGCACCCATCAGAATGCCTAAAACCATTGCAATCAAAAGTCCAAGAGCTGATACCGACAAGGTCCAACCCCAAGCTGACATGATCCAGTCTAGATAAGTAGTTTCTCCACCTGTACCAAAACATACAGGGGAGAAATTTTCATCTAAAGTACTTTTACAAAATACTTCCCAATTCCAAGACATCTATTTTTACTTTCTTGCTTGAGAAATTATTTCTTAGCGTAGTCTTCAGCTGGTTTGTCATTTGGATAAGCCCACGCATCTTTAGTACTTGCAGATAAAGCTAAGCCAACCTTGTTACCTTTTGGAGGAATTGGTTGCAAGAACCATTTGTCCCACAATTTAGTTAAGGTGCCATCCTTCATCATTTTCTTAATGCTGTCATCCACAGCTTTCTTAAATTCAGGATCATCTTTACGCAACATGATGGCGATTGGCTCAACAGCAATCACTTCACCAACAATTTTGTAATCTGCTGGGTTCTTAGAGTTTGCAATATTTAATGCCAAGATTGAACCATCCATCACAAATGCATCTGCACGGCCAGACTCCAGCAACAAGAAACTATCAGCATGGTCTTTACCAAACACTTCATTGAAATCTACACCAGCTGCTTTTTCATGTTTACGTAACAATTGAACTGAAGTTGTACCTGTTGTTGTAGCAACTTTCTTGCCATTCAACTGATTTAAAGAAGTGATGCCAGAATTAGCTTTAACAGCAATGCGAACTTCTTCAACATAAGTTGTTACAGCAAACGCCACATCTTTTTGGCGTGTTGCATTATTAGTTGTAGAACCACACTCAAGATCCACAGTACCGTTTTGTACTAATGGCAATCTGTTCTGTGAAGTAACTGGTTGGTACTTAATATCTAATGATTTTAGTTTTAATTGTTTTTGAAGATCACCAATCACACGTTGGCAAATCTCAACATGGTAACCAACATATTTGTTGTCACCAATTGTGTATGAAAGGCCTGAAGACTCACGAACACCCATGGTAATTGAGCCTGAAGATTTAATTTTATCTAGTGTGCCTGCTGCTTGAACAGCAGATACCAAACCCAAACCTAACATTGCTGCAATTAATAAATTCTTTTTCATATTTTCTCCTGTATGTACTGTACCTATTTAGCTAATCCGCTAACATTACTCACATGTAGTTTTTAGCAGATTTTACGGATAAAAGGGAGTAGATTTTGATCTTAAGAACCAAATAAAAACCCCACCTTAAAAAGGAGGGGTTTTTATAATTGTGCAAATGGATTTTAGAACTTATATCCTAATCGGATAACGTAGTCCGTTGGATTTAATGTCAACTTAGTATTTGTAGTTACATTACCTAATCCATTACCAAAACCAGGACCCACAAAAACCACATCTGACTTAAGCGGAATATAAGAAACAGAGCCGTTAATAGACCACTTGTCATTGATGTTATAGACCAAACCAGCGTTGTAAACAGGAGCCCAACTAGAGCTCATAGTTGCAGAAATGCCCGCTAATTCAGCAACGGTCGTGCTAGATGTTCTTGGTGTAACGTTGCTAAAACTAGCGTGAGTAATACCTAAACCTACATATGGTCTAAATGCACCATTAGGCTCCATAAAGAAATACTTAGCTACCAATGCTGGAGTTAAGGCTTTTGCCGTGGCAGCAGCATTTACAACTGGCTCAGCAGTATTATGCGGAGCAGCCATATTGATAGTTAGTTTTGGTGGCACTCCTAACGATAATTCTGCGCCAATATCATTCGTAAACATATGTAAAACGCTAATAGTCGGAGTGCTTGTATTGTCAATATTTGCTGTTGCTCCCGTTAACGCTCCAGTAAAAACTTGTGCTGATGTGTATCCAGTATAGGGACCTGCAGGGATTGTTGTTGAACTACCACTTGCCGATGCTGGCCCCAAGCTAGCATCGGGTCTAACAAAGGCAATTCCAAAACCAACAATAGTGTCTCCGGCTTTTTGAGCTTGCGCTCCTGCAGCAGCTAATAATGCAACGACTAACAAACTTAATTTTATTGTTTTCATGTTATTTCTCTCCCAATGAAAAAGAACTACCGTTCTAATTTATTGTATTTTGCAATAGAAGTATGTTGGTATTAACCCTTGAGTCTTAATATCAAAATCTTCTGAAAACACATTATTGATATTTAACTAATGATGGACTGAGTTAAATAATCGATAAGAAAAAACCCACCCTGTTACCAGAGTGGGTTTCAATACAACTTAGTACTACGTACTAATCTTTAACTGGCTAAGCCAGCGTTAGATTAGAAATTGTGAACTAAACCTAAAGCGTATTGGTTAGCTTTTAGTTTGTCGCCAGCAGCTGTGTACTGATAGTCGCTATGACCGTCAACTAAGTAAGCATATGTACGCTTGCTGAACTCGTAACGTGCACCAACTGAGTAACCAGTCCAAGTGCCGTTATAACCAGTAGAGTTTTGCTGCTTACCGTCAGAGTACTGAACGAATGCCCATGCCTTACCAACAGGTACACGTGCACCAACGCTAACAGCATGACGATTATTCAAAGTTGCATCAGCATTTGTTTCTTTAGCTTCAACTTTACCGTACTCAGCGAACAACTTAGCAACTGTCAAATCATAGTCAGCAGCCATAACTGTTGTTGTAGTTTTAGTTGATTTTGCAGCAGCAGCAGCTACAGCTGGAATAATAGCTGTATAACCTGAAGCGATCGTACCTGTGTAAGTTGATAGAGTATTTGTACCATTTGCTACTTGAAGACCTGTTACAGCAGATACAGCAGCTGTATCAGTGTTAGCAACTGAGTAAGCACCAGCTACTGACCATGCGCCTTGAGCGTAGCGAGCTTTAGCTTGGTAACCACTACCCGTTCCAGCATCAGCAGTACCGTCTTTTAACTTAGTATTGCTTGTAACACCAACAGCAGCTGTTAAGCCGTTAGCGTTGTAAATATAGTTAGCAGCAACGTTACGACCAGTAATAACTGAGTCGTTACCAACCAAGTTACCTACAACGTTTGAACCGTCAGCTTGGTAAGGAACAGCGATATCACGTACGAATGCTGAGTTTTGACCAGCTTGGATTGTATGTGAACCCATTGTCAAACTAGCTGTCAAAATACGGTTACCAAAAGATGTTGCGTCAATAGTGTTACCTACGCCGCTAGTAGCAAAAGTTGATGAGCCGCTTGATGTACCATCAGCACCGTTTGCTGCAGAGTTATAACCAAAGTTGTTACGTGGCAAAGAACCAATCCAAGACTCAGCTTGGAATTGAGCTTTAACACCACCACCAATGTCTTCAACAGCCAAGATGCCCCAACGGCTTGAGTCATTGTTGTTGTACATTAAACCTTGTTGAGTTGTTTTAGCAGCTGAACCAACTTGTTGGCTGAAAGAACCAGCACCTACGTCCAATGTACCGTAGATAGTTGCTGTAGATTGAGCTTGAGCTGCGCCAGCTACTGAAGCCAAGGCTGCTAAAGCGATAAGTGATTTTTTCATTCGTAAATCTCCATTAATGTGAAATAAACGTACCTAGTTCTCTAGGGACGTATCCATACTGCATGAGGCGTATGGCCGTTCTTACATGCTTGCGGGTCTTGATGTGACTCTTTCTGTCGATTCTTGATTGTTTTACAAGGAGTGTTGCATCTACGCAACAAAATGATTTAATGGTTATACTTTTCAAAGGAAAATTAGGTTCAAATACATATTAACCCTTATGAATATAGTGATTTTGGCTCATGGCGAGTAGAGAATTTCTGAAAATTATGAAAAATGCCAGGTCTGGTGATGCTTTTGCGCAACAGAAAATTGGTGAAATGTACCTCTTTGGGGAACCTGGAACTCCCAAAAACATCTCAAATGCTCTACTTTGGCTTGAGAAATATTCTGTAACTACTGGATTTTTAAAAGATATTTCCAATTTAATTGTTTCTAATTTGAGCTTAGAAGATGCTTTATCCAAAGATCAATCTAAGTTTGCTTGGAAATGCATTGTCCACTCAGCAAGCCTTGGTCAAACCTTAGCTAGATGGCTTTTTGTTCAAGCCATTGCTAGCTTAAATAGCACTGGCCAATCTCCTCACCTAGCTTTTAGTGCTTTAAGCACGGCAGATTGGAATGAAGCAGGTTCTTTAGATGACTCCGCAGAATTATCCCTTCGCTATTTAGAGGAATTAGCTGATCTTGATTCTTTTGAAGAGCAAGTTAAAGCACAACAACTGTTAGCTAAATGCCTGTTAGATGGCCGACTTGGCAAAAGAGATGTTGAAAGATCTAAAAAAATTACCTTGCACCTTGCTAAACAAAAGAATGAAGTGGGTTTAGATAGTTTGTTATCCATCTCATTGAGCTCATCAAGTGACGCTATCGGTAAAGATCTATTACCTGCGCTAGAAATACATCTACCAACTTTACTCAACACCAAAAAATATCAAGCTGAGCACACACAAATTTATTGGGCAGCATGGCAAGGCTTGCAGAACACTAAAGCTCTAGAAATTGCTGCCGAGCTTGGTCATGCGCCAGCACAACTAGCCTTAGGTCTTCGCTTGGCTAAATTATATGAAAAGAATGAAAGCTCTGATGATGGCGATGCGGGTATCGGTGCCGGGGGCAATGCTCGTTTAAAGCAAGCGGTATATTTGTTAAAGTTGGCAGCTAAGAAAGGTGATCGAGATGCTTGGTTTGCGCTAGGCCTCATTAACCGTATGCCGCAATACTCTGGCTATAGTGCTGAAGATAGTAATGACTGTTTTGATAAAGCGGCTGACTTAGGCCATCCGCAAGCTCAATATCGCAAAGGTTCATCCCTATGGCGTAAACGTGCGCAAATGAATGAATCCATTGAGGGGTTACAGGCTTCTTATTGGGTTTGGCAAGCTGCACAACAAGGCGTCACAGAAGCAACTGAACTACTATCAAAAATGATGATGAGTTGCCCACAGGCCTCCCTTAATCAATGGCATACCTTAGCAAGCGCTGTTAGCAAAGCTTTAGAAGAAAGTAGTCACCGTTTTACTGGCGATATGTTGCTAACTTGCCACCGAGTCATTGTGGCTAATCAATTAAATTTATCTAGAGCAGAATTATTGTTAGCAGATATCCAAAGTATTCAGCATGAACATGGTGCAGTCGTAGATATTCGGGAACACTCGCCACGATCAATACCTAAGCTCATACAAATTGAAACACTTGAACAACGTAAAGCGCTCATGATGGCCAGTAAAGCTTTTTCTAATGCCTTTACTAGCAGTGTTATTGATGAAGGTAATTTAAGACAAAGGCGCTACCGCCTAGAAAAGCTCATGCAAACTTTAGGTGTTACTGAGGAAGATTCATCTTTCGATGAATAATTTTCTAATTAGCTATTAGTTTCTTTGTCAGCAGAATCAATCGCAGGCTCATAGAATCTAGCCACAAAAATACCTAGCTCATAAAGCACGCAAAGTGGCAAAGCTAATAAAAGTTGCGACAAAACATCTGGTGGCGTTACAACCGCAGCAATAATGAATGCACCCACAATCACATAAGGGCGTATCTCTTTTAGCTTTTTGATTCTGATCATGCCAAGCTTAACCAACACCACCACCACAACTGGCACTTCAAATGTTAGGCCAAACGCTAAGAAGGTGGTCATAGCAAAGCTTAGGTACTTATCAATGTCAGTAGCCATGTCAGCACCTAAAGGTGCGTTGTAATGCGCCATGAAACTAAATACTGTTGGGAATACCAAGAAATAAGCAAAGGCCATACCTGAAATAAATAAGATATAGCTACTAATCACAATAGGAATCACCAACCTACGCTCATGGCTGTATAAGCCAGGTGCAATAAATGACCATACCTGATAAATGATGTAGGGCAATGCCCCAAGGAAAGCTACTAAGAGAGTGACCTTCATGGGCACAAAGAATGAGCCCGTCACATCCGTCACAATCATGCGACCACCATGAGGAAGCGCATCTAATAATGGCTTGGCAAATAAATGAAAAATATCTGGTGCCCAATAAACCAAACCAATAAAAACAACCAATAAAGCAACAAAGGATCGAATTAATCGGTCACGCAACTCAAATAGATGAGACAAGAAAGTTTCTTGAATACCTTCTTCTTGTTCTGTCTCTGGTGTTTGATGTTGTGACATGGTTATATTTTTCTTTTATGTTTCTTTTTTGCGTTTCTTTTTACATTTCTTCTGTTATTTTGATTTGGTGTATTTTATTTCTTATTCTTTGTTTTATCTTTTTTTACTTCTTCATATATCAGAAGAAAGATTTCGATGTTTTTTGGGCAGTTGCTGCACGGCGGAAACGCTTTACTCTTGCCGCACCTGATTGAATCCGTGTCTTAACACCTGTTGTTTTTTTATACCACTGAGGCATTGCAGAACGCTTAACACCCCAACTATCTTTACCTTGGCGAAGATTACTCTTAAAACTAGTGGCGCCATATCCGCTACTGTCAGAAAAGTCCTCAAAGCTATCAGTCAAACTAGATCTGACTTCTTGAGTAGTTTGCGCAAAACTAGACTCAACATCTCTCATGCTAGATTGCACATCTTTCATTGCGCTAGTTGCAGCTTCCTGCATTTTTTTTAATTCTTCTAACTCAACCTGGCGATTCACTTCACTTTTAACTTCGGCCATATAGCGCTGCGCACGCCCCATGAGTGTTCCCGCCATGCGGGCTACTTTAGGCAAGCGCTCAGGGCCAACCACCACTAAGGCCACAACGCCAATCAGTGCTAACTTGGAAAGTCCAAGATCGATCATATAAAAGTGAAGTTAAATTTAAATAGAGCCACTATCTTGTTTCTTAATAAGTGGCTCTTAAAGACATGACTAATTAGCTCTTGCTAACGTCTTTAGCTTGAACATCCACTGTCTTGCCATCAGCGGTCGATTGACCTTGAATTTGCCCCGCTGGCTTATCAGTTTCACCTTTCATGCCATCTTTGAAACCTTTAACGGCGCCACCCAAATCCTCACCGATATTGCGTAGTTTTTTAGTACCAAATACCAAAAGAACAATCACAAGAACAATAATCCAGTGCCAAATGCTAAATGAACCCATTTTTTACTCCTATTTAATCTTTTTTCCACGGGCGAGGTCCGCCCAAGATGTGCATATGTATATGGTAAACCTCTTGACCACCATCAGCACCGTTATTAATCATCACTCTAAAACCTCCAGCATCGCCAGGTCGGCCACCCTGCTCAAGCGCTAAGCGTGGTGCAAGTGTCATCATTCTACCCAGTAATGCCTCATCCTTGCTGTCGGTCACCATTAAATTGGCGAAATGACGCTTAGGTACTATTAGAAAGTGTACGGGGGCAGATGGGTTAATGTCATGAAAAGCAAACAACTCTTCATCTTCATAAACCTTTTTACTTGGAATTTGACCCGCAATAATTTTGCAAAAAATGCAGTTTTCTGAGTGTGTGTGTGGCGCGTTACTTGTGTTGTTGATTTGGCTCATGATTTTCTAGCTGCTTTTTCTGCAATGCCTGATACACCTTCACGACGTTCTAACTCAGCAATCACATCTTCTGGTCTTAAATTAAATTGTGATAAAGCCACAAAACAGTGGAACCATAAATCAGCAATCTCACCCACAAACTTGGTTTGCATCTCTGGGGCCAAATTAGAAAAACGGCTATCTTTTGCCGCCATGACTGTTTCAGCAGCTTCCTCACCTATCTTTTTCAAAATAGCGTCATCACCTTTGCTAAATAGCTTAGCAATATAAGAAATATCAGGATCGGATTTACCCGCAAGAAATTCTGTGCGGCGAGCATCCACCACATCAGCTAAACGCTTAATGGCATCCATATTGCTAGACGGGTCTTTGGCTTGTGTTGTCATGATTTAACTTCTTTAAGTATCGCTACAGGTATAAGTTTTGAACTCTAAACTATTTTTTCCAAATAGGACCATTGGTGCCTGTTTCTAAATCTAGAAAGAAACAACTATGAGCACCCGTATGACAAGCGATGCCATCTTTTTGATCTACCTTAATCAAAATAGTGTCGCCATCACAATCCAAATGAATACTCTTAACAGTCTGAACATGGCCAGACTCTTCGCCTTTATGCCAAATCTTATTGCGTGAACGAGACCAATATACCGCCTCACCTTTTTCTAAGGTTAGCTGTAAAGACTCGCGGTTCATCCAGGCCATCATCAACACATCACCACTTGACGCCTCTTGAGCAATCACTGCCACCAAGCCTTTGTCGTTCCAAGTAACTTGATCCAACCAATTAGGCTGGTTATTTTGTAAGTTGCTATCAGTCACTATAGGGTCCGTTCTTACAAATTGTTTTTATTTAAGAAATATCAGAATTGTTAATAATTTAGAGTCTAACGGGGATTCCTTGCGAAGCCATTAAACGTTTTGCTTCACCCACCGTATGTTCACCGAAGTGGAAAATACTAGCGGCCAAAACAGCATCTGCATGACCCTTGGTAATACCGTCGGCCAAATGCTGCAAATTACCCACGCCACCAGAAGCAATCACAGGGCAACTCACCGCATCACTTACCGCACGTGTTAATTCCAAATCAAAGCCATTTTTAGTGCCATCACGATCCATACTGGTTAATAAAATTTCACCAGCTCCGCGTTTGGCCACTTCTTCTGCCCAAGCTACTGCATTAATACCCGTATTTTTACGACCGCCATGGGTAAACACTTCCCACAGTCCTGGCTGTGTTTGCTTGGCATCAATTGCCACCACAATACATTGCGACCCATATTTAGCAGCAGCATCTGATACCAAATCAGGATTGGCCACGGCAGCTGAGTTCATACCCACCTTATCAGCGCCTGCGTTTAATAAACGACGCACATCAGCTACGGCTCGAACACCGCCACCCACTGTTAATGGAATAAATACCTGAGATGCCACATCTTCAATAATGTGCAAAATCAAATCTCGCTCATCAGATGTCGCTGTGATATCTAAGAATGTAATTTCATCGGCGCCCTGATCATCATAACGACGAGCAATTTCAACAGGGTCGCCAGCATCGCGTAGCTCCACAAAGTTCACCCCCTTCACCACTCGACCGGCGGTAACATCTAAACAAGGAATGATTCTTTTAGAGAGCATGGGTTTTGCTTTATTAGTTATTAATTTGATTAATTATTTTTTGTTATTTCTTGCTATTTTTCTTTGTTTCTTGTTATTTCTTTTTATTTCTTTACTTACTTCGCAACATATTCATCAGCGTATTTTTGTGCTTTCGCCAGATCCAAGTCGCCTGTATAAATAGCGCGTCCAGCAATCACACCCACCACGCCTTCAGACTCAGCAGCGCACAGAGCTTCCACATCGTTCATGTTAGTTAAGCCACCACTAGCAATAATAGGAATATTTACAGCTTGGGCTAACTTAATCGTTGCATCCATATTGATGCCCTTTAACATACCATCA
>Ga0213919_1000557_pt1 | contig 16069 bp, 10 predicted proteins | sample McNCre317MG_FD_161056 | JGI IMG/M metagenome (GOLD analysis project Ga0213919, IMG submission 161056) | Freshwater microbial communities from McNutts Creek, Athens, Georgia, United States - 3-17 MG | ecosystem: Environmental > Aquatic > Freshwater > Creek | place: USA: Georgia | collected... | reverse complement strand
CGGCGCCGACAATCATCACGTGAGGCCCGGTCTTGATCCAGTGGTTCCCCGCGGTCGGCTCCTTGGCGTAGGGATCCGTATTGCTGGCGTCGGTACCGCCGGCCAGCATGTACATGAAACCGATCTTGCCGCTGGCTGGCGTCGTGTGGCTCATCCAGGCGCCCGCCCACTCCCAGGCCGCCTTGTCCATGCACATCGGGTCGGGCCCTGGCGTAGTCGGATTGTCGGGCATGCAGGTGAAGCCATTGCTGCCCTCACGCAGCGTGCGCATCCCGCCGTCAGGCATCATCACGACGATGGAGGCCAGGGCGCTGACCTTTTTTGGTGCGGCGTGCATCGCGCTGTGGATCATTTTCTGATCGGCGGTCGACATGGCTGCCTTAGGGGAGTCTGCGGCGACTGTTACAGGCGTCGCCAGCATGGCCACAGTCGTGGCGATGAGAAGCTTGTTAGGGGTCATGGCTCTTCTCCTTCTTGTGCTGGTCAAAAACACCAGGCCTGTAAATGTCCCCTTTGCCGGTGAGGCACCGGCACATTCGCCTGGCCAGCTTGACCGGCGTAACAAATGCCTCCCATTCATTGTGAACGCCGCTGCCGGGTAGACACGGCGGCCTCCACAATGTTCAATCGGCATCCTCCGGGCACGTCACGACACTGCACGATCATCTGGCTGATTTGTTCCACGTGAAACAAGGCCGATCAGCCATCCTGCCAGCCCTGATTTCGGCCGCAGGATTTACCACTCATCCGCCCACGCGGCAAACCTGCGGCGACCCGCTGTTTCACGTGAAACACGCCCCTTCGCCCCCCCGACGCCGCCATCCCCGCCCTGTGCTACTACAATTCCGCTTAGCACCTCTCCTGCACCACCGCTCCAACTACGTTCCCGGATTCCCAACTGAGCCCATGCACAACCGCCACCGCCCTGCCCCACCGCCCGTTCTGCCGGCCGACAGCCTCGCCCACGCCCTGCTCAGCAGCGCCGAACTGGTCGCCGAGGTGATTGCCGGCGGCACGCTGACCACTGCCCTCTCCGCCCTGTGGGTCGCCCGCCCAGCGACACCGGCTGCCACCCGCGGGGCCATCCTCGACCTCACCTACGGCACCCTGCGTGATTACGGGCGCCAGGATTTCATCCTCGGCCGACTGCTTCAGAAGCCCCTCCCCGAACCTCTGCAATCCCTGCTGCGCGTCGCCCTGCACCGCCTGTCCGCGCGCCCCGAGAGCGCCCACACCACCGTCGACCAGGCCGTCGATGCCGCCGCCACCCTCCTCGGCGGCAACTTCAAGGGCGTCGCCAACGGCGTGCTGCGCAACGCGCTGCGTCAGTCCGCCGATCTCGCCGCCGCGGCCGACGCCGACATGGTCGCCGAGTATCGTCACCCGCCCTGGTGGATAAGGAAGCTGAAGACCCAATACCCCGCCGCCTGGCGCACGATCCTCGCCGCTGGCAACAGCCATCCCCCGATGGCCCTGCGCGTGAACCCCCTGCGCACCACGCTGGACGAAACCCTGGCCAGCTTCGACGACGCCGGCATCGCACTGCGCCGGCTCGCCAACGGCGCCCTGCTCCTCGAGCGTCCGCTGCCGGTCGCCCAGCTCCCCGGCTTCGGCGAAGGCTGCATCAGCGTACAGGATGCCGGCGCCCAGTATGCCGCCCTTCATCTGGATGTCTCCGATGGGCAGCGCGTCCTCGACGCCTGTGCCGCCCCCGGTGGAAAAACCTGCCATATCCTCGAGCTCGCCGACGCCGAACTCACCGCCCTCGACGCCGACGCCAGCCGTGCCCGTCGCATCACCGACAACCTGCACCGCCTGGGTCTCCGCGCCACCGTGCACACCGCCGATTGCCGCGACCTCCCGCGCTGGTGGGACGGCCGTCTCTTCGATCGCATCCTCGCCGACGTGCCCTGCTCCGCTTCCGGCGTGGTCCGCCGTAACCCGGACATCAAGTGGCTGCGCCGCTCCGATGACATCCCGCGCTTCGCCGCCCAGCAGGCAGAGATTCTCGAGGCCCTGTGGCAGGTCCTCGCGCCGGGTGGCAAAATGCTCTATGCCACCTGCTCGGTGTTCGCCGAGGAGAACAAGGACCAGATCGCCGCCTTCGCCTCCCGACATCCCGAATGCCGCCGCCTGCCGATCGACAGCCAGCTCGACTGCCAGTACCTGCCCAGCCCCGAACATGACGGATTCTTCTACGCGCTGCTCGAAAAAGCCGCCTGAGCGCGGCACCGGCCGCCGCGCGTTCCTGCACCACAGCCTCGCCCTCCTCGCCGCCAGCGGCCTCGGTGTACAGCCTTCCCCGGCCCATGCCGCCGAGGCCGAGATCCGCAACGCGGCGCTGCTGGCCAGCGACGACCAGTACGTCCTCGAAGCCGACATCATCGCCGAGCTCACCCCCCTGCTCGCCGACGTCGTCGGCCGTGGCGTGTCCCTCTACTTCGTCGCCGAGTTCGAACTGACGTCCGCGCGCTGGTACTGGCTCGACGAGGAGATCGCCACCCGGACGCTCACCTACCGCCTGTCTTACCAGTCCCTGACCCGCCAGTACCGCCTCACCACCGGCGCGCTGCACCAGAATTTCTCTAGTCTCAACGAGGCGCTGCGCACGATGCTGCGCATCCGCAACTGGGCCGTCGTCGAGCGCAACGTACTGCGCGTCGGCCAGAGCTACAACGCTGCACTGCGCTTCCGCCTCGACGTCGGCGAGCTGCCCAAGCCGCTACAGGTCAGCGCCCTCGGCCGCAAGGACTGGAGCCTCGCCACCGAGTGGTATCGCTGGACCTTCGTCGCCCACCCCCGGGACAACCGATGAGACCGACCGTCCTGATTGTCTGTGCGGCGATCGCCGGCATCCTGCTGTTCCTGCTCGCCACCGCCAGCGCCAACACGCCGCTGTTCGCCCGCAACTACACCCTGCTGCTGGCCCTCAACGGGGTCATCGCGCTGATCCTTGCCGGGCTGGTCTTCGTACAGTTGCGCAGTCTGTGGCGCGAATACCGGGCACGCAGCTTTGGCTCACGCCTCAAGCTGCGCCTGATGGCGATCTTCGCCGCGATGGCCATCGTACCCGGCGTGCTCGTCTATGCGGTCTCCCTGCAGTTCGCCGTGAAGAGCATCGAGTCGTGGTTCAACGTCCGCGTCGACGCCGCCCTCGAAAGCGGCCTGCAGCTCGGCCGCACCGCCCTCGACATCCTCCTCGACCAGCTCGCCCTCAAGGCCGACCAGATGGCGCTGGAACTCGAGACTGCGCCGCAGCTCCGCTCGCCCTTGCTCAACCAGCTGCGCGAGCGCAACGGCGTCGAGTCGGCGACGATCTTCTCACCCACCGGCACGATCATCGCCACCGCCGACACCCAGCTCGACACCCTGCTGCCCGAACAACCCGGTTCCGCGCTGCTCCGCCAGGCCCGTCAGACCCACGGCTACCGCGCTGCCGAGGCCCACGGCAGCGACGGTCTGATCCTCCGGGTGATCACGCCGCTGCCCTCCCGCAAGCTCGCCGATCCGCCCCTGCTGCAGGTCACCCAACAGGTTCCGCGCGCCTTCACCCAACATGCGGAGAACGTCGAAACCGTACACCGGGACTACCAGGAGCTCTCGGTCGCCCGCAATGGCCTCAAGCGCATCTACACCCTCACGCTGACGCTGACCCTGCTGTTGGCCCTGTTCGCCGCCGTCGCCGTCGCCTTCGTGCTGACCCGCCGCCTCTCCGCACCGCTGTTCATCCTCGCCGAGGGTACCCAGGCGGTCGCCGCCGGCGACTTCAGCCCACGCCAGGCCCTGCCTGCCCGCGATGAGCTGGGCGTGCTGACCCAGTCCTTCAATCAGATGACCCGCCAGTTGCAGGATGCGCGCGCCCAGGCCGAGGCCAACCGCGCCGCGGTCGAACGCAACCGCGCCTACCTCGAGAGCGTGCTCGCCAACCTCTCCGCCGGCGTGCTCGCCTTCTCGCCGGACGGCCACCTGCGTGCCGCGAACCACGGTGCGATGACCATCCTCAACGATGAACTCCACGACTACGAGCGCACCCGCCTGGAGGACTGGACCACCCACGCAACCTTCCGCGACGCCCTGCTCGCCGGTTTCAGCGGACCGGAGGCCGACTGGAACCGGCAGATCGAATTCTCGAATCCGGATGGCAGCACCCAGACCCTGCTACTCCACGCCACCCGTCTGCCCGAGAAAACCGGCGGCGGCTTCGTCGTCGTCTTCGACGACATCACCCACCTGATCGCCGCGCAGCGCAACGCCGCCTGGGCCGAGGTCGCCCGCCGCCTCGCCCACGAGATCAAGAACCCGCTGACACCGATCCAGCTGTCCGCCGAACGCCTGCAGTTCAAACTCGCCGACCGCCTCGACGACGAAGGCCGCTCGATGCTCGAACGCGCGACGACGACCATCGTGAACCAGGTCGAGGCCATGAAAAACCTCGTCAACGCCTTCCGCGACTACGCCCGTCTGCCCAGTCCGAGCATGGCGCCGGTGGATCTCAACGCACTGGTCCGCGACGTGCTCGTCCTCTACGAAGGCTCAACGGTGATGATCCACGCCGAACTGGCCACCGAAACGCCCACCGTGCTGGGCGACGCGACACAGATCCGTCAGGTCATCCACAACCTGCTGCAGAACGCCGAGGATGCACTCGTCGACGCCGAGCACCCGGAAATCTGGCTGTCCACCCGCCACGACACCCGGCGGGTAGACTTGGTGCTGCGCGACAACGGACCGGGCTTCCCGCCGGAAATCCTGTCGCGCGCCTTCGAACCCTACGTCACCACCAAGGCCCGCGGCACCGGCCTCGGCCTGGCCATCGTCAAGAAGATCATCGACGAACACAACGGCGAGATCCGTCTCGCCAACCGAGAAAGCGGTGGTGCGGAAGTCCGTATCCGCCTGCGCTGCCCCCCTCACCCCGAGTCTCCAGCCCATGGCTAAAATTCTCATCGTCGACGACGAAGTCGGCATCCGCGAACTCCTGTCGGAAATCCTCCGTGACGAGGGCCACGACATCATCCTCGCCGAGAACGCCGGCGCCGCCCGTGCCGCCCGCAACGCCGCCCGGCCGGATCTGGTTCTGCTCGACATCTGGATGCCCGATACCGATGGGGTCAGCCTGCTCAAGGAATGGTCCGCCAACGGCCAGCTGACCATGCCGGTGGTGATGATGTCCGGGCACGGCACCATCGACACCGCCGTCGAGGCAACCCGCATCGGCGCGATGGAGTTCCTCGAGAAACCGATCGCGCTGCAGAAGCTCCTCGCCGCGGTCAAGCGCGGCCTCGCGCGCATCAAGCCGGCCAACGTCCCCAGCCCCCTCGGCCTCGGCGCCTTTGCCCGCTCTGCGCCATTACGCGACCTCAAGAAACGCCTCGAGCAGATGGCCGACAAGTCGCGGCTGATCCTGCTCCGCGTCGGCCCCGGCAGTCTCGCCGAACTGTGCGCACGCACGCTGCAGCGGGTCGGCACGCCCTGGCTGGACCTTTCCCTGAACGCCCAGCCCCTCGAACTGGCCACGCTCGAAGGCGCCCGCGGCGGCGTGCTCTACGTGCCGGAACTGTTCTACCTGTCGCGCCCCCAGCAGAAGAACCTGGTCTTCGCGATGGACCGCCTGGAGCGCCACGGACAGACCCTCGTCGTCGCCACCGAACACCGTCCCGAAGAGCTGCTCGAACAGGGCTGGGACGAGCGGACGCTGGCACGCCTCTTCGAAGTCGCCCTCGCCCCACCGGCCCTCGGCGACATCCGCGACGAAATCCCCGAGATCGCCAGCCAGATCCTGCTGCACTTCGTCGAAGCCGGTGAAGTGCCGGCCCGCCGCCTGTCGTCTGCGGCGCTCAACGCGCTGCGCAACCGCCCCTGGCCCAGCGGCTACGCCGAACTCAAGGCCGCGATCAAGTCCCTGGGGCTGGGCACCCTCGAGGAGGAAATCGGCATGGACGACGTCTCCCACCTCCTCGGCAAGACCTCCACCGCCGCCCTCGGCCTGCCCCTCGACCTCCCGCTGCGCGAAGCGCGGGAGATCTTCGAACGCCTGTACTTCGAACACCACCTGCAGGCGGACGGCGGCAACATGACCCGCCTCGCCGAAAAAACCGGCCTCGAACGCACCCACCTCTACCGCAAGCTCAAGCAGCTCGGCATCGCGGTCGGCAAGCGGCACGAAGGCGGCGACGGCTAAGGCCTCCTCCACGGGCCGGCGGCGCTGACGGCCGCCAGCGCACACCCTGCAAGATCGATCTCCCACAAGGAAAACAAGATGAAGATCATCATCCTCGGCGCTGGCCAGGTCGGCACTTCCGTCGCAGAGAGCCTCGTGTCGGAGGCCAATGACATCACCGTCGTCGACAACAATGCGGAACGCCTCAACATCCTGCAGGAGCGCCTGGACCTGCGCGTCGTGCCCGGCAATGCCGCCTCGCCGTCAGTGCTCGACGCGGCCGGCGCCGTCGATGCCGACCTGCTGATCGCGGTGACCCAGTCCGACCAGACCAACTTGTGCGCGTGCCGCGTCGCCAAATCGCTGTTCAACGTCCCCCAGCGCATCGCCCGCCTGCGCGCCGCGGACTACCAGGAATATCCGGAGCTCCTCGACGACAAGAACTTCGCGGTGGATTACGCGATCTGCCCCGAGCAGATCGTCACCGACTACCTCCGCAAGCTCATCGAGTTCCCCGAAGCGCTGCAGGTTCTGGAGTTCACCGACGGCCTGGTCACGATGATCGCCGTCACCGCCTTCGAAGGCGGACCGCTCGCAGGCAAACCGCTGAAGACGCTACCCGAACGCCTGCCCAACATCGACATCCGCGTCGCGGCGATCTTCCGCCGCGACCAGGCGATCTCGCCGACCGGCGACACCCTCATCGAGAGCGGTGACGAAGTCTTCATCATCGCCGCCACCGCCCACATCCGCGAGGTGATGACCGAACTGCGTCGCATGGACAAGCCGATCCGGCGCGTGATCATCGCCGGCGGCGGCAACATCGGCCTGCGGCTCGCCAAGGCCATCGAGAGGTCGGTCGGCGTCAAGCTGATCGAGCGCGACCGCGCGCGCTCCGAGCGTCTCGCCGCCGAACTCACCCATAGCCTGGTGCTGCGCGGCGAATCCACCGACGAGGCCCTGCTCGATTCCGAGAGCGTCGAGGAAACCGACATGTTCCTCGCCCTCACCAACGACGACGAAGACAACATCATGTCGGCGTCGCTGGCCAAGCAGATGGGCGCCCGCCGCACGCTGGCACTGATCAACCGCAAGTCCTACGTCGATCTCGTGCAGAGCGCCGGACGCATCGACATCGCCATCTCGCCGGCCCAGACCTCCATCGGCAAGCTCCTCGCCCGCGTGCGGCGCGGCGACGTGGCCGCCGTGCACAGCCTGCGCCGGGGCGCCGCCGAAGCCCTCGAACTGGTCGCCCACGGCGACGCCAAGCATTGCAAGGTCATCGGCCGCAGCATCGATGACATCGACCTCCCCGCCGGCGCCAGCATCGCTGCGATCGTCCGCAACACCGGCCAGACCCGCACCGAATACAAGGACATGATCGGCTACGAGGTGCCGATCCACGAGGTCATCATGGCCCACCACGACACGGTGATCCGCGACGGCGACCACGTGATCGTCTTCTGCACCAGCAAGAAACTGGTCGGCAAGGTCGAAAAGCTGTTCCAGGTCGGCTGGGGGTACTTCTGATGGATGCGCTGCTTCCCGTTGCCAACGTCCTCGGCCGCCTGCTGTCGGTATTCAGCCTGGCCTACCTGATGCCCATCGTCGCAGCCATCCACTACAACGACGGGACCACCCCGGACTTCGTTGCAGCGATGGTGATCTGCCTCGGCGCCGGGCTCATCCTCTACGCGGTCACCCGCGCCAACTACCGGGAACTCAAGCCCCGTGACGGCTTCCTGCTGGTCTCCGCGGTGTGGGCGCTGATGGCGGCCATCGCCACCATTCCGCTGCTGCTCGTCTACGACAACATGAGCTTCACGGACGCCTTCTTCGAAACCATGTCGGGCCTCACCACCACCGGCTCGACGATCATGACCGATCTCGACCACGCCCCGCCGGCCGTCAACCTGTGGCGCCACGAACTCAACTGGCTGGGCGGCATGGGCATCATCGTGCTCGCCGTGGCGGTGCTGCCACTGCTGGGCGTCGGCGGCATGCAGCTCTACAAGGCCGAAACCCCCGGCCCGATGAAGGACGCCAAGCTCACCGCGCGCATCGCCGACACCGCCAAGGCACTATGGCTGGTGTACTTCCTGATCACCCTGGCCTGCATCGGCCTGCTCAAGTGGGCCGGGCTGTCCTGGCTGGACGCAATCTGCCACGCCTTCGCGGCACTCGGCCTCGGGGGTTTCTCGACCCGCGACGCCAGCGTCGGCGCCTTCGACAATCCGCTCGTCGAATTCATCCTGATCGTCTTCATGATCATCGCCGCGATGAACTTCGCCACCCACTTCGTCGCACTGCGCGGACGCCGGCTGTCCGCCTACTGGCATGACGTCGAAGCCCGCGGCGTGATCGCCCTGATCGTCAGCTCCTGCTTCGGCGTCGCCCTCTACGTCTGGCTGGAGGGCACCTACGAGGACTACCTCACCGCGCTGCGCCACGTCAGCTTCAACCTGGTGTCGATGGCCACCGACTGCGGTTTCGCCAGCCAGGACTTCGACAAATGGCCGGTCTTCGCGCCGCTGTGGATGCTCTTCCTGTCCTGCATCACCGCCAGCTCCGGGTCCACCGGCGGCGGCATCAAGATGATCCGCACGCTGATCCTCGCCAAGCAGGCCAACCGGGAACTCACCCGCCTGGTCCATCCGGCGGTGGTCAATCCGGTCAAGGTCGGCGGCAACCCGATTCCCAACAGCGTGGTCATCGCGGTACTCGGCTTCATCTTCCTGTACTTCATGAGCGTCGTGATGCTCACCTTCCTGCTGATCCTCTCCGGCCTCGACTTCATGACCGCCCTCGGCGCCGTCGTCGCCAGCATCAACAACGCCGGCCCCGGCCTCAACAAGGTCGGCCCGGCCACCAACTACGCGATCCTCACCGACTTCCAGACCTGGGTCTGCAGCTTCACGATGCTCCTCGGCCGCCTCGAAGTCCTGTCCCTGGCCGTGGTATTCACGCCGCAGTTCTGGCGAAAATAAGCGGCGAGAAGCGGCGTGGCGCCCGCCACCCCCCCTCCTCAAATAGCGGATAATCGACGCTTTGCCGTCCGCTGCCGAGGAATCCCCGTGAGCCGTCCGAAGAACGACACCTTCCTGCGCGCGCTGCTGCGCCAGCCTACCGACTACACCCCCGTCTGGCTGATGCGCCAGGCCGGTCGCTACCTGCCCGAGTACCGGGAAACCCGCAAGCGCGCCGGCAGCTTCCTCGACCTCTGCAAGAACCCCGGCCTCGCCTGCGAAGTCACGCTGCAGCCGCTGGCCCGCTACGACCTCGACGCGGCGATCCTGTTCTCCGACATCCTCACCGTCCCCGACGCGATGGGCCTGGGCCTGTATTTCGCTGAAGGCGAGGGTCCGAAGTTCGAACGCCCGCTGAAAGAGGAATGGGAAATCCGCAACCTCGCGGTGCCCGATCCCAACCAGGAACTCGGCTACGTGATGGACGCGGTCGCCGAGATCCGCCGCGCACTGGACAACTCCGTCCCGCTGATCGGCTTCTCCGGCAGCCCCTGGACCCTCGCCTGTTACATGGTCGAAGGCGGCGGCTCCGACGACTACCGCAAGGTCAAGGGCCTGCTCTACAGCCGCCCGGACCTGATGCACCACATCCTCGACATCACCGCCCGGGCCGTCACCGCCTACCTCAACGCCCAGATCGAAGCCGGCGCCCAGGCCGTGATGATTTTCGACTCGTGGGGCGGCGTGCTCGCCCACGACGCCTTCCGCGAATTCTCGCTGGCCTACATCCGCCAGATCACCGCCGGCCTGACCCGCGAGAAGAACGGCGAACGCGTGCCCGTCATCGTATTCACGAAGGGTGGCGGCCTGTGGCTGGCCGACATCGCCGACAGCGGCACCGACGCCGTGGGCCTGGACTGGACCATGGACATCGGCGCCGCGCGCCGTCTCGTCGGCCACAAGGTCGCGCTGCAGGGCAACCTCGACCCGGCGGTGCTCTTCGGCAGCCCGGAAGCCGTCGCCGCCGAAGCAAAGAAAGTCCTCGACGCCTACGGCCCCCACGCCGGCCACGTGTTCAACCTCGGCCACGGCATCTCCCAATTCACACCGCCGGAAAACGTCGACGTGCTGGTGAATACCGTTCACGAGTACAGCCGCAGCCTGCGCCAGCCTGCCGCCTGAGCGGTCTGCCGCCGGAGCGATTTCCGAGCATCCGGCGCCCGCATGTCAGGCACGGGCGGCCGCGCTCGTCGGCCCACGACCCCACGACAAGCTGGCCAGTCAGGCAAAGCCTCCCGCGTCAAGCACAAAATTTGCAGTCCCGGGCTTGACTTGTGCACAGCACCACGAATTATGTCCGTCTTGTTACCACAAACTCCCGTCCGCCCACCCCATATTCATAAGTTACTGTTTTTTAAATGAATATTTTTCTGCCGCGGAATGAGGCAAAGCAGGCGAAAGCTTGCGGCATGCGGCTTTCACGGTGTCTTCCAGGCTTTTCCCACAAAGTTATCCACAGATTTTGTGGACAAGGAAAAATCCCTCGAAGACTGAAGGGGTTCAGCATTGTTTCCCCCATGCAATCTTAGAAAACCGCGGTAAACCACTGATTCCTATAAACCCTGCTGGATTCACCCCACCCCGGCCATGAGCCCCGCCATCGTCCGCGTCGCCCTCCCCGTTCCGCTGCCCCGCAGCTTCGACTACACCGCGGACCAGGTCGAAGACGGCGACCTCGGCCGCTGCGTGCGGGTGCCTTTCGGACGCGGTGAGAAGACCGGCCTGATCGTCGACCTGCCCGATTCCGCCGACCTGCCCATCGAGCGCCTCAAGCCCGTCATCGCGATCCAGCGCGAAGCCCCTGCCCTGCCCGCCGACTGGCTCGCCCTGGTCGACTTCACCGCCCGCTACTATCAGCACCCCCTCGGCGAAGTCGTCGCAATGGCCCTGCCGCCGCGCCTGCGCAAGGCCGACGCGGTGGCCGGCGCCGAGGCCGACCCCCTGCTCGACCTCACCGACGCCGGCCGCGCCGCGCTCACCGAAGCCCGCCGCGAGAGCCGCGCCATCGCGCTGCTGCGCCAGCTCGCCGTCCACGGACCGCGCCGCCGCATGCTGCTTCGCGAGAAGGCCGAGGGCGGCGCCCCGGCCGTCGCCGAGGCCCTCAAACGCGGCTGGATCACCGCCACCGTCGCCACCGACCCCGCCGCGATGGCCGGCGCACCCACCCTCACCGCCGAGCAGCAGGCCGCCGTCGACGCCATCGCCGCCAGCCTCGGCCGCTTCCAGCCCTTCCTGCTCGCCGGGGTCACCGGCAGCGGCAAGACCGAGGTCTATCTGCGCCTCATCCAGCAGGTCATTGCCCACGGCGGCCAGGCCCTGATCCTCGTTCCGGAGATCGCCCTCACACCCCAGCTCGAAGGCCGCGTCGCCGGCCGCTTCCCCGCCGCCCGGGTGGTCAGCCTGCACTCCGCGCAAGCCGAAGGCGCCCGCTCCCAGGGCTTCGTGCAGGCCATGGAAGGCCGCGCCGACATCGTCCTCGGCACCCGCCTGTCGGTGTTCACGCCGCTGCCCCGCCTCGGCCTGATCGTCGTCGACGAAGAGCACGACGCCAGCTACAAACAGCATGAAGGCGTGCGCTACTCGGCCCGCGACCTGGCGATCTGGCGCGCCCGCCAGCGCGGCGTGCCCATCGTCCTCGGCTCGGCCACGCCGTCGCTGGAGAGCTGGCACGCCGCCGAAAGCGGTCGCTACCGCCGCATCGAACTCGCCAACCGGGCCGTCGCCGCCACCCTGCCGGCAGTGCGGCCGGTGGACATCCGCCGCGAGACCCTGCAGCACGGCCTCTCCGAACACCTGCTGCGCGCCATCGCCGCCCGCCTGCAGCGCGGCGAGCAAAGCCTGATCTTCCTCAACCGCCGCGGCTACGCGCCGGTGCTGTCCTGCCCGTCCTGCGGCTGGGTCAGCCGCTGCCCCCACTGCACTGCCAACCTCGTGCTGCACCTCGCCGACAGACGTCTGCGCTGTCACCATTGCAGCGGCGAAACACCCATCCCCACAGCCTGCCCCGACTGCGGCAACCAGGACATCCAGCCCTTCGGCCGCGGCACCCAGCGCCTCGAAGAAACCCTCGCCGAGCGCTTTCCCGCCGCCCGCGTGCTGCGCGTCGACCGCGACGCCGCCCGCACCCGCGCCCAGTGGGACGCCCTCCTCGGCCAGATCGGCCGCGGCGAAGCCGACATCCTGGTCGGCACCCAGATGATGGCCAAGGGCCACGACTTCCCGCAACTCACCTTCGTCGGCGTGCTCAATGCCGACTCCTCCCTGTTCGCCGCCGACTTCCGCGCCCCCGAACGCCTGTTCCAGCAACTGATGCAGGTCGGCGGCCGCGCCGGACGCGGCGAACTGCCCGGCGAGGTGATGGTCCAGACCCAGTACCCCGACCACCCCCTCTACCAGTGCCTGGCCCGCCACGACTTCGCGCGCTACGCCGCGCTGCAACTGGAAGAACGCAAACAGGCCCGCTTCCCCCCCTTCGCCGCCAACGCGCTGCTGTGCGCCACCGCCGACGAAGTCGCCACCGCGCTGGCCTGGCTCAAGGACGCCCGCGCCGCCGCCCTCCCCTTCGCCCAGGCCTTCGGCGTGCAGGTCTTCGACCCGGTGCCGATGCGCATGCTCCGCCTAGCCCGCCGCGAACGCGCCCAGCTCCTCGTCGAAGCCCCCGCCCGCCCCAGCCTGCAGGCCTTCCTCAGCGCCTGGAGCACCCACCTATGGGCCCTCAAGCCCCCCCGCGACCTGCGCTGGCACCTCGACGTGGACCCGGCCGAAGTCTGAGCGCCGCAAGCTTGCGGCCTTCCCCCTGCAGGGCAAATCCATTCATCATCCGTCCCTCGCCGACCGCCACGGATTTGCCATGCCTGCCCCCCACGAATACCCGCGCCGCATCCTGCTCGCTGTCACCGGCCTGTCCCCGCAGATCCTTACCGAAACCCTTTACGCGCTGGCGGTCGGTCAGTCGCCCGCCTTCATCCCCACCGAAATCCACCTGCTCACCACCCGCGAAGGCGCCCAACGCGCGCGCCTGGCCCTGCTCTCCGACGACCCCGGCTGGTTCCGCCGCCTGTGCGCCGACTACCACCTGCCCCCCATCGCCTTCGACGCGGCCCACATCCATCTCCTCACCGACACCCGCGGCGAAACCCTCGACGACATCCGCAGCCCCGACGACAACCGCGCCGCCGCCGACTTCATCACCGAGAAGGTTCGCCACTTCAGCGCCGACCCCGACGCTGCGCTGCACGTCTCCATCGCCGGCGGCCGCAAGACCATGGGCTACTACCTCGGCTATGCCCTGTCCCTGTTCGGCCGCGAACAGGACCGCCTGTCCCACGTGCTCGTCGGCGAACCCTTCGAATCGAGCTGGGATTTCTTCTACCCGACCCCGGCCAGCCGCATCATCACCACCCGCGACAACAAGCTCGCCGACACCGCCACCGCCCAGGTCACCCTCGCCGACATCCCCTTCGTCAGCCTGCGCCACGGCCTGCCCAAGCCCCTGCTCGAAGGCCAGGCCGGCTTCGCCGCCACCGTCGACGCCGCGCGCAGCGTGCTCGCGCCGCCACGCCTCACGCTGGATCTGACCCACGCCCGCATCGATGCCGGCGGACGAATCGTCAGCCTGGCCCCCGCCCAACTCGCGCTACTCGTTCTCTTCGCCCGACGCGCCCTCGCCGGCCAGCAGCCACTTCCCGCCCCCGCCAAAGGCGCCCCCGATCTGGAACTGGGCAAGGCCTACCTCGCCGAACGCCGCCTTATCGGTGGCCCTCTCACCGACCTCGAGCGCAGCGAGCAGGCCTACCGCCACGGCATGGACGGCGAAGCCTTCTCGTCCCTGCTCAGCAAACTCCAGCGCAGCCTCACCGGCGCCCTCGGCCCCGCCGCCGCGCCCTACCTCGTCAAGAACGGCGGAAAGAAGCCCTACCGCTACCAAGTGGACTTCGACACGATCGTTTTCAGCGACATCCCCTAGGCCAACCGCTGGCGCAAGCTTGCCGCGCCACCGAAGCCCACGCCATCCGCATAGAATGCCCGCCGAAGGAGAAACCCATGCCCACCATGCAGAAACGCAGCTACACCCTCAGCCTCGCCACCCCTGCCTTCCTCGGCGGCGCGCTGCAGAGCGCCGAATGGCGCACCCCACCCCTCAAAGCCCTGCTGCGCGAATGGTGGCGGGTTGCCGTGGCTCCGAATCCGGAGGTCGGCTATTCCTGCGGCAAGCTCAAGCAACGTGAAACCGCGCTGTTCGGTACCGCCGCCGACGATAGCTCTGGCGCCAACCGCCAGAGCAGCATCCGGCTGTCCCTTGCGCACTGGCACGACGGCAAATTGACCGACTGGAGCCAGGCCAACCCCGCGTCGAAAGGGCGGCCCGGCGAAGACCCCCGCATCAGGCACCCTGAAGTCCAGTTCGGCAATGGAATGATCGGGAGCCAGCTCTACCTCGGCTACGGCCCCCTCATCCTCGAGAAGGGCAAACCCGCCCCGAAACTGAAATCCGGCGCCGCATTACAGGCTGACGAAACCAACGCCCTCAGCGTGGCCTTCCCCAGCACCGACGAGACCGACCTCACCCGCGCCCTCACCCTCATTCACTGGTTCGGCACCATCGGCGGACGCAGCCGCAACGGCTGGGGTTCGCTGCTGCTGAAGCCCGCGAGCAACAGCCCTGCATTGCAGACCCTGTCCAGCGATGCACTGCAAGCCACCGGCGCGCTCCGCGCCCTGGCCGACTGCCTGCAATGCGACTGGCCTCATGCCGTCGGCACCGACCGTAAAGGGCCGCTCGTATGGCAGAGCAGCCTCTTTGACGACTGGCGCAGTGCGATGCGCTTTCTGGCCGAACGCAAGATCGGCTTCCGCACCGCGCTGAGGTTCACGGACGGAAAGAACGTATCGGCCCCGGAGCCTCGCCACCTTCTCGCCTATCCCGTCACCAACCATTCCGTGCGCCCGTGGGGCAACGAACGCATTGCGAACACCCTGCGCTTCAAACTCCATGCCGAAGCCGGCAAGCTGCGCGCCGTCATTTACCACACACCCTGCCAGCCGACGCTGCCGTATCGAGGTATCGACCTGCTCGACACCTGGCAGCAAGTCCACCGTCACCTCGACGCCCAGGCCACCCTCACCCGTCTCCGCTGAGCCGCCACCATGACCACTCCCGACCAAAACATCTGGCTCGCCAAGCTCGCCGCCTGGACCCACGACCCGGCCGAAAAGGCCCTCGTCCTGCTCCGCGACCCCGCCGGCCATGAAGGTGGCACGGTTCGCGAACTGCGCACGGTGCTCTTCCCGGCCGGGTTACCCAAGCCCCTCGCCGCCCACGTCCAGCGCGCCGACCACTGGGCCAGCGCCGCCGACCGTCCGCAGTTTCCGCGCAGCAGTTCCGACGGCCGCTATGCAGCGTGGACCCAAGTCCGCTTCGACGAACGGCCGGTCCTCATCCACCCCCTGTCCGGCACCAAATACGAACTCGGCGCACTCGACATCGGCCCAGCCCACGTCCGTGCCGTGTCCACCGACCACTTCGCCACGCTGATCGAGCGCCAGGCCGGCGGACAGCCCGACCTCCGCAAGACCGCCCTGTCCTTCTGGCGCTTCGGCCCAGAGCTGCCCGCCGACGGCCTCGCCGCCCTGTGGGCGCTGCTGCCCGCCGACACCCGCATTCCCGATCACACCATCTGGACCCACCTCGATCTGTCGTCGGCTTTTGCCAGCGCTTTCGCCGGCGACACCGACGCCAACCCCGCGCTGCTGTCGATGAGCTTCGGCCCGGTGCAGGACTTCATCGCCCAGGCCCGCACCACCTCCGACCTGTGGGCCGGCTCGCACCTGTTGTCGCGCATCGCCTGGGAAGGTCTGAAGCGCGTCTGCGAACGCCTCGGCC
>Ga0213919_1000554_pt1 | contig 16132 bp, 15 predicted proteins | sample McNCre317MG_FD_161056 | JGI IMG/M metagenome (GOLD analysis project Ga0213919, IMG submission 161056) | Freshwater microbial communities from McNutts Creek, Athens, Georgia, United States - 3-17 MG | ecosystem: Environmental > Aquatic > Freshwater > Creek | place: USA: Georgia | collected... | reverse complement strand
TTGAAGAATCACTCAAAGAGCTTGAAACTATAGTGGCAAGATTAGAATCAGGTGAAATGGCCCTCGAACAAAGTTTAGAGCAGTTTGAAGTAGGCACTAAGCTTTATAAAGAATGTAAAGGGCAGCTTTCACTTGCTGAAAAAAAAATTGCCTTATTAAATGATAGTTTAAAAGAAGAAGATCTCTAAATGATAAAGTTGTTTTCATATTGCATTTTTATTTTGTTCGTTTCATGTGGGACATTAAAATCAACTCAATCTAAATCCAAGAATGACAACGCTCAATTAGCTGAAGTGGATGTAGGGGATTTTGGTGGTGAAAAATCTGCAAATCAATCTCCCGTTCTTAGCCCACCAGTCGAAACAATTAGAATTGGTGAAAATGGTGGCAATGTTTACGCCCAAAATGAAATGCAAATTGCTCCTAATGAAGATCAAGTAAAAAGAGCGAGAATTGGTTTAAGTTTTGGACCAAGCCTTTATAGAAGTTTAAATTACGTTTCTGTCTTAAAATCATTTGAAAAAAATAAAATTATACCCAAGGCAGTGACCGGGACTGAGTTCGGTGCAGTGGTGGCTGCTATGTATGCCATGGGAATGACACCAGAAGTGATCGAATGGAATTTTTATAAATATTTTAAAGAGAAAAGAAACTATAGGTTATATTCTAATGATTGGTTAGAAGAATTAGACACATTACTTTTAGAAAAATTTAAAGATAAGAAAATTCAAGAAACAAACAAAAAATTTTACATTACTCTCTACAACCCTCATTCAAAGAAAACATATTTTTTTGACAAAGGAAACATTAGAGAACTTCTCAATTTAAATTTTAGACTAAGTAGTTCTGTGAAGAATATTTCAAAATCAAGTTACACTACGGCTATGGAAAGTGAAGTCTTCAATGCTAAGTTGATGAAAAAAGTTGGAACTGATTTTGTCATTGGTGTAGATGGGTTGAGTACGAAGTTTGATTTTGAAGACTCAAATGAATTTTTAATCGGTATATATGGAAAAGTTTCAGGACAAATTGCCAAAGAAAAAAAATCATTTGATTACTTTATCACATTACCCCTTTCCAGTATGAGTTTAGACACTACTGAAAATGTTTCGCAATTTATGCTAAATTCAGAGCATTTTTCAGAGACTCAAATTCCATTAATAAAAAAGAATTTACTACAAAAGTTTTCTCCAAGCCCTGATGTGCTAGAGAATTAGGAAGTATAATGAAAAGTCTAATTATAAAAATCATCTTAGCAATCGTTGGAGTTGGCTTCTTAGCAGGTGTCACAGGAGCATTGGCCTTTACTTATTTTAATTTAGATTTGCCAAAAATTGATAAACTTCAGGATTATAAACCCAATCTTGCTTCCCAAATCATTTCAAAAGATGGTGTCATTCTGGCAGAGTTAGGTTTAGAAAAACGTGAAATTGTAGAAATGAATGCAGTTCCGACTAAAGTAATAGATGCTTTTTTATCAGCAGAAGATGATAAATTTTTTGAACATAAAGGAGTTGATTACTGGGGGCTAGCAAGAGCGATGTTAGCGAATTTTAGGGCCGGAAAATTTGTCCAAGGTGGTAGTACAATCACTCAACAAGTGGCAAAGTCAATGCTCCTTAGTTCTGAAAAATCGATCACGAGAAAGGTAAAAGATTTTATTTTAGCACAAAGAATTGAAGAAAAATTGACCAAAAAAGAAATTCTCTTCTTATACCTCAATCAAGTTTATCTGGGGGGAGGATATTATGGTGTAAAAGCAGCAGCACGAGGATATTTTAATAAAGAATTAAAAGAAATCACTATAGCGGAGTCTGCCATGATGGCAGGACTTTTAGTTGCTCCAGGAAAATATTCCCCATATGTTAATCCTCATGCTGCCAAAATGCGCCAAGGTTACGTTCTAGATAGAATGCATGTTTTAAAAAAAATTACAGATGCTGAATTTGAGGCTGCAAAAAAAGAAAAGACAATTTATCGCTTAAAAACAGATGAATTAAAAGCAGGCTATTTCACGGAATGGGTAAGACAAAAGGTTGTTGATGTCGTTGGTGAAAAATCTTTTTTAATTGATGGATACAAAATTAAAACTACCCTTGATTGGGAACTACAACAAGTAGCTGAAGAGCAAGTTAAGCGCGGTATAAAAGAAATTGATAAGCGCCAAGGATACAAAGGTCCATTTGCTCATATTGGCCCAGAGGAAGTTGCAAAATTCGAAAAGCAAACCAGAATTAATATCTTTAAAGAGTTTTCTTCTTATTTTTCCATCAATGAAAAAAATGAAAAAGTATATGAATTTAATTTTGATGAAAAAACTTTTCAAACTTTACAAGAAGAGCAAGCACGCTTGTTTACCACTTCAGGTGATGAATCATTTTTTCCAGGTCTAAATCCTACAGATGACCTCTTACCAGTTTTAAAAGAAAATACTCAGTACGAAGCAGTTGTGACTCGAATCGATGACAATGCAAGATTGATTTTTATTTCACTTGCTGGATCACCTGGTGTCATTCCCTTTGAAAATTTCAAATGGGCCCATAAACGCAGCATAAGTGAAAATACAGCTTATTACCAAGAAGTTAATAAGCCTTCTACCGTTCTAAGAGTTGGTGATTTGATTCACGTTCAAATGGTAAAAAAGTCTGTTCAACTTGCTCCCTACTTATCTAAAGAGGGAACAGCACTAATGGCAAAATATAAAAGTGCTAATTTATTTCGATCTCAAAAATATATTTTGTGTTTGCTTGATCAAGTTGCAGAAGTACAAGGTGCGATATTCTCAATGGATGCTAAAACTGGTGATGTATTAAGCTATGTTGGAGGAAGTAATTTTAACACCTCTAAATTTAACAGAGTTTCTCAAGCAAAGAGACAACCAGGTTCATCTTTTAAGCCTATTTTGTTTGCAGCCGCTCTTGAAAATGGCTACAACCCAGCAACAATTATTATGGATACACCTGAAGCTATGCCTGGTTTTGATTCAGCTTCAAGTTGGAAGCCTAAGAATTATGATGGAGAGTATAAAGGGCCAGTTACCATGAGGGTTTCCCTTGAGCAATCTAGAAATATTCCAACTATTAAAATTGCTGACAAAGTTGGTGTTTCAAAAATTTTAAGATTCGCTGAGAGAATTGGATTTAATGCAAAACTTGAAAACAATTTAAGTATTGCCTTAGGAACTTTTGGTGTCACACCTCGAGATATGGTAACGACCTACGCTATTTTCGCAAATGGAGGAAGATTTGTTACTCCGAAAGCAATTGTGTCTGTAATTGATCGTGATGGAAAAAAATATGTTATCAATGAAATTGAAAAAGACATGAAAATTCCAGGGGGAAACAAAGACATTTCTGAGACCCAAGAAAATGCTGTCAACGGGGCAGGAGCATTTGTTAGCCAACTCTCAGGCAAACAAGTTTATGATCCAAGACTTGCTTATTTAATGACTTCAATGCTTAAAGGAGTCATCACTAGCGGAACTGGTTCTGCTGCAAGAGAATTAAGCTCAAATATTGCGGGAAAAACCGGGACAACAAATGATTATATCGATGCATGGTTTGTAGGATACAGTCCAAATGTCGTCACAGCAGTTTGGGCAGGATTTGATGATAATAAAACTCTTGGCTATGGAGAAACTGGTGGAAGAACACCTATTTCAATCTGGAGAGAATTCATGAGAGCCACATTGAGAAAGTATGGCGATGATTCTTTCCCCATTCCAGCCGGTATTACTCAGGATTGGATTGATAAACAAACTGGAAGAAAAGCTCAGGCTAATGCACCTGGTGCAATTCTTGAGTCATTTGCTGAAGTAATGGGTGAGCAAAATACAGGAGAAGCAGGTGCTCCTGTAAAAACCAGGCCCCTAGGCGATGATGAATATTTTGAAAATCAATAATTAAAATACTTGAAATGAGTCAATGCTTAGCAAATAACTCAGTTTATTTGCAGTTAAACTTTACGACTTCTTAATCCGAAAAGAAATTACACTTTAAATATCCATTTAACCTGGGATAAAAAGTTGATAGGATGAAGAAATGAAGTCTTTTAAGAATGATCGCCAAAAAATTTCTTATGCTCTGGGATTTTCAATCTTTTTACACATAGGTTTCTTAGCTTTCCTATACAAATCTGTTTATTCAACCAATAGTGTACAGAAATTAAGTTCAATCAATAATAGAATGGCAACAAAAAAATCTTCAATAAGACTTGATGAAATAAAATTCATTAGTCCTGAAAAGTTAAAATCAATTAAGGCTTCATTAAATAATCAAATTGTCGCGAATGAAACGAATGGTAAAAAAGAAAGACCTGTTCAATCTCGCTTCTTAGGTGAAAAAGATCAAACTTTCGAGAGGCAAACCATGGCCAGTAAAAATGGAACTTTTAAAGAAGCAGGACTTGGATCAAAAAATGGATCCGAAGGAAACTTTGATGTAAAAACAGAAGCTCCCAAAAAAGTGACAAGCTCTAAGAAAAATAAAACTGTGAAAAATTTAACTTTAAGTGACTTGGGTGGATTTAAATTAGAAAATGTTGAACAAGCCCAAAAAGAAGAAAATGCAGAATTTGAAAAGCTTAGTGACAAAATTTCAAGTTCAAAAAAGAGTGATGCTCGCGGGCTAAAAAATGGAAAGGTAGGCGCTTCAGGGCTTTCTCAAAGTAGCGACTTCGTTGAGGATATTCCCCTAGGAGATATGACAAATCTCAATACAACTGAATTTAAATATTATGGGTTCTATCATCGCATACGCCAGCAATTAGAACAGCATTGGGGAAGTTCAATTAAAGACAAGGCTAAAAACCTCTATCGCTCTGGAAGGCGTATGCCCGCTAGTGACAACTTAATTACCTCTGTTAAGGTGACTCTTGATCAACAAGGCCAAATTGTAGATATGCAAATTGAAGGAACCAGTGGAGTAAGAGAACTCGATCAGGCAGCGATCGAGTCCTTTAATAAAGCAGGCCCTTTTCCAAACCCTCCGAAAGGTTTGTTAGTTGGTGGTCGGGCCACAATTCAATGGGGATTTGTAGTTAAAAGTTAATAATTATTGAATATTGTTTTTTAGAAGATCTTTGAGTTTGCCAATTCCTTCCATAAGCACATAATCATTCCAAATTGAGTCTAACTCTCTTATTGATTCAATGATAGAAATTGCAGCTTGGTCTTTAGACATTTTTTCTTCTTCTGCAAGTGAATCAACTGCCACAAGTAAAGCACTCATGACTGGCGAGTTGCAAATTTTAGCGAGCCTTTCTTCATAGCTTGCATTAATTCTTTTTTCTTTGCTTTTAATGACAGCAGTATTGAGAAGTTGGATTGCATCTTGTTTGTCAGAAATCATAATATCATGAATCCCATTTCGTTTGTTCATTAAGGTGATTTTTATTTCTTAAGTGAGAGAGAAGTATGAAGTTTTTAAAGACTTTCGTAAAGATTTTTTTAGAAAATTTTTTTTTCAAGAAATCAATATTTCGAATAGAAATTTTTTATTATTTTTATAAAAAAAGTGCTCCTAAAAAAGAGCACTTTGAATACTAAGTTATGAAAAAAAGATGAAATGTTAAAAATTACAGGGAAGATAGAAAATTTTGATAGTCAGAAGCAGAAAGAAGAGAATTCAATTCAGATTGATTATTTAGCTTTACTTTTATCATCCAAGCGTTTCCGTAAGGCTCAACATTGCAAAGTTCTGGAGCATTAACAAGATCATTATTAGATTCCAACACTGTTCCGGATAATGGAGAATATAAATCACTTACTGATTTGATTGATTCTACGACACCAAAAGTTTGATGATGAGAAAGTGTTTTACCAACTTCTGGTAATTCAACAAAAACAATGTCACCCAGTGCCGATTGAGCAAAGTCAGTAATACCGATGATGGCAACATCACCTTCAATTTTCGCCCACTCGTGGTCTTTTGTGTATTTTAAATCTGCAGGAATATTGTGTGCCATTACTTGTGTCCTCCGTTAACGAATGCTTTTGCATGATAAAGAGCTTCGTATTTAGTATTTCTAATATTGATGAAGTATTTTTTATCTTTTGGTGCTTTGTCTTTTTCTACTAAGGCCAAAGCTACACCCTTACCAGTGACAACCGACATAGTTCCAGATGTCACAGAGCCAATTTTGTCTCCATTTTCATTTAAAACATCGTATCCTTCTCTCGGTATTCCTCTTTCAAGGGAAAGCTTTACGAGTTGATATTTAGGTTTATTTTCATTGAGTACAGTTTTACCAATAAAATTTTCTTTAGAGAGTTTTACCGTCCAAGCAAGACCAGAATCTAATGGAGTAACGTTGTCGTTTATTTCATGGCCATACAGGGGATAGCAAACTTCAACTCTTAAAACATCTCTAGAGGCTAGACCACATGGCTTTACATCTTTTGAAAGTAAGTCGCTCCATAATTTCTTTGCAAACCCATGCCCAGAAAATATTTCGAAACCATCTTCTCCAGTGTAACCCGTGCGAGCTACAATAATGCTTTCGCCAGAGTGAGGAAGTTCTGCAATTGAGTAATAAGGAAAATCCACAGGAAGATTGAATTTTAGTTCTTTTAAAAGAGCTTCTGAGCGCGGACCTTGAAGTGCCAATAATGAATAATCATCAGACATGTTAGTAAGTGTGCAATTGAACTTTCCAAGTTTTGAATTGATCCAATCCCAATCTTTTTTAATGTTAGAGGCATTCACACAAATAAGTACTTTTTCAGTACTTAATTTATAGGCAATGAGATCATCAATGACCGTTCCATCTTCACGACATAGAGGCGAGTAAACAGCTTTTTTAAGTTCAGCGTTTTGAAAATCATTTGTGATGAGGAAATCTACAAATTTAATCGCTTCAGGTCCCGTTACAAAAAATTCACCCATGTGACTTACATCGAAGACACCTGCATTCTCTCTAACAGCAATGACTTCTTCTTTTACAGAAGAATATTGCAAAGGCATATCAAAGCCAGCAAAGGGCGCCATTTTGGCGTTTAGTGAAAGATGAGCTTCGTGAAGTGAAGTTTTTTGCAGTGACATTAAGCTGTCTCCATTGAATAAAAAAGTATTAAAGAAATAACCTGTTTTTACTAGCTTGTAAAAGGTTTTGCGCTAGAGAAACGATGGTCATTGGGCCAACTCCACCAGGAACGGGAGTAATGGCGCGCACATTTTCAGAAACTTTTTCAAAGTTCACATCGCCGCACAACTGGCCCTCAGTGTCAGTATTCATTCCAACGTCGATAAGGACTTGATTTTTTTTTGGTGAAATAAAACTATCATCAATGAATTTTGCTTTGCCAATAGCAGAAATTAGAATGTCACAATTTTTAGTGATCTCTTTTAGATTTTTTGTATGAGTGTGACATAAAGTGACAGTGGCATTGGCGTTTGTCAGCAACATGGCAAGTGGTTTACCGACGATCATACTGCGACCAATGATAACAACATGACTTCCCTCAATAGCAATTTGATTTTCTTGTAAAAGGGTCACGATACCTTTAGGTGTACATGAGACAAAATTATGACTTTTGAGATTATTGCTAATAAGTGCAAAAACATTTTCCGGATGAAATCCATCAATGTCTTTTTCTTTTGCAACTAAACTTCCACAATCTAAGTGATTCAGGTGTTTTGGAAGAGGCAATTGAATGATGCATCCATCGACTTTGGAGTCGTTATTAATGTCTTTGATTGTTTTAAGAAAAATATCTTCAGTGATGTTTTCATCTAGTGCAATGATGTCGCATTGTGCACCGATTTTTTCACAATATTTTTTTTTATTTGCAGTATAAATAAGACTTGCTGGATCTGAACCAACTAATATGACTTTGAGGTAAGGAATAATATTTTTTTCCTTCAAAATCTTACACTCACTTTTTAATTTTTTTGTAAGTGATTTTTTTACCGTGTTAGCGTGTAGAATTTGACTCATGCGTGAATGATACTCATTTAGAGATCTTTTTACAAAGAAAAAAAACTTAAGTACGATTTAAAGATAATAAGGAAAAAATATGTTTTTTTATATAGGTCTTGGAATGCAGCTTGTTGGGATGTCCTCTGTCGGATTATGTCTTTTTGCTGGACTTTCTAAGGGTGATTACGGGCAGATGGAACTTATTCAATTGGTCGGAGGTTCCTTGGTTTTTTATTCTGGAACATTTTTAAAAGGGAAAGGACGAACTTGATTATTTTAGGTATTGATCCTGGATCTCGAAAAGCTGGTTATGCATTGATTGACGTTCAGGGAAAGAAAATGTCCTACCTCACTTCAGGTGTATTGAAATATGATCACGTCGATGAATTCATTGATCGGCTAGGAATGATTTATGAATCGTGTAGTGAACTGATTAATAAATTTAATCCAGATGAAGTTTCAATTGAAGCACTTATTTATGTTAAAAGTGTAGATGCTTTAAGTAAGCTCGCTCAAGCCAGAGGGGCAATGATTGCCGCATTTTCAAAAAATAAAAAAGGGAAAATTTTTGAATATGCACCTAACGCGATTAAATCTTCAGTGACAGGACACGGTCACGCCGATAAAGAGTCTGTCGATAAAGCCATGAGTATGATGTTTGGAAAAATGACGTTTAAAACATCAGATGAATCAGATGCACTGGCCATAGCCGTTTGCCACGCACTCAATAGAAATATGAAATTAAAATTAATGGGGAAGTCTTTATGATAGGTTTTTTAAGTGGTGAAGTACTCTTTAGCGACGGCAATGAAACAGTCATTCAAACGGCATCGGGCATTGGTTATCAAGTTTTTTATAATAAAGTTTTAGTAGAAGGAACAGCGGCTGCTATTTTTATTGCTCACATCATTAAAGAAGATTCAGAAACGCTTTTTGGCTTTGCCAATCTTCGAGCAAAAAAATTATTTGAAATGCTTTTATCTGTAAAAGGCATTGGCCCTAAATCAGCTTACAACCTCATTACCAACTTGGGTGTCAATGAAATCATAAATGCCGTTAATTTTGATGCGAAAACCACACTCACGAAGGTTCCAGGCTTAGGAACTAAGGGAGCAGCTCAAATCATTTTAGATTTGGCCGGAAAAATTGATAGAGTAAAAATGTATTCGGAATCTTCTAAAATTGTGAGAGGTGGACTTGCACCAATAAATACTATGAACTTAGGAACTCAATCAGAACTGACTTACATAGAAGAGGAAGTGAAGTTAAGTTCAGTGAATCAACATGAAATCATGAATGACACTCTTATGGCCTGTAAAGAACTAGGCTTTAAGGAAGAAAAAATTATTCCTATCGCGCAAAAAATCTTGGGAGCCAATTTAATCACTAAGCCAGAACAACTTATTCACCTCGTTTTAAAAGAATTATAATTATGATGTATGAAAATGAAGAAAATAGCAGAGTCTTAGATGGTGCCGTTCAAACGGAAGAATATAAACATGAAGTTCTTTTAAGGCCCACAGATTTTAGTGAATATGTAGGACAAAAAAAAGTCGTTCAAAATGTTGAAGTCATGGTCGAGTCAGCGAAACTTAGGTCAGCGGCGATGGATCACGCCCTTTTATCAGGGCCACCTGGTTTAGGTAAAACATCTCTGGCGATGATTATCGCAAAGTCTATTGGAAGCGAGCTTCACGTAATCTCAGGCCCCGCCATTGAAAAAAAGGGAGATCTCGCAGCTATTTTAACGAACCTGGGACCAAGAGATGTGCTCTTTATTGATGAAATTCATCGCATGCACATTTCTGTCGAGGAAATACTCTACTCGGCCATGGAAGACTACCGTCTTGATATTGTCATCGGCCAAGGTCCGAGTGCTCGAACAATGCAAATACAAGTCGCACCCTTTACACTTATCGGAGCGACGACGAGATCGGGACTTCTTTCAAATCCACTTCGCGATCGTTTCATGGCCCATCTCCATTTTGATTTTTATCAGCACCATGAGCTGGCAGAAATAGTCGCTAATAATGCTAAAAAATTAAATTTGAGCATGGATGAAAAAGCTTTGAGTTTAATTGCCTCCTGTGCGCGAGGAACTCCGAGAATAGCCAATAGAATATTAAGGCGAGTGCGCGATTTTTCCCTGGTCAAAGGAGAAACAAAGATTTCGGAAGAGTCAGTAATAAAGTCACTTTCTCTCATGGAAATTGATAGCTATGGGCTTGATCGTATGGACCGCAAAATTCTTCAAGTCATAGAAGATTATTACAAAGGTGGCCCAGTTGGAATTGAAACCCTATGTGCAACGTTAGCAGAAGATCGTACAACCATTGAAGATGTCTACGAGCCTTACTTACTTAAAGAAGGTTTTTTACTTAGAACTCCACGAGGAAGAGAAATTAGTCAAAAGTCGCGAGAACATTTACTGACGAGAAAAATCTAGAAAATTATTTTATATATTTTGCCATCTCGTCAATTTCATCAATTTGTTGGTTTATTTTCTTTAACAGATCATCACGTTCCACAATCTTTCCAGTGCGATCTGCCGCCGAGATTTTATCAGTGGTATTTTCTAAAATATCACCTAATTTAACTTTTAATTTTCTTAATTCGCTTAAATTTTCAAGTTGCAGACTCGTAGCTTGCACCAGGGTATTTGATTTGACCTGGTCGAATAGTTGGAAGTATTGCTTAAAAATGTTTTTCATTTTTTCCCAAGCAGGTGTTGTTGACAGCCACCAATAACCCACGAAGTGGTCGAGGGCGTCGTGAGGTGAATCTGATGAGACACTTACGAGCCCCTTTGATAAATTGCGGTGATATAAATCATTATCGATAAGGCCTTCAATCTTTACAGCTCTTAGTTTTGAACTAGTATCAAGTTTTAAAATGGCATTCAGTGTATCTGCCTCTGGATAGCTATAAAAATAATTTCCATTAACTTCTCCAGTTTCTTTATAATTAAGTTTCTCGGACAAAGAACCTTTAGCAGGAGCTGGATATTTCATTGATGGAGTAAATGCACCTTTGGCTTGTGTTCCCGTCACATATCCAGAATTATTACCGTTTGACATATTTGGCGAAACATCCAGGGCTTGCTTTTGTATTGGTTTTTTCTTACTAAAACTGGACTTTAAGAGCATAGCTGATTTAGAAGCGGCCAATGTTCCAGTAGGAGCTGCAATGAGAATTGTATCAAGGACACAATTATTTTGCTCAATTTTTTTAATTTCACTTTTTCTAAGTTCTTCTTGACTTACCGGGCAAGCATTTTTAACTTCGAAATTCAAAGTGCCAGAAAAACATCGGCTCATGAGGGCAGAGGCCATAAAGCTAGTATCAGCAGCAGCGGAAAGTGCACCAATATAAGCCAGTGAAGATTTTGTTTTTGAAAAGAGATAACTAAGTGAGCTTCCTCTAAGTGCCAAAGGTAATTTAGCAGCAATCCCAGAGACGCCACCAAGAAACATTGTTGAAAGTCCCACGGTCGTATATAAAGAATCGCGACCTTTTGTATATTTTCCTTCAAGATGGCAGATTAACTTTAGATCCTCAACTTCTTGTCTATTACTTGCTTCATAAAATGCACCACCTATAAGAAGTGAATGTTCAACCAGCTTGCGTTTCATCTCATCGTTCATTGATTCAAACATCGCACCACTTCTTGAATCTTTTTTTAATTTAATAAGTTCTAATTTCTCATTCTCAAGTTCATCCTTAACTTTAGGAATTCTTTTTTTAAATGCTTCAAAAATAATTTGATCCGAGAGCGGTGACTCATACTTTAAAAGTTTTTCTAGAAACTCAGACATGGATTTTGTGCTTCCACTCCATAAACTTCCCATCGTGGCCATCAGTAAGCCTCGACTTTCTTTCCATTTGTCTTCTTCCCTTTGAACTCGAATTCTTTTTAAACTCAATTCACTAAGACAACTTTCTTGAGCACTTTTTTTAGTGTTTCTACAGAAACCAGCTAATTGATCAGCTTCGTCTGAGAGTTTTTTGAAATCAAAATAATTTTTTTGTGATTGCTTAGTCAGTTCCTTAATAACAGGTAATTTACTCGCAAGTTCAACCGAACGGGCTTTAATGAGTGCTTCATCTCCGGAAAATATATTAAGATTGGAAATTTCACAATTGAGTTCATCTAGTTTTGCTTGAGCTTGATTCTCAAAAAAAAGTGCTTCAGCAATTGAATTTAAATTTTCACTAAGATTTTCAGTTGAATTTTGAAGATCCATGACTTTGCATTTAGGATCAATTCTTTGTTGAATTTTATTAAATTCATCTAGTGTGATATCACCGCAGGTTTTATTTGAATATTTTTGATGAAGCCATAGTGAGACTTCAGCTATTGACTGAGCTTCGGCAGTTTTTACAAAGAGAGTGAATAGAATGAGCATAATGATTTTCACACCTTAAGTATCGGTCATAAGGCATAAAAGAATAAAGGTTTTTAATTTAAAAACGAGAACATGCTTTAAATTGAACTCATTTTATCTGGAATTAATCATAACTTTAGTTTTCAAAACTATTTAAATTAAGTTAGAAGGGTTTTTTAGATTATAATTAGGAGTTTTCATGAAATTGATGGCAACAGTAACTTTGGGTTTAGTTTTTCTTTCATTAAACCTTTTTGCTCAAGAATCTTTTCAAGGTCAGTTTGAAATTAATAAAACTCAATACGGGCTGAAGTTAAACTACTCAATTTTAAAAAACCAAGTGGCAACACAAAAGTACATTCGCATTTTTGAAGAATCGACAATGCCTGAGACTAATGAAACTTTGCCAGCATTTTGTCAGTTTGAAATGCAATTTCCTTTTGATTACTCAGTTGAAATCGTAAACTTAAGTTCCGGCAAATCTGTCTTTAAAAAACAAGGTGTAGAAGTTCTTAACACTTATGCATTTGGAGGTTTTTTATATGAAGGAAGTTGTGAATGGAATATTGGAGCTTGGAAAAATATTTTAGTGTCGAATGCTTTAAGAATTACAGAGAATGATTTTTTGATCGCTGGTCACTCTTTTAGATTTACCATTGACACTCGTTTAACACTCTCAACAATGGGCTTACTGCCAAATGATATTATCGCCACTGATTCAACTCCACAAAAAAATACTGATGGCATCGGAGATGGAGAAGTTTGGTTTGATACAATGCCGGACTCTAAGGGCGATTATCAGAGAACTTATTTCAGATTATTTAAATAATTTAATTTATCTCTTTTCCACAATCGCCATGATGATTTTAGAATCACAGATCATTTTGTTTTCATCGTTAAAGATTTCTATGCGCCAAGTTTGAGAAGATCTACCGATGTAAACAGCTTTGGCTACACCTCGTACGTGCCCTTTCGTAGCAGATCTAATATGGGTGGCTTCAATGTGCTGGCCCACGGCCATTTTTAAAGAAGTATCAATACACATGTTAGCAGCAATACTTCCCAAGGTTTCTGCTAAAACACATGAAGCTCCGCCGTGAAGAAGCTTCGCTGGCTGAAAAGTTCTCTCGTCAACTGGCATAGTCCCTTCAAGTGTGTCTTCACCAATTTTCGTCAGCTCAATACCTAAGTGAGAGACCAATGTGTCTCGGCTAGTATCTTTAAGGTGCTGAATATTCGTGTCTTTAAACCAAATTGTAGCCATGGTGTAACCTTCAATTGTTTATTATTAATTTCAAGAACTTAGCTTGCTTGTAAGTCTATGAAATCACATTCAAGACACAAAAGGAAAGCAATATTTTCATAAAAGCTGCTTTTTTCCTCTGAAATTTTGAAAATAGAGTAAAATACTCGAGCATCCAGGCCATGGACATAAAATGAGTCCATGATTAAATTCTTGGTGCTCCTCTGGCTTAAGTTTATAATGTTTATAGTTGCCAAAAAATTGCGCGACGATTAAATTAGAAAAACTGCTTAAAAATTAATAGGTAAATTGAATTAATGCTTAATCAACGCACAATAGCTAAAAAGCTTTCTGTTACAGGAATCGGAATTCATTCTGGTAAAAAAGTAACGTTAACTTTGCATCCCGCTGAAGCTGATTTTGGAATTCAATTTAAGCGCACCGATATTCCCAATGCTGAAATATTAAAAGCCACAGCAGCAACTGTTGGAGCCACAGAAAATAATACCACTCTCGGTGGTGGTTTAAACGCCGTTTATACCATCGAACATTTACTTTCAGCTTTTTACGGATTTGGAATTGATAATGTATACTGTGAAATCAATGGACCAGAAGTTCCTATCATGGATGGCTCTGGTGCATCGTTTGTTTTTCTTTTAAAAGAAACAGGAATTGCAACTCTTAATAAATCAAAAAAATTTCTTATCGTCTTAGAAAAAGTGCGCGTTGAAGTCGATGACAAGTGGGCCGAAATAGAACCTTCTTCTAAGCTTATTATTGATTCAACAATTGTCTTTGCTCACCCGACGATTAAAACACAAAATAAAGTTTTTGAATTTTCATGTGAAAACTATATCAATGAAATCGGTAGAGCTCGCACTTTTGGATTATTAAAAGATGTTGATGCACTTAAGAGAAAAGGCCTCATAAAAGGTGGATCTCTTGATAACGCCATCGTCTTAGATGATTACAAAGTTGTTAATCCAGAAGGACTACGTTTTAGTGATGAATTCGTTCGTCATAAAATTCTAGATACCGTTGGCGATATTTCGCTTTTAGGTCACGAGATCGCAGGGAAAATTACAACTTATAAATCAGGCCACCACGTTCACAATCTTCTTTGCAGAAAATTATTAGCGACACCTTCTGCTTATGAAATAGTCTCGGCGTCTTCACTAGAAAAAGAAACAGTTGAAGCCTTCAGACTCCCCAGAGCTTTACAACCATCATTTCATTAGTTAAAAGTTTAATTATTTCCTCCATATCAAGGCACAAAAAATGAAACTCACAAAAGGTTTTTGGCAAACATATAAAGAAGTTCCAGCAGACGCTGAAATTCCTTCTCATCAACTCATGCTTCGCGCAGGTCTCATCCATAAATCGGGATCGGGCCTTTATAATTACTTACCGATGGGCCTTCGCTCAATAAGAAAAGTTGAAAATATTATTCGCGAAGAATTAAATAAAATCGGCTGCAATGAAATTACCATGTCTGTCGTCACTCCAGGTGAGCTTTGGCAAGAAACGGGAAGATGGGATAAGATGGGCGGCCTCATGCTTAGATTTAAAGATAAAAAAGAAGCTGATCTTTGTATCTCTCCAACCAACGAAGAAGCGGTAACAGATATTTTTAGAAAAACAGTTAAAAGTTATAAGCAACTTCCAGTTGGTTTGTACCAAATCAATACGAAATTTCGCGATGAAATCAGACCGCGCTTTGGCTTGATGAGAGGTCGTGAGTTTACCATGAAAGATGCTTATACCTTTCACATGGATAAAGCGAGTCTCGATGTGGGCTACCAAGAAATGTACGATGCTTACACGGCCATTTTCACGAGACTAGGATTAGAATTTATTCCAGTTGTCGCTGACGGCGGTGCCATGGCATCTGCAGACTCTAAGACTCATGAGTTTCAAGTGGTCGCAAACTCTGGTGAAGACCTCATCATTTATTCAGCAGAAGCAAAATACGCCGCCAATATTGAAAAAGCGCAAACAATAAGAGCAGCAACTGAATTTGATTTAAATGTCGTTTCGATGAAAGAAGTTGAGACCATTAAAACAGAAAGCATTGAAGCGGTTTGTTCGCTATTAAATTTAAAAGCCTCTCAAAGTTTAAAGTCTATGGTTTATACGGCAACTACGGGCAATGAATCAAAAATGGTGCTCGTCATGCTCATTGGAGATGATTCTGTTAATGAAATTAAACTTCAAAATTATTTAAAATGTGATCATTTAATTGCAAGTTCTGAGGATGAATTAAAAAAAGCAAAACTATGGAAAGGCTATATTGGCCCTTTCGGATTGGAAGGACAATTAGAAATTCTTTTTGATAATGCCGTTAACCTTGATGCGTCCTATACAATTGGTGCCAATAAATTAAATGCTCACGTAATGGGTTTTAATCCAAAACGAGACATGAAAAAAATTCTTCAAGCAGATCTAAGACTTTCAAGAGCAGGAGACTTAACTCTCGACGGTAAACATGCAGTCGTAGAAAAACGCGGAATAGAAGTTGGTCACGTGTTCCAGCTAGGTGACAAATACACCAAAGACATGAAAGTTGGCATTCTCGATCAACACGGAA
>Ga0213919_1000553_pt1 | contig 16135 bp, 20 predicted proteins | sample McNCre317MG_FD_161056 | JGI IMG/M metagenome (GOLD analysis project Ga0213919, IMG submission 161056) | Freshwater microbial communities from McNutts Creek, Athens, Georgia, United States - 3-17 MG | ecosystem: Environmental > Aquatic > Freshwater > Creek | place: USA: Georgia | collected... | reverse complement strand
GGTATTATAAAAGGGAATTTGCCCTCTCCCTAAGTTCCCCACATAGGAGAGCCACCGCGCCCCCCGACAAGGAACCACCCGAACCCCTCACCGCAGACAAATACGCAGAATAATACATGGTGTAATATTTTGCGTCGATTTGCCAACAAATAACACAACATACCACGCAACATAATTTTTCGCGTAAATTCTGCGCCCTCTGGCGTTGCGCATGGGAGCGAATAATTTTGGGTATGTAATTATACCGTTGAAATTTTGCCGCAGGAGAGCGGAGAAAAGGCGGCTTGTAGGGGAATGGTCGAGATAAGAACGGGTACTATAAAGCAAAAACCAAATGCCTGGGTTCAGTTATTTTTGAACCCAGGCACATGTCAATTTATTTTTCTTTTTAGCAGCACTTATGCCAGAAGGTAGGTGGGGAATGTAAATTTGATCGTATCCCCGCCCCGGTTGATACTGATGTTGCTTGCCTCGTTAGTGGAGTGTTTCACGCTCACAGATTCGCCACCTGAAATTTCGGTGAACCGCAGATATACCTTATTCGTGTTAAATACAAGATACCCCTGAATTTTATTCAGATGCACGTTGTCGTAATAGGTAAACCGAATATCAACCGGGACCTGCACTTTCTCATTAAAATAGTCACTATCTAGAGTAGCGATTTCAACTTCCGAATTACAAGGCACATCTTCGGTGCATGGAAGGTTTGTAACTACAATATCAGAAAATTCGGTGACAGGCCCGTTGATATACTTGTGGAATGTAATGCTGCTGGCAGAAGAAAAGATTCCGCTGCACTGCATGGACAGAGAATTATAGCGGCTAGTTTTATACCATTTGCCATAGAGCAGACTATCGGCAATCATTGCGCCAATCTGCCTGTGTCCATCGGGGCTGGGATGGAATCCATCAGTATAGAGCAGATTGATATTTCCCGACAACACAAGCATAGCATCCCCGATAACCCTGAATCCAACACGCGGACCAAAATCGTTATAAATGTTGGAAACGGTTTTTCTGAGACTTAGATTTTTGTTTGCTCCAACAGTTGCAGCGTGGGTTCCATTGCCGATGAAAGCAAGCCAGAGTTTTGCATTAGGATAATTTTGTTTGGCATATGTCGCAAATGCTTCAATGGAATTTTCCAGAGCTTGAATATTGCTGGCATTGTTACCATACGGGGAGTCGTTAAGACCTCCACCAACAATAATATCCGTGATACTGTCCCTATCACCACTCCAACCCTGGATTTGTTCAATGAATTTGTCCCCCACGGGGCAGTTGAACCCATCCCCACCACGGGCTACAACAACCATATGATCTTCGGGCAGACCCAGGTAGACTCTCAGGTAATGAGGCCATTCCTGGGAGGCGCTGCCACCTTGCTGCCCGTCTGCGTAGCTATCGCCCACAATCATCAGCTTTCGGTTCTGGATTTCGGGCATATATCCATGCTCAACCGTTTCAAGGGCTTGCTGCACTTCTTGACGGTACTGTTCAACCTGGCCGTTATAATTTCCAGTCAGCACCCAGTAATCCGTGTTATTAATAGCAATTCCAGGTGGAACGGGGATTTTGGAAGTGTAAGATGCCCCCAAATTTGTTACGATTGTCAACGCCTCATATGATCTTTGCTGATTCCATTCGATAGGATCGGCGAATTTAGGAACATATCTTGCCCCTACATACTGTCTAACCGCCATTTTTAGCCCCTCCTTATTAGTAAGACAGAACAAGGTGACCGTAATTATAATCCTCAATTACAATGTCAAGCCCTGTGGTATTGAATGTTATATCGTTCCAGGTATCCGGGATGAAATACACGATATATCCAGCGTCTGAGATACCTACAAAAATCATCGTAGCCAAATGTTCCTGAATGATTTTTTCGATATAATCAGTTGCCAGATTATCAATCCAATATTGCACCTGATCCAGTTCTTTACGCAATTCTGCGATTTCATCCCCGAACACTTTATCCTGGTCGATCAAATCATTAATATAATCAACAACTTTACAAAGCACTTCATAATAACTTAATGAATCGTCATAGACAAGTGGAAGTACTTTATAACACCAAAATCTAAAATGTTTAAGCATGATTAACTCTCCATAATCCGGATAATATAACTCTCTGCAAGAAATGTTTGTGTAGTATCGCCAATAACAGTATACACACCGCTGGAAAGCGTAATACTTGTTACGTTGCGGATTGTGACAATATTCCACGGTACACGATTAATTGCAATAACAGTCATCGTTATTCCCCCTCACCAAATAAGCATAAACAAATCATTCAATTCGTTAATCACCATCATGTCAATATTTATGAATGTTTCTCTGAACTCTTGTACCAATCGGCTAAAACTAATTCCACCAGCTTTGCCGATAACGTGTGTAATATAACTCTCTGTGGAGTTAATTTTATCTCTCGCCGTTAGGTTTTCAATATTTGCACCATTCTGCGTTTCTGTGCCGCTTCCCGTGTTTTTATTAACGTCACTTGTAATGCTTTCGCTTTCGCCTCTTTCAGCAAAATCACCTTTGCTCTTATCTCTACCGATTTGCGCGGTTTCGCTGGAAGCATTTTCGCTTCCGCTTGTAGCGCGGTTTGCAGTCTCATTATCTACAGCGGTTTTATCTAATTTATTTGTATGTTCGTTATCGTCTACAATCTTTCTTGCATCTGTGAGATATTCGTTATTTTCTAATCCAGCCAAACCGCCCTGTGGAGTATCTGAAAATGTATTACGCTGCACATTATCTTCCGTACCGCTCCCCTTTTCAGACGCAACACCGATCTTATTAACTGTATTTGTATCGCTTCCCTCATTAGTTGTTTTTCTGCTTTCGCTCCCAAAAGCGTTATTTTCGCTTTCCCCGGTATTTTCTCCACTTCTTTTATCATTTGCGATATTTGTTGTAAATCTCTCATTTTTGCTCTGGTTCTCGTTATTATGCGAAAGCGTATTAAACCCGGTTTTATCTTCGTTCTTTTCTGATTTACTTTCTTTATCGCCTATATTTGTTGTTTTTAAATCGGTATCATAAAGCGGATTGAATTTCAGTAATTCGCTTTCATACATTTTATTATAGTATGGCATAATTTCGTTGAGCTTTGTATCAAGTTTTAGTTTCCACAAACCGACACTTTCAAATCCGATTTCTCGTGTGTAATAATGCTTTAGTATTTTTGTTTCCAAAACATCCCGGTAATTTTCATCGAAAATAGGAAACCCAAAAGAAAATACTTTAGGCAGCGCGGCAGAAATAACGCTTTCCACATCGTTATATCCAACACTATCTTTCATTCCCGCCGCGTTTTCACAAATAAAGCGCAATTCTGTAGTGTATTTACTCATTTGGGATTTCACCTTCCTCCGGTTCTGGATCACCCATTTCCCAATCACCAATCAAGCGATAATCTTCCCGGTATTCCACATCAATATCAAGCCCGAACATTTTATTAATTTTTCTACAGGCTTCACGGCGGCTCTCCAACCGGGAAAACCGGGACGCAATAACATCCCCTTGATTGCCGCTGACTTCATCGGTAATTAACCGCTCTTTTTTCACAGTGTTTACATTGGTAATTCCCAAATAGGTTAGAGCTTCATTCCATATCTGGGTTTTTAGCTGATAAATTTTGTCGGCAATATATGGTGCATCAGTTTTTAGCACTTGCAAGGGCTTCATCTGGTTAAGCCCCTTTTGCCCGTATATAACAGGGGCGTTGCCGTCAAAATCTTTGTATAGGTTTAGCAAGCTCAACCGCTCATTTTCATCGGCGTTAATCAATACCGGGGTTTTTTGCGCTCTAGCATTAACCGTGATAGTTCTATCCAAATCTGTAAGTTTTTTCGCATATTCACGTATTCCCAGCATGCTATTCGTGTGTAGCATATTGTTATAGATTATCACACTATCATCAATAGTTAGTGATTTGTGGTAATTATTATATTTACTGTATGCTGTCCGTCTGCGGGGGATACCGTATACATCGAAATCTCCCTCGATAGTTGCTGTTAGAGCAAGGTAATCATCTAGTATTTCGTCTCTAAAAAATACAGCCGCACCAGATGTAAATAGCGTTAGTTCCAAATACCGAGAATCTACCGTATCCGGGAGATTTTGCCAGTCAAACATAGATATTGCTAATTCGCATAGACGGTTGTAATATTGATTAAAAATCCGGTTATTATCAGTCGCACTCTCCCAAAATTCCCGATCCCGTTTTATTCTACCCATTATTCACCACCTCCCGCCGTAACCGGGGTATTATCATATTCGTAATTTGCAACATGCCCCGGCACATGCCAAAATGTAATTCCGTTATTATAAATATTTTCTATCGCATTTGCATCTGCGGCGGGAACCCCCAACGGTACAAGACCACCCGGATAATCACAATCCGTAGGATACCCACCCTCAATTTTACACCCTATTGTTTTTACATAATTCCATTCTGGTCGACTTGTACGATTAGGCTGTTTAACTTTATGCGTTGCATATCCATAAATGTTGAAAAACCCGTCAATTATTTCTGCGAATTCGGCCCGTATATGTTTACGCATAAACAAAAAGTTTTGGTTTCGTGTTGCACAAGCAGTTATTGACCCGCTCCCACCCCTTGCCTGGCGGGGCATTAAGCTACGCTCGTAAATTTGGGATACGCTGGATAGAGCATGCATAATACCCCCGGTTACAGCGGCGGGGTTTGCGCTAATAGCGCCTGCGGCAATAGTCCCTGCGGTTGATAATGCGTCAACCGCTAGATTTGTGCCGTTTTGGGCTAACCACGCTTTAAACACATCAATATTGAATGGCAGTTGCGGATAACCAGAAAGCACCATTTTTTCATCAAAGTTTTCATTTACCCCCTTATAATACAAGGGAGTCAACACAACACCAGGATTCGGAGACATATCCCCGGCAATATCAAATGTACAATCCCCCGGGTTTGTAAAATACTCATAGGGATATGCTGCACCGTTGCCTTGCATGTTGGTTACATACAAAAAATTATATGGGTATGTATATAGTTTATTGTTTTTCGGTGTATATCCATCAATCGCCCCACTTTGATATTTTGGGGCTGTAAATAATATACGCTGTGGTACTGACGAGCCTTGAGCCCCTGTAAATGCGGTAGGCATTACAAACATAGAGACAATACCGTTCGTTTTAGCCCCAGCCCCAGCAATGAAAGCCTCTGCTGCCGCCGCACCTACAGGATCACAGGGAAAAACGTGGTAATATAGTCCAGCATATAACCCGCAATAAATATCCCCCGCAAAATCATTATAACTGCCGTCAAAGGTTGCCGCAACAACTATAGAAAGGTCTGCTAACGCCAAAGGCCAATTAGCCCAGCTTGAAATATAATCCCCGGTTTCAAGCCCTTCCGGTACAAGATTAGTACCAACATCATCAACGGCGATATGCTCACGATCAATGTAGCAAGGCGGGATTCTATAGTTGAAATGCCATGTTTGCATAAGATCAATTTCATAAGTTATCTCGCAACAATTATTATTTATGTAGTCAACCTCATTCACAAAAGCATAAAACCATTTGTCCCCAAATGCGGTATTTTTAAACATTAGATAGTTTACATCATATAAACTTTCCGCGTTATACTGTACTCTCATTCTGTTTCTGTTTACCCGCTGATATGATTGGTTATTAAAAAGAATACCATTCAATCCGTTATAAAAGTAGGAATACTGCGCTGACGGTGTGCGGAAAAATATGGTGTGTTCGTATTTGTTATCCAACGGGCAATTTTTAATCAATCGGATTGTGGTGTTTGGTGCGATGTACAGGGCAGTTCACCTCATTTCCGCTCAACACAGATTTTACTTGCTGGACTCAAAGAAAACCCTCAAATCCTGGGCTAGGGTATACACTTCTACGCTGAAATTAGTGATTACGGGTTCGGTCTCACCGTTGTACTGCAAACCAATGAGAAGTGGCTGATCATCAAGAACCCCTAAAAGTGCTTCGGTATCTCCCTCACCCCCGTCAATAGCCTTCCATCCCGTAGTCGTGATATATTCGCCTGAATATGTGTTTCCCCCAATCGTCACCGTGAGATTTCTACCAGCAACCGGACCATCAGGCACATCAATATCAGTATTGATAACTCCTAGCCACGCATTTTCATCCTCGCTATAGGACATAGGCACAACGGCAGCAGTAATTGTACCAAGGGGCACGAAGATATCCGCACCTCCAGCGGCTTCACCGTTCTCCCACTTCCCGCTCGTAGCGTTATACACCAACACCTGTCCGTCTGTGGGATTGCTAATGTCAACGTCACCCAATGTTGCCAGATTTCCCCCGCCGCTGGGGATATCATCCTCGGAAAACTCTTGATACACATTCTCCTGTTCAAAGCTGACACCGCCGCCCAAATATCTTTTTGCCATTTATAATCCTCCCTTTCAAATAATGGGGGCTATATTACAAGCCCCCATATGTTACACCAAATTAGGCATCAAGCGCAAGCGTGATGGTATCCCCGACCGCAGTTGCGGGGGTATCGGGGTTTGTGCTTTCGTCCGGAACAACAAGAATCTTGCTGGACGCGGTATACGTTGCATCACCGATCCGCGCATGCGCGGTATAATCCACCTGTGACGCGGCACTTGCAGCAACCGGGATAATAACAGCACCGTATTTATGTACTGCAATACCATCCTCAGTTGCATCTTCATCCTGCACAAATTCAAGAGACATATTCTGCAACGTTGCGGAATCGGCGGGAATAAGGGTATACACAGCAGCCCCCGCATTTTTGGAGATATCCGCGACCGTCAAGCTGATAGTGCTAGGCGGGGTAAGCGTTGCAGAGCTATCCACGAATACAACCGCGTTACTGAAAGGCGAGTAGCACACGGTTTTCCAAACATTGTAAAAGTAATTCCAGTACAGACCAGACGCGACATATTTTTCCGTGAATTTATCCAGATTATCATAAACCTGGAACCATTCAGCATCCACAAGAACTGCCTTGACTTTAGTCATGAGCGCAAGTTCAGCATCGGAAACAGGCTCGATCATGTCACTATTAGCGGCAATCTCACTAAACCGCGCATTGTCAAATGTGGTAAAATCATCAATGAGCATAAGACGGCCCATAAAATCAGCCTTGTCCATGTTAAACGCAGCCGAAAGAACATCCACATCATACGCGGCATTAAAATCGCTATCCATGAAAATATACTGATCGGATTTGGGAGTTGTGGTAGTGACTCCAGCGTCATTATACTTATCCGACATAAATGTGAGTTTGTTGCTAGTACCACGGAAAGCAACGGCAGACGCTTTAAGGTCACCGGAAATGCCTACCGGGTACATATGACCATGAGAAACCGCCTTGATAATCAGATACTTAAAAAGCAGATATTCATCCAGATAGCTTGCGGTATAAACAGAATCGACAATCCGCGCAATCAAATCCTGCACACCCTCAATGCTCAGAAAAGCACGGGCAAGGTCTTCCTCCTGGATCGTAACCGGATACTGCACCCGCCAATTCATCACATGGAAAGCAGCCCGAACATCGGGGATCGTGCGTTTAAGTTCCCGCGCTTCGGCCTTTTCAGCGGAAAATTCGCGGGCTTTAGCAATCTGAACAAAAACATCCTCAATCGTTTCACCAAATTCCAGATACCCCTTTTTAAGTTCGCGGTAGGGATTGTTAAATCTGGCACTCTTGATTTTCACAAGCGCAATCCGGTTAAGGAGAGCGGAAAGAAACTGGTTTGCAAGCGCGGGATATCCCATAATAGACTGTCCAACGCTGGCAACCTCAGAGGCTTTAGTAATTTCCGGGACAAGAGACTGATACTCTGCGCTTGCATTTGCCCGGATAGTATTCAAAATATCAAGCGTAGACGCATTAAGCGTGGAAACTGCAACCTTTCTAGGCATTGATTATTCCTCCTTGAACAAATCTTCATATTTAAGGGCTTTCTTTTCGGTATCTATATCAACCGATTCTTCGTGCCCTTCATCAACCTTGCCAAAAAACCGCGCCTTATATTTTTCTCTCCATTCCTTATCAATTTTTTCTGCTTCTGCTTTCCAGTCTTTTCCATCGCCCTTAATGCGGGTTTCGTAATCGTCAATGGTATCGCTGATATTTTCGATCAATTCAAGCGCACTATCACCGTTATCTTCTCCGATACGTTCCCGGATAGCTGCCATAATTTCATCCTTTGTTTTTACCATTTTGTTTCCTCCCTTAATTAAAATTTTCGGAGATAGAACCAAATCGGCATTTTTTCCCTATCTGTTGGCGTTGGCCCCGGCCCCGGCCCGGGCGGTGTGGGTGATGGATCACCCCACATATTTACGACACTTGGTGCTGATAGCAGATCAACGGATGCACCGCCATAGGACGCATACCCGCTACTGTCTATTGACACACCGTTAATCGTAATATATCCGTCTGCTAGAGCATCATTGTTTTTTGGAATATACCATTGCCGCACAAATATTGGGCTAAACTCTTGCGCCCCCCATGCACCCGCTTGTACATTGTTATAATCCGGATTGGCATTATGGGCGGCTTCTACAACATTTGCGCCCCCGTAAATCCCGACATTATATGTTGGCAACTCGGATGCAAACCCCTGTAGGTATGCCAATACTACCCCCTGTGCGTCTGCGTCTGTAACGCTGGTATCACAGCAACATATAATGGGTGTTCCTGCCGGGATGGACAATGCCGCCGCAAGTGCCGCCGCGTTTCTGCCGTTGGCAACCCCGCTTGCCCAACCGCCCAATGCATCCCCTGTGTTAATTTCATAGTACAAAAATATACGAATACCAGCGTCTAGGTATATCTGTGCTTCTGCCGCCGAAATGCCCTTGCCGTTTGGATTTTGCACGCTATACAGATACCGACCAACAAAATCAATACCATCATTTTTCATTTGCGCCGCTTTTGCCGCGTCTAGATTTGGCATTGATACATAATCCAAACCCTTATAGGGCCACGTATCAGACGGGTAAGGGTAAGAATAATAAGCCATTGGTTAAAACTCCAAATTAACTACAAGTCCAGAAAAACCGGATACATTAATCGTAACCTCTTTTATTGGCTTTCCTGTTTTAATCATGCGATTTACATAGCTTTGGATTTCTTCGTAATTATACCCCGCTTTTTCAATTTTTACTTTTCTTTCTGCACCAATACCCCATTTTCCCGCAATAACTTCTTTCGCAATATCAAGGGCTGTTTTCATTTTAATCCCCCTTTCGGTCGATACGGTCAACAAGTTTTTGCATAACAACGGTATTGTTATTTATTGCGTCTGAAAGTTTTTTAATTTCATCTTTATGTTGTTCTTCCCGTTTATTGATGTACCAAAAACAGACAAGGCAAACCGCTATCGGAAATCCTAGCGTTCCTATAAACTGGGTTATCATTTGGAAATCCACGGATCGACACCCCCTTTTTACTAGATTATACCACGGTGCTTGACAAAATGCAAGACAAATGTTATAATTTTAACATAGGGGGTATAAAAATGCACACAAATAGGTACTATGATGGAACAAAACTTTTGTCGATGCGGGACCTTGACGGGGAACAACCCGAGTTAATTTTATGTACCTCTAACCGTTCCGCGGGTAAAACTGTATATTTTTCTCGCTTATGTGTTAATAGATGGTTTGATCGTAAAGAAAAATTTTGTTTGATTTATCGCTATAAATATGAATTGGAAGATGTTTGCGATAAATTTTATCGGGATATTGCAAATTTATTTTTTCGCGGATCATCCATGGAAAGCAAAACGCAAGGTGGGGGAATTTATCAAGAGTTATACATTGATGGGGAAAATTGTGGTTATGCTGTAGCGTTAAACTGTGCCGATAAAATTAAAAAATATTCACATATGTTTTCCGATGTGCAAAGAATGTTTTTCGATGAGTTTCAATCAGAAACAAACGATTATTGCACAAACGAAATCCAGAAATTTATTTCCATCCATACCAGCATTGCAAGAGGTGGGGGAAAACAGTCACGGTTCGTTCCGGTTTATATGTGTGGAAATACTGTAACAATTCTAAACCCTTATTATATCGAATTGGGCATATGTGATAGATTACAGGATAATACCCGATTTTTGCGGGGGCATGGGTGGATACTTGAACAAGGTTTCAATGAAAACGCAAGTAAGGCGCAAAAGGAAAGTGCTTTCAACCGTGCTTTTGCAAATAATAAATATGTTGCCTACTCTGCACAAGCGATATATTTAAATGATAATAAAGCATTTATTGAAAAACCCAGCGGAAAATCACAATATCTTGCAACATTGCGATATAATAACATAGATTATGCAATCCGCAGTTATTTAGACGCGGGAATTATATATTGTGATACCAGCGTTGATGCAACATACGGAGAAAAGATAAGCGTTACAACTGAGGATCATAATATTAATTTTGTAATGCTAAAACGCAATAGCTTATTTTTATCAAGTATGCGGTATTATTTCGATCATGGATGTTTTAGATTTAAGGATTTGCGATGTAAAGAGGCAATATTAAAAGCGCTGTCGTATTGAATGGGTATCCGCTGACTTTGGATGCAATGCTGTTATCCGGGGGACACAGGTGGAATATACTGCCGGGGCGGTAACGGGCTTGTCACCCGCTTTGCATACATGTTAGTTTTGGATATAAAAATAGCGCGGGACGGTTTTTAATCCGTTCCGCGCTATTAAATTAGGGTTCATACCCGTCTGGCGGGTATATCCACCATTTAACGTTCTTTTTATAATAGCCTACATCACCCTCATCAAGATAACCCTCCCATATCGTTCTGTCATTTGTAATGTAAATACACCATTTCAAGGGATCGGGCATATCATCGGGTGTTAGTTTGTGCCAAATCTCAACCATATTGGTTTACCTCAATTCATAGGTTGTTTCAACCAGTAATGTTCCTCCGGGTATTCTCTTAGGTAATAGTTTTCCGGGAATTTTTAATCCTATATCAAAATCCTGTAAACTGCGTTTTTTGTTTACAAAATCGTTTTCTTCTGTTGTTAAATCTTTTAATTCTATATTTTCACCGATTGATTTTAAAAACAAGTCTTTACAATGGCTAGGCATACCCGCACATTTAATTTCATAGTGTGCATCTTCTCCCGGTACATGCTCTATATATGTTTTTTGTCTTATAAAATACCCTTGATCCCATTCACATTCTATTTTCCATGCGCAAAAATCGCTATCGTGTAATCGTACCCCCTGTATTTGATCCTTTGTTAAATCGCAATGTATACTATCTGTGTCTGCATAGATAAAACCGGGCTTGTCTGCACCATAATAGTTTGCCTGTGCCGCCCGAATGGTAAAGTTCCGGGCATAACTGGTTATGGCTGATCCTATAGGGATGTATCCCGGGGGTTTGTCTGCCGCGTCAACCGTCCTAAACCCTATACTTCCATCATTTAATAACACAGCTACTTTAAAACTGCTATCCATGCTTGCTGCCGTCTTGCCGTATAAACTATTTAGCATCAATTTTGCAAGCTGGCGTTTTGCCCCTTTTGTTGTCATTTTGATTTTTCGATATTTGTTGATATATTCATCAAATAGCCCTATATATGTTTTAAAATAGCACCCATCTAATATTTCAAAATCTTCCATGTTATAATGTTCTCTAAATAAAATAAAATCCGTCATTGTCATTGTTAATGTCACCGTAGCGGGATATTCAATCCCGTTTTTATTTACATATGCGTAGTATTTTCCGGTGTGTTTATCATATATATCACTCGTTTCTAGTGATTCAGTCCCCCGATATAAAAAGCTATTTTTTATTTGTATAAATGGTAATTTGTCTTTTTTGATATAAAACCGCGTCATAAAACGTACAAAATAATAACTATCAAATTCTAATGCCTCGTGGGGGATAATATTGCCCCTCCAAAATTTAGGCAGCCCTATAGGGTATTTATTCCCGCTTTCACTATGCATCATAGAAGGATACAAGGAGTTTACATCACAGGTAACACCCTTTTGATAGATTTTCTTTTCTTTTCCCCGCGCTAGATAGCACCACCCGCCTCTGTACGATTTGCGGATATATGCGCCTATGCTGTCCGCACCAAATACCGCCTTATTTAACGGGTATAAATATAGATTCGGAAAGAAATCATCGTATGTTTCCCGCTTCATAGTCTTTTTAAATTCGTCTAATGCACATGATCCAATGGTTAATTTTTTATGACCCTCGTCAAACATTATTTCTAGAGCTTCTTTTACAACAAGCACATCATTTTTTATGTATTCCTGTTCAGTTTCGGTTATCGTACATCCCGCATATCTTAACCCCTTATATTCCATATCTAGTTTTTTGTGTTTTGTGCCAAATGTTTCCCCGATTGCTTTAACACTAAATGGGAGTAATTTTAAACTGTCTCGTATTTCAAGATATCTCTTATCCCCCATTTTTACTATTATTTTATACCATTGCCCCATATCAGATATCATATAGGTAAATGTTTTTGGTTTCATGTCCCATTCTTTTAAAAATTCAAAATCGTTTGTATCTTCGGCGTTTAATTCATCCTCACCCGTTGTTTTACGTCTTGCCGCTTGTTTGTATCCCAAATCACGCATTAAATAGGATAACCAGAATACGCCGTCAAATTTTAGGTTGTGATAGTATACAATTATACTTGTATTTAATTTATTGAAATAGTTATATTGATCGTCAATGCTATGAAATATTTTTACATCTTCCGTACCCATTTCAACACATGCTGCCGCCCAAACTTCCGTATATGTTTGCCCCTCGAATACGGTTGTCTCAAAATCCCCCATAAATACACGGGAATTTCTTTTTTTCATATCTCTTGCTGTGTTCCGTTGGCTTCACCTTGTGCGGTAAAAAATAAACTCTCTTTTGCTGTTAGTGGCCCACCTTTTAATATTTCGGCAAGTTGTTGTATTTTCCGGTTCATACCTGTATGTTCTGGCCCGGATATTTCGACATATACATCACCGCTTGTTGTTAAAATAGCCTCCATAATATCATTTATTAATTCAGCGTTAGCCTCAATTCGATTCATCAAATCATCATAATTATATTCTCTCTGCGCTTTTTCCCATATGTTTCTGACTAGTGCTAAATCACCCTCTTTATATTTTCTCAATTCTGCCCCCCATTCCGGGGGCGCATTTAGGGGGCTATTTACCAACATATCAAAATCGGGGAGGCTGGCAATTTTATCTTGCACATTTGAAAACATAACCCGCCCCCAATCGACAGCCCCTTCACCAGGTTCCATGTCTGACGGGAGTAAATTATATAGTGTTGCTCTGCGCTTTTCCACCCCTTTTCGTGTTGCCTCTCGTCGTTCTTGTGCGCGGCGCTTTGTGCCAGGGATAACCGTACCTTCTACATCTACATATACCGATTTCTCTAACATGTATTTAGTATCCCGCTTTTTCAATTCACGAATTGAACCGGGGGTTATTTTCTGTGGTATTTTAGGGATTATGTTTGATGGTAATACATAACCCCTTTTTAACATCCTGTTTGCTGACGCTAAACGAGATTTACGCAGTTTTCGATATTCGGCCTCTAACGCTAATTGTTCTTCAGATTTTTTTAGGTTTTTCTGTGATTTCTTTGCCTTGTCTGCTGCCGATTTTGGCATACTATCACCCCAAAAAGATGAAAATAAAAATGCGGGAGAATACTTTTATGCACTCTCCCGCATTTGGTTTTGTGACTATGTTTTTAGATAATACTGCACGTTAGGAACTGCTTGCCCTTATAATTCCGGGATTCCATGCGATACACATGGAGGCGAATGTTATCACCCTCACCCGCGTCCACCATTTCGTCAACAATCCCCACCATTGCTTCTTCAAGGGATTTGGAGCCTGTGATATATCGCTCACCGGATTTATCAACGATAACCAGCTTTTCATAATCCGGGTTATCTGCAAGAGGGTTATGGATTTTGAGCTTTACATGGTAGTCATAGTCAATATCCACACTCCCGTTTTCAAAGGTGACTTGATCCAACGCTTTGCAGTTTGTAGTGTCCTTAATTGCAATGCGTTCACGCACGGTGAGATTGCGAGTGCTTTCGATGATTTCAGCCTTGTAACCTTCCATTGTTAGTTCTCCTTTTCAAGATTGATAGATTTTTCAAAAAATTCTTGCTCCAACATACCGCGTTTTTGCGTTATGGTTTGCGCTGTGACAACATTAACATATTTAATATCATCACATTCATACAACATTTTCAATCGTTTTAGCAAGTCTGTTTTGGTGTTATATTCGCCGGGGATTTCGCCGTGTTTGAAGATTATTTGCTCGTTTTTGGTATCCACGCACATTGCCTTATATTCTGTTACTGTCATTGTGCGTGTTACCATGGGTTTCCGTGGTATGAATCTCACCCCCTAAAAATCGCAATAAGCGCAAGATATCGGCACAGACTGTGCGATTATCACACGCCTTACACTCCGCACTTAATAAGTGACAACCGCGTTTACCTGTGGCGCTTCCAATACCCTCCGCTAATATTTCATTCAACCATGCATATCTGTTTTTATTGTAGTTTTTTCTTAGTAATGTAAGCATTTTTACAGCCCCAAACAATCCAGTATTTTTAATACACACGCTTCAAGCATGCCAGAACCAGCAAAAAGTATGACGCCGATTAAGGCGGCATACTTTAGCTCTGTGATAATCTTTTCTTTCACTTCTTCGCTCGTTTCGCCGTGGACACGGTTTCCGTGGATGCATCCGTGTTGCGGGGTTTGCGAATAACCTTTTCGGCAATCGCAAGGAACTTGTCAACATCCACCCGATATGTGTTTACTGTGGTTTCGATGTGGTCAATTCGCAGAACAATAACACGTTCGGTATCCTGCTCTCTGCGGATTTTCTTAAGCGTCTTTGCATCGTCCTTTGCGTTACCTAGCATGGTAACGTTGATCTGACTGGTTTCCTGTGCTTCAACGTCATAGATGGTGCAAGTGATTTCGCTGGTTCTGATGCTTTTCGTAATCTTTGCCATTTGTTTTTTACTTCCTTTCAAAAAATAAAATCGGTGTATACCGTTTTTGATCCGTCAAATTCGTGGGTGTGGTTTACATCTTCCCATTTATAGCACTCATATTTTCGGGATGTCCTGCTGTATTCGCCCCGCACCCATACACGGCTTTCATCGGGGGTTTCGTCTGGTGCTATGCGAGTAGTGACAAAATAGTCGCCACGGGGAATGTCTTTGATTCTCATAGCAATAGCCCTCTCAAGACTTTTGATTTCCGGGGGTAAATACCCTGTGTCCTCATATTCAGCGAGTTTTTCGATAAGGGCGTTTTGACAAAGTACCTTGTTACAGCATCCCTCTCTATATTTGATTTCGCAATACTCGCAATTCTTCCGAGCATTTCCTCCGATATCTCGTTTTGTTAGCCTCATTGCATTAGCCCTCCGGGTAATATGTGTACTTCATGCGTTCATGCTGGCAAAAGCGATTCAAATGAAAAGCTACACCCCGCATTTTGTTGGCAATCACATACGCATTTCACACAGCTTTTATACCCATCGTTCTTGTGGTAGATAGGGCTATACCGCACAGATATAGCTATTTCACTTTGATCCTTGCGCTGGGGTTTCAAGCGTTGCCCCACTCGCCGCTATACGGTTGTCAATGTCCGTCCGTTACTCCCCGTCTGCGCCGCGTGGCGCTCTTCCGGGTTTCGCCCAAATGGGGGTACCTCCCCGACCCCTCATCATGTCAAGTATAGCACACCTGTACAGGAGTGTCAATCTAAACGTTTCTTGTGCATGTTTCAAGATGTATTGATATAATTAGCTAGCTATGTATCACACATTTTTCAGCTTATTTTCTGAATGGGGGACATTTCCCGCGTTTCCCCCTTTCCCCACAAGCCCGTTTTTCTGCGTTCTCAAGCGGCGCAATTTCAGCGCTATAATTACATGGATAAAATTATTCTCCCACATGCGCAACGCCAGAGGGCGCAGAATTTACGCGAAAAATTATGTTGCGTGGTATGTTGTGTTATTTGTTGGCAAATCGACGCAAAATATTACACCATGTATTATTCTGCGTATTTG
>Ga0213919_1000552_pt1 | contig 16161 bp, 15 predicted proteins | sample McNCre317MG_FD_161056 | JGI IMG/M metagenome (GOLD analysis project Ga0213919, IMG submission 161056) | Freshwater microbial communities from McNutts Creek, Athens, Georgia, United States - 3-17 MG | ecosystem: Environmental > Aquatic > Freshwater > Creek | place: USA: Georgia | collected... | reverse complement strand
CGTCTCAGTAGCGGACTGCCCACGGGTAAATAGGTTAGCCGCGATAATCTGCTCGCTACCGGGGGGCCCTATAGCAATATCGACCATAAAAGTCGGTGTACTGTCGTGCCGGTAGATATAGATGAGGGCGAGCGACGAATCGAACGAAGTAGCGGCAGCGATTTGCGAGTACGCCCCTTTTACGTATATTGTGGCGCTAGAGGTGACTGCAGTACCGACAGACGTACCTTGACCGTTATTAATCCCCAAGGTCTCGTTAAGAGTAGCTCCGCACTGCGCAAAATCCGCCACGATTAACCCACCGTGATAGAGCCGCTAGTCATGGCGATTGGGCCTCCCGCCACAACGGTAGTCGTATTGAATTTGAACATGCCTGTCCCGAGAACGGTGCTGGCGTCACCGTCTACAATGACGTTGCCGTTGCTGTCAGTCACGCGACAGAAGCCAATCACGCCGTTCGTATCGGCGGCAATATCCTGCGCGATAGCCGCAAAGTTAAGCGTCTTGTCGGTAACCGTGCCGCACGGGTCAGAGAGGGTAAGCGTACCGAGTAGAACCTGCACGGTAATTGCAGTCTCGGGCGTAGCAGGCAACGCGCCGTCGTAGACGCGAATGAGGCCGGGGCCTGCGCCGGCATCGATTCGGCTCTTGATCGCATTAGCGCAGTCACCGCATGTAGCCGTAGATAGTCGCGTAATAGCCATGGTGTTCTCCTAATTAAGGCGCGGGGGCTACCCGCAGAATTTGATCGTTGTACGCAGTATTGGCCGGATCGTCAAAGCAGATAACATCATGCTCTACGTGGGAGAAGACGCGGAGGGAGTACTGCCCATTAGCGCCACTCCATACCTCCCCGATGAACCTACCACTCGCCCGCTCGTACGCTCGTAGCTTACGTACGGCGAGGATACCGTTGTCGTCTCGAACTGTCCCGCTGATCGTCTCGGTAAGGCTGATCGTACCGTCTCGGTCTCCAGCCCCGAGAATAGGGCTCAGCACCGACATAAAACCGGAGCGGGAGTAGGAAGCGGGTGGTGTCCCGCGTGACCTCGCCGCCATGGTCAGCGGAAAACTGATGATCGAAGGAGAGACCTTAGCGGAAGACCCCGGCCTTCCGATTGCGCCTAGGTCCGCCATGGCTTAGCTCCATGTATCCGAAGTCTCAAGGCAGATACGGGAGCCCGCAGCGCCCACCCAGAGAAGCAGGAACTGCTTGCCCGCCATTGCGCCCGCACCGGAGAACGTATCTCCGGGGTTGCCGGGGGTAAGGTGGACGGGGCTCCATAAGCCGGGGTAATAGCCTCGCGTGATATTGTCCACGCTATCGGTACTGAGGATAGGCTGAAGGACCATGCCACCAGTGATGGGGTCAGGATACGCGCCGCCTCCACCGCCGACGACAACTGCACCGTTAGCCCGCTGAGCGTCGTGCATCTTACCGGAAGTGATGCAGGTGCCGATCTGGGTATGCGAGCGTGCGGTGTAGTGCCCCGGCTGCGCTACGTTCTGGTTACCGACTGCAGCGGAAGAGTTGGTGGTTAGCGCCGCAGTAGTGCTACACAGAATCGTTGTCGCAAAGGCATCGCCCGTCTTATAGGTAAAGAGGTCGCCAAAAAAGTAGAACATGCGGAAGGCAGCAGCTACTAATCCGGCAGCAGTAGTTTCGCTAAAGCCGATGTAGAGGTAGAAGCGCTTCTCGTCAGCTACAACAACCCAAGGGCGCTGCACCGCATCTGCCGTAGCCGAGGTAGCGATGTATCCACCCCCGGCAATCTGAGTATCGTTTGGGAAGGGGTTAGTGCCTGTTGCGATATCGGTCATAGTTTCGTAGCCACGGAAGCGTGGGTACTGACCGGAGGCGGAGGAGTCGATGAGGCAGTACATTCCATTACTACCTACGCCTTGCTTAAACGCAGACTTACCGGTAGTGCTGAAGGCTAGAGACCACCCCGCGCCTGCCTTAGCGCCATAGCCAGTTACAAGGCATTTATTCAGAACGTCGTTGATGGTGTAGGCGGCGGCTGCACCGGTCAAGACCGGGGCCGAGGCGTCATCCCAGCGATATACACGAACAGTCATTTTCTATCCTTTCAATTTTTGAGAAGTATACCAGCTTACCCTAAAGCCACGTACATACTTTCAACGCGTACTGGACCACCAAACGGTATGGCCGTGTTTGTAAGCACGAGCGCCCCACCCCCACCTATACCGGAAACGTTAACATCCATTTTGGCGACCATACTAGAGTTGTAGAGCCTACCAAAGCGGGCCACGCCGGTAGCTACGGAGATACCCGTGGCGATAGCATAAAAGGTAAGTACCTTACCCGTCAAAAACCCGCAGGGATTCGACAACATCAAGGTCGCTAGCAGCGTCTGCGAGGCAATCGCCGTATCTGGGCTAGACGGCAGCGCCCCGTCGTAGATTTCAAGAAAGCCCGGACCGCCGCCGCTATCAAGCGCAAGCAGGACCTGATTAGCGAGAGCGTTCCCTAGCGTAGTAGATACCCGAGTAATGCCCATGCTTAGCCTATTTTGAAATCGATTTCAATTAAACACTGACGGCTACGGCGATGGTCGATTGGTTAGAAGCGATATCCCCAACCGTATTCGCAGGTACCGTGCGGCGCTCCCACAAACCAATTGCCTGCCCTGCCAAGAGCGTACCAACACTCAAGCCTGTAGCGTACGTGAGCGGACGGGAAAAGGTTATACCAGCCGGCGCAGTATTTTCGTTGACGATAGTGGAGGCTACGCCTGTAGTGCTGCCGTTACCGATGCCTTGCGTAGCTAACCCGATATCGATTTCGTCTGGGCCAGTGGTCAATTGTTTGATCCACACCTTTACATCGTTGACAGTTACCGTACCGGCATTCTTGATGTAGAAGCAACGATACGAAATATCGCCAATCAGTGAGTTGATGGGGCTGACCGAATCAAATACGTTACCAGAGGCGCGGGTAATCGTGATTGAGTCCTGCTTATAGATGCTAGGCATGGACGCGTAGACTACAGTGATAACGAGAGTACCATCTGACCCGCCAACTACATACGTACCATTAGCGTTAACCCCACTGAGGGTGTACGTATAGGAACTGGTAGGCGGTTGCCATGAAAGCGTATTGGTTGAGGGGGACCAGCTTAGCAAGCCTGTACCCTGCGCGTTACCAACAGACGAAGTAATTGTGATGCCTGTAATATTGACCGGAGTACTGGTCGTCTGGGCGATGATGGCCGCGCTTGACATAACTCCGCCGAGGCTCAGCATAGGGTTGCTATTGCCTGCGCCCCCGGAATACATGAATTTGATATCGCTTACACTGAAAGGCATGGTATCTCCTAGCAAGAGCCTATTGGGTAGAATTTTGTTCCGTACCCGACGAGCGCAGCGGGGTCGCCTGCGGGCTTAGTGTCAGATATTATCACGTAGCTACCTTCATTCTCTACATCCGGTACCTCCACGCTATACGCTAGGCTATCCTGCTCCGTACGTACACCGTTACCCTTGCATTGGTTTACCGGTCCGTAGAGTAGGTCACTGATGGAGGGCCAGTTTGCGGCGTGGTCACCTGTGGTATCACCTGCATAGAATGTTTTAGCCCCCGGCTTCTGAATCTCGCCTTGGTAGTTCCCCGCAGGCCACGTGGCGACGTACGTAGTGCGGCTCAGCGTTATGTTGAACGTCGCCGCCCACTGCTCCATATCGGTATACGGCCACCCGAATTCAGAAGTCCCTGTCTTGGTCTTCTTGACCGAGCGTTTATCCTCGCCACTCGAATTACCTTCAGTGTAGAGGGTATCTTTGAACTTCTCTGTCTGGCTTACCGTTGCAGTGCTGTTCTGCCACAGTCCGTACTTATGCAAGTCTCGGGAGAAGAACGCCATATTGCGAAGATCGCAGAAGCCGCGTAAATGGCGGGTATAGAACTGATAGTAGTAGAGGTATGGGTTGTTCTGTTGCCTAGGGTTGCCTGCCCACTCGTCGCTCGTGCCATTATCGTAGTAGTGCAAGTCGATGGAGCCAGACTCCTCATTGCCTTCCGGGCCGTAGTAGAGCGTGACCTTTTCGTAGACGCTGATCCACCATGTAACTTCATGGTCGGCGGGGGCGGGTACGTATGGTACAGGGTCTACGTACCCGTACTCTATGTTGTTATGGACACGCGGGCCGAAACGTAAACCTAGGTTGGAGATATTTTTATCTTGCCCATTATAGGTAATGACGTACTGCGCTGGGTCGGTGCCCTTAGTGTAGTAGCCTTCCTGTATGCGAATGATCTGGTACTTGACCTTACCCCAGTACAGGGTATCTCCTACGTAGTCACACAGTACATACTGCGCCCCGTCGAGCGAGATGGTGACCTTTACGTGGTCTTCCTGCCATGAATGGTCGTAGTCCAAGATGTCAGTAGAAACGTACGTGGGGTGTTCCTTTGAGTACTTTTCAAGGTACTGCAGGGGCGCTAGGTTGCCGAGATCGCTAACGGACACGTTGCTGTCGGATACGTCGGCCTTGAGGCGAACGAACTTGTCTTCCGTGACATCTTCGTACCCGTTATTGAAGGTCTGTTTCGTGCGCCGCATGGCAACAGCGGCAGTGCCCGACTGGTTAAAGAACCAAGGTGTCTCGGGCGGGTACGCGTCTACTGGCTTAGCGAAGGTACCCATAGGAATCCAGCCGTAGGGCTCCTCCGCCGCATCGTACAGGCGCATCTCCTTCTCGCGCACCGCGTCCGACATGTTGTACGGGGTCTTAAGCCGGAAGGGCCAGCGCTTCTTGTAGAACTTGTCCATGCCGTCCTGATACACGGCTACGATGATGAAGGTCTCCTCTGCCGTCTTCTGCGCAATAGGGTCGTAGAAGTTAATCTTCCGTAGGCATGCACCCAGCACTGGCCCCGGCGCGATGGTGGCGAAGTTGCCTAGGTAGTAGATTTCGTTGTGGGAGGAGTCGCTACCGTAGTTGAAACCTTCGTCGCGGAAGTAGCGTAGCTTCGGGCCGTTGTAGCTCAGGACATGCTTACCCTTGACTTGCTTAGCGGGGTTGCGCCAGTCGCCCCACCATGTGATATTCCCGGACTTCTGGAAGTATTTGGTCGCACTAGCCTTGTAGGAGGAACCCTTACGCCGCAGCAGGCAACGCTCCAAGGGCCCACCGGGGGTGCCGGGGATGATCGGTACCGGCGTGGCCCCTGTCGTGTCCATACGGGGCTCGCCCCACCCGTCCGGGGCGGCTTCGGATGTTGGCTTGAGGTATATCCCTTTTCCGTCTGGCGAGCTATACCCCATCACTGTAGAGAATGGGCTAACTAGCATGCTATGACTTAGGCTGACTGGGCTGCGCCGCTAGGTCGGCTTTGAACTGTGCCTTGGCGGCAGTGCCTAGCAGCTTGCGGTTGTTGTCTAGGGCGGCGTTAGGGATAGTGGTCTGGGTGATAGGCACATCGCTATTGCCCGTCTTGGCGCGTATCTCTACCCCATCCCGGATTATAGGCCCGCCCGTCTTCCGCTCGCTATCCATTGGGGGCTCTACCTCGAACTCCATCAAGATCATCTCTGCTTTGGAGTTGACCATGAAGACGGCGTGAACGCACTGGATATCAAGTTGAGCGCCACCGTAGGTGGACGGCACCTGCCCTGCCTGAAATATACCCTCGTCCGTAACGGACACGGTAGAGACAATCCGCTCGTACTCGAAGAACCGGTTGTAGAGCATGAAGGAGTCGGCAGATGCTCCTTTGTCTGATCCTTTTCGCGTCATAGCACGCCTCGTTTTGCGGGAGGTTCGATAGACAGGTGCCCGATGCGACCGTCCGAAGCCACAGCTAGGACCATAGCCGGGGCGTACCAACCTAGTCGCTCATCCCAGTTGAACAGTACGTCGTAGAGGTAGTACTCCGAGGTATATTGCGCCTGCGCAAACGTGTAGCAGGGAATAGTATTGTTGCCTAGAGAGGTAACAACAACCACTTCGTCATCGCGTACATGCCGAGCGTTCTTTACTAGCTCGAACATGTTACGGGTCTTCCACACGACCTCATTGACCCACTCGCCCGGACCTTTGAACGAGACCCCGACATTCTCGTTGAAGAGAGATAGCGCGTTGGCGCTGGCGCTGCTCAGAGATACGCTGCCGCTGGGTGGGTAGTCTAGGTTTACCGCTTGACTACCGCTGAAGGTCAGCGACTGCAGTACCGGCTTGCTGCCGAAGTCTACGATCTGCATGCCCACGGCGCAGTTGACCCCGTAGAGGGTGACCGAGGTCTTCGGGTAGACGCGTACGCGACACCCACAGTACAGGCTAACAATCTCGTTGCCGATCACTACAGTCTGCGCCTGTAGGGTAAAGCCCATGGGCGTAGTCTCGGCGTTGAAGTAGTACGGGTACAGCCCCGGAGGGACTAGAGCGTCAGTCTCCAGCTTAATCCCTACCGGATCGTAGTCGCTGAACTGAATGGTGGATGAGGAGTCATCGCTCTGGCTGCAGGGCGGGCCCGCGACCTCCATCGAAGTAGTCTCCCAGCCCGCCGCCGTTGCAACGAGGAAGGCCGGATCGTAGTTTGGTGTGACCGGCTTGGACGTAATCTCCGTCTCTACGCTGGCGGTCTGTACGCTAGCCGCCGCGCAAGGGGCGTCACCGTGCGTAACGAGGTACCGGTCGAAGTAGGAGCGGTACTGGACCTTCACAATCCCGTGAGCCGCGTTTATGTCGAGGATCAGGGAATTGCTGGCTTCGTCATAGGCGACTACCGGGGCCGCATTGAAGAAGCGGCTATCGAGGATGGCTACGCCGCCCGAGGGGTAGTAGCGGAGGCTGCTGCTGGATGACCCGGAGAACGATACGTAGTCTGTAATATCGTCTGGAACGCCGGAGGCTACTCTGGTGCACCCGCCCAGTACTGCGGTGACTGCAGGGCCCGCAGAGCTAGGGTACACCTTGACGTACGATGTACCCTTAGCTTTGACGAGGGAGGCGTCACTGTCGGTCTCCATTACAAGTCGCTTTGACCCCGATACGTTGAAGTCAATCGATGTGGAGTTCTGGAGATTATTCGCCATACGCCTAGCCCTCTATTACGCCGATTCGCCGTCCACGCCGACGATTACCTTGTCACCCGAGAGCGAAGCTGCACCTGACGGGACAACACGCTTGTACCAAATGGGGATGGCCGCAGGGTGAGTGGTGAAGGTCATCGACGTACCAGTCTGCGGGCTCGACCAGCCGAGACGGTTGATAGTGAAGTACGGCTTGCCCGAAAAGCTGGGGTTGGTCGGGGCGGCATCGCTGGTGACGTTAAAGGTACCAAGCGAACCCACCGTATCACCTACGACAGTGAACTGAGAGGCGGAGGTAAACGTGACCGTCCAGTTTTGCTCGATAGAGCCGATGTTATCCGCCAGAATCGGGTAGGTACCGCTGTTGTAGGAACCGCCGCCCGCTACTACAGGAGTCGTAGCCGAGGACACAACGTCGCCCTGCGAGATGACCGACGAGACGTAGGTGTTGGTGGCGCTGTAGGCATAGCTCAAGCCTGCCGTGAGGGTCAGGGTGATGACGTTGCCTGCCGCACTGACGCCTGCCGGGGCAATGGTGCGGTACTCTTCAGTGCCGGAGACATCATCAACACTGGCCTTATTCGAGACGCGAATAGTCATGCCGGCTGCGAAGATCGGGGCGGTGGCCCAGCTTTCGACAAGCACAGCAACGGTGGTCGCTGCTGCCGAAACATCCGCGTTCAGCTTGCCTGCGCCGTATAGTTGGGCGGGCGTGCCGATACCCGACTGCGTGTCGGTGTAGGTTCCGGGGAAGATCGTCACGTAGTCGTCGCCGGGGGTCGGCTGCAGAACGAAGACCTTGGAGGCAATGAGCGTAAGGTCGGCGTCGTTGGCTACATGGATGAACGCTTTGCGGTACTTGGTAGAGCCTGCTGTGCGCTCCGCCTGCGGGACATCCGGGAACAGGTTGTTCTTGACGCCAGAAGTGATGGCAGTAGCCGACATGCGCCCGCCGTTTGTTCCGGCATCGCTGGATTCTGCGGGCTTACGCCACACCAATTCGGAAGCAACAATACTCATGGTATCTCCTTAAACAGTGATGAGCTTCAGTGTAACTGTGAAATAGTCTCCGGCTTCCGCCAAAGTCCGGGGGATCAGTGGGGTAGCGTCGAAGGCTGGTGGCTCGTCGTGCCTAAACATTACGCTATGCTGAATCGTGCCCAAGTCTAGCAGATATTGCGCCCCGGCGACAGACGCAAGCTGGTATAGCTGCTCTACGACTGCGAGCATCTGCCAGCCTTGGTCATCGATGGAGGCAAGCGTGAGGGGCGTCCCTTTGAGGAGCGAGGCTGTGTAGAAGACAGGGAACCCGCCAAGGGTACGTACGGTTTTCTGCGCTACGTTGGCTGGGGACCAGCGGTCCGTCCACACCAACCCGCCGCGCAGCGTGACATTGCTTAGCGTAATGCTCATTACTTTCCTTTCCCGAACTGACTGAGGATGCTGACAAGGTTCTTAGCCTGCTCGCGTTCCGCCTGAATGGTAGCCCGCTGCCCGCCTGACGACAAATTGATATCGACCACATCACGGGCCGGGGCTCCGCCAATGGAGGATTTGAAATCGTTTGCAATTCCGGCAAAGGCGGAGGTGTCGATACCGATAGGACCGCCCGTCGCAAACTTCGGCATCTGTAGCCCGCGCAGCATATTGAGCGAGTACCCACCGCGTGCGGCCTGCTGCAGGGAGGCAAAGAACTTCGGACCAAAGCGCGAGGTGGTCAAAGCGTCCATGACATACTCGCCGTTGGATAGCCACGATAGGATGCTATCGCTCGTGCCGTCACCGGCCCCGCGAACGCGCCCACCCGTAGCGTACCTTGCGATATCGCCAATAAACCCACCGCGTGCCCGCTGCTCCGGATTGTACGTGACCGTCAACTGACCGTTAGCTCCGCGAATCTTAGTGATCTCGATCTCGCCCTTCAACTTGGGCTTTACGTTCTCCTGAATCTGCGACTGTAGAGCCGTCAGCGACTCCCCACTGGCTGTAACGGTGATGGGTGTCGGTATCGCGCCGGTAGAGGCTGCGGCACGGATAGCGTTGGCAATATTGCCTGCCAGCGACTCTTGGTTCACTGAAAGGTTGATAGGCGTCTTGTCCCCTGCGGCGGAGATAGCTTTGGAGATGCTATCCGAGATCGCAGTGATGTCCTCGGCCTTAATGGAGCCGGGGATAGATAGCCCCTTCTGCGATAGCTCCTGAATCTTTTCTAGGCCAGCGGCGTAGTTGCTGCTCTGTGCGACGAGTGCGGCGTACTTGGCCGCGAGGGCGTCTAGCTCAGGGCCGGAGGTCCCCGACAGTTTAGCGAAGGCTTGACTGGCGACCTCTATCTCCTTGCTTAGCGTGCCGGAGACGTTACTGAAGTTCGTAGCTAGTGCTTTGAACACCGGTTCGATCTTGTCCGCACCCTCCACGCCGACCTTTCCGATAGTGTCCGCTACACCCGTCAGCGATTGGTTGATCTTATTGATCTGGTCCGGAGTGATGAGGAGTTGACCACCGATAGGCTCAGTGTTGGCGATACGCTCCCCTGCCGCCTCAAGCTGGCCGTAGATGGCCTTCATCTTGTCGAGGGCAAGGTTGCGCTGTTCGATAGCGCCGGCTTTCTTGTCGAGCCCAGCGGAGGGGTCCAACAGAACGTTGTTGGCCTCGGTGACGCGTTTCTTGTAGTAGTCGATTTTCTTAATCAGTTCGTCAAACTGCTTGATCTCGTCCTGTACGCCGCGCTTAGCCTTGCCGATGTTGACACGATCCTGTTCGGCCTCTTTCAGCTTGTTGTACTTCTCCTCCAGCGCAAACAGCGCCTGCTGCTCCATGGCGTACATCTGCTGCTTCTGGTCGGAGATACGGAGCCCGCCTGCCTCTTGCTCAGCGAAACGATTCTTCTCAACGGAGAACATCTGCTCCAGCAAGGCCCGCTCAGTATCGTACTCAGTCTGGATATCGCGGAGCCGTTGGCGCGAGGCTGCATCGTCTTTGCGGTCTTCAGTCTGGCGGGTAGCTTTATTCTTGCTGTTGGCGTATGCCTGCGTGATCTTCTCCGCCGTCGCCTGTGCGTCCCGCATCAGCTTCTGGACATCAGCCATAGCGGTAGTGACCGCGTTTTTGGCCCGCTCCGCCGCAGTGTCAGCCGCTGCCGCCCACGAGTCGTACATCGACTTGACCCGCGTCTTGACAGCAACGATAGAGGCAGCGCTAAGTAGGTCGTCGGCTTTGACCTCCGGCACGCCTAGGCCCTTGAAGGCGTCGGCCGGTAGTGTGCGGGCGGCTTGCGTCATGGCCACGAGATTACGTACCAGCGCATCCGGGTTACGCGTATCGAAGGCGTTCAGGAACTGCTCTACCTGCGTACGGGAGCGACCCAGCTTAGTTACCTCGTCGCGTACGGCGGCGGTGGCTTTAGATGTCGTATCCGCCTTTGTCTTTGCCGCCTCGTACGCTGCCTCCAGTGCCACGATAGACGACTCGGAGCGCCCCTTGGTATCTTGCTGCTCCTTCAGCCGCTTGTCCGCGTCTGCTAGCTCCGTAGCGGCCTGCCGCTGCTTCAGTAGGGACTCGTTATAGCGAACCATAGGTGCATCTTGGCCTTCGATAGCGCTAGTAAACAGCGCCGTAGCTTCCTCTGCGGTGAAGACGGCCTGTATGTAGTTCTCCGCGCCACGGTACAACCCAGCGTACGGGTCGGCTGCGGTACCACCAACCTGCTCGATTTGCGCCTTCAGGGCCTCGCTACTTCCGCGTAGCTCGTTGACCTTGCCGGTAGCCTCCGTGGCGCTCCGCTCCAGATCAGCGAAGGTGGCGCGGCGGGCGCGTTCGTACGCCTTTTGCGCGGCGGCTAGGCGAGACACCGCAGCAGACTCTGCCTTAGCATCCCCGCCACCTGCGCGTACCGCAGCAAGGGCGGTTTCTGCGTCGGTTACCTCTTTGATAGTGCGCGAGTACCTACCTTTAGCTTTCGCCAAGTCAGCACTGGACTTTTCCGCAATCTTCTCCTCCTCTACGAGTTGACGTTGCACTTCAGCATAGGCGGTTGCTGCTACTTCGGCCTTGCTGAACCCAAGCGTAAGCGCCTCTAGGTAATCCTTCTGTGCCTGCGACGATTTACCCGGATCGTTTCTGTCGAACTTGATGTCGCGCTGGGCAATCAGCGAACTATTCGTCAAGACGGCTAGGCTAGCCTTCTGCGTGTCTGTGAACTTGGTGGCTTCCTCCCGCGCCGTAGCCATACGGTCAGCAAGCCTCTGGGCAGCAGCGGCTGTGGCTTCTACCTGCACTTTGGGCTTCAGGAAGTCAGGAATCTGCTCATCAGTAAAGCCCATCCACTTCGCAACTTTGACCACTTTCTCTAGGAGCTTATCCCAGAGCCCCACCATGTCCAGTAGCTCTTTCGCCATCATGGCGAAGAAGACAAAGCCGACAGCGCGAGATAGCAGTCCGCCGACGAGGCGGATGATAGAACCAAGTGCCGTGAAACCGCCCTGCAAAACAACAATAGATTTGGTGGTCCGGGTCGCGGCCTCATTGAACTTATCACCAAAACCCTCAAGACCTAAGCCCTTAAGTACCGCACCTCCCGCCGCGCCGGCCAGACTCGCCAACTGCGTTTTGAAACCGGTTGCAAACCCCCTCCCTGCGGTAGCCCCGGCGCGAAGCGCGGGAGCCGCCGTCGCGTTCAACGCGGCTATGAACGAGGTTAATACCGAGCCGCCACCTGCCATAGCCAAGCCAAACTCAGTCTTAAAGGTGGTGGCTGCGTTTCGTGCGGCGTCAGCTAGGCCCGTTAGCTGCGGGCGGAACGGTACGGACAGCCTATCAAGTTGGTCGGTCGAGCGCACCTGAATGCGCTGCGCTAGCGCCAACTGATTCGTAAGCGCCGTCACTGCCGCCTGATTGTTACGGATAGCCAAAAGCATCCGCTCAAGCGAAACAATCTGCGACCGATAGCCTGAAGCTGCTCTCGTATTGCCTGAAGCGATTGCTGCGTTGTAGTTTGCTGTGTATTGCGCCAGACGCTGTTGTGCGTCACCCACAGAGGTAATGTAGCGCGGGAGCGCGGCGAAGCTCGCCGCAAGAGCCTGTTGCGCCGCAGGTAACGCCGCCTGAGCGCGGGCCGCAACGTTAATGGCCTTGTCTCGGGCCGCAGCTAGCTTGTTGACCGCACCAACATAGGCGTCGGCTTGCGCGTTAATGGCATTCTTGGCTGACTCTAGGATGCCTCCTTGCAGCGTGTTGCGCTGAGCCCGCTTCTCTTGAGCCGCCGCTAGTGCGGCTTCTGCCTCGCTGACGCCGAACAGCGCCTTGCGTAGCGCAGTAAGGCCGGGGACGGCGGAGGCGGCACTGCTGCCGATATAGCCGAAAATTACACCCAAACCCTTGAGTACACCAAAGGCTGCGAGTAGTGCGCCGATACGTAGGATGCCTCCCCAGTCAACCGCAACGATGCCGTCAGTGAAGGTGCGTAGGTACGCAAAAGCGTCACCGATACGCTGAATCGCCCCAACGATCTCCTGTGCGGCTACTTGAAGCTGCGCCCCGGCGAGGCCCGACTGCAAAGAGTCCGACATACCGCGTAAGGAATCAGTTAGCGGCCCCAGAAGCTGCCCGCCCACAGAGTTGACTAGGGAGATCAGGTTATTCTGGAAGCGGCTCCACTGCGCAATAAGGCCGGCGAGTGTGGTCTGCTGCTCGCGTACAGCGGAGTCGGCGGAGGCAAATGCCTGCTGGGCCTTGGTGTTGAGCCGGTCGAGGACGTTGGCTTGCGTAACTGCAGCCTTGAGCGCGTCAACTCGTTGCTGCTCTGCCGCGATCTGCGCCTCTGTAGCGTTCGTACCCTGCGCCTTAGTCGCCGCTAGGGAGCGCTCCGCTTCCTTGAGTGCGTCCTGAATGCTGGCTTGGCGTAGCTGCTGCTGCTGGAGCTTGGTGACTGCCTCGAATAGACGACCTTCGCCGGTTAACTGAGACTTTACCTGTGCCGCCTGCGAGGCTCCTAGCTGGTTCAAGCCAGTAGCATACGCCTTGAGGGCAGTAAGGCCATCCGTAGCGACCAAGCGCACCCACTCCTCGGTGGAGTAGCGCATGATCTGCGTCTGTCCGTTTACCTCCTCGATAGACTTGACCGCCACGTTCGCAAAATCCGCCGCATTCGACTTCATGTCGGCGAAAATCTTGGTAATAGTCGTGCCTGCGGTTTCCGCTGTCAGACCCAAGTCGATCATGGATGCGGAGATAGCGGCAGCGGCGGGGATGTCTACCGAACCGCCTAGGTTGCCGATACGGCGAACAACGTCAAATAGCTGAGTAGCGGTAGCCGTCGAGGAGTTCGAGACTTCGTTCAGCGAAGAGATCAGGTTCTTGTACTGACTCGCCGGAACGTTGAAGATGTTGATGAGTTTGCCGATAGAATCGACCGCCTCCTCTGCCGGAATATCCAGCGCAGTGATAGCGATACCGATTTGCTTGGTGAACTCAAGTAGGGCAGAGACATCGTTCTCTCCGATGCCTAGCTGACCGCCTAGGGTGGCGATCTTGGCGAAGTCAATAGCGGTGATATTCGACTGCTTAGATAGCTCATCCAACCCGCCCCGCAATTCGCCGATCTGGTCGCGGGTGTAGTTGGTGGTCTTCGCCGCGTTCAGCAACTCCTTCTGGAAGTTGGCGGCGGAAACAACAGGAAAACCGACAGTGGATAAAGTAGCGAGGGCCGCGCTGACGGCCCCCACAAAACGGATCACACCAGATTCGATCTTCTTTAGCTCACCGGACAGATTGTCTTGCCCGTTGATACTGACTGTTAAGCTAGCGTCGGCCATCTTTTTCTCCTAGATACTGCGTCTGTAGCCCCTCTACGTACTCCTTCATCTTGCTACCTGAAGAGAATAGGCTGGCTACAGAGGCTGTGGTATCCGCAATATACCCTAACCGCTGTTTCGCCTCAAGGCGAAGCGCAGTTGCTAGGTATAGATTGAATACATCTAGGGGTAGATCGTAGATGGTTTCTAGGGGAATCCCCGCCCGCGTAACGGTGAGGACTCCCTCTAGTAGCTGGTCTCCCGACCGATCCTTTTTTAGCTTGCCTCGGCGTTGAGGAGTTGAAGGTTCGGGAGTACCTTCTTCGTAAAAAAATCCTTGTTCAGGACGATGACGGCTTGGATGACCAGAATGCTTTCTTCCGTATCCATGTCCAACAGATCATTCAGTTCGAGCGTAGTGTGGTCAACTACAATAGCCATGACTTCATCGTAGTGTTTTGAAATCAATTTCAAAATCATGGCAGGGCTACCGAAATCGACGGTAGGCATATTCGTTGCGTCCAGCTTCAGATCATCAAGCACCCGCCCGAGAAGGTCCGTGACTGGCTTCATGGTACGCAGGGTTACCTTGCGGATACCAACTTCCTTCCCGAACTTCGTCAACGTCACCGACTGCTTGTCGAATAGCTGGGATAGCACCGTGTTTACTTCACTCATTTGACTGCTCCTTATTTACCGTTACCAGAATTACCCTTGGCGACACGCGCCTTGATCTTTCGTGCATAGGCCCCGTGTGCGGCCTCGATTGTAACATCTTCGATAGAGGGAGGGGCGGAGGAGGCGTGGGTTTGCATACGAATTTCTGTCGCCGCGCCGTGCTGCTTCAGGTAGGCAAACTGCGCTTCGGTAACGGTCATGTCGTCGCCGGGGAGGTAGACTCTGCCGCCTACTTCGCAGCGGCTTGTAGCTGTAGCTCGTTTCATTCCGTATCTCCAAAAAAAGAGGCCCCGTAGGGCCCCTTACTGTGTCAGTCGGAGTTAGGCACCGACGTTGACTTGACGGAAGAACTTGCTGCCGGTGGCCTGCAGGGTGTCTGCGAGGATAGCGCCGGCCATCTTGACCGAGCCAAGCTCTTCGTTGATGAGGCCGTAGCCGGTCATCGGATCGAACTGAGCCTTGAACAGGTCAACAATGACGGTGGAGCCGTCAACGGTATTGATACCTTCAAAGCGCAGCCAGCGCTCCGGTGCGGCAGCGTTGGTGAACGCATCAACCTTGACGTAGCCGGCATAGGTGTAGGTCACCTGAATGTCGATACCGACACTGACTGCACCTGCGGCGGCGGTAGCGATAGCGCCACCTGCGGTGATGATGATGTTGCCGTTAACTGCGTCAACGGTGTAGTCATCATTCAGGTCATAGGGGGTGGTGCCGGTAGCGTCTTTAACAACGACAGCCGTAACCTTCGGGTGCACCAGCGGGAAGCGCATACCGCCGACAACCGCCTTCGGGATAGCGAGGACTTCCGGGGTAGTGGAGACAGTGCCGCCTGCGACGGTAGCCTTGGTGCCCCAGAGAGCCATAGCCAGATTGTCCAGAGACAGGTTTTCGAGGGTGAACTCGAAGGTGCCCTTCTTCTCTTGGACGATGGTCAGGTCGATCAGACGAGCGCCGGTCTCGGATTCCTTGTGTTCCAGCTTCGTCGTTTCGATGTTGAGGGTAAGCTCCGGAACGTTGCCGACCGGGATGAAGCCTTTCGGTTTGCCAGCAGTATCGCGTTCAGCGATGTACAGGCTACCTTGGCCGGAGTAGTAGTAGTTCGACATGAGTAAAGCTCCTTAAAGGTTATTGAAATTACCGACTATGGGCAGGGTCGTCTGCCACACTTGAGAGTAGAAGACCACACCATCACCCGACGCATCTGCTTCCGGCCTCTCACCAACGAACCGCCACGGCCTAGAGTTGACACCCTTGAGTCCTAGTACTACGGCCCTGACTTGATCCAAAAGCGCAAATGCCTGCTGCTTTGTGTCGTCCTGCCCAGTATAGCGATATTGTACTGCAATAACAATCACGAACTGGACAGTAACGAGTGACGCACCGTGCGCTTTTGTGGCGGGAGTAGCATCGTTTCCGGCAGAAGGTTCCGCACCGTCATACGCTACACCCACAGCGGGCAGGGTCTGCGCCGCCGATTTATCGGACATGTCGGACATGTCGAAAATGGAAAAGCCGCTGTCATTGAAAGCGGCCACACCTTTTACTGCGGAGATAAGCTCAGCCTCAAGCTGCGCCACTGTTGCAAGTGCCATGGTTAAACCCTCTGAACGGCCTTCCTAAGCTCGCGCCGTAGTAGC
>Ga0213919_1000550_pt1 | contig 16175 bp, 15 predicted proteins | sample McNCre317MG_FD_161056 | JGI IMG/M metagenome (GOLD analysis project Ga0213919, IMG submission 161056) | Freshwater microbial communities from McNutts Creek, Athens, Georgia, United States - 3-17 MG | ecosystem: Environmental > Aquatic > Freshwater > Creek | place: USA: Georgia | collected... | reverse complement strand
TCGCTAACGCTATCATAGCCAAGCTTGATGAAGAAGAGCCAGAAGCGTTTTAATAGTATTATCGCTGCTGGATTGCAGCGACGTAGTGTAAGCAAAGCCTCTAAATGGGCCGTAGCCTATAGGGTAATGGGTAAGCCGCATCCGGGACCATGGAGCTTCGAGCGGTACTCTTGGTTAGAGCAATGCCACGATGATGAGGCAGAAGTAGTAGCTTGGCAGAAAGCAGCACAGATGGGTGTATCAGAGTCTGCCATAAATAAGGCTCTCTTTGCGTTAGACATACTAAAGGAATCAGTCCTATATCTGCTACCTAACTCTAAGCCGGATGCTAGTGACTTCAGTGTTGGTCGATTCGATCCAGCACTAGAAGCAAGCCCACATATTAAGTCTATGTTTACGGAAACACAAAACATAGGTATGAAGAAAGCAGGAAGCGCTATATTATATATTCGCGGTAGCCGTAGCGACAGTCAATTGAAGTCTATTCCTACTGGCCGGATTTTTTACGACGAATACGATGAAATGGCGCCATCAGTACGCTCGATGGCTGCCGAACGAGCCAGCGGACAAGAAAGCAAACAAGAGTATCTACTTTCGACACCTACTATCCCAGGGAAAGGTATCAACGCTATATTTAAGGACGGCGACCAAAAGGTGCTATTCTTTAGATGTCCACGTTGCGGCCAGTGGGAAGACCTAACATTCACGAGCCTAGATGAACCAGGCTCATTAGTGATAACAGCAGAAGCGCACAACGACCCAAGCGTCGCTGATAGCCACCTAATCTGCAAGAAAACCAAGCTAGCATTACCGCCTGATAAACGTATCATGCTAGCTAGAGATAACATTATTTGGGTGCCGCAGAATACGACACCAACCAGTATTAGTTCGTACCATATTAATCAGCTGTATTCTAACGCAGCAGCCAGTGGACCGGCTGCTTTCGCCAAAAGCGCACTAGAGTCATTGACCGATCCTTTTGTTGCACAGGAGTTTGCTAAGAATAAGCGCGGTGTGCCTTACGTTGAATCAGGCTCTCAGATCACTGATCAGGAGATACGCGAAGCGCTCGGTTCTTATATCAGTCAGAGCTATGCTCCAGCAGGGAACCTAATAACTTTAGGTGTGGATATTGGTACACGTATCCACTATGAAATTACTAGTTACACTTTGACGAATGGAACGTCAATAGACATGAACCTAAACACTATAGCCCGCGTATTACGCTCTGGCTATGTGGGTCAGTTCGAAGAACTAGATCATTTCATGTATGCCTTTAATATTGTTATGGCAGTAGTGGACGCTCAACCAGAGAAGCGCAAAGCGGTCGAGTTCGCACAAAGGTTCCCAGGACGGGTAAGAGTGAATTATTATATTGAAGGTTTGTCGAATACGACACCTATCAAGGAACAATCGGACGATAGTTACGCACTGAAAGTAGATCGTACATTCTGGATGGATACAGCTTTAGGTAGATTCCACAATCGTACCATAACGCTACCAGCAGATACAAGTGAAGAATATAAAGACCATATTAAAGCACCTGTTAGGCGCTATGGTCGTGATGCAGGAAACAACGTAGTAGCAAGATATGTTAACGCAGGTGGAGCAGACCACTTAGCACACGCAAGAACCTATAATGAAATAGCCCTTCGTTTAGCTGTAGGGCACGGACAAAGCCAAAGTATATGATAATAAAAAGCCCTAGCCAACCTCTGATCTTATCTGAACTAGACAGCCTATCTAGTATTGATCAGACTAGCACTAAGTTTCCGCGCCATCCAGAGTATCTCTGGAAGAGCCGGTATTATCGTAAATGGCGTTTCACGCTAGAGGGTGGTCGTAGGTTCATTTGGGCGTACCTCAAACGCTTCTCTAAACATGAGCCTTGGGGTGATTTCTATGCTCGAAGGGAAATGACCTATATTCCTAGCGTAGCTAAAAGTGCGATAGTTGAAATCCGTAATGCCCTTTTAACACGCTTGCATGAGATACAACGTGAAGGACCAGATGACTATCTATATGCTATGGATAATTGTGTTGATACCTACGGTACACCTATGAATCAGTTCTTAGGGACTACTGTTTTAGAAGAGCTTCTCGCTTTAGGCAAGGTAGCTATTTGGGTTGATAGCACGAAATTGTTGCCTGTAGGCGATAAGGCTCGCCCGTATCTCTATTTGTATAAAGTAGAGGAAATACTGAACTGGGACGATGAGCATGACCCTAGTGTTATCTTACTAAGGGAACTTGTTCCTGTTTATGACGATAACGGTCTGTTGTTGCCGAGCAAGAAAGGCTATCGCTTAGCTAAAGTTAAAGATGGTAAGGTCGAAGTTACTATCACAGATGAGAACGACTCTAACAAAACGGTAGAAACAATCAATATTCCTAAGCTACCGATAGTTATCCTTTCTATGCCTAGCTTGCTTATGGATATAGCTGAACATCAGATCGCTCTGATGAATCTATCAAGTAGCGACCTTAATTTTGTACTACGGAGTAATTTCCCTTTCTATACGGAGCAATATGACGTAGCTGCTGATATGCTTTTCAAACAGCAAGCCAAGCAGCCGCAGCCTGTATCACAAGGGAACGTAGATACTGCTTCAGGAACAAGTGTAGAAAGCCTCTACATGAATATTGATAACAGCAATGAAACGCCAGTAACACCTGTTGGTGTTTCAGTTGGTCGTCGGTATCCTAAAGGTGTTGAGCGTCCGGGATGGATAGCTCCACCGACCGAACCATTATTGGCTAGCATGGAGAAACAAAGTCAAATAGAGAAAGAGGTCCGTAGATTAGTGAATCTAGCCTTGACTAATCTAAGTCCGACTCGTTCTAGTAGCGAAAGCAAAAGTGAAGACCAACGTGGAATGGAAGCAGGATTGGCTTTTATTGCTGGTGTGCTGCTTAAAGCTGATAGGAAGATAGCTGAAATATGGACCATGTACACTAAGGACAAAGAACCGATAGTTATCAGCTATCCAACAGAATTTAGTCTCAAATCAGATGATGATCGTTATAAAGAAGCTGATTCCTTACTTGACTTAATACCAAAAACGCCATCTATCACAATCAAAAGGCTCCTATTAAGGGAAGCCGTTGTTAAAGTTTTTGGAACACGCATAACAAGTAAGCAACGTGAAGAAATCTTCGAAGAAATTGACGCTATGTCTGCATTTGAGACTAATGCTAAAACGATCCTTTCTTTAGTGGAAGGGCATCTATTAAGTAATAAGACCGCTTCAACTGTTCTTGGTTTTGAACCAGAAGAAGCAGAGTTAGCAGCAGTAGACCATACTGACAAACTATCACGGATAGCGATAGCGCAAAGTGAAGCTCCACTTAACACTCCAGGAACAGATACTGGTCTCTCTGAAAAGGAGAAAACTAAAATAAATAATTCGGAGGACGTCTAATGGAAGAAGGCTTATTATTTTCTGATGGTGCAAGTGTCGTCACGTTTTTTGTTGACGAACCTACGGTTCTGCCGCCGTTAATAGAAGCTAGGCAACCACCTCTTGCTACTTTAGATGAAGCAGACGCTTTCATTGAATATGAATTAAATACTGATGTTTGGGACGTAGCTAATGATCGCCGTAGGATGGCTGCTTTGATGAAAGCATCCAGTATCATTAGAAACCTAAATATCGACGAATGTTACTATATGCACAACAACATCAAACATGCTACTGTGCTTATAGCGATACAGTTATTAAGTGGCGTTGACCCTGAATCGCTTCTTAGTAACGACAATGTGGTCACTTCGACCATAGGAGTGGTATCCAAATCACTTCGAACAACTGAAACTGCGCAGCATATAATCGCAGGTGTACCTTCTCATACAGCATGGAACATGCTGGTGCCTTTCTTAAACAACCAAACATCCGTGCGTTTGTCACGGGTGGATTAACCGATAACTCGGGAACTCACATGAAGAAATTTTTAACATCGACAAGCCAACCACTGATTCTTGAAGACAACAATCCGCCACCGCCGCCGGCTAACGATCCGCCACCGCCTAAAACTTTTACGCAGGATCAAGTCAATGCAATGCTTGCTGAGAATAAGCGTGGATTGCAAGCAAGCTTATCAGAAGCGCAGCAAACACTGGCGCAACTGCAGCAGGAAGGACTTACTGTTGAAGCGAAAGCTGAGCTTCAACAGAAATTGGCTACACTGGAAGAGTCACTTCTTAGCGAGAAGGAACGGGCTAGGCTGGAGAAAGAACGGGCGATAAAAGCCAAGGAAGAAGAAAAGGAGGCCGTTGCAAAAGAACGTGATACGTTCAAGAAGAAATACTTTGATCATTTGATTGATACAAGTATCCTTCAGGCTGCTGCTTCGCCTACCAGTAAAGCATACAACCCTAACCAGTTGCTTGCTATGTTACGGCCAAGTGCCAGCATTGTGGAAGTCGAAGGCAAAGATGTCACTCATTTAACAATTAACGCTGTTAATGACAAAAATAAGCCAATAACGCTGACGTTACCCGTCGCTGAGGCACTTGCTGAGTTTGCCAAGGACAAAAACAACCAAAACCTATTTGCCTCAGAAGGCACTGATGGTTTGGGCTTTAGACGTGGAGCGGCTAACAATAATCCCCAAGATGGGTTGAAGGGTATGTCGTTCAAAGAGTATGAAAAGAACCGTGGCGCATTGCTACAAAACTAACCGAGAGTCACTATGAAGAAAAATTTCCTGCCTTCCGTGTCCCAGGCACTCATCCTGGATAACGACGTCAACGCCTTGATCCCTGAGTTCTGGGCTTTGGAGTCTCTTTATCAATTGAAAAAGATGAACATTGGTCCGGCCATTGTTTATCGCGATTTCAGCCAAGTTGTTGCCAATAAAGGTGACACCGTCAATGCGTGGTTGCCTGCCAATTTCACCTATCAGCGTAAAACTGATAACTCGGACGTTGTTGATCAAGCTGCGACGTTGACCTCTGTTCCTGTTCGGATGGATCAACACATCTACACCAGCTTTATCATCAAAGATGGTCAGGAATCTCTTGCCGCTGCTGACTTGATCCGTATTTTCCTCGTTCCTGCAATGCGAGCTAACGCAGAAGGCCTTGATCAGTCTATCATTGGTCAAGTATTCCAATTCATTGGCAATCAGGTTGGTAAAGTCAATACGCCTCTGACCGCAGCCACCGCTGCTACTCTACAGGCACATTTGACCAAACAGCGCCTGCCAGGTACCAATAGGTTCGTTGTTCTTGATCCGTTTGCCGCAGCCGGTTTGTTGTCTCTGGACTTGTTCGTTGGCGCACAGTTCGTTGGCGATGACGGCACTGCGTTGCGTGAAGGTTCTTTGGGTCGCAAGTACAACGCTTCTTGGGTTCAAGATATCGCTGTGCCGAACTTGACCACGGGCGCTGGCGGCGCAACCGCACAAACCAACGCCGTGAATAACTTAGCTGGATATCCAATTGGTGCTACCGCTATCGCATATGACGGAGCTGGTACTCTTGCTGCAGGCAGCGTAGTGGCTATCGGTGGACACGTCTACATCGTAGACAGCGTCAACGCTGGTACTGCTACCTTGCACTCTGGCTTGCTGGAAGCTGTAGCGGACAATGCTGTTATCTCCAGCTATGCTCAAGGCGCTTTTGGTGCAGCTTACGCTGCTAACTATGACGGCGAAGTTGTGATAACAGGCATCCGTGGTCAAGTTGGTGAAGGTGTTCGTACTGCCGCTGGCGACACTTACTGCATCGTTTCTCCGGGCGTAGCTGCTAACAGCTATCTGTTGGATCGTCCGCTAAAGAACGCTGTTGCTAACAACAGCAAAGTTGGCACCTTTCCTGATGGTGTGTACAACTGGGCAATGCACCCTTATGCTGTGGCTTTGGTTACTCGTCCGTTGGCTGCTCCAAAAGAAGGCACTGGTGCGCTATCTGCTGTTATGGATAATGACGGCGTTGGTGTTCGTGTTGTTATTACCTACGACGGTAAGGCACAGGGCCATCGTGTTGTCATCGACTTCCTTGCAGGTATCACTGTTCTGAATCAACAACTAGGGGCTGTTCTCTTGTCCTAAGGCTCTGCCGGGCAGGGATGCCCACCCTTAAGGAAAGGTAATGAAAGTAATTACGGTTATTCTAATAACGATATATCTATACTTTGTTTTAAAATTTCTTTACATGTTTTATCATATTTTAAAGGTAACAATATGAATATATCTAATCCAGCAGTACAGTGCTGTATGGCTACAAATGGTGACTTAATAGTTGCTAGTAGCCCTATGACGCAAACTGTTAATGCTAACGGTGATCCGTTAATTCAAACCATTACAAATATTAGTTCAGGTGTTGTGTATATCAGAACTAGAACATACACTGGTCAAAATACTACGACAGACTCTGGTTGGGTTCGTCAGTGAAAATACTTAACTACACTAATCCGCCACCTGCTATTAGCGAAGACATTGGTTTTGTCGCTATTTATAGCAAAATGCAAGCGGCTAGTATTGTTGATTTTGAGTCAGGCGAACTACAAGACGAGTACGATGTTACTTTCACACACGGCGTTTTATATGTTGGATCACAGTATCGCCAAATGTTTAAGAATACTTTAACATTCGACCTTAATGAAATGTTTGCTATTATTTATGGCGAATTAACGCTACAAGACAAAGTAGTTAAAGACTTAGTCAGATATGACGTTACCGAAATAATCCAAACAATGGGCAAATGGACCATAGCTAAAGTTAAGCATACTAGAGATACTGCTATCTTAACACCTGTGGCAGTTTCTTTTATTGCTAATAAGTTCTTGTCGTGCCGAACAGTGGTAGCTATTGACTGGTTAGTTAGGCAGTTACCTGTGGAGCCAGTAGGGATAATTTGGCCTTTAGTTGGTTCACTTAAAGATAGTGCCGAATATCTATATCCAATCGGCGGAAGAGCGAGCTTAGAGAATAGAGTTGGTTTTAAAGAGTTAGGGCGCAAGGCAGGTTATTCTTTAGTTGATGGTAGTATCGAGTTAGCTAGAGATTTGAACACTAATCTAACTTATAAAGAAGTTATAAATACTTTTAATTTAATAATGGGTCGTATGTAATGGATAGCTCACTTTATCTTAAAGCAATAGGACAAGCTATTCAAGCGGCGACGCCTAAAGATTTTCAGTTTGTTGTAGAAGGTCAAGAAGACAACAAACTACAAAGTAATACTTTTACTCTTAGAATGTTAGGGCCAGATCAACACAGAGTCAGTAAAGATGAAACTAGAATTATTTTTAATGTTGATATTTTAATCATCATTCAAAAGAACTCTAACGTGTATACGATGTCTCACCTTGTAGATGCTGTTAGCGCCGTTATGTTAGTTGGGTTCTCTGTCTCACCCTATGGTTGTTTCTTGCCACAGGGTAAAATTGAACGCATCGATTATGGTCAGTTAAAAAAGGAAAGTCCCTTAATAGCGACCAGTATTAGTTGCGAATACTCTTTGATCTTAAGCGAGGAATAATCTCATGGCTGTTATTGACATTAAAAAGACCCGACTGTATATCCGTGATGGCTCTGCGCCTACGGCTCAAACCAATACCTTAACTGATGCTCACGTGCTTGGTTATACTGGCGATATTGCTTATAGTGGTACTGGGGTGTTGTCGCCTGGACTGCAAGTGACGATTGGTGCGCACTCGTACTTCATTCTTAGTGTAGGGACAGGTACTTTCAAATTGACCAGCCCCTTGTTGGCTGCTTTTGAAGCGTCAGCTAGCATGTCTAGCCAGCTGTATACCAATCAGGTTAAGTTGAAAATTGGCACGGGCAACTTGACCTATTCCGAGAAACGAAACGTGGATTACTTGCTTGATGCAGGTAAGATCGATGAAGTTCGTTTCGGCGACGAAGTCCCGATGGACGTATCCGTTGATTGCATGTGGATGGAGTACGTCTCTGGTCAGGTCGCAATGGATGATGCATTCTCAGGGACGGGAACTGCTTCCGCTTGGGTCAGTGCTGATACAGTTGACGCTTGCCGTCCATTTGCAGTTGACTTGGTTTTTGCATATGACCCGATCTGCGGTGTTCGCCAACCGTTCCAAATCGTACTGCCTGACTTCCGTTGGGAAAGCAAAGATTTCAACATCCGTGCTGGAACTTTTAGTGTTAAGGGCAAATGCAACGCTAAGACAGCAATTCTCACTCAGTAAAATAGTTAGGGTATATTCATGAAGATTAATGGCAGAGAAGTAGTAGCAGAATCGTTCATCGAGACTGTTGTTATCCCAAAAGGAACAGAACAATTCGTTTTCAGAGCTAGACCTCTTACTAGCTCTGATATCGAAATGTTTAACGCTTTCGTCCCTTATCCAACGCCACCAACAATGCTGAAGCCGGGTAAAGACCCAGAACCAGACTTGAAAGATGTTGGATACTTACAACAAAGAAATGAGTGGGCAAAATTTAGGACGCATTTCACGTTCCTGATGAGTCTGTCTGCTACCGACGGCTTAGATTGGGATACAGTTCATTTAGAGAAACCAGAGACTTGGGGCAATATTCAAACTGAACTAGATAAAGCAGGTTTTAGTGACGCTGAAATCAATGCCATTTTTAACGCAGTGATTAGCGCTAACGGTCTTGATGGTAATAAAATCGAGAGAGCAACAGCTGATTTTTTAGCTACGAGGGCGTTGGAAGGAGCATAACCTTACCGATGTATCGAACAGGCCAATACGCTATTTGGCGAGCTTGTGAACGCATCGGCATACGGCCACCTAAAGTAAAAGAGCAATGGGAAGACTGTGACGTGATAACACAATCGTACATTTTAGCATATAGTCAAATCAGGACGATTGAAGGTGAGTAAAATAAAAAGTAACTTTGACTTGAAACGGAAACGCCCCCGTGAAAAAGTTACAACAGAGTTACATGCTGCTTTAAGTAGACTACTCAGAGATAGTATCAAAGAGTATCTACGTGAAGCAGTTAAACATGTTAAAGTTGACACAGGAATGTCCAGAGGTAGCTTACTACCACTTGCAAGGATGCTCCGTATTTATACAGAGATTCGGTCTACAATACACCCAAAAGTAGAAAGTAGACAAGGATCTTTTGACATGGAAGGAGAATGGCATAAGGATATCCCTAGAACTTTAGATGCAGGTATCGAGAGTAGCCATTTCAAGGAAGAATTTAATATTCTTTATGGAACACCCTATAGACCTGTATTTAAGTTTGAATATCGTATTAGTGTGTGGCAATGGTACATTAACGAAAATGGTTTTGGCTCTGATGAAGCTTGGGAAGCAATGGCTCAAGCGGAAGAAGCAATGAAAAACTATTTTGATTCTAATTGGAAAGAGTATGTCAAGGATGCTTTACATAGGGTTAAGTGGTTGCAGTCATGACAGATAAATATACTTTAGAGTTTGATGCACAACAACTTTTTGATAGCGTCCAAAAAGCTATCAAGACGGTAGAAACTCTTGACTCTAGTTTTGGTAATGTATCTACGCGACTCGAACAATTAGATAAAGTTGTCGATGGCCTGAGTGCTAGTTTTAATAATCTTGGACGAACTAAAGTAACTGTTGATACTTCTTCTATAGAAGCTGCAACTAAAACAGTCAAAGCCTCCATGCAGGCTAATCTTGATTGGGCGCTTAATGCTCAAAAAAGTTTTAGTATTGCTGGCGCAGATATTGGACTGCAAGTTAAGTTTCAAACAGCAATAGGTGCTGTTCAGGAATTAATCAATAAAGAAGTTTTAGCTGCGGAAGAAGCAGATAATATCCTTGCTGACTTACGTAACAATATTGCTTATACTTATACTGATGTTCCTCGCACAGTTCAACGCCAACTAGATGCTGCTCGACAGGCTTATGCTACTTTTAGGCAGGAGCAGGCGCAACTACATCAAGGCAATGCTAATCTTGATAAAGTAGGCCAACTACTAAGCACGCTACCTGATAATGACAATGCTTCTCTTCGTGAGAAGGCAGCTTTCGCTGCAAAACAAAGTGCTTTAAAAGACTTTGTTGCTACTAATAAAGTAGAGTTGCACCATATTGAAACTTTATGGGACGAGGTAGATAAAGGAAGTATCAACCATTATTCTGGTGCGCTATCTACGCTACAGCAAAAAATCATAGCTGTTGTTCAAGCCCACGAGAAACTGGGAATAGATGCACAAACTACAGCAGCAGCGAATGCGCCTAAGCCGATATCGCGTATCGAACAAGCCAAAATAGATAAAGCTGCCGCAGAAGAACAAGCAAAATTAGACAAAACCGCTGGTATAGATCGTGCAAGAACTGTTAAAAACATGCTTGGCACTTTACCTGAACCAGCAACTACAGATGCTAGTATCAAAGATAAAGGTGCTTTTGCTAATGCAGAAGCTAGATTGTTGCAGTTCGTTGAAAAGCACAAAATAGCTCAGAATGACATTCAGCGCGTTTGGGATGAATTAGCTAACGGCGAAGTAAGGCATTATGAGAAAGAACTCGATAAATTACAACAACACATTATTCGTGTTCGTGAAGCTAATCAGAAATTATTGCCTCAAGGTGAAGAGAGTGTAACAAGTAATACCGCTGCTCAAGGCGCTGCTAAAGACATTATTTCTGGCTTAAATAATAAGACTAATTTTGCTCCTACTGAAAAAGAACTAACTGCTCTAGCTAGAGCTTCATTAGCTGTTCAAGAGTTTGCTAGAAAGAGCAAGCTATCCGCAGAGCAAATTAAACAAGTATGGGGCGATGTTAGCACAGGTGTTTTTCATCAGTATGACGGTGAACTAGGTAACATAGAAGTTAAGCTTGGCGCTGTAGCAGCTGCACACAAGAATCTAGGTAAAGAACTAGAAGCCAACAATAGAAAACTAACTGAACTTAATTTCAGTTGGCAAACGATGTTTCGATTGCTTGTTACGCAATCTGTTGCACAAGTGTTTAGTGGCGTCGTTACGTCTATCAGTGAAGCAAATGCTGCTGCACTTGAACTGACAAAGTCAATAACTAATATCCAAACAATTGACAATAGTCATACTTCATCGTCGGCACTGCAGAAACGCCTGCTAGACCTTTCAGGGAAATATGGTCAAGATTCTTTAAAGGAAGCAGAAGGCGCTTATCAAGCTTTATCAAACCAGATTGGTAGTACTGCTGAAACTCTTAGATTTCTAGATTCTGCGAACAAATATGCATTAGTTGCTAATACAGACATGGCTTCATCTGTAGATACGCTTTCTGCCGCTTTTCATGCTTACAATAAAGAAGCATCAGACTCAGACAACGTTAGTGCTATTTTAGCTAAAACTATCGAATTAGGTAAAGTTACCGGTGAGGAACTTTCGCATAATATAGGACGTTTGTTAGTACCGGCGGCACAGCTTAAGGTTAGCTTCGAAGAAATAAATGCTGCTATTGCAACGACAACAATATCTGGTATTAACCAAGATGTAGCTTCTACATTATTGCGTAATACCATGTTAGGCATGATCAAGCCTACAAAAGAGTTAGCTGAACTTTTTAACAGTTGGGGGTATAACTCTGCTTCTGCTGCCGTACAAGGACTAACCTTTGGAGGTGTATTAAGTAAGATAGCAGACGAAACAAAAGGAAGTCAGGAAGCATTATCTAAATTGTTCCCTGATATGCGCGAGTTTCAAGGCATGTCTACTTTTGCTGGGCATGGCTTAGATGTTTTCAATGATGCTTTAGCTAAAAATAAACAAGCTATCGGAGAGTATGATGCTAAAGTTCAACTAGTAACGTCTAGTTCAGGTAGAGCATTAGATCAATATCAACAAAAAATCAAAGCATTATTCATAGATGAAATTTCTTCACCAACACTGAACTCGATAGCGCAATTAACAGACAATTTTAATAGAATTACGCCATCTGCTGATGTTGCGCATAAAGCTATTTTAGGTGTTAGTTCTATCTTAGGGGGTGGATTAACGATAGGAGCTATCAAAGCAGCAGGTTCAATAGGGAAAGTAATAACTGCCATTGAAGGAGCTACTTGGGTTACAGGGTTTTGGGGTGCAGCTATAATGTTAGTCGTTGGAGCCTTACTTTCTGCTAAGTCAGCTAATGACAAAGCTGCCGAAAGTATAGAGGCTTTAACTAAAGCACAAGCAGATAACGATGAACAAGCTGCGCTCATTAGAAAGAGAGAAGCAGATCGATCCAAGGCTTCATTAGACGACTTTACTGCAACTAATTTAAGAAAGATAGCTGAATCAAAGAGAGCGCTAGGTAGCATAGAGGGCGATCTAATAGCTTTACAGAAAGCAACAGTTGAGAGTAGTAAGGGTTCTACTGATGAACTCACGCAACTTTATGAAGGAATCAAAAATAAGATTAGAGAAATACAGGCTAACATTTCAGCTACTGGAACAGAGATTAAGAAAACAACTGACTCTCTAAATAAAACCAATCTTGATGCTGCTATCAGTGGTGCTAATCCAGTAGGACAAATACAGTTGTTAGCCTTAGAAGCCGACAAGTTCAAAAGGAATATGCAGGAAGCTATGTTGGCTGGCGACAAAACTAGATTCGATGAAGCCAAACATGCCATAGAAGAAATAGCTAATAGGCAGAAGAGTTTGATTGAAGGTATTAAGTCGCCATTAGATGAGATTAAGGTTCTGTCGAAGATAGTCGACGCTGATCGAGCTAGGCTTAGAAAGTCTTTTAGATCAGGGGATATGTCTTATGAGGATTATGTTAAACAAGATGAGGCTTTAAAATCTAAGTTAAATAGTTATGGCGATATATCGTCTTCTTATAGAAGCGGTAGAGACGCTAACTACATAGCTGCTGAGGAAAAGTATAAACAGCTTAAAGAGTTAGAATATAAAATTAGCACAGGCGAAGAAAATGGACCTAAAGCAGACAAACAGGTCACATTCTTAAGAGAACAAATAGCCATTTTGGAAGCTAACAAGTCTACAGGAAACCGTGATGAAGCTTATCAAGCTTTGCTAATAAACAAGCAAGAAACTGCTTTAAAAGAAGACATGTTGTCTTCTGAGAAGACTTTATTGTCTGTAGAACAACAGCAGCTTTCAGTACAAAAAGAGTTAGAACGCAGCATTAAAGAACAGATTGCTAGCATCAAGGAAATGTCTAAACACGTAGAAGGTATTGATTGGACTAAGGCTATGAAGCCTGAAAGACTTTCTAAAGAGATCGATAACCAAATCGAAGTCTTAAAGAAGCAAGTTGAGTTGTTAAGTAAAGGGGGCCAACCGACAGATAAAGCGCAGGAAATGCTTGATAACTTACAAGCCACTAAAGACAAGCGTACACAGATGGCAGAGTATGATGAACAACAACGACAGTTGCTAGAACATCAACATACTGTAGAAACGCTGCAACAAAATGAAGCTGCTGCTCAATCTAAGAGAGATGAAGAAAGGGCTAGATTAAATAACGCTATGGGTAGCGTTAGCGCTAATATGCCTAAAGATGCAGACTTTTTACAAAGACTTTCTGAAGCTTTCAAAAAGCCTAAATGGTCTGTAGGTGATATTCCTGTCCCTTGGCTTGGTATGCCTGGTTTTAAAAAGTTAGTAGGTAGTTTTCCTACAGGAGACATAACGCCAAAAGCTGTCACAGACATTGGCTTAACTGGTGAAACAATATCAGCATTAGCTAGAGCTTTAGGTGAGTACAAAGTTAATCCTAATGAAGAACAGCGCCTCTTCTTAGATAGGCGTTTAGAAGCCTTACAACTGTCGCAGCCAAATAGTTCTAATGCTTCTGCTTATCAGCTGTATCAGTCTATAATGACTTTAAAGGACTATTTCCATAATGCTCCTATTAAGCAAGAAGGAAAACTTAATGAAGTGTTTGATTACACTAAAAGGCTGCACGGACCAATAGACTATGATAAGCTTAATCCAGAAATGATACAAAAGTTACAACCAACACAGCAACAGCAACAACCACTATCTAGTCTACATATTGACTCGATAAATATCAACGGTGCAGGTAAAGATATGGTAGCTAATGCTAAAGAAACTGCCAGAGTAATTTGGCGTGAAATACAATATATGCAAGCAGCAGGTGTAGCATGATTGAGGAGTTCAATAAAAAGTTTCCTAATTGGAAAACAACTACAATTAGCGCCGCCGCTAGTGTAGCTTTATCTTGGGCAAATGGCGGCTTCGACGGCAGTAATCCTAAAATATGGATTTCTTCCTTTTTAATAGCATGGTTCGGATATTACGCAAAAGGTTAAAACCTATGAAAATAGAGCAAACAGCAGAGTTTACAAAAGACAACAAGTACGTTAATGTTTTTAATATTGAGCTTTTAGACAAAAATGGCAAAACTGTATTTCAGGAAGAAATTCATAATGCTGTCACAAACGCAGCTATGGATAGCTTGCTTAACACTTATTTTGGTGCCAGTGCTAAGTCCTCGAACTGGTATATCGGGTTGATAAACGGATCAGGATATACTTCCGCAGCGTTAACCGACACCTTAGCTAGCCATGCAGGCTGGACGGAATTAACTTCGTACTCTGAAGGTTCTCGGCAAGCTTGGACACCGACAACAAGTACAGCACAAAGTGTGACTGGTTCAACAGTAAGTACCTTTACGATGAATGCATCAGCTTCAGTGCAGGGGCTATTTGTTACAAATGTTGCTTCTGGTACCTCTGGATTACTTTGGTCAACAGCTTTGTTTAGTAGCCCTGCGAGTGTCATAAACGGTGAAACTTTCCGTGTTACTTACACGGTACGTTTGTCCAATTAAGCATTAACAACTGCGCCGGTAATTCCGGCGCAAACAACTAGGATAAGAACATGGCAACGATCTTTGTCGATTTTGGTGCGGCTAATGACGGCGACGGTACTTCTTATGTGCAAGCAGCAAGCGGTGGGGCTGTCGGAGCCTATAAAACTATTGTAGGTAAAACGTTTACTACAGGTGATGTAGTTTGGATACGGCGATCATCAACTGTTTTGGCTCTTGCTGCTGCTTTAACAATTAGTACAGTAGGTGTTAAATTTGTTGGATGGCCTATTAGCGGCGACACCTATTACTCTATTAGGCCTAGCGCAGCACAGGCTACTTGGGATGCAGACGCTGGCACATTTCCTAGAATGTCGGGGTCTGCTGTAGGGAGTGTTATAACGTTCACTGGAAATACAACAGAGTTACATCGCTTATCTTTTGAAAATACTGCAACAACTTCAACGTCTAGTGCATATTTATTAAATATGAGTGGAAGTTCATCCGTAGTAAGTAACTGCCAAGCTATTTGGAATCATAACACTGTAGGCGCAATTTCTCAACCTGCTTTCAAGATGACCGGCACGTTTCCTAAAATAAACGGATTATATTGTAAAGGATCATCATCAACAACAGGAGCGACGATTATAGGAGATATTGTCTATATTGGTATAGGTTCTAGCGATGGTTATGTATCTAATCTAACAATAGATGCGCTGAACTTAGCTAGAGCATATAACAATGGAACAAATTATTATGCTGGAACAGCTTTAACAGCGCTCAACACTGCTAACAATAAATCTCTGATTATTGAGAACTATACTTTAAATATGCTAACACAACCGACAGCACATCAAGGTAACGTGGTTAATGTGACCGGAGGCAGTGTTAGAATGTTTGACGTAACTGTTAATGCACAAACAAATTCTTCTTATGAAGGACCAGGTGTGTTCTTTACCGCTAGTGCTGTTGATAGTTGCATCATCAACTTACGTGCAACAGGAAACGTAGGGTCTATAATAATGGGCGGTTCCTGTGGTTTTATTGAAGCTTATAATTGGAACATTGCTTACCCTCTTGTTTATGGCTCAGGTAACAACCTTATTACTTATGGTACATCCGGTGGGCCTAACGCAGGAGGAGTAACTTCGCCTCTTGTTGTAGGAACAGGAACAAGCAATTATAAAAACGTTTTAAAAATTTCTAACGGAGTTTTTAGTACTGCTTCAAATGGTTCTAAATTGTATTTTGTTGGTAGTGGGCATGAAGTGTATTTAAATTATTGTGATTTTAATACTATACTTAAAGCAACAAACTCTAATCAAAACTACGACGTTGTTAGCATTAATCATAACAGAGTCCTTGGCGCTTTTCATTATGAAAATCGTTTTGGTACTTTAGATTCGTCTAACACCTACAGAACAGGTGGTGCTAACTTTAGCTTTAAAGGGGCTA
>Ga0213919_1000549_pt1 | contig 16176 bp, 20 predicted proteins | sample McNCre317MG_FD_161056 | JGI IMG/M metagenome (GOLD analysis project Ga0213919, IMG submission 161056) | Freshwater microbial communities from McNutts Creek, Athens, Georgia, United States - 3-17 MG | ecosystem: Environmental > Aquatic > Freshwater > Creek | place: USA: Georgia | collected... | reverse complement strand
TCTTGCGGTCGAAAAACGTAGTGAAGTCTTTCATCTTAATACCCCGCACTTTCCGCGTAGTAGTCGCGCTGGCGTGAATTGACTTTCTCCCATTCGGGGAGAAGCGCTAACGGTCCGGGGGAATAGTCCTCCGAAGCCTCCCGTGGATCGCGCGGCACGTAGGGGGCCCGCGTGTTTAGTGCGGTAATGTGACATACGGACTCATTCCACGTAGAATGTGGACCGTCACAATCGCGCCCCCCGGTAGCAGTGCAACGCGTCACGAATTCCCCGTCGAATTCGTAGGAGCATGTGCGCCAAGAGTAGCCTTCCTCATGCGCGGAACTCTCGTGGAATTCTGTGCATTCCCCCTTGCGAAGGGAGAGCTTGACCCACCCACCGTTTTCCCACACCCAAAAACGTGCCGTTCTCGCTGCTAGTTGGATTACGTAATTACACATTATCGCCTCCCTTCTGCGATGCACTTGCGCAATTCATTACAATGTGCTTCCAATTGCGCTCGATTCTCTTGTGATAATTCAAAGCAGCCGAAACGCCCCCGCGCGAGTATTGATTGAACCATTGCTAGTTCGATAGCGTGCTTATTCATTATCGCCTCCCTGTTAGCGTGCCCGCATCGTGTCAAGCTTGACCAAAACGCGAAACGCTGTAATCGCCGAAAAACCCATGATTGCTAGCGTTGCGAATTGTTCGAAGCTCATATCCTCATAATGACATGAGGTAAGATTGACGCTACTTGAAAGTAGCGCCATTCTTCTTTTCGGTACTACCTTTACGCACGACCGACGCACCTTAGATACGCATCGGCATAACGACAGCGAGCCACTCAAAGCCTAGCGTGGGGCAATTCCTTGTCACGACAATCGGTGATAACCCGCTAACCTCTGAATCCTCATTAACCGCGCCATATTCCAGCGTCACGCCTAGATTCTTCTCACCCATATCTTTGATGCACCCGGCAATCTCCCCGAGGTACTCGGTTGAAACCCCTATCTTGGGAATTGGCCCGCGTTCACGCGGGATTACTTGCTCGTACGGGGGGAACTTTGCGTCTACTGGGGTAAAGAGAACGCGTGAGACCTCTTTTTCTTGCCAACGGATAGAAACGTAACCAGCGTTCGACAATTCAACGTTTATTAAAGACGAGTAGGCTTTATGCGTTTTTAATTCCTCTTTTACCGCGCGAACGACTTTTTCAACGTTCACACGACTAATCTGGACGTCGAAAGCATGCAAAACCGTTGCACCGGTAAGCCCCTCCGCTTTCGCGAGCCAATGACCGTTTGTCGCGCAGCACACTACGCGTTCCCCTGACACGCGCACGAGAAGGCTATTCAAGTGTGCGCGCGTTTCGTCTTTGCTAATCGCACGCTTCACTGAATTCACCATGCCAAGGAAACGATCTGCCGCGATTGTGACGCTACGCACTTTCGGCTCCGTGTCGGCCGCATCACCCTCTTTGGCTTCTGTCGTTTCGACTTGCACCGCGTTAGATGTATTCATAGTTCGATAACCTCCTTTTCGACGTCCAACCAAAGACCACTATCGCGCCACGCGCTACCCTCTGAACTCTTAGTCCACAATCGCGCGGTTTTGACGCCAGCAATTCGACACTCGGGGATAACGTAGTCAAAAAACGTTACCGCATCGCAAAACACCAATGTAGAGCCCTTAACCCTTACTCCGTAATACATATTCGCCTCAATCCAGGGGACGATTCCCCGCTAGGCGCCCTTTCATCGGACGACTAGCGCGGCACCTTCCCCCGTGTTGGTCCTAATCCCGCGCGGCGTGTTCACGCGCTTATAGAGTTAGTGTCCGACGACGTTCTTTCGTTCCCCAATTCCCTGAAAAACTCTCACGCCGCCAAAAAAAGGGCGCATACCGTAGGACTCATGCGCGACACATCGCAGATAGACGCCATTGCAAGGGCTTCCGTCAACGCGCGCTTTTCCTCGTTCGTGCCATCCCATGCCAAGCGAGCGAGAAAGTCACGATGCGAGACACCCGAGGGGGGCGCAATGTCGAGCGCAGTTACAAGCGCAATCGCGATGTTCCGAACTTCCGACTGAGAGAGTGTGTAGATTGTTTTCATGTTAGAGATACATTGCGAGAATGGTGCCACGCGTGGCGATAACTCGTACGTCATGGCGTGCGAATAGTTCCGCGTAGTTAGCGCCACGTGTGACACTAACGCGATCACGCAAGTGACGAGAATTGTCGTCACGAGTGACGAGAATTGTCACTCCCCAGAAAGGAGCCAAAAACCGCGTGCTTTTCAGTGCGTCGACGGTGACAATTATTGTCACTCGTGGCGATGCCTTTTGACGTTTTTTGTCATGTGCGCGTGGGTGCGTGGCTTCGGTCCTGGCGCATCTTTCGGGACGTCTAGAAAACGCTCGTCCGTCAGGATTCTATATAGAGTCCGTCGCGACACGCCTAGAATGAGCGCAGCCGCTTTCGTATCGCCACCTACCGTCAAAGCGTCTCGTATTCGCCGCTCCCACATTGCGGGGTCTAGTATGCGCAAGGCGTCTAGGGGTGTCCTTTTGCGGTTAGTGTCGCGCGTTGCCATATCTGCGAATTAGCGCGTGGGCGGAATTCTGTCAAACGCTCACTTTGGCGCATTGTGGCGCATGTTGGCACACTTATTGCGCGGGGTGTGGGGGCTGTTCCCCCCAATATGTGTCTTTTTTGACACACTAACCCCGCGAAACGGTGTGCGACGTCACCTGCTTTTTATTTACATCTATTACTAGTACCTACCTAGTAGAAGGGTACTATATGTAGGGGGTCTCTATACAGGCACCCCTACCTACAGAAGGGGCCTATGTACGGTATATACATACTACCCCCTACATATAGACGTGTAGTGGTGCTCCCATCCCCCATGCTAGGCGCACCCACTAGAGCACGTATATACCCGATACCCCTAACAATACCGTAGGATACTATATCCCTAGGTACTATGGATACATATACGCAGTGGTATGTATAGGTGTGTATGTGTATACACATGTATACAATGTGTGACATGTAGCATACATGCCTACACAAACCTCTTTTTGACTACAGAGATTTACGTGTAGGCGCGTACCCAATTTTCTACCCAGGAAAATTTTTGAGCGACCCCTAAATCGGTCGTACCTTCGGCTACAAAAATTCCCAGAAAAATTTTCTAGACGCCAAACGGACGAAACCCCCGGAACCTTTCGGCGCCAGGGGCTCCAGATTGACTTATACGGGGCTTTAGACGCCGTCGACGTAGCAGATAGCCTTCGGGTACCGAACCTTCACGCCGCCTACCCGCATGTGGCAGGGAACGACGAAGGCCATGCCCTCGACCTGGGGAGCGAACTGCTCGAAGTCCTGCGAGATGACGAGCTGCGCCACTCGGGGGTCCTTCTTGTAGACCATCATGCGGTCCGTGGAGCTTGCGCCCGCGCCGTCAAGACGGTTCCAGAAGTCGACGTTCTTGATCCAGGGGCTGAACTTCAGGAGGTACGTGAGAATCGAATCCGCCGTGTAGGTCGGCGAAAATGGGGTATTCGTGATGTACGAGTACGCCGCCGTGGGAAGCAGGAGCGTATCCGGCATATGAATGCCCTTGGTCGTATCGAAGATTTTCTTCGCCGCGCCGTTCACGTCCGCGAGAATCTCGGCCGGGGTCTTGTTCGGCCAAGTGTCGTCGCCCGAACCTGCCGACACACCGAGCGTCCCCGCGAGGATGCCCGAAGCGTTGACGAATCCGCCCATGTTCGTGTTCGTGTCGCCCGTGGCGGCGATATCCTCGAGGAGGTTTTCCATGACCTCGCGGACAACCGTCGCTTTTTCCGAGTCGAGGCTGAGACCAGCCATCGCAGCCGCGCGAAGGTCCTGTAGGTTGTACTGGTACGAAGCGCCGAGGCCCTTCACCTTGCCAGTGAACTCCGAACCGAAGATTTCCACGTTCGGGAAGTCTTTCGCGTAGTTGTGGATAATCTTCGCCTCGCCGAGTTTATCGAACTGACGGTAGGTGAAGGTTTCCGCGCCGGTCGGGACGCGGGTATCCACGGGGATGAGCTTCCGGGCTTTGAGTTCCGGGTACTCAACATTGTACATCTCGGTGTAGATGTGCTCGAGCTGCTTGGCGAAAATCGCCGACTCATTCGAGTCAAAGCGCTGGCCAAGGGGGCCCTGCATGCGCTTCAGGCCCTCGGTGACGAAAAGTTCCAGGTCTTGTCGGTAACTCATGTTCGTTATTTCCTTACGGTCCCGTGGGTCCAGTCGGCCCCGTGGGTCCGGTCGGGCCGGCAACCGCGGGAATATTCACTTCAACGAGGCAGAGCGACGAATCGCTCGCGGAGAAGTCCTTCACGAAGACGCAGCCAAGAAGGTTGCTAATCTCCACGCCGGAGCTCGAACTCGTGTTCGAACCCGTGATGAACCCCTGGTACGTCGTAGTCGTGGAGCTGTGCTTCACGTTGCAACCACCGAGTTCCGTCTGGCTTCCACCGTTGAAAGAGCAGTAAATCCGCCCCTTACGGAGAACCGGAACCATGTCGTACTGCGCGTAGACGGCGCTTCCGCCACCGACCGCTTGTTCTTTTTGGAACGGCGTCCAGACAGCAACTCCACCGACCTTGCCGATCGTGGTCGTCGACTGTGCCCGGCGAACCTTGCCCGAAACGACTTCCACCACGCAGCCAGCGGGGATGGATTCGCTCGCCGGGTAGGAGACGATTTCCGCCTCGCTCCCCGTGTAGAGGTCCGCGAGCATTCCCGCTTTCGCGATGCCCGGTTTCGTTGAATAACTCGTCTGAGACATTACTTACTCCCGCCTTTCCAGGCATTCGCGTTGCGTTCGGCCATCTTCTTGCGCGCTTCGGCAATCGGGTCTTCCCCAGAGTCCTCGCGGGCTCCCGAAGCGGTCTTGTTCAGGTCGGCGAGCTTCTTCTGGCTCGCAGCAAACCCCGAAACGGCAGCCTCGAATCGGCCACGGAGGTAGTCATCCGAGCGTCCGTCAAAGCGGCACTCCGGGTCCGCCGTCTTTACGACGCTCTCCATGACCGCACGGTCAGAAAGGCCGTCGAGCTTGGCCTCGGGTCCGAGGACCTTTCGGGCCGATTCATGAAGCGCCAGACGAGCATTGACCAGAGAGTCGAGGTGCTCGGGAGCAGCGACGGTTGAAAGATCCGCCACTTTCTTCTTGAGACCGTCATTTTCGCCCTCGAGGGAGTCCGCTCGCGACGTGACCCCTTTGAGGTCGGCCTCGAGCTTCGCGACCTGCGCGAGAAGCTTCTTGAAATCTTCGTCCATACCGGAAGTGTAGGAATCGAGTACTTCCTTAGACTCCAGGACTTCCCCCATACCGTCGAGCCGAAGCGCCACGTCAGGACCCGCGCGCCCCCAGCCTTTGGGGCCCAGGCCAACATGGTTGTACCGGATGTTCTTTTGGACGAAGTCGTACTTCTCCCCCTGGTAGGTCCCGGACTCGGGTTCAACGTCGCACTCGTACCCGCAGGACAGTTCGACAAGCTCCCGTGCGTCCACCTTCGCGACGGCTGCGGCATCCTGGACGACGACTGAAGCCGAGACGAACTTGGAATCCTTCCGGACCTCGTCCCCGACATGCCCGACAGAGACGGACTTCCAATTCGAGGAGTCGACCATCCCCGGATGCCCGATGGTGACGGGAGCCCCGGGGAGTGTTGCCAGGGAGGCGGGGGAGAAGACTTCGTCCGGGTGTCGGAGTTCGCGGCGCTCGCCTCCGTCCGCGCGGCGGTAGATGAAGACCCCCGTCCGGGTCAGGTTGGCGGGAATGCGGAGGCCCCCCTGGGGGGTCCGGGCAGCGCCAGAGACTACGCCAGAGAAGTCGAAATGTTGGACGGGCATGAGGGGATTTTAGAAATTCCCGAGGTGCCCTGTCCGCCCTACTCCCGATAAAAATCGTAAGCCGGGTATTCCCTAGTACTTACCTATAGATATACCTATGTCTTATATGCCTTATATATTTTTATATAGTATTTATAGATACCTAGGTAGGGGTATACCAGAGGGTATACAGCCCCCTGTAGCCCTCCTACACCCCCCCTGTAGCCCTATATGGTCCAAATTTTCGTAAGATTTCGAGACGGACCGTATCTTCTCGGAATCATTAAACAAAAGTGCGCCTCATGTCACTTTAGGTCGTAAGACACACAAGGTAAATTGTAGGTATATGTAGGTATTACAGGTCAAAAAGAAGGGCGGCGCCGATTCGGCTGTCCGCCCTGGCTACTTGGCAAACTCTAACTGAGGTTTGCTTTTCGCTGGAAGTCTTCCGCGTGCGAGCGAGCCTTTTCGGTAGGGGACATTTCGGATTCTGCTAGGTGCTCGGGGACAACCCAGACCCAGAGTTTCGAATCCGACCCTTTGACAGGACGGATTTGCCGGTACTCACACCCGATGTCCGTAAGGGTCTGTTTGACCTGTTTGCGTAGAGCCGCGGAACTTAGTTTCACGATTCCGCCCGTTTTATCGATAGCGTTCGTGTAAACGTCCTCCATTCGCACCCATTTCTTCCCCTTCACATATTCCGTAACTACGTTTTCCCATGGGTTCTGTTGCTGGAATTGGACTCGTACTAGGTTGGCAGCGTCTTCCGTGATTTCCCAGTGGGGCTCTTCTGCTTCGGGGCGGTTCGCGAGGTAGTACGCTTCCCCCCAAATAAGGTCACGGTTCGCTTTCACGAACTCGATATCGACCTTTTTGCAAGGGATAGGCCAGTACCGACGCTCGCCCGTGGGGTCTCGCAGGAATTCTGTCTCGTTGGTCGTCCCGATAAAGATGCATTGCCGCGGGAATCTCCTTTGGCAGGCTTCGTACGCGGGTCTGTAGTCGTCATATTTCCGCGCCAAGAAGTCTTTCGCCGTCGTACTGTCGACGCGGAGGAGCTTGTCCAGCTCGGCGATTTCAATCGCCCAATACCCTCGGAGAGCGTCGGAGGCATCCTTAGAGGAGAGTTCCGGCATTTGGCTTCGGGTGAACTCTTCCCCGAAGAGTGTCTCGATGAACGTGGACTTTCGGATTCCTTGCTTCCCGTGGAGCACCAACATTGTGTCCACTTTTTCGGATTCGTAATTTTTGCCTGGACGGAGAACCCTGCGCACGGCGGCGATGAGGGTTTTCCGTAAGAACCTATTGAAGGTAGGGTCTTCCACACCGAAAACCACGGCAGCTAGCTCGTCGAGAATCCCCGGAGCACGTGGGCAGCCTCGGAGGTATTCCACGATGGGATGAAACTTGTGGTTCTTGCAGATGAGTGGGAGCAGGTCCTGGCAATCTTGTTTGGATACCTGATACCCGTAGTGTGCGAACCAAGAACGTAGGTTCATCGCGTCGTCTTTGGTGATTCCGGTCCCGGGGCGTTCGCAATCCATCGGGAAGGGGGGATTCACGGCGGCGTGTTTATCCCGGAACTCGTCGTATTGCATCACCCCTTCCCATTCTTCGTGGGTGGATAGGACAATCCGAAGGTCGTTGAACTCCAATTCCCGCATGGAGTTGCTCGCTGAAAGCATGTTCGGGTTCGGGTAAAGGTACTCGCGCTTTGCCGTCGGGGTCTGCCTCGAGGTCTTCGGGGGGTCGGCAGCAATTTTTTGCGTCGGAGTCTTCGGTGCGAAGTTCTGAAACCACTCCGGTACTTCCACCTTTGGCTTCGCGGTCGCTTTAGCCCCGGCTTCGTTTAGCTTGTGGATGAGTTCTCGCTCGCTCCATTCGGGGGAGCACCTCGGATTGAAGTGTTCTTGTAGGAGGGCGAGGGAGACTTCCGCGGGAAGGCGAAACGCGAGAACGAGTTTTCGAGCGGCCGTCCAAAGAGCCTTGTGCCCGTTCTCTCCTTCTATAGAGGGCTTCGCGTTTTTCAAGTACGCGATGGCAGCATCGAGCGCAGCGGCGCCTTCGTCGGAATCCAGGTCTACCCTGTCTTCGAGTTCTACAGGCTTCTCGGACTTGGAGTTCCGAAGTCCGGGCCAATTGAGAAGCCATTCGGGCGCGTCGGCGATAGGGAGGTCCTCGACGACTTCGTAAACGCCCCCGTTGGCGTGCGGGCTTCCAGCCTCGACCACCATTCCGCCGTCCCCTCGGATATCCACCCCTGGTGCGAGTTCCTTCGCAGAGTTGCGAACCTTGAACCCAGGCCATTTGAAGTAGAAGTGAAACCCACCTGTGGGAGTTGCGACCACAAGAGTGTCGGGCATAGGCCCGAGTTTCAAGATGTCTTCGAATCCGTCGACTCCCTTTTCAGGGCGTACGTCGACGTCGACGACGAAAATACCTGAGCGCTCCCCCGTGCAGACTCCGTGGCCGTGCTCCCCCCGCACGGACTCTGTAATTTGCCCCCATCGAATTTTCGCGTGCTTCCCACCCTTGTCACACGAGGGGTTAGAGCACTGACACTTACCGTTGATTACATTGTAGAGAGGAAAAGTAACGAAATTCGTCTCGCCCATAGTTGCAGTGTAGCTGTAAAAGTTGCATTGTCACTGTAATGCCTCCGCCGTATGTTTTTTCTGCCTCACAAGTGTCTACATACCTTTTGTGCCCTCGAAAGTGGGGGTGGCAGAAGATTGCGAAGCTTCCTTCCCCGCAAGCGGCGAGCGCAGCATTCGGCGAGCGGACGCACACACAATTAGAAGGCTACCTCAACGGAGGACATCTTGACCTGACGACCGACGAAGGCAAGGTCGCGATGTCCGGGATACATCACCTTCCCGCGCCCGGGACTCCAGGACTAAAGACGGAGGTCGAATGGTACCTCGAGCCGAACCACGGGAAGTGGAAGTACATGGGGTACAAGGACTTCGTCCACCATATCCCCGGTAGCACTCCGCTCGTCGGCGACCACAAGACGACGTCCGATTTGAAGTGGGCAAAGACGGAAGACGATCTCCTACACGACCCGCAAGCGATTCTGTATGCGGCGGATGAAGTCGTAAAGACGGGTTCGGACGAGGTTGAACTTCATTGGGTTTATTACCAAACACGTGGCGCGAAGAAATCTAAGAAGGTCGCATTACGTGTGATGCAGGAACACGTATTTACAGTACTAGAAGAAATTGAGCTTGTCGCTGAAGAGATGGCGAGCTATTTAGATAATCAGCCCGCGGTACTCGATATGCCGTTCAACCCAAGTGGTTGCGAAGCATTCGGCGGATGCCCTTTCAGAGCTAATTGCAACCTAAACCCGTTTCAGAGGAGTAAGGCAATGTCGGAGACAAGTCTCATGGATCGATTGAAGCAACGCAAGGCCGCGGCGCCGCAAGCCGTGAACCCGCCCGAGTATCAGCCTCCGCCGAAACAGGAAATGCGCGCGGCGGAACCCGTGGAAGCAGCGGTGCCCGCTGTTCCCGAAGAGACCTCGGAGGCGGTAGCAGAGGCCGCGGCCGAAGCGGTGCCCGAAGCGGTAGTAACGAAAGTGTTACGAAAGCCTCGCGCTAAGAAAGAAACCGTCGCAGAAGTCGTTGCGGAACTTCCCGCGGAAGTCATCCGTCCAATTCAGACGCTTTACATCGATTGTTTCCCGGTCGGGAAGCCCGCTCGGTTTGCGGAGAACGTATTCGCCGCGGCGAGGGACGCTATCCGAGCCTCCCATGGCGTCGAGGATTGGCGTCTTATCAATTACACGGGAGGCGGGGTATTCGCGGAGACGGTCGGGCGTCTTTTAGATACCGGGGAATTCGGAGACATCGTTATTTCGACGAAGACACACGAGGCGCAGACAGCGCTTAGCGTCTTTACGGCTCGCGCTCGCGAGATTGTGAGGGGGCTATGAAATCCGCATATGTCATTGGCGTGAGTGTCGGGGAAGGCGCCGCTCCATTGTACTTGAACGACAAGTTCGACAAAGGGGAACTCGTGTTTACGACGCTGATTACAAAGGCCGCAATCTTCCAAGAGAAGAGTATCGCGTGCAAAGTCGCAGACGCGTTCGAAGGTGCTCGGTTCAAAGGCGCGTTCGTCCAGTGTGTGGCCGTCGAGAGTGACTTCGTCGGGAAGGACAAGGACGCTGAAAAATGTATGTCGTGAAGGTAGGCGCCAAGGAATACCTGAAAGGATTCGTTTGGTGGATACCTGTCATCGGGACTCGGAAGAAGGAAGCGAAGAAGTTCAAATTGAAACGCGACGCGAGGATTTCAGAAGCGTGCGTTAGCGTCACTGGGCGAGAGACCAAGATTGTGAGGTTGGCATGAAACGGAAGATTGGCGGAGCACGGAAGAAGCACATTGTTGGGTACAAGCTCCGAAGCGGGAACGGGCAGTATCTTTCAGGGTTCAGTTCAGACGAACTGAGTATGACTTTCAAAATACAGACTTGGTGGGAGGATGAGGCTAAGTACGCGATGAAGTTCGTGTATTATTGCGAATTAGCTGCTGTGACCCAGCTAATCGTGGATAGGAACCTGCGTGCCATCACCGTCGTAAAATATTATGACGAGGACAGGGAAGATTGAAAAACGTGTCATACGTTTGCACGGTGTGTCGCATTACTTCGAAAGCTTTGTCTTGTATCTGCCACCCTGAAAAGTCGGTGCTCGTAGAAGACAGCTCCATAAAACGTGGTCCGGACGGAAGGGTCATCGATTGTCAATTCAGTACTTCAGCAAACGACGTATCACGGAGACGCCAGAACTCCGCCGGATAAAGAACCTACCCACGCGTACGTGGTCCGACGCGGACGCGAACAAGCTAGCCTCCGACCTTACGGAGCTTCTGAAGACCCCCCAAGGTAAGTGGAAGCTCCGTACGGTTCAGGCAATCGCGCTTTACGAAATGGGGACGTACGGAGGTCTCTTTGGTCCCATTCGAGTAGGCGGAGGTAAGACCCTAACGACCCTCCTGGCCCCGTACGTTCTCGAGGCGAAGCGCCCTATCCTTCTTCTTCCCGCTGCACTCATTGAGAAGACCGAGAGGGAGCGCCGAGAACTCGCGAAGCATTGGCGTATCCCGGTGAACCTTCGAATCATGTCCTACGAAATGCTGGGTCGCGTGCAAGCGGCGGAGACGCTGACGTTCTACAAGCCAGACCTGATTATTTCGGACGAAAGTCATAAATTGAAGAACAAGCGGGCCGGCGTCACTCGACGCGTAGCTCGGTACATGCGGGAGCACCCGGATACGAAGTTCGTTGCGCTTTCCGGTACCGTGATGAAGGGCTCCATTCGGGACTTCGCGCACATCCTTCGGTGGTGTCTGAAAGACGGAGCGCCTATTCCGAAGACTGAGGGGGAACTAGAGGAGTGGGCGGATTCACTCGACGAGAAGGTGAACCCTCTCAACCGAATCAATCCAGGACCTCTCACGACGTTGGCCCCTGCTATGGGAGCCGACGAACTCCAAGTCGCGCGGCGAGCGTTCCAGGCGAGGCTATGCAGCACTCCCGGAGTCGTCGCGACGAAGGCTGGGGAGGACGTGGATTGCTCGCTCTACATACGTGCGCTGAAGTACGACGTCTCCCCGATTACCGATAAGCACTTCCACACACTTCGGTCGAAGTGGGAGACGCCTGACGGGTGGGCCCTTTCCGAAGCCGTAGGGGTGTGGAGACATTCAAGGGAACTGGCGATCGGCCTGCATTATGCCTGGAGCCCTCGCCCACCGGAGGAATGGGTCAATCGTCGGAGAGAGTGGGCTGCGTTTGTGCGAGAGACACTCTCACATTCTCGGACCCTCGACACGGAGCTTCAAGTCGCGATGGCGTGTGACGCGGGGCAGCTCGACGGAGAAGCCCTTCGCGCGTGGCGCGCGGTACGTGACACGTTCAAGCCAAACCCCGTCCCTTGTTGGCATGACGACTCCGCCCTCCTGGCGTGCGAAGCGTGGATGAAGCAAGGTCCTGGGATTGTGTGGTGCGAGCACGTGTTCTTCGCGGAGGAGCTCTCCAAGAGGACGGGCGTTCCGTACTTCGGAGCCAACGGAGTCGACAAGACCGGGCTTCCCATTGAAAAAGCCGACCCGACGAAACCCCTGATTGCGTCCATTGCGGCGAACTCTACGGGGCGAAATCTCCAAGCGTGGTCGCGCAATCTGATTACCGCGTGCCCCACGGGCGCGGCGCAGTGGGAGCAGTTGCTAGGACGCACGCACCGAGACGGGCAACAAGCGGACCAAGTCGAAGTTGATTTGCTAATCGGGTGTGCAGAGCACATTGACGGCTGGACTCGAGCGCTTTCGGCCGCGGCTGCTAGTGAGGATACGCTCGGGCACACACAGAAGCTCCTAGTTGCCGACAAATTGTTTCCGTCCACACAAGAAATGTCGAATTACAGTGGCGCGCGATTCCAGCGCAACTATAATGTTGAGAAGTTGGTCCTGTAACCCCTTAGCCGACCCACGATGCGTAAGGCTATGTTGTTCCATAGGGTTGCAGGGCCAACTACTAATTACGAGAGAAGGGAAACATGGGACTTTCAAGAGATCAGTTCAAGGGAATGGGGAAATCGCAGCCTAGCCAGAAGGGGGTGTATCTCACTCCTGGAATGTATGAAGTAGAAATTGTTACCGTTCTTTACAAGTACCTACGTGAAGGTGGAGAGGCGCTTATCGTCGAAGGGAATGTTACGAAGTCGAGTAACGCAGAGCACCCTATCGGGGCGAAGCGAACGGTTTGGTACAAGGGAATGAAGTACAAGGAATCAGCATTCGGGGAAATGCGATTGTTCGTGTACTCGGTACTCGGGTTGACGAACGAGGAAGTGAAAAAGAAGCTCCTCCTAGATAACGATCCTGAAGTGGAGAAGTTGCTTTACGAAGCATGTGAGAACGGAGCGTTCAACGGGCAGACGTTGGGAGTGGAAGTCACCGAAGCAGTGAATCCGAATAGCGGTAAGAAGTACCTAAAGCAAAGGTTCTTCTCATCGGGGAGCTAATCCCCTGCCCCGCAAGGGGCGTTCGGTCGCAGTAGCCCAATGGAGAGGCGCCCCGAGTAAAAGGGGAGAGTTGCTGGTGCAAATCCAGTCTGCGGCCCCGGTTCCGATCGTCTACGGGAAGGACCCCTCATGTGTAGAGGGAGGCGCGGGTTCGAATCCCGCTCGGAACCACTTTGTCTGGAGGGACACATGAATCAAGTGAAATACATTGTGCTGACGTTGTCAGATGAGGAATTGGAATTGGTAAGAAACGCGTGCCAGCAAACCTACGGACACGGGCATTTCGGTCGCATGACCGGAACGTTCAACCGACTACGAGAGAAGCTCGAAGCTCCCCCCTTGGCTCTCGATGAATTGATTTCGGACCCGGGGATGTTCCCATGAGCAAACTCCGGGAACACCTGATTCAGAAAGGGCTTCTTGTACCGGAGGTGCGTGGGAATGATGCGGAGCTTTGGAATAGGGAATCTAAGTCCCCTACCCTCCGGATGGATACAGTTGGATTTCAAGTTGCCGTCCGTAGGGTCCGCGATTGGTTCATTGACGGATGCCCCGAGTATGAAAGCTAAGTACGGGGTTTTTCTGTTAGTGGATACACAGCACGCCGTGATGGGGAGTGTCGTTTTAGACACAGCGACCAACAAGGCGAAAGACTTAGCGAAGAAGAACTCCGCGACGTACGTCGTCTTTGATTACGACACGAACAGAGTTCGAGCTTTCGCGAACCCTCGTTGGTCCTCTTGGGCCAGACCTTGCTCGTCGTGTCAGTGGGCGACGGGGCTCTTCGGTTGTTGGGAATGTTCCGGTTGGGGAGCGACGAAAGACGATGAATGTTTTGGCATTTGATACTGAGACTGAACGCTTCCGCCCTGGCGTCATGGCTCCGGAGTTGGTGTGCGTCTCGTACCAACGTCCGGGAGTTCCGCCGAAGCTTGTGAGCCACCTCGACGCGTGGCCCACGGTATCCGCGTGGTTCGAGGAGCCGACACTCTTCGTGGGTCAGAACGTTGCGTACGATATGGCAGTCCTCTCCGCGTGGCGCCCGGAGCTACTGCCGAAGATATTCAAGGCGTACGACGAAGACCGCGTCGCCGACACCATGATTCGGCAGAAGCTCCTCGACATCGCCGCGGGGTGCTACCGAGGTCGCCCGGGGGAAAAGGGGAAGTGGATAAAGTACGACTATTCCCTCGACGCCTTGGCGAAGCGTGTGCTCGGGGAGCAAGTCAAGAAAGAGGGCTTTCGGAAGTTCTACGGATGGTTCCGAGACGTTCCCTTGCACAAGTGGCCAGAGCATTCGGCGGCGTTGCAAGCACGCGCGGTCGGGTGGTTGAAAGCAATTCCGATGTTCGAAGGCTCGGCGACGAAAATCAAAGACCTCCGCGAAGAGTGGGTCGAGAAGCATTTCCCCGAGGGTATTACCGAAGCGGACGCGGTCGGGCTTGTGGGAGCTGACCAGTCGGAGACGACTACTTATCCCCTTAGCGACGCTCGCATCACCCTAGACATCTATCTGAAGCAGGAAACACATGCCAAGTACATCCGAGACCAGTACTTCCAAACCCGCGCCGCGTGGGCGCTCCACCTCGCCTCGTGCTGGGGGCTCCGAACGCGAGCGAGTGAAGTCTCCAAGCTCGGGGAGGAAACGAAAGAAGAACTCCGCGAAATCACCCAGCGGCTTATCGAGGCCGGGTTGGTTAGAGAAGATGGTTCGCGAGATACAAAAAAGGCACAAGAATATATGCTTGAAGTGTGCGGGTATTGCTGGGATTCCGGGCTCGGAGCCTTCGTCAAAGTCCCCGGCCGTGATCATTACATTAGTCCCCGACTCACCGATAAAGGAGCCGTCTCCCTCGACTCCGACGCGTGCAAAGTCACGGAAGACCCGCTCCTAATCGATTACGCCAACTATACCGGGCACCGGGCGCTCTTGACGAAGGACATTCCCCTTCTCTTGGCGGGGGAGCGGTACCCGATTCACGCGCGATTCGACCTCGCCGAGACGGGGAGGACGACGACTTCGAATCCCAATATCCAGAACTTCCGACGCACGGAAAGGAAGGTCGCGTGAACAATCTCGAGGTGACTTTCTACCATGCCGTGATTCTGGGGCTGAGTATCACGGTTTACCTTCTTTGGCCTGGAGGCAGCGATGGGAATTAGAGAGTGTTTTGTGCCGAGACCGGGATACGTGTTTGCGCAAGCGGATTTCGACCAATTGGAGCTTCGTACGCTGGCGCAAGTGTGTATCTCACTCTTTGGGCAAAGCAGACTTGGGGAGTTGCTCAACGCAGGCCGCGACCCGCACACAGCGCTCGCCGCGGACATCCTTGGGATTCCTTACGAGGAAGCCATGGCGAACCGCAAACGACAGGACGTGGACGCCGCGCGTCAGGTCGCGAAGGTTGCAAACTTCGGGTACCCCGGTGGGCTGGGAATTCAGAAGCTAATGCTCTTCGCAAGGAAGACCTACAAGGTAATCCTCACCGAACGGCAGACGAGGCAATTGAAAGACCAATGGTTCGCTTCACTCCCGGAGATGAAGCTTTACTTCGATTACGTCGGGCAGGAGTGCAACAATGATGAAGGTCTCGCACGTGTCGTGCATTTGTTCTCTGGTCGAATCCGCGGGGCATGCACTTACACGGCAGCATGCAATTCGAGATTCCAAGGACTTGGAGCGGACGCTGCAAAGCGGGCCCTTTGGCGAGTGTCCCGTGCATCGTACGCGGAACCGGATTCTCCCCTATATGGATCGCGCGTCGTCAATTTCATCCACGACGAAATAATTTCCGAAGTGAGAGACGACGCGTTCGCCCACGACGCGGCGTACGAACTCGCTCGGCTTATGGTCCTCGGCGCGAACGAGTTCCTTCCGGATGTGCCGGCGAAGACGGAGCCCCTGCTCATGCGGCACTGGTCGAAGGACGCGAAGGCATTGTTCGACGAGAAAGGGAGACTAGTCCCATGGGATGGATGAATCTACCGGCAGACATCAGGGAATTGTTCGTAGCGGTAATCGACCTGGCGCGGGATAGCGGGCTTAGCAGAAGGAAGACTACGAAGTTCTTCGACCCGACTTTGGGAGCGGTTTACTTAACGGGGAATAAGTTACGACAGGAGTATGCGGTCAATGCAGCAAAACAAAGATTCCGTGAACGAGTTCGAGCTTTTCGAGAGTACTCCTACAGGGCGAAACGCCCGGAGACGGTCGGGAAGGGGAGAACGACTAATCGAATTCTTCTCGTTAGCATTGATAGGATTAGGGCTTTGGCTGCTGCCGGATTGTC
>Ga0213919_1000547_pt1 | contig 16242 bp, 16 predicted proteins | sample McNCre317MG_FD_161056 | JGI IMG/M metagenome (GOLD analysis project Ga0213919, IMG submission 161056) | Freshwater microbial communities from McNutts Creek, Athens, Georgia, United States - 3-17 MG | ecosystem: Environmental > Aquatic > Freshwater > Creek | place: USA: Georgia | collected... | reverse complement strand
TGTGCCTGGACCTGTCTGAGATGCACCAGATCCTCGCGATCCACGCCGAGGACATGGACGCCGTCGTCCAGCCCGGCGTGTCGCGCAAGACCCTCAACGCCGCGCTGCACGGCACCGGCCTGTTCTTCCCGATCGACCCGGGCGCCGACGCCTCGCTGGGCGGCATGGTGTCCACCCGCGCGTCGGGCACCAACGCGGTGCGCTACGGCACGATGCGCGAGAACACCCTCGGGCTGGAAGTCGTCCTCGCCGACGGCCGCGTGATCCGCAGCGGCGGGCGGGCCCGCAAGTCCTCCGCCGGCTACGACCTGACCCGTCTGTTCGTCGGCTCGGAAGGCACGCTGGGCGTGATCACCGAAGTGACGGTGCGCCTGCACCCGCTGCCCGAGGCTATCTCCAGCGCCACCTGCTCCTTCCCGGACGTGGCCAGCGCGGTCCAGACGGTGATCCAGACCATCCAGCTCGGTGTGCCGGTCGCGCGCATCGAACTCCTCGACGCCCTCACCGTGAAGGCCGTCAACCGCTACAGCAAGACCACGCTGCGCGAAACACCGATGCTGTTCTTCGAATTCCACGGCTCGCCGACCGGCGTCGAGGAACAGGCGCAGACGGTGCAGGACATCGCCCGCGACAACGGCGGCCAGGACTTCGAATGGGCCACCCGCCAGGAAGACCGCACGCGCCTGTGGCAGGCCCGCCACGAAGTGCTGCACGCCAGCATCAACCTGCTGCCCGGCTGCAAGGCGATCTCCACCGACGTCTGCGTGCCGATCTCGCGCCTCGCCGAAGCCATCGCCGGCGCCCAGGAGGACATCGCCGCCAGCGGCCTGATCGCTCCCATCGTCGGCCACGTGGGCGACGGCAACTTCCACGTGGTGATCCTCACCGAACCGGACAACCCACCCCAGGTCCGCGCCTCCGAGGCGCTTGGCCGGCGCATCGTCGAGCGCGCGCTGGCCCTGGACGGCACCTGCACCGGCGAGCATGGCATCGGCATCGGCAAGCAGGACTTCCTGATCGCCGAACACGGCGAGGGCGTCGCCGTGATGAAGAGCCTCAAGACCGCCCTCGACCCGCTCGGTCTGATGAACCCCGGGAAGATCTTCGCCAGCCCCGACGCCTGATGCCCGCCGCCCCGTCCGTGCCGCCGTGCACGGACAGAAGTACGCAGGCTCATGTTAAACTTGAGAAAATTACTGACTCCTGGCCGGCCAGCCGCCGTGACGGGAGCATTATTCCTGCCAAAGGCCTGCTCACGCCATGGACATCCTCACCGTCATCCGCAACTTCCTCCACGACCGCCTGGGCGTAGACCCCGCACGCATCACCCCCGACACCACCCTCGCGGAACTCGAGATCGATTCCCTGATGCTCGTCGAACTGATCTTCGAGTGCGAGGAAAAGTTCAAGGTCGCCTTCGACCGCGACACCCGGACGCCCGCCAACATCGGCGAGCTGATCGCCATCGTCGAGGAGTTCCTGGCGACCGCCAAACCCGTCAAAGCCGAAGCCCCGGCGCAGGAATAGGCCCATGCGCCGACACCGTGTTGCCATCACTGGCCTTGGCGCGGTCACGCCGGCCGGGGTCAGCGGCGATGATTTCTTCGCACGCCTGCTGGCCGGCGAGTCCTTCATCCGCCTGCACACCGTCGATGAGCCGCCCGGCCCGGTCGCCCAGCCGGCGGTGCGCTGCGACGCCTTCGACGCCAGCGCGCTGCTCGGCCGCCCCCTTGCCAGCGCCACCGACCGCTCCGTGCAGATGGCCCTCGCCGCCTGCTTCGAGGCCTGGCAGCAGGCCGGCTTGACGCGCGAGGAGCGCGCCGTGCGCCCCGACTTCGGCGTCGCCTGGGGCTCCGCGCTGGGCAGCTCGAGCACCTTCGAGCGGGGCTACAAGGAAATGTGGCAGAACGGCCGTGAGCGCCTGCCGCCGATGTCCGTGGTGATGGGCATGAGCAACGCCGCCGCCTCGCAGATCTCCATCCAGCTCGGCCTCGCCAACGCCAGCCTCACCTACGTCGCCGCCTGTGCGTCGGCCGCCTCGGCAATCGGCGAGGGCTACCGGCGCATCCGCGACGGCGAGGCCACGCTGATGGTCACCGGCGGCGGCGACGTGCCCCTCGGCTACGCGACGATGAAGGCCTGGGAGGCCCTGCGGGTGATCGCGCTGGCCGATGCCGACGGTGCCCCCGCCAGCTGCCGCCCCTTCCACCCCGGCCGCAGCGGCCTGGTTCTCGGCGAAGGCGCCGCCACGCTGATCCTCGAGGAATGGGAGCACGCCGTCGCCCGCGGCGCGACCATCCTCGGCGAGCTGGCCGGTTACGGCACCTGCAGCGACGCCAGCCACCTGGTCCGCCCCGACCCCGCCGGCCAGGTCCGCGCGATGCGCCTGGCCCTGGCCGACGCCGGCCTGTCTCCGGACGACGTGGACTACGTCAACGCCCACGGCACCTCCACCATCGAAGGTGATGCGATCGAGATCGCCAGCCTGCGCGAGCTCTTCGGCGAGCGTGCCGGCGAGGTGGCGGTCAGCGCCACCAAGTCGATGCACGGCCACCTGATGGGTGCAGCCGGCGCCATCGAGGCGGTCGCCACGGTCCTGGCGCTGCAGCAGGACGCGCTGCCGCCGACCGCCAACCTCGACACCATCGACCCCGCCTGCGCCGGTGTCCGCCACATCGTCGACGCCCCGCTGGTCGGCAGCGGCGCCCGGGTCGCGCTGTCCAACTCCTTCGCCTTCGGCGGCTGCAATGCCGTGCTCGCCTTCCGCAAGGCCGAAGCCTGAAGCCCTCCGAACTTCCGCTCCGCACACACCATGACCACGACACCCGACACCGCGCAGGCCACCCCTCCGAGCATCGCCGAAGTCGCCGAACTGATCGTCACGGCTCTCAACCTCGACATGACGGCCGCCGAGATCGACCCCGACGCGCCGCTCTTCGACGACGGACTCGGACTCGACTCGATCGACATCCTCGAGATCGCGCTGGTCATCTCCAAGCGCTACGGCATCCAGCTGCGCGCCGACAACGAGGACAACGCAACGATCTTCCGCTCGCTGCGCAACCTGACGGCCTACATCGTCAGCCAGATGCCGGCATGACCGGCCCGAGCCGGCCCCTCGCCGCGCTGCTGTTACCCCTCGTGCTGGTCCTCGCCTACGACGGCGTGGTGCATTACGTCAGCACCATCCCCGAGGCGGCCGCCTGGGCCATCGCCATCACGCTGCTGCCCGCCACGGCCCTCGGCCTCGGGCTGCTCGCCCGCCGCGGAGGCCTCGTCGCCGCCCTCCTCGGCGCCCTCGTGCTGGCCGTCGCGGCCACCCAGCTGTGGCCCCGGCTGGCCGGGCTCGGCAGGGATCTGAGCAGCCTCTACCTCACCCAGTACCTCGGCACCAACCTGGCCCTGGCCCTGTATTTCGGCCGCACCCTGATCAGCGGCCGCACGCCGGCCTGCACCGGCTTCGCGGCCCTGCTGGAGCCGCGCATGAGCGGGCGGCTGGCGCGCTACACGCGCCACGTCACCACGGCCTGGACGCTGTTCTTCCTGCTCTCGGCCCTCGCCTCGACGCTGCTTTACGCGTTCGCCCCGCTGGAACTGTGGTCCTTCTTCTCCAACCTGCTCTACCTGCCCTCGGTGGCCCTGATGTTCATCGCCGAAGGCCTGGTGCGGCGCATCGCGCTACCGCCCGAAGAACGCCACGGCATCCTCGCCTCGATTCGCGCCTACCTGGCCAGCACGCAGGCGCCCCCTCCTACCTCTCCCGCACCCGGCAACCCGATCCGGCAATGAACACGACCCTTCCGCTCACCGACCACCCGGCACCGGACAGCATCGTCGCCTGGCGCCCAGACGGCCCCGTCACCCGCGACCAGTTCCTGGCCGACGTCGCCCAGCTCACCGCCTCGTTTCCGCCGGGCACTCATGTCCTCAACGTCTGCCAGGACCGCTACCACTTCCTGGTCGGGCTTGCCGCCGCTGCGGTCAGCGGACGCATCAGCCTGCTGCCCCCCAACACCGCCGAGGAAACCGTCGCCCGTCTGCGCGCCGAGGCGCCCGACCTCCTCTGCCTGCACGACGGCCACCCCGCCGCCGGTCTCCCGGCGCTGGCCATCCCCGGGCCGGCAAACGTCGGCGACGGCCATCTCGGGGTGCCGCAGATCCCCGTCGACCGGGTCATCGCCCAGGTCTACACCTCCGGCTCCACCGGCGTGCCGGGCACCCACAGCAAGACCTGGGGCTCCCTCGTCGTCAATGGGCTCGCCGAAGCCCGGCGCCTGGGCGCCGCCGGCCATGCCATCGTCGGCACCGTGCCGGCCCAGCACATGTACGGCTTCGAATCGACGGTGCTGGTCTGCCTGCACGGCGGCGCCGCACTCGCCAGCGGGCGCCCCTTCTATCCGGCCGACATCGCCGCGGCGCTGGCGGCGGTGCCGCGGCCGCGCGCCCTCGTCACGACCCCCTTCCACCTGCGCACGCTGCTCGACTCCGGTGTCGCGGTGCCGCCGCTGGACTTCCTGCTGTCGGCCACCGCGCCCCTGTCCGAAGCGCTCGCGCGGCGCGCCGAAGCCACCCTCGACGCGCCCCTGCTCGAGATCTACGGCTGCACCGAGACCGGCCAGCTGGCCAGCCGGCGCTCCACTGCGACCCGCCACTGGCAGCTCTTCGACGGACTGCGCCTGTCCCCCCACGGCGACGGCCACGCCGCCAGCGGCGGCCACGTGGACGGCCTGGTACCCCTCGCCGACGTGCTCGAACGGGTGGACGACCAGCACTTCATCCTTCACGGCCGCAACGCCGACCTCATCAACATCGCCGGCAAGCGCACCTCGCTGGCCTACCTCAACGAGCAGCTCACCGGCATCCCCGGCGTCATCGACGGCGCCTTCCTGACGCCCGACGACGAAGCCGACGACCACGTGACCCGCCTGCGCGCCGCCGTCGTCGCCCCCGGCCTCGCCGCCCGGGATGTCCTCGATGCGCTGCGTCTGCGCCTCGACCCGGTCTTCCTGCCCCGTCCGCTGATCTTCGTCGAGCGCCTGCCGCGCAACGCCGCCAGCAAGCTGCCGCGCGCCGAGCTGCAGGCGCTGTTCGCCGCCCACGGCGGAGGCGGCCGATGAGCGAAGTGCGCTGGACGGTTCCGACCGCGCACCCGGCCTTCGCCGGCCACTTCCCCGGCCGGCCCATCCTGCCCGGCGTCGTGCTGCTCGACGAGGCGATCCGCCTCGCCTCGGCCGCGCGCCATCCTCCGCCGGCCATCCGCGGCCTGGCCAGTGCCAAGTTCCTGCGCCCGGTGGCGCCCGGCAGCGAACTCGTCTTCCGCTACGGCGAGCCCGGCGCCACCAGCCTGCGCTTCGACATCCTGCACGACGGGCAGACCGTCGCCACCGGCAGCTTCACGCTCGGAGCCGCGCCGTGAGCGGACCGGCGGACCGCCCGCCGGCCTCCGCCGCCAGCTGGACCCGCCAGGCCGAACGCAGCAGCACGGCGATCATGCGCTTCATGGTCTGGCTGTCCCTGAGCCTGGGGCGGCGAGCCAGCCGCCTGGTGCTGTTCGGCATCGCCGCCTACTTCCTGCTGTTCGCCCCCGCCGCCGCGCGCGCCTCGCGGGATTACCTGCAGCGCGTCCTCGGTCGCCGCCCCAGCCTCGCCGAACGCTACCGGCACGTGCTCGCCTTCGCGACGACGATCCACGACCGCATCTACTTCCTCAACGAGCGCTTCGAGCTCTTCGACATCGAGATCGAAGGCGCCGAACTCGTGGACGCCGCCCTCGCCGACGGCCACGGCGTGCTGCTCTTCGGCGCCCACCTGGGCAGCTTCGAGGCCTTGCGCGCGCTCGGGTGGCTGCACACCCGCCACCCGGTGTGCATGCTCATGCATGAGGAGAACGCCCGCAAGATCAATGCCGTGCTCGCCGCGATCAACCCCCGGGCGGTCCACGACATGCTGGCCATCGGCCGCCTCGACTCGATGCTGCAACTGCGCGACCGCATCGAGGCCGGCCAGATGATAGGCGTGCTCGCCGACCGCAGCCCCGGCCTCGAGGCCAGTGCCGCTCACCCCTTCCTCGGCGGCAGCGCGCACTTTCCCCTCGGCCCCTTCCGCCTCGCGGCGATGCTGCGCCGCCCGGTGCTGTTCATGAGCGGCCTCTACCTGGGCGGCCGGCGCTACCGGCTGCGCTTCTCGCAACTTGCCGACTTCCGCGCGGTCGACGCCCGCAGCCGCGCCACCGCGATGGCCGACGCCCAGCAGGCCTACGTACGCCTCCTCGAAGCGCACTGCCGCGAAGCCCCGTACAACTGGTTCAACTTCTTCGACTTCTGGCGCCACCCCGACGCCGACACACCGCCCCGATGACCGCCCGACGCCTCCTCGCCGCCCTGGCCCTCGCCGCCCTCCTGACGCCCGCCCCTGCGTTCGCCGCCTGGGACATCGCGACGCTGATGGGCGAACTCGCCCGCAACCCGGGGGGACGGGCCGTGTTCACCGAGAAGAAATACATCGCGCTGCTCGACCGCCCGGTCGAATCCTCCGGCGAGATGCGCTACATCGCACCGGACTACCTGGAGAAACGCACCCTCAAGCCCAAACCCGAATTCATGCTCCTCGACAAGGACCAGATCACCGTGGAGCGCGGCAAGCACCGCTTCACACTGCGCCTCGCCGAGCAGCCGGACATGCTCGCCTTCGTCGCCAGCATCCGCGGCACCCTGTCCGGCGACCGCAACGCGCTCGAGCGCAACTACGCACTGCACCTGTCCGGCAGCCGCGACAACTGGACGCTGACCCTGTCGCCGAGCAACCCGCGCATCGCCGAACTGGTCACCCGCATCACCATCGGCGGGCGGCGCGAGCAGGTCGCCACCGTCGAATACCTGCAGGCCGACGGCGACCGCGCGGTGATGTCGATCAAGCCCGTGGCCGACGGCCAATGAGGCCGCGCCTGCCCCGTCCGGTCCTGGTCTGGCTGCTCGGCCTCGTCAGCTGTGCGGTGCTGGCGCTACGCGCCGACTACACGGCCGACATGTCGGCCTTCCTGCCGCGCAGCCCGACCCCGGCCCAGCAACTGCTCGTCGACCAGCTCACCGAAGGCGTGCTGTCGCGCCTGCTGCTGGTCGGCATCGAAGGGGGCACGCCGGAGGCCCGCGCCGAGCTGTCGCGGGCGCTGGCCCGGCGCCTGCAGGACGGCGGCCTCTTCGTGTCGGTACGCAACGGCGACGCCGCCGCCCTCGCCCGCGACCGCGAAATCCTGTTCGACCACCGCTACCTGCTGAGCCCTGCGGTAAGCGCCGAACGCTTCGGCGTCGCCGGCCTCGGCGAGGCCATCGCCAACAGCATCGACCTGCTCACCTCGCCGGCCGGCATGATGCTCAAGCGCCTGCTCCCCCGCGACCCGACCGGCGAGATGGTCGAACTGCTCGGCGGCCTCGACAGCCAAGGCGGACCGGCCAGCCAGCACGGCGTGTGGGCCTCGAAGGACGGCCAGCGCGCGATCCTGATGCTGCAGACCCGTGCCACCGGCTCCGACACCGACGCCCAGGAAGCCGCCATCGCCCGCGTCCGCAGCGATTTCGCGGCCGTCGCCGGCGGACAGCCGGAAGCCCGCGTGCTGCTGTCGGGCGCCGCCGTCTTCGCAGTCAACGCCCGCGCGGCGATCGAATCCGAGGCGGTGCGCCTGTCCACGCTGGGCAGCGCCGCGGTGGTCTGCCTGCTACTGCTGATCTACCGCTCGGCGACCGCCGTGGCCCTCGGCCTGCTGCCGGTGGCCAGCGGCGCGCTGGCCGGCATCGCCGCGGTGTCCCTGGGCTTCGGCACCGTCCACGGCCTCACCATCGGCTTCGGCACCACCCTCATCGGCGAGGCGGTGGACTACAGCATCTATTACTTCGTGCAGTCCGACCGCACCGGGCGCGCGCAGGGCCGCCGCTGGATGGAGCACTTCTGGCCGACCATCCGGCTCGGCGTGCTGACCTCGGTGATCGGCTTCGCGTCGCTGCTGCTCTCCGGCTTCCCCGGCCTCGCCCAGCTCGGCCTGTACTCCATTGCCGGCCTGGTCAGCGCCGCGGCGATCACCCGCTTCGTGCTGCCCCACCTGCGCCCGGCGGGGCTGGCGATCCGCGACATCCGCCCGGTCGGCGTGGCGATGGGCGGGGTGTGGCACCACCTCCCGCGGCTGCGCCCGCTGATTCTCGTCCTCGCGGTGGGTGCCGCAGCGATCCTCGCCCGCCACCATGACACCCTCTGGAGCTCCAGCCTGTCCGGCCTCAGCCCGGTCTCCGCGGCCGACCAGGCCCTCGACCAGAGCCTGCGCGCCGACCTCGGCGCCCCCGACCTGCGCTACCTGGTCGTGCTCAAGGCCGCCGACAGGGAAAGCGCGCTGGCCGCCGCCGAACGGGCCGGCCAGCGCCTCGACGGCCTCGTGGCCGCCGGCGCGCTCGGTGGTTACGACAGCCCGGCGCGCTTCCTGCCGAGCACCGCGACCCAGCAGGCCCGCCAGCAGGCCCTGCCGGAACGCACCGAACTGGCCCGGCGGCTGGCCCTTGCCGTCGACGGTCTGCCCCTGTCCGCCGACCGGCTGACGCCCTTCCTCGACGACATCGACGCCGCCCGCCGCCAGGCCTTGCTGACCCCCGACGCGCTGCGCGGCTCGACCCTCGCGCTGGCCGTCGACTCCCTGCTGCTGCAGCGCCCCCACGGCTGGACCGTGCTGATGCCGCTGCGCGCGCCGGCCGGCGACCAGCCCCTCGATCCGGCGGCGATCCGCGCGGCCCTCGCCGGCAGCGAGGACGGCGCGCTGTTCGTCGATATCTTCAGCGAATCCTCGGCGCTGTACCGGGCCTACCTGGACGAAGCCATCCTGCTGTCGCTGGCCGGCAGCGTCGCCATCGTGCTGCTGATGGCCGGCGCACTGCGCAATACCCGGCGCCTCGCGCGGGTCATCGCGCCGCTGGCCCTCGCCGAACTGCTGGTGATGGGCGGCCTCGCGCTGGCCGGCGAGACGCTCACGCTGCTGCACCTGGTCGGCATGCTGCTGATCGTCGCGGTAGGCTCCAATTACGCGCTGTTCTTCGACCGCCCCGACACCAACCCCGGCGACGACCCACGCACGCTGGCCTCACTGCTGCTCGCCAACCTGGCCACCGTGATCGGCTTCGGCATCCTGGCCTTCTCGCCGGTGCCGGTGCTCAAGGCCATCGGCATCACCGTCGGCCCCGGCGCGGTGCTGACCCTGATCCTCTCGGCGATGCTGGCCGCACCGCGCACGAAGACGCCCCGATGAGCAGCGCGCGCTGGCGCCCCAGCCCCTTCCTGCGTCTCAGCTTCGGCGTGCACGCGGCGGCCGGCGCCGGCCTGCTCGCCGCCCCGTCGGCGTGGCCGCTGGCCCTCGGCGCGCTGCTTGCCAACCACGCGGTGCTGACCGTCGCCGGGCTGCTGCCGCGCAGCCACCTGCTCGGTCCCAACCTGACCCGCCTGCCTGCCTCAGCGGCCGCCCGGCGCGAGATCGCGCTGACCATCGACGACGGCCCCGACCCGGCGGTCACGCCGCAGGTGCTGGACCTCCTCGACGCCACCGGCGCCCGCGCCACCTTCTTCTGCATCGGTCGCCGGGCCGCCGCCCACCCGCAGCTCATCGCCGACATCGTCGCCCGCGGCCACTCTGTCGAGAACCACAGCGAACACCACTGGAAGCGCTTCTCGACGCTCGGCTACCGCGCGATGCGGGCCGAGGTCGCCGCCGCCCAGCACACCCTGGAACAACTCACCGGGCGCCGGCCGCGCTTCTTCCGCGCCCCCGCCGGCCTGCGCAATCCCTTCCTCGACCCGGTGCTGGCCGGCCTCGGCCTGCAGCTCGCCGCATGGACGCGGCGCGCCTACGACACCCGCAACGGCAACGCGGAACAGGTGCTCGCCCGCCTCGCCGGCCGCCTCGCCGCCGGCGACATCCTGCTCCTCCACGACGGCAACGCCGCCCGCAGCGCCGACGGCAGGCCGGTCATCCTCGCCGTGCTGCCAGCGCTGCTGGCGCGCATCCGCGCCGCCGGGCTGACCCCGGTCAGCCTCGCCACCGCCTGCCCCTGATGCTCTGCTGATGCCCCTCCCCCGCCGCCTCATCAGCCAGCTCGCCGCCGACGCCGCCGAGGCCTATCGCCCGGCCGGCCCCTGGGCCTGGCACTTCGCCCGCGGCAAGCTGGCCGGCGACCCGCTGTTCGCCGCGCTGCTGGCCCCTGGCCTGGTGCCCCACCGCGCCCGCTATCTCGACATCGGCTGCGGTCAGGGCCTCCTCGCCGCCTGGCTGCGCGCTGCCGGTCGATGTCACGCCCGCGGCGAGTGGCCGCGCAACGCCCCGCCGCCGCCGGTGATGCAGGCCTACCACGGCATCGAACTGCATGCCCCGGCGGTCCGCCGCGGCCGTGCCGCGCTGGCCGGCGAGCCTGACTGCACGCTGGAAACCGGCGACATGCGCAGCGCCGCGCTGCCGCCGGCCGACGTGGTGAGCCTCATCGACGTGCTGCACTACATCCCCGGCGATGCCCAGGCCGCGCTGCTCGCCCGCATCCGCGCCGGCATGGGCGACGACACCCATCTGCTGCTGCGCGTCGGCGACGCCGCGGCGGGCCTCGCCTACCACCTGTCCCGGCTCACCGACAGTCTCGTCGTATTCGCCCACTGCGGCCGCCTGCCCAAGCTCCACGGCCGCCCGCTCGCCGGCTGGCTGGCGCTGCTGCTGGGCCTCGGCCTGCGCTGCGAAACCCACCGGATGGGCGGTGCCGGCTTCGCCAACACACTGATCGTCGCGCGGCCGGATTAGCGATTTGTCGTTCTGGTAAACTCCGCCGACCCCGTCGTGCCGACCCCGTCGTGATATCCCACCGTCAGGCCCATCCGTGACCCCTCTCCACCTCGCCCACCACACCCAGGTCAGTTGCGTCGGCGACGGCCTGGCCGCGCTGCGCGGCGCGCTGCACAGCGGCACCGGCGGACTCGCCTCCTGCCGCTTCCAGGGCACCGAGCTGCCCACCTGGATCGGCGAAGTCCCCGGCCTCGACGACAGCCCGCTGCCCGCCGGCTTCACGGACTACGACTGCCGCAACAACCGCCTCGCCCGGCGTGCCCTGCTCGCCGACGGCTTCGACGCGGCGGTGCGCGCGGCCATCGGTCGCCACGGCCCGCGGCGCATCGGGGTCTTCCTCGGCACCAGCACCTCGGGCATCCTCGAGACCGAAATCGCCTTCCGCCAGCGCGATCCGGCGAGTGGCGCGCTGCCGGCCGGCTTCCGCTACCGGGGCGCCCACAACACCTACTCGCTGGCCGCCTTCGTGCGCGCCTGGTTCGGGCTGGAGGGCCCGGCCGCCGTGGTGTCCACGGCCTGCTCCTCGTCAGCCAAGGTCTTCGCCGCGGCGGCACGGATGATCCACGCCGGCCTCATCGACGCAGCCCTCGTCGGCGGGGCGGACAGCCTGTGCCTGACCACGCTGCACGGCTTCGCGTCCCTCGAACTCACCGCCCCCGACCCCTGCCGTCCCTACGACGCCGAACGCCACGGCATTTCGATCGGCGAGGCGGCCGCCTTCGCGCTGCTCGAACGCCCGGCCGCCAGCCTGCCGGCCGACGCGGTGCTGCTGCTCGGCTGCGGCGAATCCAGCGACGCCTACCACATGTCCTCACCCCATCCCGAGGGCCTCGGCGCCCGCCTGGCGATGGAAGCCGCGCTGGCCGATGCCGGCCTCGAGCCCGACGCGATCGACTACATCAACCTGCACGGCACCGCGACGCCCAACAACGACGCCGCCGAAGGCTGCGCGGTCGGCACGCTGTTCGGCGGCCGGGTGCCCTGCAGTTCGACCAAGGGGCTCACCGGCCACACGCTGGGCGCTGCCGGCGCCCTCGAAGCGGTGATCTGCGCACTCGCCCTCGCCGACGGCCTGCTGCCCGGCAGCGCCAACACCCGCCGCCTCGACTCCGCCTTCACCGGCACAGGCGGCCTCGACTACCTGCTGAGCAGCCGCGAGGGCCCGGTGCAGCACGCAATGAGCAACTCCTTCGGTTTCGGCGGCAGCAACTGCAGCCTGGTGTTCGGGAGGACCGCATGAGCCAGCCCAGCGCATTGACCGCCTGGATCGAAGGCGTCGGCCTGATCGCCCCCGGCCTGCCAGACTGGGCCAGCGGCGCCGAGGTGCTGGCCGGCCGCGCGGCCTATGCGCCGGCGCCCAGCGTGCTGCCGGCCCCAGCCCTGCTGCCGGCCGCCGAGCGGCGCCGGGCCAGCCGGGTCGTGCGGGTGGCGCTGGCCACCGGCAGTGCCGCAGCCGCCCATGCCGGCGCCGACGCGAGCCAACTGCCTGCCGTGCTGTCGGCCTCCACGGCCGACGGCCACAACTGCGTCGCGCTGTGCGAAACCCTGGCCTCCGACGACCCCCGCGTCTCGCCGACCCGCTTCCACAACTCCCTGCACAACACCCCGGCCGGCTACTGGGGCATCGCCACCGGGGCGAGGGCGGCCAGCCAGTCCTTGTGCGCCTACGATGCGAGCTTCGCGGCGGGCCTGCTCGAAGCCGCCGTGCAGGCCGCCAGCAACGGCCTGCCGACCCTGCTGATCGCCTACGACGCCGAGTACCCGGCGCCGCTCTTCGCGACCCGGCCCATCCCCGACGCCGCCGGCATCGGCCTGGTGCTGAGCCCCGCGCCAACGCCGCGCAGCCTGGCGCGCCTCGAGCTCGAACTGGCCGACGCCGATCCGACGCCCCTTGCCGATCCGGCGCTGGAAACCCTGCGCCTCGCCATTCCGGCGCTGCGCGGACTGCCGCTGCTGCACCGGCTCGCCCGCGGCGCGGCCGGCCGGGTGCAGCTCGAATACCTGGCGCCCCTCAGCCTCGCCATCACCCTCAGCCCGCTGCCTGCCTCATGCTAGACCGCACCGCCATCGCCGCGCGCATCCCGCACCAGGGCGACATGTGCCTGCTCGACGCCGTGCTCGACTGGAATTCCGAAATGATCCGCTGCACCAGTTGCAGCCACCGCCACCCTGACAACCCGCTGCGCAGCGGCGACCGCCTGGGCATTGCCGCCGGCATCGAGTACGCGGCCCAGGCCATGGCCGTGCACGGCGGCCTGCTCGCCGACGATGGCGCGCCGCCGCGCCAGGGCTACCTGGTCAGCGTGCGCGGCGTGAATTTCCACGTCGCGCGCCTCGACGACCAGCCCGAGACGCTGCAGGTCGAGGCCGAGCGCCTGTCCGGCGACCGCCACCAGGTGCTCTACGCTTTCCGCCTATCGGCCGGCGGCCTGCCCCTCGTCGACGGCCGCGCGGCGGTAGTGCTCGATGCAGCCGCCATCGGAGACCGGCCATGAAGCGCGCCCTCGTCACCGGGGCCAGCGGCGGCATCGGCGCCGCGATCGCGCGCCGTCTGGCCGCCGACGGCCATCACGTGATCGTCCACGCCAACCGCCAGCGCGAGCGCGCCGCCGCGGTGGTCGCCGACATCCTCGCCGCCGGCGGCTCGGCGGAGGCGACCGCCTTCGACCTCCGCGACGGGGCGGCCACCGCCGCCGCGCTGGACGCGCTGCTCTCCGCCGGCCCGGTGCAGATCCTCGTCAACAATGCCGGCCTGCACGCCGACGTGGTCTTCCCCGGCATGGCGCCGGAGCAATGGCGCCAGGTCATGGACGTGAACCTGGACGGTTTCTACAACGTGACCCAGCCGCTGACGATGCCGATGATCCGCACCCGCTGGGGCCGCATCATCACCATCACCTCGGTGGCCGGCCTGGTCGGCAACCGGGGGCAGGTGAACTACTCGGCCGCCAAGGGGGCACTGCACGCGGCCACCAAATCACTGGCGCTCGAACTGGCGAGCCGCGGCATCACGGTCAATGCGGTGGCGCCGGGCATCATCGCCACCGACATGAGCGAAGGCAGCTTCGACAAGGCCGCCATCGAGCGCCTGGTGCCGATGAAGCGCGCCGGCCAGCCCGAGGAAGTCGCCGACCTGGTGGCCTTCCTGGCCTCGAACCGGGCGGCCTACATCACCGGGCAGATCCTGTCGATCAACGGCGGGATGATCTGAGCCCCCGTGGCGGCCCGGCGCCGCCCCACTTTCCGCCGCATCCATGACCACCGAACACGCGCTCGCCGCCGTCTCCGTCCACAAGGCGGAGGCCACCCTGTTCTTCACGCTGCTGCAACTGACCGTGATCGTCCTCGCCGGGCGCCTCGGCGGCGCGCTGGCACGGCGCTGGGGGCAATCCTCGGCGGTCGGCGAGATCATCGTCGGCATCCTGCTCGGGCCCTCGCTGTTCGGGCTGCTGGCGCCCGGCAGCTTCGACTTCGTGTTCCATTCGGCGCCGCCGGAGCCCATGCAGGTGCTGTCGCAACTGGGCCTGATCCTGCTGATGTTCCAGATCGGCATCGAGTTCGACTTCTCCCACCTCACCGAGCGGGACAACCGCAAGGCCGTGACCTGGGTCGCCGCGGCCGGCCTGGTGGCCCCCTTTTCCCTGGGCCTGGCCTTCGGCTGGCTGTCTGCGCCGGCACTGTCGCCGCGGGCCGACCGGCTGGCCTCGGGGCTGTTCATCGCTACTGCGTTCTCGATCACCGCGCTGCCCATCCTCGGCCGCATCATGATCGAGTTCGAACTGACCCGCCGGCCGATCGGCGTCATCGCGATCAGCGCCGCGGCGATCAACGACGTGATCGGCTGGCTGCTGCTGGCGCTGGTGACCACCCTCACGCTATCCCACTTCGATGCCGCCGAGTTCGGCACCAAGGTGGCGCTGGTCGGCGTCTTCATCGTGGTCGCCTGGCGGCTCGTGCGGCCGCTGCTCAAACTGGCCGTGCGTCGCACCCGCCACCACGGCCACCTGTCGCCGCAGCTGATGGGCATCCTGCTGGCGGCGATCTTCCTGTGCGCGATGACCACCTACAAGCTGGGCATCTTCGCGATCTTCGGCGGCTTCGTGATGGGCGTGCTGGTCCACGACGAACAGGATCTGGTGGCCGCCTGGAAGGAGCGCATCGGCCATTTCGTGACGGTTTTCTTCCTGCCGATCTTCTTCACCTACACCGGCCTGCGCACCAACATCAGCGGCCTCGACAGCGCCGCGCTGTGGGGCTGGTGCGTCCTCACCACGCTGCTCGCCACCCTCGGCAAGTTCGGCGGCAGCTATGTGGCGGCGCGCGGCTGCGGCCTCGGCCACGCCGAAGCCAGCGTGCTCGGCATCATGATGAACACCCGCGCGCTGATGGAACTGATCGTCATCAACGTCGGCTACGACCTGGGGGTGATCTCGCAGGACGTGTTCACGATGCTGGTGCTGATGGCCATCGTCAGCACCGTGGTGACGACACCTGGCCTGCGCCACTGGCTGCCCCGGATGGGCCTGGCGATACCGGGCCGCTGAAGGCCGGCCCGGGCCTCAGCCCCGCAGCAAGGGCTCGATCTCGCGGGCCGGCAGCGGCCGGCTGCAGTGGTAGCCCTGGTAATGCTGGCACCCATAGCTCGCCAGCCTGTCCAGCTGGGTCTGGCTCTCGACTCCCTCGGCGACGACCTCCAGCCCGAGGTTCTGGGCCATCGCGACGATCGTGCGGCAGATCACTTCGTCGTTGGGATTGGTGTCGATGTCCTTCACGAAGGAGCGATCGATCTTCAGCCGCGACAGCGGGAAGCTGCGCAGGTAGCTCAGGCTGGAATAGCCGGTGCCGAAATCATCGATGCTCAGCTGGATGCCGGCCGCATGCAGCTGCTCCATGACCCGGATCGCCCGGTCCACCTGGCGCATGATCACGCTCTCGGTGATCTCCAGCTCGAGTTGCCCGGGCTGCATGCCGGTGCGCGCCAGGATGTCGAGCACCTGTTCGACAAAGCCGCTCTGCGCCAGCTGCATCGCCGAGACATTGACCGCCATCACCAGCGGCGCGATACCGCTGTCGCTCCACGCCTTGTTCTGCCGGCAGGCCTGCTCGAGCACCCACAGGCCGAGTGCGTGGATCATGCCGCTGTCTTCCGCCACGGGGATGAACACGCCCGGCGGAATCCAGCCCGTGCCGTCCCGATGCCAGCGCGCCAGCGCCTCGACGCCGGCGATCCGTCCGCTGGCAATGTCGATCTGCGGCTGGTAATGGATCTCGAAGCCCTGCGCCTGCAGCGTGTGGTGCATTGCCTGCTCGAGCTCGATGCGGTCCTGGAACTCACGATCCAGCTGCCGGCTGAAGAACTGGTGGCTGGCCCGCCCACCGTCCTTGGCGCG
>Ga0213919_1000546_pt1 | contig 16251 bp, 24 predicted proteins | sample McNCre317MG_FD_161056 | JGI IMG/M metagenome (GOLD analysis project Ga0213919, IMG submission 161056) | Freshwater microbial communities from McNutts Creek, Athens, Georgia, United States - 3-17 MG | ecosystem: Environmental > Aquatic > Freshwater > Creek | place: USA: Georgia | collected... | reverse complement strand
ATCATCGACCTGGCGACCTGGCGCCTCTCGCATCCGGCCCGCGTTGGGCTGTACGCCGTGACGCTCAATGCGTGGATGTGGCCGATCCGGATGTGGCTGGCGATGTGGGGGGTTCGGTGATGCAGCTTCAACTCGACATCCACGGTGAGCTGATCATCGACAACTTCGCCGGCGGTGGCGGAGCTTCTACCGGTATCGAAATGGCCCTCGGACGCCGCGTGGACGTGGCCATCAGGAGGGCTGCCTGATGGCCGAATCCTGGGTCCGCCTCTGGTCCGGCATGACCACAGATCCGAAGTGGCAGACGGTCGCGCGCAAGGCTGGACAGCCTCGCGCGCTGGTGATCGCGCTGTTCACCCACCTGATACTCGAAGCCAACGAGGCCGATGACCGCGGCTCGCTGAACGCCGTGGACATCGAAGACGTGGCATCAGCCCTGGACTGTGACGAAGAGGCCGTGCAGGCGATCCTGCGAGAGATGCAGGGCCGCGTCATCGACGGCGACAGGATTTGTGAATGGAGGCGGTACCAGGCCCCGTCAAATCTACATCGCCAGTCAGCAGAAGTATGGATGGTGACGCGCCAGAGGATCTTCACGAGGGACGACTCCACTTGCCAATACTGCGGAGCGCGCGGCGTTGCGCTTGAGTGCGATCACGTCATTCCTGTAGCTGAAGGCGGGAGTAACGACGACTCCAATCTTGTTACGGCGTGCCGCGACTGCAATCGGGCAAAGGGCGCCAGGACTCCAGAGCAATGGAGGGGTGCGTAATGGCCGACTGGCTCCGCTTGTGGCACGGCACCGTGTCCGACAACAAGTTCTTGTGGGTCGAGCGCAAGTCTGGCGCGCGCTTCGGCGACGTCATGGCCGTTTGGCTGGCGCTGCTGGAAGAAGCAAGTCAGGCCGATGACCGCGGCGACGTTTCAGGGTTCGACCCCGATTCGTTCGACTTCCGTCTCGGCGACGAAGAAGGCCTGACGCTGCGGATCATGCGGGCGATGGCGTCGAAGGGACTCATCGGCGAGGACATGCGCCTTGCCGGATGGGAGCGCCGGCAGCCCGAGCGTGAGGATCTGGGCAATCCGTCCACCGGAGCCATGAGCGCCACCGAGCGCAAGCGCCTCCAGCGCCAGCGAGAGAAAGAGACTAACGCCTCACGCGATGTCACGGCATGTCACGACGCCTCACGCGATGTCACGGCATGTCACGACGCCTCACGCGATGTCACGGCATGTCACGACAGAGTAGACGAGAAGAGAGTAGAGGAGATACCTCCTACTCCTCCTCCCGCGCGCGAGGGCCGTGACGGCGATTTCCCGATGGACCTGTCCTGGCAGCCGTCCGAGCACTTCCCGACCCTGGCACGCCAAGCGGGCATCCCTGCAGACCGGATCACCACCGAAGCCCTGGCCGAATTCCGGAGCTACTGGATCGGACAGGGGAAGGCGCACACCCAGCACCAGTGGGATCACAAGCTGCTGACCAACCTCCAAGCGCAGCGCGTGAGATCGCAGTCACCGCCCTCTCGGGCTTCTCCCCGACGACAACCACAAACCCTCTCCGAAGGCCGCGCAGCCGCGGCAAAAGCGATTTTCAACCCTGGCCCGATAGGAGCCGACGATGGACACGACAGGACAATCGACGTTACGCCAGCCCTTGCCGATGGGGTGGGTACGAAAGCTCTTCGCTGAGCTGCAAGGCAGCTACGGCACCCGGTTTCTGGACATGTGGCGCACGGGCCAAACCAACCTGGACGGCGACGACGTGGGGCTGCAGAACGCGATGAGCCTGTGGGCGGAGAAGCTGGGCGGGTTCCGTGACAAGCCCGAGGCGATCCGGCGCGCACTGGACGCGCTGCCCGAGCATCCGCCGACGCTGCCTCGGTTCGTCGAACTGTGCCGCGCCTGCTGCCCGAGCCCGGAACACAAGGCGCTGCCGGCGCCGGGCCTCACCCCCGAGCAGATCGCCGAACGGCAAGCAGAAGCCGAGGCGATGGCCCGGAAGGTGGCGGCCCCGCGCTACGACCACCGGGCATGGATCCGGAAGGCGCTGGAGCTGGGCACCAAGGCCGACCCCTACACCCTGATGCTGGCGCAGCAGGTGCGGGCAGAAGAATCCGCCTCGGCATGATCCGGCGAGGCCCGACATGGACAGAGGAGCACAGGAAGCAATGCGAGATTCAATGGGTGCTGACGCTGGCCAAGCCGGCGCGGACGAAGTTCTACGAGCAGGTGGCGAAGATGCGGGGCGAGGCTGCAGCGCGGGCGCTGATGGCAGCAGTGAGCGCGGAGTGGGCGAGACGATCCGCTTCACGGTCCCCGGCCAGCCGGTAGGCAAAGGCCGCCCGCGCGCTTTCCGCATGGGGAAGGGCGTCCGGATGTTCACGCCGGAGAAGACGGCCAGCTATGAAAACCTGATCGCCACGGCGGCGCATGGCGCGATGCGCGGACGGCCGCCAGTTGAGGGCGCGGTCTCCGTGGATCTGGACATCCGGCTGATGGTACCGATGTCGTGGTCTGCGAAGAGGCGGGGCCAGGCGCTGGAAGGCCTGATCCATCCGACGAAGAAGCCCGACGCGGACAACGCGACCAAGGCGATCTTCGACGCGATGAACGGCATCGTGTGGGGTGACGATGTGCAGGTGGTGAGGCTGTCGCTCTGCAAGCGGTACGGAGCCACGCCAGGCGTTACCGTGGCCGTGCGGGGGGTGGAGTGATGGCGCTGACCCCACGACAGGAAGCATTCGCGCGAGCCGTTGCCGAGGGCAAAAGCCAGGCCGAGGCGTACCGAGAGGCTTACCCGAGGTCTGAGAGCTGGAAGCCGTCGAGCGTTTGGGAGAAGGCATCGGCCCTGATGGCCAACGTCAAGGTTTCGTCAAGGGTCGCCGAGCTGCGCGCCGAGGTCGCCAAGGCCTCGCAAATCGAGACCGTGCAGGTGGTGAAGGAGTTGGCCCGCGTTGCGCTGTCGGACGTGCGTCAGGTGTTCCACGCAGACGGACGCATCAAGTCCCCTCACGAACTGGATGATGCGACTGCGGCTGCCGTGGCATCGCTCGAGTTTGACCCGGAGGGCGGCTTCAAGGTGAAGCTGTGGGACAAGAACAGCGCGGCCGACAAGCTGATGAAGCACTTGGGGGCGTACGAGAAGGACAACAAGCAGGGGGGCGGGGCGGCGCTGGCCGAGGCGATTACGCTGATCGTCAAGGGGGTGAAGCCGGATGGCGCGTGAGGTGTTGTGCGACGTTCCGGCGGTGCTGCTGCCGTTCATGGGGGCGTGCCGCTACAAGGTGGCCCACGGCGGCCGCGGTTCGGGGAAGTCGTGGTCGGTGGCCCGGATGTTGATTGCGAAGGCGGCCAGCGCGCCTGTCCGCGTCCTGTGCGCTCGAGAGACGCAGAAGTCAATCCAGGAGTCGGTGCACAAGCTGCTGAAGGACCAGATCGGGGCGATGGGCCTGGATGCGCTGTTCGAGGTGCAGGAGACGCGCATCCTGGGCGCGAACGGTTCGGAGTTTTCGTTTGCCGGCATCCGCCAGCAGGGGGTGACGAACCTCAAGAGCTTCGAGGGGGTGGACGTGTGCTGGGTGGAGGAGGCTCAGGTGGTGACGAAGCGGTCGTGGGATGTGCTGATTCCGACGATCCGCAAGCCGGGCTCGGAGATCTGGATCACGTTTAACCCGGAGTTGGACACGGATGAGACCTACGCCCGCTTTGTGCTGCAGCCGCCTGACGAGGCGCTGGTGGTGGCCTGCAATTGGTCTGACAACCCATGGTTTCCGCCCGAGCTGGACCGGGAGCGGCTGGGCTGGCTCAAGCGCGACCCGGAGGGTTACAAGACGATCTGGGACGGGCAGTGCCGGCCCGCGGTGGAGGGGGCGATCTACGCCGCCGAGATTGCGGCGCTGCAGGCGGATGGGCGGCTGTGCAACGCGCCCTATGATCCGCTGCTGAAGGTGCACACGGTGTGGGATCTGGGCTGGAACGACAGCATGTCGATTCTGATGGCGCAGCGCTCGGGCTCCGGAGAGGTGCGGGTGATCGACTACATCGAGGACAGTCATCGCACCTTGGATAGCTACGTGGCCGACCTCAAAAACCGCCCCTGGCAGTGGGGGACGGATTTCATTCCGCACGATGGGCGCAGCCGCGATTTCAAGAGCGGCAAGAGCACGGAGGAGATTCTGCAGGCGCTGGGGCGCAGCGTGGTGGTGCTGGGGCGCGACGACATCGAGGAGGGCATCCGCGCCGCGCGGATGATGTTTCCGCGCTGCTGGGTGGATCGCAAGGCGCAGGCGCTGATCAACCGCCTGAAGCGTTACCGGCGCACGCAGCACGCGACGACCGGGGAGTTTGGCGCGCCGTTGCACGATGAGAACAGCCACGGTGCGGACTGCTGGCGCTATCTGGCGATGGCGGAGCCGCAGATGAGCAACGGCGACTGGGGCGGCTCGCTCAAGTATCCAAAGATGGGGTACGCGTGATGATCGATTGGCTTGACCGGCTGCTGTGCCGCTGGGGGCGCTGGTCGGTGCGGCGGGAGTCGTCGGCGCTGGGGTATGGGGCGGTGTCGCCGATGTTCCGGGACTGCGCGACCGGCGGCGGGTGGTCGCCGGAGTACGACACGGGCTTTACGCCGCGCGACTTGATCGAGTGCGAGGCGGCCGTCAATGTGCTGCCGCTGGTGCTGCGGGTGGTGGTGATTGCGCATTACCAGCGGGCGCGCAGCGTGCGGGACACGGCGCGGGCCTGCGGGATCAAGCCGGATACGGTGACGAAGTACCTGGGGCAGGCCGGGGAGAAGATGGAGCGCTTGCTCAGGGCGCCGGCTGGGCCTGCAGATGCACCCCAAGCGCACGCAGCACCTTGAGCACGGTGTCGTAACGGGGCTTGGCGCCGGGCGCGAGGGCTTTGTACAGGCTTTCGCGGCCCATGCCGGCGTCGCGGGCGAGTTGGGCCATACCACGGGCGCGGGCCACGTCGCGGACGGCCACGAGGAAGATGTCGGGGTTGGGGTCTTCGAGCGCGGCAGTGAGGTATTCGGCGATGGCGGCTTCGCTGTCGAGGTAGTCGGCCGCGTCGAACGGTTTGGGTTGGGACATGGTTCAGTTCTCCGGCAGTTTTTTTAGGATGGCCTTGGCGCGCTGGATGTCGCGCTTCTGGCTGGCTTTGTCGCCGCCGCACAGCAGCAGGTAGAGCACTCCACCACGCCGGGTGTAGTAGGCCCGGTAGCCGGCGCCGACGTGGATGCGCATTTCCGAAACCCCATCGCCGACCGGCTCGCAGTCGCCGAAGTTGCCGTGTTCGGCGGAGCGGATGCGCAGCGCAATCCGCGCTTTGGCGATCGGATCGCGCAGGGCGGAGAGCCATGCATCAAATTCGGCGGTGGTCATGAAGGTGTTCATGGTTTGAATTGTATCCGAACGGATACGAAATGCAATCGTGATCGTTCATCGCTTGACATGCTTTGAGCGTGCGGACACAATCCGCGTAATTCAGCTAGTTTCGATAGCTGCGTCCAACGCCCGGCCCGTTCATTCGCGCCGGGCTTTTGCGTTCTGGGAGTGGGAAATGACCGACCAACAAATCGAGCAAGAAATCCAAGCCAAAGGCCTAACCGCGCCGCGTATCACGCTGGATGATATCGAGGCGAACATCGCAGCCGAATGGTATTTCACAGCATGGGAGGGCGCGCAATTTGCCTTCTGGCGCGATCTGGCGATGGCGGAGCCGCAGATGAGCATGTCGAATGCTCCAGAGGATGCACCTGACGGTAGTTTGGATGCATTTGCCGAAGGTGAGCCGGACAAAGACGGCCCACTGTCCCTTCTAACCTTCTGTGTTCTGGTGCTAAAAAACGGCTTCACTGTCACCGGTGAGAGCGCCTGCGCCAGCCCGAAGAACTTCGACGCCGAAATAGGCCGCAAGATTGCCCGCGCGAATGCAGTGAATAAGGTGTGGCCGCTGATGGGCTACGAGCTGCGCAGCAAGCTGGCCGGTTGAGGCGGGGGAAATCATGCCGCTCATCAAAACCGGAAACATCGTTTACAAAGCCCTCCCGCTGACCATGCATGCGGATGGCCGGATGACGGTGCATCTGTCGGTGCTGTTCGAGGGGCGCCCGCTGGAATCCCGCGATATCGAGCTTGAACCGGCCGACGTGGCGCCGGTGCTGCAGGCGCATCCGGACCCGACGAAGAGCCGTTATGACGACCTGAGCGCGGCGCTGTACGCGATGCTGATCGTCAAGGGCGAGCTGCCCGAAGATGGGGTGTTCGTATGAGCGGGGATAGCGCGGCGATGGTGCAGCCGGGCCAGAAGATCGGCGATCCTGAGTTGCTGGCGATCACGGATAGCGAGATGCGCCAGGCGATTGCTTACATGGGCGGCAAGCTGTCGGAGCAGCGCCGCAGGAACGAGTATTACTACCTGGGCTTGGCCAAGGGCGAGCTGGCGCCGCCGAGCATCGACGGGCGGTCGTCGGTGGTGGCGACGGATGTGGCGGATACGGTTGAGTGGATGCTGCCGAGCCTGCTCAAGACCTTCGCGGCGACCGATTCGGCGGTGGAGTTTGCGCCGACCCAGCCCCAGGATGAAGCCGCGGCGAAGCAGGCGACCGACGTGGTGAACTACGTCTTTCACAAGCAGAATCCGGGCTTCCAGCTGCTCTATACGTGGTTCAAGGATGCGCTGCTGCAGAAGGTGGGCGTGCTCAAGGTGTGGTGGGATGACCGGGACGACGACACGACCGAGGAGTATGACGATCAGAGCGCCGAGGATCTGGCGCTGCTGATGTCGGACCCGAGCATCGAGATTGTGGCGGCGTCGCCGGATAGTGACGATGAGGCGGAGGAGGGCGCCACTGATGGGGCGCCGCGCTGGACGGTGCGCATCCGCCGGAAAAGCGTGGGACAGGTGCGCGTCGAGGCGGTTCCGCCGGAAGAATTTTTGATCTCGCGCCGGGCCAAGAGTCTGACCGATACGCCGTTCTGCGCGCATCGGGTGGAGCGCACGATCAGCGACCTGCGGGCGATGGGTTACAAGGGCGTCGATGAGCTGTCGAGCGATGACACGGCGGCGAGCCTGAACGGGGAGCGCATCGAGCGGCGCAGCTTTGATGATGAACTGGCGTACATCGACGGCCAGCACACGGCCGGCGAGAGCTCGCAGCGCACGCTGTGGGTGACGGAGTGCTATCTGCGCCTCGACTACGACCGCGATGGGGTGGCCGAGTGGCGCAAGGTGGTGCGGGCCGGCGGCAAGATTCTGGAAAACGAGGAGTGCGACGGGCCGCCGTTTGTGGCGATCACGCCGATTCCGCTGCCGCATCGCTTCTTTGGGCTGTGCCCGGCCGATCAGGCGGTAGAGGTGCAGCGCGTGAAGACTTCCGTGATGCGCTCGCTGATCGATAACCTGTATCTGTCGATCAACGGGCGCTCGTTCGCCGTTGAGGGGCAGGTGAACCTTGATGATCTGCTGACGGTGCGGCCGGGCGGGGTGGTGCGGGTGAAGAGCCCCGGCGCGGTGGGGCCGCTGCAGGCGGGTATGGGCGATGTGCGCGGCGGTTACCAGATGCTCGAGCAGCTCGAGACCTGGAAGGAGAACCGGACGGGCTGGACGCGCTACAGCCAGGGCAGCGACGCGGACAGCCTGAACAAGACGGCGACGGGGGTGAATATCATCACCGGCAAGAGTGACATGCGCGTGGAGCTGATTGCGCGAGTGTTCGCCGAGACGGGCGTGAAGGATCTGTTCCGGCGCATCCTGAAACTGATTTCGCAGTATCAGCGCCAGGCGATGACGGTGCAGCTGACCGGCGGGTGGGTGCAGATCAACCCGCGGGAGTGGCGTAACCAGTTCGATTTTTCGGTGAACGTGGGCCTGGGCACTGGCAACAAGGATCAGGTGGTATCCCATCTGACGGCGCTGGGCCAGGCGCTGCAGCAGGTGGCGCCAATGGGGTTGGTGACGCCGCGGAACGCTTTTAATCTGGTGGTCGAGATGGCCCGCAACATGGGTCTGAAGAACCCTGAGAAGTACGTCACCGACCCGGACCAGATCGCGCAGGAGCAGGCCGGCCAGCCGCCGAAGCCGGACCCGCAGATGCAGGAGATGCAGGCGAAGATGCAGCTGGAGCGCGACCGCATGATGCTGGAGGCTCAGATTAAGCGCGAGCAGATGGGCATTGAGGCGCAGCTGAAGGCGGAGGAGCTGCGCATCAAGGCGCAGGCCGAGCAGGCGAAGCTGTCCGCCGACTTTGAAACCGCGGTGCGGGCCGAGGTGGCGCGTTTTCTGGCCGGCGGCCATGTGGGGGCCGGGGATGGACTGGTGAGCACGCAATGAGCGATTACGACGATGACGCGCTGTCTCTGCGGGAGCACCCCGAGAACGACGCGACGGGCGAGCAGCTGCGCCGCGAGGCGGAGCGCGGGCGGCAGGCGGCACAGGTGCTTGAGCATCCGCTGTTCGTGGAGGCCTTCGGGGCTTACCGCGCGCGGCTGCTCGAGGAGTGGGAGGCGTCGCCGGTGCGCGACACGGAGGGAAGGGAAAGGCTATGGCTGATGGTAAAGACGGTGGACGCCGTGCGCGGACACCTGGAAGGGCTGTTGCAGACCGGCAGGATGGCGGCGTTGCAGCGGGAGGAACGGGCGGGCCGCTGGCAGGAGATGAAGCAGGCGGCGCGGGAATGGATCGGCCGGCTGTGAGCGGGCCCGACTGGGGAGACCTGGCGGCGCGCTTGCGCGAGGTGGAGGCCTGCGAGGAGGCGGCCGGCGGCCGGCGTATCGTGGAGGTGGTGACCCGCGTAGCGGGGGCGCCGGCCAGCGTGCATCTGCGGTTTTCTCATCCGCGGGTGATGGCCGGCGAGACGGATGCAGCAGTCATGACGGACGGTTCGCGGATCGCGTTGTAGCCGTCGCGAACAGAAGATTTTCACCTGCCCGCCCTGGGGAACCACGGCGGGCTTTTTTTGGCCCTCATTGAGCCCCTGAGCGGGCAGGAGAAACCACGATGGACAGCAACGCTACCGATTCCGGCGCGGGCGGCTCTTTCGACAGCAGCACCAGCAGCAACACGGGCAACAGCCCGGACGATCTCGCCAGCGCCTTCGCCAGCTTTGCCGGCGATGACGACGAGCGCCACGCGCAGCACCAGACCGACGATGAAGGCCGTGAAGGGGCCGCCGCCGACCAGGCCGGCCAAGCCCTTGAAGCCAAGCCCGACCCCGCCGCGGAGGGCGCTGCAGAGGGGGCCGACGATGCGCTGGTGACCGTGAAGGTCAACGGCGAGGACAAGCAGGTCAAGCTTTCCGAGCTGACGCGCGATTACCAGAAGTTCGCTTCGGCTACCCAGCGTTTCGAGGAGGCGGCGGGCGCGCGCCGCGAAGTCGAGACTTACCGGGCGCAGATCGAGCAGGAACGCGCGCACCTGGGTAAGGCGCTGGAGTTTTACACCCAGCAGCTGCAGCAGTTCATGCCGCAGCCGCCGGACCCGCGCCTGCTGGATGTGGACCCGGTGAGCTACATCCGCCAGCAGCAGGCTTACCAGAACGCGGTAGGCCAGTTGCAGCAGGCCGACGCGGCGCGTCGGGAGCTGAGCCAGCGTTCGGCAGCGGAGCAGCAGCAGGCGCTGCGCCAGGAGTTGGCGCAGGAGGCGCAGCGGCTCACGGAGGCAATTCCGGAATGGGCGGATGCCGGCAAGGCGCAAGCCGAGAAGGCGGCGCTGCGCGACTACCTGAACAAGGCCGGCTTCCAGCACGAGGAGCTTGACCAAGTGACCGATCACCGCAGTCTGGTGGTGGCGCGCAAGGCGATGCTCTACGACCAGATCGTGGCCAAGGCGGCGAGCACGAAGGCGCAGGTGGCGAAGCTGCCGCCAGCCCGCGTGCAGCGCCCTGGGGTGGCCGGAACGGCGCTGGACGGCCGGACCCAAGCCATGCAGCAGCTCGGCCGCTCCGGCCGGGTGGAGGACGCCGCGGCGGTTTTTGAATCGCTGCTCGGCTGACCACAACTGAACACTGAAACAAGGAAAACATCATGCCTGGCATCGATACTTACAGCACCAAGGGCTTGCGGGAAGACCTCTCGGACGTGATCTACCGCATTGCGCCGACGGAAACCCCGTTCATGAGCGCGATCGGCAAGACCGAAGCAAGCAACACCCTGCACGAGTGGCAGGAGCAGGACCTTGCGGCCGCAGCGCAGAACGCGGCGGTGGAAGGCGCAGACGCGACCAACACGACCACGACCTATACCGTTCGGGCGCGCAACTGGACGCAGATCAGCCAGAAAACGGCGCAGGTGACCGGCACCAACGAGGCGACCAAGAAGGCCGGCCGCAAGTCGGAAATGGCTTACCAGATGAGCCTGAAGAGCCTGGAGCTGAAGCGCGACATGGAGTTCGTGCTGATGACCAACGGCTCGACCGGCAACGCGTCGGCGCAGGGCAACGCGGCCACGGCCCGCCAGTTGATCGGCGTGGAAGGCTGGATCAAGGATAACAACAGCCTGGGAGCTTCTGGGGTGGCGCCGGACCCCTACGCGACCGCGGCGGCCCCGAACGGCGGCACCAGCGTGACCGACGGCACGACCCGGACACTGACTGAGAGCTTGCTGAAAACCGTGCTGATGAGCTGCTGGACGCAGGGCGGCAACCCCGACACGATCATGGTCGGGGGCCAGCAGAAGCAGAACTTCAGCACCTTCAGCGGCAACGCCACGCGCATGGACAAGAGCGAGGACAAGACGCTGTACGCCTCGATCGATGTCTATGTGAGCGACTTTGGCACCTTGAAGGTGGTGCCGAACCGCTTCATGCGGGCGCGCTCGCTGTTCTGCCTGCAGACGGACAAGTGGGCGATTGCCTACCTGCGGCCGTTCGCGACCGTTGATCTGGCGAAGATCGGCGACAGCGTGAGGAAGCAAGTCGTCGTGGAGTACACCCTGGAGTCGCGCAATCAGCGCGCGTCGGGCGCGGTGCGCGACCTGGCGTAAGCGGCTTTCCCCTTCACCCTTGCGGCCCCGGCCGGGAATGATCCCGCCGGGGCCGCTGCTTTTGGAGATTCGAACATGGGTACTCAGCTTCGACAGAACGATGACGGCTCGCTGGGCCTGCGCAGCGACACCGCGCCGGATAGCTTTGACGGTGCCTTCGTGGTGGTGACTTTCCCGTACAACCCGGCGTCGGTGGATCAGACGATCTTTTACTCACACCGGCGCTATGTCATTAAAGGGGCGGCGCTGCGCATTGACTCGACCGGCACCGATGCGGCGGCCGTGACTGCGCAGCTACGGACCTACACAGGAGCGACAGCGGTGGCTTCGGGCACGGCGATCGGCGGTTCGATGGACCTGAAAGGCGCGGTGGGGGTTTGGACCAACGCAGCGGCGGGCACGGTTTTGACTCTCGGAATAATGGTCGGCGTCGACTTCACCGGCGTGCTGACGACCGCCTCTGGAACGATCACGCTGACCCTCGCGCCGGCCTGAGGAGATCGACCATGCCTGACTTCAAAACTCCCCGCGCGGCGGGCCTGGCGGTGCCGATCACCTCGGCGACGATCCTGAACACGACCGTAGCGATTCCGGTGGCGGCGGACGGGAATCTGCCCAAGCTGGTGCGGATTGCGTCGACGCGGGATAGCTACTTCCGGCCTGGGCTGGCTGGCATCACGGCGGCGATGGGTGATTTGCTGGTGCAGCCGGCCGACGCGGCTATCGTGTCGGTGACGGGATGCACGCACATGGGGTGCTATGCGCCGGCGGGGGCGGCCGGAAACATCGCTATCACGCCCCTGGAGGATCAGGGCTGATGGGCGCGGCCGATCCGACAACCCGCTGGCACTTCGACGAGGCGGGGCAGCAGGAGGTGTTCCAACGCGCGCAGGAGTGCGGCGGCATCCTCGAGGAGGCGACGCGGCGGCGTATCGAGGGCGTGCACGGCTCGTCCGAGATGCGCCATGCGGCCCGCCTGCCGGTGCTGGCGGTGGAGCGCTATTGCAACGAGGCGGGCATTAGTTTTCACCAGTTCCTTTCTGACCCGGAGCACGCCCGGCGGATGCTGAACGATCCGGCCCTGGCGGGCTTTCGGGTGTGGGAAGGGCGGGTTTAAGCCGTGGCGATCAATACCTATTCCAACCTGCAGGCGTCGGTGGCGACGTGGCTGTTCCGCGAAGACCTGACGGCGCTGATTCCGGATTTCATCGCGCTGGCGGAGAGCCGCATCAACCGGGATTTGCGCTTGCGCGAGTTTGAGGCGACGGCGACGGGATCGGGGGCGTCGTTCGCGATGCCTTCGGATGCGGTGTCGATCACGCGAGTTGCGGTGCAAACCTCAGATGGGCGCATGAAGGTGTTGCCCTACGCGGCGCCGGCCCAGCAGTCGCTCTACGCGCCAGGGTCGGGCGAGGAGCCGCAGGCCTTCGCGGTGCTGGCCAACGTGGTGACCTTTCTGCCGCCGTCCAGCAGCGCGAGCTGGGAACTGCTGTACTACCCCTCTATCCCGGCGCTGACGAACGCCGCGCCAACCAATTGGCTGCTGACGCGGGCGCCGGACATTTATCTGTTTGCGACGCTGATGGAGGCGGAGCCCTACCTCTACAACGAGGAGCGCCTTCCGATGTGGCAAAAAAAATATATGGAGGGGGTGACCTCGATGATGGCGGCCGATGAGCGCCAGCAGTTTCCGCAGGCGGGGCTGCAGATGCGCGGTGAAGCAGCATGGTGAAGCGCACCGCCTCGCCCGTGGTGCCGCTAACGACCTGGGCGCCCGATCTGGACCCGAAGACGAAGGGCATCCTCATCGAGTGCCAGGATTTGATCCCGACGCACCGGGGTTTTTGCGGGGCGCCGTCGCAAGTGGCGGTGGTCGGGCTGGCGGCGATTCCGGGCGGCACCACGGCGAACGGCGCGGCGCTGGTGACCAAGCTGGATGGTTCGACGCGCATGCTGGTGGGCACGTCGACCACGCTCCAGGAGGCGGCGGGGAGCAGTTGGACGGACGTTTCGCGGGTGGGGGCCTATACGGTTAGCCCGGATGTGCGCTGGAAGTTCGCGCAGTTCGGTAACACGACGCTGGCCGTGAATGGCGCCGATGTGATCCAGGCCTCGTCCAGCGGGGCCTTTTCCGACGTGACGGGCTCGCCGAAGGCGGCGGTGCTGGAATGCGCGGCGGGCTTTGTGATGGTGGCGGCCACCAACGAGGTGACCTACGGGGATTCGCCGGATCGGTGGTGGTGCTCGGGGCTGTTCAACCACACGCAATGGACGCCGAGCGTAGCGACGCAGTGCGCAACGGGCCGGCTGGTGGATACGCCGGGGCCGATCGTGGCCCTCAAGAAGCTGGGCAATGATCTGGTGGCCTACAAAGAGACCTCGATGTACCTGGGGCGCTACGTGGGGGCGCCGGAGGTGTGGCGCTGGCAATTGATCTCTGACAGCGTGGGGGCGCTGTGTCAGGGGGCGATCGTGAATGTCGGCCCGGCGCATATCTTTATCGGGCGGGACGATATCTGGTATTTCGACGGGACGCGGCCGGTAAGCCTGAATTCGCCGGTGCGCTACTGGTTCTTCGACAGCAACAACAGCCGGGATGACAAGCGCAACCGGATGATGTCGTACTTCGACCGCTTCACGGATCGGGTGTGGTTCTTTTTTATGATTCCGGGCGGCAGCGGCAATTTTAATGCAATGGTCTATCACGTGAAGCGCAATGCGTGGGGCCGCGTGACGAACAGCCTCGAGAACGGCGGGGCGGTGGCGGCGGTGCTGGACTACGTGACTACGGCGACGACCTTCGACGATGTGGGGGTGAGCTATTCGCCGTCGTCCACCTACAACAACTTTGGTAACGGGATTTCCTACAACTCGTCCACGTGGTTTTCAAACCGGCAGATTCCGGCCGTGGTCCAGGCCGGTTTATTGAAGACGCTGACCGGTCCGCTGAGTCATCCCGCCCTTGCTCAGGTGTTCGAGCAGGGCGCCGACGACCGCATGTTCCTGGGCCGCCGCTGTCGGCCGAACTGGATCAAGGCGCCGACCGCGGTCAACGTGTGGGTGATGTACAAAATGAACGACGGCGACGTGTTTAACCAGGCGCCAGGGGCCGGCACGATGGTGGACGGAAAACTGGATTTTCTGGTGCGGGCGCGCTGGCTGTCGCCACAGATCTACGTGACGGCGGGGGATTTCGAGCTGGCCGGGATTCAGCTCGAAATGGATCCGATGGGGATGCGCTGAGATGGCGCGCCTCGATAGCGATCCGCGCTTGCCGATAGCCGGCACGCCGGGTTCTGAGCGCAATTTGTTCCTGCGCCTGTACGACCTGTTTCGGGCGATTGCGCAGCAGGTGAATGACTTGTCAGAGGGGCGGATCACGGCGCGGCATGGGGCCATGACGGCGGCGCCGACGGCGGGCACGTGGCAGCAGGGTGACGTGGTGTGGAACAGCGCGCCGACGGAGCTGGGCACGGCGGGGGCCAAGTACATCATCACCGGGTGGCTGTGCGTGGCGGCCGGGACGCCGGGCACGTGGTGCGGGATGCGCACGCTGACGGGTAACTAGGGAGCGGACATGATCGAACGCGGGGACGTGGTGGACGAGGTGGCGCGGTTGATTCCGGGCCATGCGGAGGCGGTGGGCTTTGTGGCCGGGCTGCTGGATGTGATTTATGTGTGGGACGACCTGATCGACCGCGATAAGCCGGTAGCGGCCGAGGCGGTGAATGGGGCTTTCTGCCGGCTGCTGGTGAGCCTGCCGGCCAATCCGTTCTATCGGCGCTACTTCGATGCGCTGCATCCGCTGATTTCGGCGGCGATCGTCAGCTGGCTGACGGCCAACACGCTGGAGGCGTCGGACGATGAGGGGCTGGACAAGCAGATCGCGTTCATCGTGCGCTCGGATTACCTGGGCGTGGTGGCGAAGGTGCTGGAACTGTGCCGGGGCTTTGATTTTGCGGTGGCGGCCATGCCGGCGCTGCGCCGCTATGTGCATGAAGAGGGCTTCGCGGCCTACTGCCAGGCGCTGGCCAACGAACAACGGGAGGGCTGAATCATGGGGATGTGCGGAGGCGGTGGGGGCGGTGGGACGACGATCAGCAAGACCGAGCCGCCCGATTATGTGAAGCCGTATTCGCTGAAGGCGATGGACCGGGCCGGCACGCTGGCGGACAAGCCCTATGAGGCTTACGGCGGCCAGCGGGTGGCCGGGCTGACCGATCAGCATCAGGCGGGCATCGACATGACGACACAGCGCGCCATGAGCGGTTCGCCGGTGCTGCAGCAGGCGCAGAACAGCGCGCAAGGCACGCTGGCGGGCCAGTACCTGGGCTATTCGCCGGGGGGCAATCCGTACATGGGCCAGCGCACGCGGATTGCGCAAAACCCGATGGCCGGCATGGACAATCCCTATCTGCAGGATGCGATCAACCGGGCGCAGGGTGAGACGGTGCGCAACTACAACCTGACGACCAAGCCGCAGTGGGACACCGCCATGCAGCAGTCGGGCAGCTTCGGCAACTCGGGCGTCGATGAGATGGCGCGCAATTCGCAGCGGGATCTGATGGGGCAACTCGGCGGCATCGCAACGAACATGCGCATGCAGGATTACGGCATGCAGCAGCAGCTTGCGGAGCAGCAGGCGAACCGGGCGCAGGGGGTGTTTTCGGCGGACATGGCGAGGAATGCGCAGATGGGTGAGAGTGGCCTGGACCGCAGTCAGAACGCCTATCTGGCTGAGCGCGGCAACATGCTGCAGAGCCAGGGGCAGGCGCCCGAGCTGGCCAACGCGGACTATCGCGACCTGCAGGCGCTGCTGGGCATCGGCGACACGCTGCGCGACTACAACCAATCGAATCTGGATCAGGGCTACGCGGACTGGGAGCGCCAGCAGCAGTACCCGTATCAGCAGCTGGACGTGCTGCAGAACGCGATCCGCTCGGCGATGGGCGGCGGCGGGACGAACGTGACCAGCAGCCAGCGCACGGCGGGTAACAGCCGTTTTGCCAATGCGCTGGGCGGCGGGGCGGCCGGCTATGCGGTCGGCGACATGGTGGGCGGCTACGGCGGGTATGGCGCGGCGGCGGGCGGCCTGGCCGGGCTGCTGGGCTGACCGAGAACAGGGAGGGGCGGAACATGGGATGTGGCGGAATCAAGCCGGCGCAGGCGGCCGGGCTGGTGGGGCTGGGGGCGCTGACGGTGATGACCGGCGGGGTCGGCGGGGCAGCGGCAGCCGGGGCGTTGGGGGCCGGCGAGCCAGGTGCGG
>Ga0213919_1000544_pt1 | contig 16311 bp, 17 predicted proteins | sample McNCre317MG_FD_161056 | JGI IMG/M metagenome (GOLD analysis project Ga0213919, IMG submission 161056) | Freshwater microbial communities from McNutts Creek, Athens, Georgia, United States - 3-17 MG | ecosystem: Environmental > Aquatic > Freshwater > Creek | place: USA: Georgia | collected... | reverse complement strand
TGTAGCCACCGGCACCCGCCGCCGACACACCAGTATCGACGAACTTCGCGCCGAGGGACTCGATCTGCTCCTTGGTTTCGGGACGCACGTCGTAGCCGGAAACCATCGCACCGAGGCGCTTGGCGGTAGCGATCGCCTGCAGGCCGGCAACGCCGGCGCCGATGACCAGCACCTTGGCCGGACGGATCGTGCCAGCCGCATAGGTCATCATCGGGAAGAACTTCGGGCTATGGTCGGCGGCAATCAGCGCGCACTCATAACCGGCCACCGCAGCCTGGCTGGACAGCACGTCCATGCTCTGCGCGCGGGAGATGCGGGGCAGCAGCTCGAGCGCGAAGCAGGTGATGTTCTTCTGCTTGAGCACTTCGATGCGCTCCTTGCTCGACCAGGGCTGCTGCAGGCCGACCAGCACCGCGCCGGGCTTCAACTGGGCCAGGTCGTCCAGGCTCAGCGGCTGGACCTGGAGGATCACGTCGGCCTGTTTCAGCACCGCGGAAGCATCGCCCACGGTTTCGGACGCACCGTAGTCCTCGTCGCGGTAGTAGGCCGATGCGCCGGCACCCACCTGGAGCAGCAATGCCGCACCAAGCCCTTGATATTTCTTGGCTACGTCCGGAACCAGCGCAACGCGGCGCTCGCCCGGCGTAAACTCTTTGGTCACACCGATGACCAGAGGCATGGAACCTCCTTCTTCTAGTAGGTAGTTGGTATTCTGTCACCGCCGCAAGAGGGTTTTGGCGACGGTGAAATCAGGCGCCCCCGACGAAATTCGGGGGTTCTCTTTCAAGCCCTACGGGACGAAAGTGCAAGCTCGTCCATTCAGCCAGCTCAAGATGAGAAAGTCTATCAAGAAACGTACCCGGCCAACTCGAAAGTTAGGGTTACCCCCAGGGTCGCTCGTGCACATTGGCGAGATCAAGACCGACCGGCCGAGCATCACGCTCATCGAGTATGACGTCCACGGCATCACCGAAACCCGCTTCGACGACATCGAGGCGTCCCGCTCCCATCAGCCGACCCGCGAAAAATTGTGGCTCAACGTGCATGGGCTTCACGACCCGACCGTCATGGCCGAAATCGGCCGGCGCTTCAAGCTGCACCCGCTGGTCCAGGAAGACGTGCTGAACACCCAGCAACGGCCCAAGAGCGACGAGTACGCGGACTACCTGTTCATCGTCGCCCGCTGTTTCGACTTCGACGCGGCCACCCGCAGCCTCGGCTCCGACCAGGTCAGCCTGGTCCTCGGCCGCAATTTCGTGCTGACCTTCCAGGAGCGCGCGACCGGCGCCTTCGAAGCCGTGCGCGAACGCCTTCGCGCCAGCAACGGCGCGATGCGTGCCCACGGTACGGACTATCTGGCCTACGCCCTCCTCGACACCCTGGTCGACCGCTACTTCGTGATGCTGGACAACCTCGCCGACATCGCGGAAGACCTCGAGGACGAGGCCCTGAACCGCCCCAATCCCGCCCTCCTCGCCGAAATCAACCGGGTCAAGCACGAAGCCCTCACGCTGCGCCGCGCCATCTGGCCGCTGAGGGAAATCCTCAACCTGCTGGCACGCGCAGACAACAGCTTCTTCAGCGCCGATACCCGCCTGTATCTGAGGGACATCTACGATCACACCGTGCACGTCCTGGAATCGCTGGAATCGGTGCGCGACCTGCTGGCCGACCTGCTGGATATCTACCTGTCCAGCGTCAGCAACCGCCTCAACACCGAGGTTCGCATCCTCACCGTGCTGACCACGCTGTTCATGCCGGCGACACTGATTGCCGGCATCTTCGGCATGAACTTCCGCACCATGCCACTGCTCTCCGAAACGGATGGCTTCTGGATCGCGCTGGCGACGATGGGAGCGGCAGCGACCGTGATGGCCGCCTCGTTCTGGCGGAGGAACTGGCTGAGGACGCGTTAGCGGCCGGACCAGGCAAGCGCCCGCAACCGGCCTCGTCGTTCACACACCCAATTTCGGAAAAGCGCCTTCCGGCGGCTTGGGCGTCACCTCGACGAGTTTGACGATCGCCAGGGAAATGTTGTCGCCGCCGCCCCGGGCCCGCTGGCGGGCCATCTCGATGAGTGCCGAGGCCGCATCGCGGGGCGAATGCGTCGCCAGGATGCGGCCCGTTTCCTCTTCCGTGATGTAGGCCCACAGGCCGTCCGAGCACAACAGGAAGGCATCGCCCCCCACCAGGGGCGCGACATGGCCGACATCGACACGCGGTTCCCGCTCCGAACCGAGGCAGGACAACAGCACGTTGCGGTTGGGGTGGCGCAATGCGCCTTCTGCATCCAGACGCCCCTTGCGGACGAGTTCCTCGACGAGGGAATGATCGACGCTTCGGGTGACCAGTTCGCCGTTACGGAAGTGATAGAAACGCGAATCGCCACAGTGGGCCCAGTCTGCCCGGTCCGGCTGCATCATGAACACCACTGCGGTACTGTGAGGATCCTGCTCGCTGGTGAAGCGCGTCAGCTTGATGACGATATGGGCTTCGTCGACGATGCTGCGCAGGAGATCCGGGGCGCTTTCCGACACCGGCGCGAACGCCTCGAAGTTCTGCCTGGCCTTGAGGATCACCTGCTCCGCCGCCATCGCCCCACCGGAATGTCCGCCCATCCCGTCGGCAAGCACGGCCATCAGCGTGCCCTTGCGCGTCGGATGCGCAAAGACCGCGGCTCGGTCCTGCTGCTCGGTGCGGTCGCCGACGTGCTTCGCGACGCAGGCCTCGGCCTGGTAGCGCTTCTTGCCACTGATCGACTCCGGTGCAGAGCGGGACGAAAGCGTCGGATTGAGCATGGGCGTCAAGCGGATCAATGAAAAAGGCGGTGCCGACAAAAATATCTTCGAAGTGTAACCGCTTATCCATTCGGTACTAAAGCGCACGCGCCTCTTTCAAGCGAACTCCGTGATTTTTTCATCGATCACTTCAACCCAATGGCGTATCGGCAGGGAAGCCTCCGCAGCCATATGCTCAATGCATCCTATGTTGGCCGACACGATGCATTCGGCACCCTGCTCCTGAAGCGCAGCGAGCTTGTCCTCACGCAGACGACCGGCGATCTCGGGCTGCAACAGCGAATAGGTGCCGGCCGAGCCGCAGCACAGGTGCGCGTCGCGCACCGGAACGAGTTCGCAGCCGGCCATCGCCAGCAGCCCCTCGACGACACCGCGGATCCTCTGGCCATGCTGCAGGCTGCACGGCGCGTGGAAGGCGATGCGCTGCCGCGGCCCGTCCCCCGCCGCCGCCAGCAACGCCCTCAGCCCATCGGCCTCCGCCACGACCACCTCGGCCACATCCCGGCTCATTGCTGCGACCCGCTCCGCCTTGCCGGCATAGGCCGGATCGTCGCGCAGCAGATGGCCATAGTCCTTGACCTGCACGCCGCAGCCCGACGCGGTGACCACAATTGCTTCGATCTCCCCGCCGGCGATCGCCGGCCACCAGGCGTCGATGTTACGCCGCGCATCGTCGCGGGCCCCCGCCGGGTCGTGGAGATGGAACTTGACCGCACCGCAGCAGCCCGCCCGAGCCTGCTCGATCAGCGAGATGCCAAGGCGGTCGAGCACCCGGGCGGTCGCCACGTTGATGGCCGGGCGCATGGCCGGCTGGACACAGCCGGCCAGCGCAATCATGCGACGTGGGTGGTGGGGAGACGGCCACGCGCCGCCCGCGCCGGCGGGCCCCACCTTGGCGGCGAGGCCCCGCGGCAGCAGCGGCCTGAGCAGCCGGCCGACGCCCAGCGCCGCACCAAACAGCCCGCTGCGCGGCACCACCTCACGCAGGGCTGCGCGGGTCAGGCGGTCGGCGCCGCTGCGCGGCACCTGCTGCTCGACCACATGACGTCCGATATCGACCAGCCGGCCATACTGCACGCCGGACGGACAGGTGGTTTCGCAGGCGCGACAGGTCAGGCAGCGATCCATGTGCAGGCGGGTCTTCGCGGTGGCGGGCTGCCCCTCGAGCACCTGCTTGATCAGGTAGATGCGCCCGCGTGGGCCGTCGAGTTCGTCGCCGAGCAGTTGGTAGGTCGGGCAGGTCGCGGTGCAAAAGCCGCAATGGACGCACTTGCGCAGGATATCCTCGGCCTCCCGGCCTTCCGGCGTGTCTCGGATGAAATCGGCGAGATGGGTCTGCATGGCTTATAGGCCCCCGTATAGCCGACCGGGATTGAAGATGCCGGCCGGGTCGAACGCGTTCTTGAGCCTGCGCTGCAGGGCCAGCATCGGTGCCGGCAGCGGGTGGAAGACATCCGCCCCGCGCTCGCCGCCCCGGAACAGGGTGGCGTGTCCGCCGAGGGCCGCGGCACGGGCACGGACCTCCGCCGGCGGAGCCGCCGAACGAAGCCAGCGCTGGGCGCCCCCCCACTCCACCAGCTGCACCCCCGGCAATTGGACCGCCAGCGCATCGCTCGGCACCGCCAGACGCCAGAGCGGCATACCGTCCATGAAGAAGGGATCGGTGTGGTCGCGCAGCCCGCTCCACCGCGCGCCGGCCACCTCGTCCGCCAGTCGTTCTCCGCCGAGCCTCGCCACCGCCGCCTCGACGGCCGCCACGGCACCCGACAGGCGCACCTCCAGCACACCGTCCCGCCACGCGCTGGCCGACAGCGGCAGCGGCTGCCCACTCCATTCGTTGAGACGGTGCAAGGCCTGCGCCTCATCCATCGCGAAGCGCAGCGTGGCCTCAGCCGTCGGCCGCGGCAAGACCTTCAGCGACACCTCGGCGATCAGGCCGAGGGTGCCCAGGCTGCCGGCGAGAAGACGCGACACGTCGTAGCCCGCCACGTTCTTCATGACTTCGCCGCCAAAATGCAGCACTTCGCCGCGACCGTCGATGAGCCGCGCGCCAAGCACGAAATCGCGCACCCCGCCCACCGTTGCCCGCCGCGGCCCGGCCAGCCCGGCAGCCACACAGCCGCCCACCGTCCCGCCGTCGCCGAAGCGTGGCGGCTCGAAGGCGAGCATCTGGTTCTGCGCGGCCAGCGTCGCTTCCAGATCGGCCAGCCGGGTGCCGGCCCGCACGGTCACCACCAGCTCGCTCGGTTCGTAACTGACGATGCCGTGGTAGGCGGCGGTCTCCAGCCACTCGCCGACCGGCGGCCGGCCGTAGAAATCCTTCGTGCCACCGCCCCGGAGGCACAGCGCCTGACCGGCGGCGGAAGCCGCGCGGATGCGTTCAGCCCAGCTTCGAATCTGCTCGTTCAACGTCGTCTCCATCGTCCTTCTGCCGCAAGGTCAAGCGACCGGCGGTGCGCAGCCCCATCCACGTGCCGATCAGCGAGAGCACCGGCACGGCGACGAACAGGCACTGCAGCCATCCTTCGGAAAGCGCATCCATCAGAAGCGCGGCAAGTCGGGGTGGGTCCGGGGCACGCTGGCGCCCATCCGCTCACGGCCGTATTCGGCACAACGGTTGAGGGTGGGGATCGCCTTGCCCGGGTTGAGCAGCCCGTCCGGATCGAAGGCCGCCTTGAGCCGGTGGAAGGCCTCGATCTCCGGCGTCGCGAACTGGCTGCACATCTGGTTGATCTTCTCGATGCCGACGCCGTGCTCGCCAGTGATCGTGCCGCCAAGGGCGACCGACAGCTCGAGGATCTCGGCGCCGAAGGCCTCGGCCGTATGCTGATCGCCGGGCTTGTTGGCGTCGAACAGGATCAGCGGATGCAGATTACCGTCGCCCGCGTGAAAGACGTTGATGCAGCGCATCGCGTACTTCTTCTCCATCTGCTGGATCGCCCGCAGCATCTCGCCGAGGCGCTTCCTGGGGATCGTGCCATCCATGCAATAGTAATCCGGTGAAATGCGCCCGGCGGCCGGGAAGGCCGCCTTGCGGCCAGCCCAGAAACGCAGCCGCTCGGCCTCGTCGCGCGACACCCGGACCTCCGTCGCCCCGCCCGCTTCGAGCAGGCTGCGCACGCGGTCGATCTCCTCGGCAACCTCTTCCGGCGTCCCGTCGGCTTCGCACAGCAGGATCGCCTCGGCGTCCAGCGGATAACCGGCGCGGACGAACTCCTCGACGGCGGCGGTGGCCGGCCTGTCCATCATCTCCAGCCCGGCCGGAATGATGCCGGCGGCGATGATCGCCGCCACCGCATCACCGGCCTTCACCACATCGTCGAACGCGGCCAGCACGCAGCGGGCGAGTTGCGGCCTGGGCGTCAGCCTGACGGTGACCTCGGTGACCACCGCCAGCATGCCTTCCGAACCGGTGACCAGCGGCAGCAGATCGTAGCCGGCCGCATCGAGCGCCAGGCTGCCGAACTCGACGATCTCGCCGGCAATGGTCACGCCGCGCACCCGGAGCAGGTTGTGGAGGGTCAGGCCGTACTTGAGGCAATGGACGCCGCCGGAGTTCTCGGCCACGTTGCCGCCGATGGTGCAGGCGATCTGCGACGAAGGATCCGGCGCGTAGTACAGCCCGTAAGGCGCGGCGGCTTCCGAGATGGCCAGGTTGCGCACGCCGGGCTGCACCACCGCGCGGCGGGCGTGGGCGTCGATGCCGAGGATCTTCCTGAAGCGCGCCAGCGACAGCACCAGCCCGAAGCGGTGAGGCTGGGCGCCGCCGGACAATCCGGTCCCGGCGCCCCGCGCCACCACCGGGACACCCTGGGCGGCGCAGACCTTCAGGATCTCGACGACCTGCGCTTCGGTATCGGGCAGCGCCACCACCATGGGCACCTGGCGCAGTGCCGACATCCCGTCGCATTCGTAGGGACGCAAATCCTCCAGGTCATGGAGCAGGCTGGAGGATGGCAGCACGCGGGCAAGGGCGGTGACCAGCCGCGCCTTGTCCACCTGTGAGAAATCCCTTTCAGCGACGCCAAAGCCAGGCAGGTCACGGGGGCTGTCCATCAACGCTTCTCCTCGATGTCCGATTTGCGATCCACCACACGCTCACCCGGCAGTTGGCGGGGACACGTGCAGCCAGTCTCCCGAAGCCGGGGGGCCGCACGCCACTTTCACTCCATCCACCCGAAGGAGTCCTCCGTCGGGCCAGTCGGCACGTACTCGCACCCGATCCAGCCCTGGTAAGCCAGCGCCCTGAGGTGGTGGAACAGAAAGGGGAAGTTGATTTCCCCGGTGCCCGGCTGGTGACGGCCGGGATTGTCGGCGAGTTGGATGTGACCGATGCGCGGCAACTGCGTGGCCAGCGTCCGAGCCAGGTCTCCCTCCATCACCTGGGCGTGGTAGATGTCGTACTGCAGACCGAGGTTGGGCCGGTCCGCGTCCTCGAGCAGCGCCAGCGCCTGGGCAGTGCGATCGACCATGAAGCCCGGTGTGTCACGGCTGTTGAGGGGTTCGAGCAACACCTGGCGACCCTCCGTGGCGAAGGCGTCGGCAGCAAAACGCAGGTTGTCCACCAGCGTGGCGCGCAGCACCGTCTCATCGACGCCAGGCGGCCGCCGGCCAGCCAGGCAATTGAGCCGCGGACAGCCCAGGGCCTCGGCGTAGCGCCAGGCCTCGGCCACCCCATGGCGGAACTCGCCGACACGTTCCGGCCGGCACGCGATGCCACGCTCCCCCGCAGCACAGTCGCCGGCCGGACAGTTGAACAGCACGACCTCGACCGCCGCGCGCTTCGCCGCATCGGCAAGCTCATCGACAGGGAAAGCGTAAGGAAAATGAAACTCGACGCCCTTGAAGCCACAGGCCGCCGCCGCGGCGAAACGATCGAGGAAGGGACGGTCGAGGAACAGGAAGGACAAGTTGGCGGAAAAGTTAAGCATCGGAAACCGCACCAATCGGCTCGAAATCCCGGCCCTGCGCCGGAGGGGACTGCCCAAAACGGCCCCCGCACGAAAATGCCGGCCGTTCGATGGGTTATCATGCGCGACTTGACCCCAATAATCCAAGCCCCACCAATGATCCGCAAACTGCTGCGCCGAGTGTTCCGCCGCGCCGCACCCGCCAATACCCCTCCCGAACCCGCGGTGATTCCCGTGGCCCGCCACGGCGTCCGCCGCGAGCACATTTCGCCTGCCGCCCGGAAAGTCTGCGGGGTGCTGCAGGATGCCGGACACAAGGCCTATGTCGTCGGCGGCGCGGTGCGCGACATCATCGTCGGCCAGACCCCCAAGGACTTCGACGTGGCGACCAGCGCCACCCCCGAGGAGGTGCACTCACTCTTCCGCCGCTCGCGGATCATCGGCCGCCGTTTCAAGATCGTGCATGTGATGAGCGGCCCCGAGACCATCGAGGTATCCACCTTCCGCGCGATGCAGGACGCCGACTCCACCGAGACCGACGCCCACGGCCGCGTGCTGCGCGACAACGTGTTCGGCTCGATGGCCGAGGACGCCACCCGCCGCGACTTCACCGTCAACGCGCTGTACTACGACCCGTCCGACGAAACCGTCGTCGACTACCACCACGGCGTCGCCGACCTCCAGCAGAAAACCCTGCGCATGATCGGCGACCCCCGCGTGCGCTACCGTGAAGACCCGGTGCGCATGCTGCGCGCTGCCCGCCTCGGCGCCAAGCTCGGCCTGTCCATCGACCCGGCCGCCCGCGCGCCGATCCGCGAGATGGCCGAACTCCTCGAGAACGTGCCGCCGGCCCGGCTGTTCGACGAGATGCTCAAGCTGCTGATGTCCGGCCACGCGGTCAAGTGCCTGCGCCAGCTGCGCGAGGAAGGCCTGCACCACGGCCTGCTGCCGCTGCTCGACGTGATCCTCGAACAACCGCTGGGCGAACGCTTCGTCTGGCTGTCCCTCGAGAACACCGACGAGCGCGTGCGCCAGGGCAAGCCGGTATCCCCCGGCTTCCTGTTCGCCACGCTGCTGTGGCACGAAGTGCTGGCCGACTGGGAGGCCCGCAAGGCCAACGGGGCCTATTCGCAACCGGCCCTCTTCGAGGCGATGGACGCGGTGCTCGACAAGCAGTCCGGCAAGCTCGCGATCACCCGCCGCATCGTCGGCGACATCAAGGAGATCTGGGCCCTGCAGCCCCGCTTCGACAAGCGCGCCGGCAGGACGCCCTACCGCCTGCTCGAGCAGCCCCGTTACCGCGCGGCCTGGGACTTCCTGCGCCTGCGCGCGCAGTCCGGCGAAATTCCTATGGAACTACCCGAGTGGTGGGACGCCTTCGCCGACGCCCACCCCGAGTCCCGCGAAGCCATGCTGGTGCCCGACCAGAGCGGCACGGCGAAGAAGCGCCGCCGCCGCCGCAAGCCCACCGGTGGCGCATCCGCGTCCTCTCACGCCGGCGACGCATGAACCCGGCGGTCGCAGCCCGCGTCCGCGCCTACGTCGCGCTGGGCGCCAATATCGGGGAGCCGGTGCAGCACCTCCGCGCCGCGGTGCAGGATATCTCGGCCCTGCCCGGCACCACCGTGGTCGCCCGCTCCTCCCTGTACCGCAGCGCGCCGGTGGGCCTGCTGGACCAGCCGGACTTCATCAACGCGGTGGTAGCCGTCGAGACCCGCCTCAACGCCCTCACGCTGCTGCGTGAACTGCTCGCCATCGAGACCCGCCACGGCCGCGTGCGCAGCGTGCCGAATGCCCCGCGCACCCTCGACCTCGACCTGCTCCTCCACGGCGACCAGCACCTCAACAGCCCGGAACTCACCTTGCCCCACCCCCGCATGCACCAGCGCGCCTTCGTGCTCCAGCCCTTGCTGGAGATCTCGCCGGACGTGCGGATCCCGGGCCTCGGCGCGGCGCGGGACTTCCTCCGCGGAGTCGCCGACCAGGCCATCGCACCCAGCGAGGCGATGTGATGCCGGTCTGGATCCAGACCACCCTGCTCCTCACCGCCTCGAACGTCTTCATGACCTTCGCCTGGTACGGGCACCTCAAGCACCACGCCACCTCGCCGTGGTACATCGCCGCCTTCGTCAGCTGGGGTATCGCGCTGTTCGAATACCTGCTCCAGGTGCCCGCCAACCGCATCGGCGCCCAGGAACTCGACCTCGCCCAACTGAAGATCATGCAGGAGGCGATCACCCTCGCGGTGTTCGTTCCCTTCGCCATTTTCTACATGCAGCAGCCCCTCAAGCTTGACTATCTGTGGGCCTGCCTGTGTATCCTAGGCGCCGTTTACTTCATCTTCCGCGCCTGAAAGCCGGACTCGCCCCCATGCTCGAAAAAGCGCGTTATGTCGTCGTGGAAGGCCCTATCGGCGCCGGCAAGACGACGCTCGCCAAGCGCCTCGCGGCGCGCCTGAACGCCGACCTGCTGCTGGAGAATCCCGCCGCCAATCCCTTCCTCGCGCGCTTCTACCAGAACATGGAGCGCTGGAGCCTGCCGACCCAGATTTCCTTCCTGTTCCAGCGCAGCGAGCAACTCGTCGCCTTCGCCCGGGACCACGACCCCTTCCGTCGCATCGTTTCCGACTTCCTGATCGACAAGGATCCGCTCTTCGCCGAACTCAACCTCGCCGATGACGAACTGCAGCTCTACCGCCAGCTCTACGAGCGGCTCAAGCCCAACGTTCGTCGCCCCGACCTGGTGATCTACCTGCAGGCCCAGCCAGACATCCTCATCGATCGCGTGCGGCGGCGCGGTGTCGACGCCGAGCGCAAGCTCAACGAAACCTACCTGCAGCGCGTCGCCGAACAGTACGCCAGTTTTTTCCACCATTACGATGCCGCGCCGCTGTTCATCGTCAACGCTGAATCGCTGAACCCGGTGGATAAGGACGAGGATTTCGAACTGCTCTACTCCCGCCTGCTTGCGATGCGCGGCTATCGCGAGTTCTTCGGTTACGCGGGCTGACCTTCCCCATCTCAGCCATCCCCCGGCGTTCGCCGCCACACGCCTCTTGTGCCCTGCACAAGATTCCGGTTAACTGCCGCCGCGAGGAGGAACCGTCATGAGCTACCTGCAGGAAAACACCAAACCCGTCACCCTTTTCGAACTGGGCAAGATGCGCGCCGACGGCCGCAAGATCGTGATGCTCACCGGCTACGACGCCAGCTTCGCAGCCCTGCTGGAACGCTGCGGCGTGGACGTGATCCTCGTCGGCGACTCGCTCGGCAACGTGCTGCAGGGTCAGAAGACCACCCTGCCGGTCACCATGGAGCAGATGGTCTACCACACCGAATGCGTGGCCCGGGGCTGCTCCCGCCCCTTCATCGTCACCGACATGCCTTTCGGTAGCTACACCGAAAGTCCTGCCCAGGCGATGCGCAACGCCGTCCGCCTGATGGCTGCGGGCGCCCACATGGTCAAGCTCGAAGGCGGCGCCTTCATGGCCGAAACGGTGCGCTTCCTGGTCGAGCGCGGTGTGCCGGTCTGCGCCCACATCGGCCTCACGCCCCAGGCCGTGCACCAACTGGGCGGCTACCGCGTGCAGGGCCGCAGCGACGAGGATGCCGCCACGCTGAAGGCCGATGCGCTCGCGCTGGAACAGGCCGGCGCCGCGCTGGTCGTGATGGAGATGGTACCGGCCACCCTCGCCGCCGAGATCAGCACGAGCCTCAGCACGATGGCCACCATCGGCATCGGCGGCGGCGTCGATTGCCACGGCCAGGTGCTGGTGCTGCACGACCTGATCGGCGTTTTTCCCGGCAAGCGCCCGCGCTTCGCGAAGAACTTCATGGAAGGTGCGGCGAGCATCGACGAGGCCGTCAGCCGCTATGTCGCCGACGTCCGCGAAAGCCGCTTCCCCGGCCCTGAACACAGCTACTGAGCACCGACATGCAGATCCATCCGACCATCGCCGGCCTGCGCGCCGCGCTCGCCGGCGCCAGCCGCGTCGCCTTCGTGCCCACCATGGGCAACCTCCACGACGGCCATATCTCGCTGATGCGCCAGGCCCGGGCCCACGCTGACGTGGTCGTCGCCAGCATCTTCGTCAATCGCCTGCAGTTCGGCCCGAACGAGGACTTCGACAAGTACCCGCGCACCTTCGAAAACGATTGCGCACGGCTTGCCGGCGCCGGCGTCGACCACCTTTTCGCGCCTGACGAAAAGGAGATGTATCCGACACCCCAGCGCTACCACGTGGAAGCTGATCCCGCGCACACCGACATCCTCGACGGCGCCGCGCGCCCCGGCCATTTTCGCGGCATGGCGACGGTGGTGCTGAAGCTCTTCAACATCGTCCAGCCGCGGGTCGCACTGTTCGGCAAGAAGGACTACCAGCAACTGATGATCATCCGCAACATGGTTGGCGAGTTGGCCCTGCCCATCGAGATCATCGCGGGCGAAACCTGCCGCGCCGACGACGGCCTTGCGCTGTCCTCGCGTAACGGCTATCTCTCCGCCGTCGAGCGGGCCGAGGCGCCGCGGCTGAGCCGGCAACTGCGCTGGATTCGCGAGCGGATAGCCGCTGGCGAGCGGGACTTCCTGCGCCTCGAAACCGAGGCGGTCGCCGAACTGGCCGCCCACGGCTGGAAGCCGGACTACATCTCGATCCGCCGCCGCAGCGACCTGCAGCCTCCCCGGGCCGGTGATGGCGAGGCGCCGCTGGTGGTGCTGGGCGCCGCCCGGCTGGGCAGCACCCGGCTGATCGACAACCTGGAAATCTAGGCGGTCTGGAAGCGGGCGATCAGCAGCGCGTCGGTGCCATTGTCACGGCGCCGGATCTGGCCGAGCCGCTCGGCGATCTCCGCGCACTGGCGGATGTCCTCGACGAGAAAGTCACCCAGGCGCAGACACAGCGCCATCTCGCTCATCGCCGGCTCCACCGCGCAGGTGGCACGAATCGTCCGTACCACTTCCGGGTAGAGCGGGTCTTTGGCCAGCAATGCCGCCAGGCTGATGTGCGCGTGATGCACGAACACCGAACCGGCGCCGTCACGCTCCAGGCTCTCGATTGCCACCAGAACCTTGCGGCGCGCGTCGCGGTGATGTCCGAGCGCCTGGTCATTCGACATCCTTCCGAGGCCTTCCAACCAGACCGGCGGCAGCCCCTGGAAGCGCTCCACGCGTCCGCGCAGGAACCGCCAGAGGATGGTGCCGAGGCCGGCAAGCCCAAAACCAATAATCATCAGCGTGTTCATGATCTACTCCATCGAACAGGTATCCACACGCTCGAAGCGTAGAGGGCGCCAGGCCGACGGGCGGCCGATTACGTCACGCTACGCCGCGCCGCGGGCCGCCACGGCCCGATAATTGCGTGACTTCGCGGCATCGGTCACGGCTCGACCAGGGGGGGGTGCGAGGGCTCAATCCCGCCCGGCCGTCCGAAGGGACTGGGCGCCCCCTTGGGGGGTAGGGAAGGGACTGAGCGTGGGGGAGTCGCCTCAGGACTCCCGCAGCGCGCTGACGATGTTCAGTCGCGCCGCCCGCGCAGCCGGAAGAAAACCTCCGACCAGGCCCATCGCCAGTGCGAAGAGCAGCGTCTCGGTGGCAATCTCCGGCGTCAGCCGGAAGCTGAACGCAAGCTCGGCGAAGGACTGCCAGTTCATCGTCGAGATCGTGACCCGTTGCATCAGCGACGCCGCGGCCAGCCCCACCAGGCCGCCAAGCAGGGACAGCAGCAGGCTCTCGACCAGAAAGGCGAGGAGCACGGTGGACCGGCGGAAGCCCAACGCCCGCAGCGTGCCGATCTCGGCCGTGCGGCTGGCCACCGCCGCGTACATCGTGATCGTCGCGCCGATCACCGCACCGACCGAAAAGATCACCGACAAGCTCAGGCCGAGGATGCGGATGAAATTCGCCAGCATCGCCGACTGATCCGCATAGAAGCTTCGCTCGGGCTTCGCCTCCAGCGTCAGGCGCGGATCGCCGTCAAGGCGCCGGCGGGCCTCCGCGAACTGCGCCGCATCGGCGAGCCGGAACACCACCGACGAGAACGCGTTGCGCCGGAAGGTCTGCAGCAGCTGCTCCACGTCGCCCCAGATCTCCGAATCGAAACCGCTCCTGCCCGCGTCGAAGACCCCGACCACCCGCCACTCGCGTCCGCCGAAGCGGACCGCCTCGCCGAGCCCCATGCCCTGGAAACGCCGGGCAATGCTGCTGCCGACGACGATCTCGCCCGAGCCCGCGCGGAACATCCGTCCGTCGGTAATCTTCAGCTGCGGTCGCAGCGGGATCCCGGCCGCGCCGACACCACGGATGATCACGTTGGCCGGCTTGTCGCCGGTGCGCTTGCTCAGCGTGATCAGCACGACCGTCTCCTTCGACACCAGCGGGGTCGCACCGGCGCCGCGGGCCACCTCGGGCAGGCTTTCGATCAGCGCCGCCTGGCTGCGCTCGACGATGCTCTGCACCTCCGTTTCCGAGCCCTTGCGGATCACCACCACGTTATCCGGCTGGCCGGTGTCGACCAGGGTTTCCCGCAGGCCCTGCTCGAGCATCAGCACCGCCGCGAACACGAAGACCACCAGCGCCATGCCGCCGGCCGTCAGCGCGGTGCTCAGGCGCCGCGCCCACAGATTGCGCAGGCTGTAGGAAAGGAGCATCGCCCGCACCTGCCGCGGCCCTCAGGCCACCGCCCGCAGGCCATCGACGACGGACAGCCGCGTGACCCGCCGCATCGGCAGCAAGGCGGCGGCGATGCCCACCGTCAGCGCACAGCCGAACTGCAGCAGCACCGTCGCACCGGACACGTTGAACACCGGAAACAGCGTCCCCATCCGCGCCGCGAACGCCGCCGCCACCGGGAAGGTCAGCAGGATGCCCGCCAGCCCGCCGCCCAGCGCCAGCAGCAGGCTCTCGCCGCAGATCAGCGCAGCGACGAAGGCCGGCGCAAAACCCAGCGCCCTCAAGGTCGCGTACTCGGCGGTACGCTCGCGGGCACTCATCGCCATCGTGTTGGCCATCACTGCGAGGATGATGAAAATCACGAGGTAGGAAACGATACGGATCGCCACGACGATGGCCTCGGTCATCGCGACAAAGCCGAGCGCGAAGGCCTTCTCGGTCTCGGTGAGGGTTTCCGCGCGGGAGTTGGCGAACTCCCGGTCGATGGCCTGCGAGACCGCCGCCACGCGGCCGGCATCCTCGACGTCGACGATGAAGACCCCCACATTGTCGGCACGGCCGGGCAGGCGCTGTCTGAGCACTTCGTTCAGATAATCCCAGTGAAAGAACATCTGCGACTGGTCGGTGCCCTTGCGGGCCCCGTCATAGATGCCCCGCACGACGAAATCCCAGTTGCCGGGGTAGATCGTGCCCTTCAGCGTCAGCGTGTCGCCGACCCGAAAGCCGTGGGTGTCGGCCAGCTTTCGCCCCACCAGGCAGCCCTTGCGGTCGCGCAGGAAGTCCCGCATCGGGGCCTCGCCGACGACGAATTCCGGATAGAGGCGTAAATAGCTCTCGGCATCCACGGCAAACTGCGCAAAAAAGTTCTTCGGCTCCTTGTAGATACCGCCGAACCAGTTCGCCCAGCTCAGACCGCGCACCCCCTCCACCGCGCGGATGCGCTCGCGATAGGTCAGCGGCAGAGGAAAGACCAGCGAGATCGCGCTGCGGGTGATCAGCCGGTTGGCCGCCGCGCCCTCCGCCCCCGCGTACCAGGCGTCAACCACGGTGCCGAGCAGCCCGAAGGCGAGAATCGCGACGACCATGCCGAGCACGGTGAGTCCGGAGCGCAGCCGATGCTGCCAGGCACTGCGCAGGATCAGCCGGAGGAGGCCCCGAAGCATGGCTTCAGCCCACCATCCGGCCCGGCACCGGGGCATCGAGGGCATGACGCGCTTGCCATCCGGCCCCCAGACGATACACTTCGATCAGGCGGCGACGCCCTGTCGCCGGGTGTCCGGACATCCACGAAAAGGAGGGAGCAAGACAATGGCCGCAACGGTTCAGCAGATCCTCGAAAAAAAAGGCAACGCAAGCTACGCAGTGACCCCCGACACCACCGTGCTGGAAGCCCTCCGCATCATGGCCGAACGCAACGTGAGCGCGGTGCTCGTGATGGAGCGTGAGCGCCTCACCGGCATCTTCACCGAGCGGGACTACGCCCGCAAAGTCGTGCTGAAGGGCCTCGCGTCGAAGGACACCAAGGTCGGCGACCTGATGACGCCCAACGTGCTGACCGTGTCGCCCAGCCACACCATCGACGACTGCATGTGCATCATCACCAATAACCACGTCCGCCATCTCCCGGTGGTCGAGCAGGGCAAGGTGATCGGCATCATCAGCATCGGCGACGCGGTCAAGTCGGTGATGGAACAACAGCAGGCCACGATCAACCACCTGTCCGGCTACATCGCCGGCGACCTGAGCACCTGAGCGGCTCATTCCGCCCCCCGCTCTTCGCGCACGACGAGCTTGCCTATCAGCTCCGCTCCCAGTTCTCCTCTCAGTTCTCCTCTCAGTTCTCCTTTTTCCAGATGCATGATCAGGTGGGCCGCCTCGGCGGCCCGCTGGTCGTGGGTGACCATCACGATGGTCTTGCCGGCCTCCCGGTTCAGGCG
>Ga0213919_1000543_pt1 | contig 16313 bp, 29 predicted proteins | sample McNCre317MG_FD_161056 | JGI IMG/M metagenome (GOLD analysis project Ga0213919, IMG submission 161056) | Freshwater microbial communities from McNutts Creek, Athens, Georgia, United States - 3-17 MG | ecosystem: Environmental > Aquatic > Freshwater > Creek | place: USA: Georgia | collected... | reverse complement strand
AAGCCTCGGGGGGAAGGTCGGCGATTGCCTGTGTGTATCCACCCATCGTGCTGTTGGTGATGCTCATGTTGGGCCTCCTTCAGTGGGCCTCGTACTTACCCGAACGTTAGCGCCGGGGTCTGACACTTGCAAGATTTACGAACATCCGTTCATTCGTTGACGTTGCTGACCACGCTGTCGGCGTCATCGTTGGCGTCGTCGTTGGTGTCGTCCTCGTCCTCGTCGATCTCTTCGAGGTCAAGGTCGAGACCGAACTTGTCGGCTGCCTGCTGGAGCGTCATCGTCTGGTAGTGCTGGACCAGTGCGATCGCGAACCCCTCGGGGTCGTTCTCCAAGTCCTGCACCCGGTACATGAAGCCCTTGAATCCCTCATCCACGATTGCCTGGATGAACATCTGCACGGCTTCGAGCGGGGTATCAGCGTCATGCTCCATGAGCAGGCGTACTTCATAGGTGGGCATTTTCGGCCTACTCTCTAGTCAGAAATCGGTGCCGTTGGGATTGTCACGCCACGCGTGAAACGCCACGCGTAGCGTATCCGAACGCGTCACGCGATCGTCGCTCCACACACCGGGCAGGTCGTGTGCTCGGCTTCGAGTAGGGCACGGAGGCGGCGGATCTCACGCTGCGCCTCCAGGAGCTCAAGGTTGAGGCGGTTCTCCTTGGAGATTGCTTCGCGCTCATGCTGGGTGGTGGCCATGTCAGGCTCCTTTCAGGAGGTCGATGTAGGCGTTGCTGGTGGTCTCTTCTGCGGCCGGGATGTCAGTCACCTCGACCTGCTGGACGGGATCTCTGTGGTTGCTCAGGGTCTCGGCACCCCACATCTCGGAGTAGCCCTTGCGGCGCTTCTCCTTGATCTTGGCGGCGACGTGCTTCTCGGCCTCGGCCAGCGTGGCGAAGGTCTTGACCTGAGAGGACGGGGCCCGGTCGTACAGGCGGCCCCATTCGGTGTTCACGACAGCGCCCACGCCGATGTCCAGCAGTTCGACCTGCCAGAACTTGCGGTGGCGCTCGCCGTCGTCGTATTCGAGTCGAGTAATCATGCGCGTTCCTCCAGGCGCTTGACGGGGAACAGCCCACATGCGGGGCCGTCGTAGAAGGTCAGGTCGGTGTAGGACTCGCCGTCGTACACCCAGTCGTTCTGGGCGCGACGGTCGTAGACGGCGATGGTGCGCCAGCCGTCCTCGGAGCGGTAGGGGAGAGCCTCAAGTTCGCGGCCCTCGCAGCGGAACGCCTTGGCGTCGATGGTCACGCCCTCGTCGGGCGAGGTGCGGAATATGTCAAGTTTCATTGACACCTCACAGGTAGGTGATGGCGATGACGTCATCAAGGGGGACGGTGATCGTGGGGCCGGTGCACTCGCCCGTGCTCTCTTCCCACAGGTGAATGGTGAGAGTGTCGTCGTGGTTGGGGGTCACGAAGCCGACATGGAAGTCGTTGGGCACCTTGCCGTCGAGGATGTCGCTGTTGTTGACCTCGACCTGCCACACCACGCTGTGCCCGATGTGGTCGAGCACAGCGCTGATGCCTGCATAGTCGGAGTCATCGCCGAAGTTGATGACGGGGATTCGGCCGGGTGTCGAAATCGTCGGGGTGGCCATCTCATACCTCCGATTCCAGCAAGGCGATCTTGTTTCGCAGTCGCCTGATCTCATCGCTCTTCTTGGTACGCAGGATCGGTGGCGTGTAGTTGTCGCTCAGGAACGCCTTCTTGCCTTCGTCGGTAAGCCCGACGATGATTGTGTTCTCGACGATGCCGCTCTTCCACCACACCAGCCTGCGATCTTCCAGTGCCTTGGCGATGTTCCTGCATCTTGTTGAGAAGGTCCAGACGTTCTCACCACAGCGATAGCGCGCGGCGAGAACCTCCATCATGAGTTCCTGTGTGGGCGGAAGTTCCATCACTCACCGTCACATCCTGGGGAGCAGGCGCAGACCACGGTGGTACCGCAGCCACACGCACACTCCCCGTCCACGATCTCGGCCTCGTTCCAGTCCTCGCTGAGCCAGCACGCGGTCATACCAGCACCTCCATCACCGTCTTGTTGGTGAACTTGAGCTGATCGATCGTGCACTCGGGCGGCGTCTTGTCGTCACGCACGCGGTACAGGCGCGGCTGGTACAGCCGTGGTGCCTTGGGGTTGTTGGCGTACAGGTAGGCGACCTCGATGACGTCGCCGGGGGTGACGTAGGGCTTGCCGATCAACGAGCAGCGACCGATCTCGATCACGTCCGTTCCATCGACCAAGCCCAGCGAGCAGGACTCCTTGCCGTCGTCACCGACCGCCAGGACGATCACGTCGGCGGTGGTCACGAACTTGGCCTTGAGCCAGCGCGGTGACCGGATGCCGCACTCGTAGGGCGAGTCGGCACGCTTGATGACCACGCCCTCGTAGTTGCGCTCGGCTGCCAGCGCGTACAAGGCCTCCTTCTCGGCCTTGCTGACAGCCTGCGGGATGCGGCGCATGACGTCGCTCTCGGGGATGGCGTTGAGAACCTTGCGGCGCTCGGACAGCGGGAGTCGCTGCAACTGGCCGTCCACATGGAGCACGTCGAACGCCCACAGGACGCCGTTGATGAGTTCGCCGTCGATGACGAACCCCTTGGGCAGGCCGTGAGCGTCGAGTCCCTTGGGGACTGCCTTGGTGTACGGCATCCCGCCGCGTGTGAGGAACAGCGGAGTGTCGTCGGACACGAGCATCACTCGATGCCCGTCCAGTTTCTGCTCCATGACGTAATCGGAGTCGTTGATGAACTTCTGGACGCGTGTCAGTTCGATCTCGGTAGCGAGTTCAGGAGCGATGTTGACCACTTGCTCCACCAACCCTTCTTCGTGCTCTTGCTCAAGTTGTGCTCGGCGTAGGTGTGCCCGCATGTGCGGCAAGGCCACCTCGGAGTGGGCTTCTCGCCCTCGCGCAGGCCGGACCACGCAACGAAGCGGTGTCCCTCGTAGGGCTTCATCAGATGTGCGCGTCGATGATGGTCAGGTACTCGGAGGGGTTGTCGTCGATGAGCTTGCGCACCTTGGCGAACCACTCGGCGTCACTCATGTCGTCGCTGCTCATGCCCCACCAGCCCATGCGACCCTGCGTGATCCATTCGCCGTCCTTGACGACGGCGTAGCAGCCGACCGTGGAGTCGATGGCAGCCTTGATGTAGGCGGCCTTGGGGTCGGGCTGGTCGAGGCAGAAGATTTCGACGGGATCGCCCCAGATCATGCCGACCTTGCTCTCGCGCAGGGCAACCATCATCGGCTGGCCGTGGTAGGCCTCACGTGCCTTCGCGACGCCCTCTTCGCTGTCGTCAAAGCGCTCGCGAACCTTGGCGAACGACTCCATCATTGGCAAGCCACGGATGGCGTCCAGCACCTTGTCGATGAGTTCCTCGGCAGCGGCACCCTTGAATAGGTCCATGCCCACCCAGTCGATGTCGTAGTTGTAGGCCTCGTCAGCCTTGCTCCCGTCCTTCAGGAGCAGCATGTCCTTCCAGCGTCCACCTGTGACGTACCAGTCCCACTTGGAGTCGGGGTTGTAGGTGGTCTGGCGCTGGAGCACGCCGTTCTCGATGCGGTACTCGCTCCCGTCATCCCCCCAGGCGACCTTCATGGTCGCGAGCAGTTCCTCCATCGTCGCTTCAGGACTCATGCCCTGCTCGTCAACGAACTTCTGGTACGCCCAGTAGTCCTTGACGTTGGTGACCTCATCGACCCAGTACGGGTCCATCTGGAGTTCCTCGTCGTACTTGGCCAGTTGGCCGTCGACGTCCTTGCCGAATACCAGAACTACGAAGTGGCTCATGTTGGTGTCCTCCTAAGGGACTAGACGCGCTCGAAGATTGCTGTCGCGGCCTCGGGACGCAGGTCGGAGACCGGGATCACGATGTCGGACAGTTGGGTGAGCAGTGCCACGGGGCCGCGCTCGTAGCGCATGTCGTTGGCACCGCCGATGTAGACCGAGTAGACACGGACGCCGACGCGCTCACGCTCGTCGTTGAAGCCCTTGATCCACTCAGGAGTGAGGTTGGCCTGACCGTCCGTGATGAACACGATGTCGGCCTTGCCCTTGGACTCGCCGTCGAAGGCATTGGACGCACGATCCAGCGCCTCGGTGAGCACGCCATCGAACTGCGTGCCACCGTTGGCCACACAGGACAGGAAGGCGAGCACCTTCTCGAAGTCGGCCTCCCCACCGGGGAACTCGAACCGTGTGCGGTCGTTGTTGTTGCCGAAGAAGAGGACGTGGAGGTCACGCTTCTCGTCAGCAGCGAATCGACGCAGTGCCTCGCACACGCCCATCGCCCAGTCGAACGGGGTGATGCCGTTGCCCATGCTCATCGAGCCGGACTTGTCTACGCAGACCACGATCGGGCCCTTGCCCACGAACTCGGAGCCGCGCATCTTGGCCTGCATGAGCTCGCGCGACGCATAGCGACGGTAGAACTCATACGAGGCACGCTCGTCGGCCAGTAGCGAGAACTCGGATTTGAGCACTCGTCGAATGTCGTTGCCCAACTCCACGTTGTAAATCTCGTGGGGGACATCGTTGATACGCGTGGCTCGCACACCCAAGGCGAAGCGCTTCATGCGCCCCACGATGTCGGACAGGATCTTCATCCGGGGTGAGCGCAACTTCTCGGCCATCTGCAAACGACGCTCGGGTGACATCGTGCGCCACTCGCCATCCTCCAGGCCGATGCCTCGACGCAGGCCGTCCAGATCAGCAACGTCAGCCTCGACCTCTTGGAGCGCCTTGTTGGTCAGGCGGTCGAGGTCGAGATCGTTGAGCAGGTTGTCGAACATGTCCTGCCAGTCGAGTTCGGCCTGAGCAGCAGCCTCGGCTTCGGCATCGGGATCGAAGTCACCATCGACCTCGCCCTCACCCTCGCTACCCTCACCCTCGCCGCCCTCAGGATCGCCTTCGGACTCGTCGCCCTCGCTGCCCTCGCCCTCACCCTTCTCGGGCTTGGTCGGGAGATCCTCGGGGTTGGAGTTGTCGCCCTTGGTCGGGCCCTGTCCACCCTCGTTGCCCTCGCCCTGATCGTCAGACGAGTTCGGGGGAATCGGCTTGTCGTACTCGACCTCCCACTCGCTCGGCGGCGGCGGCGGCTGTGGCTTGGACCGATCCTGCTTCTGGTCGGGGTTGACCGTGATCTCGTCCGGGGGTTCCTGTCCGGGCGGCGGTGGCGGGCCAACAGGCTCGGGCTGGTCCTCGTCGGTGTATTCGACATGGACCTTCTTCTTCTTGGTTTTCTTCACCGGCTGCTCGGGCGGCGGCGGTGGGATGCGGGAGATGATCTCGCGCACCGTGTCACTCAGGGCCGACACCGCGATGGTGCTCATCACGGGATCGCCTGCCGTCATCGGCTGGAGTTCCTCCAGACGCGGGTTCGCCATGATCTCTTCGATCAGGTGACGAGTCGCGTAGGACTCCTTCTTGACCTCGCCCTTGTCGTACACCTCGGCGGCGGCCTTGTAGAAGGTGAAGAACAGGTCGTGCACGAGCTCGGGTGCGCCCTCGAACGGGGGACGCTCGCCGTCACGGTGCTGATCGCCGATGTTGAAGTCGTAGATCATCTGGTCGATGGTCTCGGTCTTTCGGACGGTCGCCCAAACCTGCTCGTCGAAGCGGTTGGTCTTGACCGTGGTGGCTGACTTCTCCTTGGGCTTCTTGGGGGCAGCCCACGGGCCCTTGCCCGTCATGCTGTTCTTGACTCGATCAAGGAACGATGTCATGGCTTCCTCTCAGCCTTGCGTTCTGTGGGCCTAGGCGCGGTACCTAGGCCCACGGGTACTACTGACGGACGATCAGGCGTTCGCCATCTTCTTCATGTCGCCCTGGTCGATGCCGAACACGTCGCGGCCAACCGAATACTTGAACGACTCGGCCTTGGCGAGTACCTCTTCGAGGCGAGCGGTGCTCAACTGTGCAGCCTTGGCCTTGGCCAAGTTGTCCTCGGTTTCGCGGATCAGCTTGTCCGTGTCCCGAATGGCCTGCACGCCGACACGGCGCTTGCGCTCGTCGTCCAGACCGGACTGCTCGGCGTGTGCCATTTCGGTACGGATACCGTCGAGCGTGTCGAGCAGGTCGAGCGCAGCCTTCTCGCCGGGGTTGGTGGCCTGAAGGATGATCGCTCGGGCGACCGGCTCCTGATCCTGAATCGTCCACCACATGCGGGCGAGGATGTCGAGGTCGATCGGCTGGACAACCTCATGGCCTCGCAGCCATGCGTTCGCCAGCGTCGCCACCGTGCCCTCCACGATGCGGCGGTCGGAGATGATGATGCCCTTGGACGCCAGTTCCTCCTGAATGTCGAAGAGCAGGTCGGTGGTGGCGTCGCTGTAGTCCAGCGCCAGCGCCTCCTTGTGGGCCAGATCCAGTTCGGCCACGGTCACGGTCGTGATGTCGCCGTCGAGGCGAGTGGACGTGCCACGGCCCTTCTGGTGCAGGCGAGCGATCGCAGCGGTGACCATCTTGGCGCGGTTGGTCCGTGCCTGAACGTAGTTGACGATCTCCCGGATGTGGACGCGATCCCACAGTGCGGCGAGGTCGGCATCGGCGTTGAGCTTGTTGGTGCCCATGAGCGCCTGACGCAGTGGTGCGGGCATCGGGCGGCCAGATGCGCCGTTGCTGTGGACGACACGCTCGTTGAGCAGCGGCATCAGCGCGTGGAGCACCGGGCCGTTGGCGTTGAAGAACTCGTCGAAGAAGGCGTCGGTGGCCTCGCCAGCCGTTCCCTCCAGGAAGCGCTGCATCTTGCCGGACTCGACCATGTTCTTGATGTCGGTAGGACCGAACACCTCGTCCACGATTGACTGCTCGTCGAGGGCGACCTCGAAGTAGACGGAATCAGTGATGTGCTCGGCGAGCGAGCGGGCGGCCATCGACTTGGCAGTACCACCTGGGCCAAGCATGACGACGTGCTGCTGTGCGATGCGGCCAATCACGATGGAGTCGATGACCTGATGGCGCTCGATGAGCGACTCGTTCATTTCGACGCGCATCTGATTGACGCGGGTCCAGATGTCCTTGCTGATTGCGGGCATGGGCGTTGCTCCTTCACGTTGCATTGTTGCGGTGGGGTCTGACATCACAGGCCGACTCGGCGGCTGTTGACGAACTTGCGGGCGTTGCCCTCGGCGTTGTTCTTGACGTACTCGTTGGCGAAGGCCAGCAGGTTGGACTGCTGTCCCGTCAGGGAGGCGACCGTGATGGCCTCTTCCCATGCTTGTCCGGCTTGCTCGCGCATGTCCGTCTTGGTGCAGGACACGAGCAGGCAGCCGCTGGTCAGGTGGAGGTAGACCGTGTGCTCATCGTCGGTCGATGAATACTCCCCGGTGTTGTCCTTGTTGGCGTCCCACACTGGGGACAAGGTGACGTACATGGAAGCGTTGTCCGTCTGGAGCGCGGAGGCAAGATCGTCCTCGGAGCGCTCGGGCAGGACGAAGCCCAGCCGCGTCATGGCCCTGCGAAGTTCCTCGTAGGCCTCCTGCACGTCCTTCATCGACGAGGTGGTGTCGAGGAAATCGACGAGCGTCTGGATGAACTCGCCGCTGACGTTGGTGTCGTACAGGGCGAGGCCCATCCATACGGGATGGTCGTTGTCCAGCAGGTCGGGGATCGGGAGTTCGGTCAGATCCTCGAACAGCCGCACGCGCCGCAGGATTGCTTCGACGGCCTTGCGTGAGGTGGGGAAGTCCTGATCGGTGAAGAACTCGCCGGGGATCTCGCCGTAGACCTGAGGGTCGTCGCGCATGAGCTCGGCCACGGCCTGCATGACGGAGTTCTCGCGCGCCAGAGTACGCCACCGGCCACCGGCGTAAGTGGCCTTCTCGTTGGCCGTGATCCACACGGGGTTGAGCCGAGTGGCGGTGATGTCGCAGGAGACCTGTACGGCTGTGCCGTACTGCAACTTCGCCCTCACCCGAAGCACGGCCTCGATGGGCAGGCTCGGATGCCGAAAGGACCACCAGATGTTCGTCTCGGCGTAGCGTCGCCCCTCGGCGAACCACAGTTTCAGGTCGCCGGAGTATTCGGTGGGCTGGTCAGGGGCGCAGGAGCATCGGACGTTCGCGCCTCGCTGGTCGGCCAGCAGCCGCACGGCTTCCTCGATGACCTGAGCGGAGTAGCCGGAGTTGACCGACTTCTTCGTGCCGACAACGCGCACCTTGCGGCCAGCGGGCGACATCTCCATGTCGGGGGTGGTGACGATGCTGCCGTCAGTCAGCAGCCAGCGATCCTTGGTGCGATTCCAAGGCCGCCATGCGGTGGAACTACTCATGTGAGGCCTCCAAGAGCCTTCGAGCGCGGATGTGCGGTGTGTTCCTGACCGGCTCATCGACCTGCAAGAGGGCGACGATCTGGTCAATGTTGTTGGGATTCTCGAAGAATCCCGCCGATGGTACCGGAGGATTGTTCAACTCGTAGCGCCGTTGGACACGACGCCTGCGGGCTCGATCCTCACGCATCAGGCGATCGCGGATCAGGTCGAAGTTCACGCTCCTGCGATGGTCCATTGGCCATGCGGTCGTCTGATTGGCGGCCAGAACGATCTCCCATTCGTCGCCCACTTGCTGCAACTCCCACAGGGAGGCCAACTTGCCGCCGATCTGCGTCGTCTGCATGGACACGGAGGGCTTGAGGTCAACCTCCCATTCCTCGTGGCTCGTCCAGTCGAGGGTGGGATCGACCATCCAGCGGTAGCGACTGGCCGACACCTGGATGCTCAGGAACGTGCTTCGGCTGATCGCATGTCGCTGCGGGATGCCGTACTGATTCCCGAAGGCGAAGCGACCATCCGACAGCAGAATGAAACGAGCGTCGATATTCAGGTCTGGCTCGTCGTAGTACCTCCGGTAGCGATAGATCCTGCCGAAGATGAACCCCGACTGCGTGGCGTCATGCGACAGGAACTGAGCGATGCCGTAGTTGTGTGATCCCCACGGCATGATCGTCCTGTCCAAGTAGTCGGTGATGTATCCGTAGCCCGACCACTCGGCTACCTTCTGACGGCGGGTGTTCTCAAGGCTCTGCTTCTCACCGCAGAACTGGGACCAGAAGTTGAACAGCGAGATCGCGGGGTTCTCGCCCTTGACGAACACGGGCATGACGCCTCCTTACAGGAAGTCGCTGCGGTCGAGGATTTCGTACTCGGAGTAGCCGTGCGCGATTGCGAAGTCGGCTGCTGCGTCACGAGTGGGGAAGGTGCGAATCTGACGCCCGTCCACATACAGGCGGTACGGGGCTGCGTAACCGGCCATCAGGATGCCTTCTTCATGGCTTCGAGGGACGCCTTGAGCTGAGCGACGTAATCGTCAGCCTCGTCAACCACGATCGTTTCGACCTCGGTCTCGACGGGCTTGGAGAAGTCACCGGCCTGCGCTTTCTCGTCGGCGTAGGACTGGACCAGCACAGTGCGGGTGTCGTTGACGGGAACCGGCTTGTCGTTCCACAGGAACTCGACGACCATCTTCGTGGCCTCGGTGTATTCGCTCGGAACCTCGACCTCGGGCTGCGGCGCGCGATCCTCGCGGATCTCTTCCTCGGCGCAGACGACCCACATGGTTCCGTCGGGCAGCAGTGCGGCTGGCTTCGGGATGCCACGGGACACCAACTCGACGATCGCGAAGGCATCCATCGCTCGCATGGCGTCCAGGAGCGCGCTGAACTTGGCAAGGGCGCTCTTGTTGGGCACCTTCTTCTTGCCAACCTCGACGGGCGTGACCTCGACGGACATGGGCTTCTTGGGGACGTACTCCCCACGGGTCCACAGGGACATGGGGTGGAAGGCGATGATCTTGGCGCTGCGCGGTTCGAGGTTGAGAAGTTCCTCAATCTCGCCCTCGCTGACGTAGACGTGGCCGTACTCGGTCGCGTACTTGGACTCGATCTGGCTGTTCTCGACGACAACGGGCTGGCCGTTGACGAGCACGAGCTCACCCTCGTCAGTCTTGGCGACGTTCTGGCGGCCGACTCGGTAGTCGCGGATCTCGCCAGTCTCGGGATCGGTGAGCGTCACGAACTGGTTGCGCTGCGTCTTGGATTCAACCGTGCGTCCAAACAGCGTGATCGGGATGGACACCATGCCGAACGACAGGGTTACCTTGTCGCCTCGTGTGGCTCTGGGTGCGTGTGTCATTTCGTTGCCTCCTCGACGTGGGCATCAAATGCGTTCCACAGGTCGTCGTCGTGCGGGTAGTGACCGGACACCCAGCCACAGGAGCAGAGGCATGAGCCGCTGCCCGTGTGCTGGGGGATGTGGTCCTTGTGCTCGGGATCTCCGGGCTGGCGCGCCATCAGGACTCGATGGCAGCGGCGCGGAACAGGTCCGTCGCGATTGGCAGGCCGTTCAGGAACTCCTTGGCCGTGTCGCTGGTCAGTGCCGACAGGAGCAGTTCACGCATGACCTCCAACTCCTTGCGGCGCAGGGCTGCGACACCCTGGTCATACGCCTTGCGGAGGTCGCTCATCGCGCGGTCGTATTCCTTCTTGGCCACGGCGTCGTCAACATCGGCGAGCGTGACCGTGATGGTGGTGAAGGCCTCGGCGCCGTAACGTCCCGGAGTTGTCAGTTCGAGGGCGTAGCCATCGCGCTCGGCGGTCGTCTTGAGCGTGTCGATGTCAGCGTTGGCCTTCTGCACGATCTTGGCGAGGTCGGCACGAACCTTCTTCACCTTGGCGTCGCGGCCACGGCGACTCGCGTCGAGCTTGGCGTCGTACTCACGATGAGCCTGCTCGCGAGCCTCGTTGTAGAGCGAGTCCAACTCAGAGGTGAGAGTCTCGAAGTGGTTCTTGGTCAGGCGCTCAAGTGCGCGGCGCTCGACGGAGTTCAGGGTCTTGGGCGTGGGGGTGTTAGTCATTGGAGCCTCCAGAGGCAAGCCATTCGGCGGGGATGGTGTCGGGGACGTCAGTGTCGAGAACGTCCGTGGTGCGGATTCCTTGCTCGGGATCGAGGGCTGCGCAGATGAACCATCCACCGCGCCTGATGCCGTCGACATGGATCTCACTCAGGGGATTTCCGATCCCGCTGGTCACTTCGAGGACGTCGATGTACGCCTTGAGCAGGTTGAGCATGTCGGTGCCGTGGATGAAGTCCTCGCCCTCGGCATCGGTGTGGACACGCACGGCGCAGTGGATGAGAACGTTGCGGCGCGCGCCCAGGTAGCAGTCGGGGCCACAATCATCTTCGGCACCGCACACGGGACAGGCGTCCCACAGGGCTGCGGTCATGGCTCACTCCTTGGGAGTCGAGAGGTTCTGCATGGCGAAGTCACCGGACTCCTCGCGGTACACGAGGACGGCGGCGGTGTGGCCGACACCGGAGGACTTCACGATCTCGGGCGTGCCGGTCTTGAGGACGCGGGCAGCGGCTTCGAGCAGTTCGCCCTTGCCGTAGACACGGCCACGGGTGAAGGTCAGACCAGCCTCGGCCACGAGCGCCTCGGCCTTCTCCTTCGCCGACAGGACGACGGGGACAGGAGTAGGGGTCGGCTCGACGTGCGCGGGCTCGTCGGTGGACAGGCTGGCGATGAGTGCCTCGGCCTGCTCGCGGGTGTAGCCGCCCTTTTCCATCAGGAGATCGACGACGGGAAGTTCGGGGAGCGGCTCGGGCTCGACCACGACGGGGGTGAGCGCCTTGACTGCCTGCTCGTCACTCATGCCGATCGCGATGAGTGCGCGGTACTTCTTCGTGCTACGGATGCGTGTTGACATGGTGGCCTCTTTCTGAGCCTCGTACACACCACACGTCGTGTGCAGTGTGTGATCTTCCTTTCCAACGGATATTCATTTTTTGCTGACTTTGAGATTGTCACGCCACGCGTAATACGCCACGCGTCACGCGTCACGCGTCACGCGTATCACGCGAGGATTTGGAGAAGTCGTCGCGTACCTGCGGGCCGCACAGTGGATGAAGGGCAACGTGCAGGTACGCGTCAGGTGCGTTGTGGGGAGTGACGTATGCCTGACTGCCCTCGTACACGGTGGTCCTGCACTCGGGGCAGATCGTGTTCGCACGGCAGAAGCCGGTCAGGTTGGCGAGTGGCTTGGTTGCCTCGTTCGTCGCACAGGTCGGGCACCACGGCAGGTTGCCTCGTGGTGTGTTGCACTTTGGACAGGTGTTCTCTTGCATGATCTCTCCGATGCTCATTGGCTCACTCACTTCGCCTGCTCCTTCTTGTATGCCTTGGCGAGAACCTCGCGCATCTCGTGCTGCATCCGGTCGTAGTTGTCTTGCGTCAACTCCCATCGGTCGAATGTCTCCTTGTCCACATGGACCTCCTTCCCCCACTCCTTCAGGGAGTAGACGGGATAGCGCTCGTCAACGTCGATCTTCACCTTCACGACGACAACTCCTTCACCTTGTTGAGCAGCCATTCGATGTCAGCTCGTGAGTGTGCGATGAACTCGGCGTCGGCGCTGCGAGTCCTGCGGTAGTCGGCGCGGTACACGCGACGGTCGTTGCGATCAGTCGCCTCGGGGCACACCTCGTAGATGGCCGTGCTCTCCAGCGGGACGAGCGTCCATCCATCCCTGACAGCGATGCGTCGGTCGGTCGGCGGGGTATCCCACTCGTCGCCCTGTAGCCAAATCTCGGTGGCCCGCTCACGCAGCCACGCTTCGGCAGCGGCATCGTCGTACTCGATTGTGGTGTCGCCCCACTCATCCGATGTTTCCGTCTGGAAGGGCGGCATATCCTCTGGCGGGTTGTCCCACAGCCAACTGACGAGGTGCTCGATGTCGCGGTCGTCCTTCGTGCGCTCGACGTCCAGCGTCCCCAGGACGACCTGCATCATCGTGCCGAGGTAAACCTGATGCGTGTCCTGATTTCCGATCCACTTCCACGGCCCTTCCGAGGCCGCCTGTGTGCGTGCTTCGATCTCTGCGAGTCGGTCGGGGTCTACGGTCACAACCTTCTTGCGCCAGAACCTCATGCGAGCACCTCCATGATTGCTTTTGCTGCGTCCTGCGCGGTCGCGTAGGACAGGGCGGGGGCGAGCGGGTAGCGCTTGCCGTCCCCGAAGGGCAGGTCGGGCAGGGCGTGGCACACATCCACGATGAATCCCGGCATCCATCCGAATAGCTGCGCGACGTAGGCCTTGGCTCGGATGGCCTGCGCCTTCTCGGGATGCTTGTGGTTGCGGCTCTCGCGCTCCACGGCGTCCCACAGCCACTCACCGTCAGGACCAAGCAGGAACACCTGAGAGGCAAGCGCCTCCCACCGGAACGTTCCTCCGGGGTGCGTGTTGCCCTCGCCGATGAACAACTCCACCAGCGGGTCGAGGTGGCGGTCGGTGATTGCCGCATCCAGCGCCACGCTCAGCAGGGCGGGGTCGAACTCTCCCGGCTGCGCCCAGCGCCAGCCCGACATCTTCGGAGCGTGGTCAGCACGGAAGCGAGCGACGTAGGCATCCTCGATGTTGTTGGCGCTGTTCATCACCGTGAAGATCGTGTCGAAGTTGGACCAGCGTCGATTCTCGTCGGAGTTGTACGCGGTTTCGATCGACTGCAAGACGCAGTTGTTGACCACGCCCATCACCCAGGAGCATCCCTTGCTCACGGCCTTGCGGTGCTTGCGATCCTCGTCGCTGGCGTCCTCGGGCAGCACGGGTGCGGGAGCCTTGCTGATGATTGCCTCGGCCGATTCGAGCAGGACACTCAGGTCCATGTTCGATCCTGCCAGCACGTTCACCATGCGCTCGATGGTCATGCCCACGCAGTCAGCGGTCAGGTCGCCGAGGTAGCGCTGGACCCAGTTGCGCTTGCTGCGGGAGATCGCCTCGATGATCGGGTAGAGCACGGCGATGACCTGCCACGCATCCTCGATGCGCTCGGGCGACATGGGCTTGTCCTGAGACACGCTGGCGTTGACGGCAGCCTCGATCTGCTCGGAGCGCTGCTTGCGTGCGCGGGCTGCCTTCTTGCGCTTGCTGGCACGCTCGATCGCACCGACCTTCAGGCCAGCAGAGGCAGCGGAGTCCATCGCTATCGCGGCCTCGGTGAAGTTGCGCTGGGCGGGGTAGTTGTCAGCGCCCTTGCGAACTCCTCCGATCAAGTCCTCGATAGAGCGGGAGGCAAGGGGATTGTCGTCGGGAGTGGTCTTGACCGCTCCACGCTCTTGCAGTGCAGCGACAATGGCCTCTGCGAAGTCTGTCTTGGTGGTCATGCTGGCCTCCCTGGGCCTAGTGGTGAAGGTCAAGCCTTGATGCTGTCGGGCTGGCCGAACTTCTCGACCATGAGGTCGCAGGCTCCGTCTGCGGCTTCGTCATTCACGAACCAGACGGCTGTCGTGCCGTCGCTCAACTCGATCTCGATGGTAGGCATGTCGCTCCTTAGCGGAAGGGGCAAACTTCGGGCTCGTGGCGGTTGTTGCACCCTGAGCAGTAGACGGGGAACGATGTCTGCTGCGGGGCGATGGACCCGATGTACGCGACCATTTCGTCATGCGCCTTCCAGCATGAGGGGCACCGCACATCCTCGATGTCGTGGTATCCGCTCTCGCACTGGCACAGGATCATGAACTCACCGGGCTCGGGATCGGGGTCAGGAGGGATGGTGCTCACTTGGTCGCCTCGTACATGGCAGCGACTTCCTCGATGGTCAGGCCGGACTCGCGGAGGATCTTGGCGAGCTCGCGCTCGTAGTTGATCTTGTCCTTCACGAAGCCACCGTCAGGCTCGCGGCGGGCCTTGCGGGTCTTGCCCAAGAACTCGGTGATCCTGCGGTGCAGCAGGGAGTTGCGGTCCTTGTTCCTGCCCTCGCCACGGTACTTGGCGAACAGCGCGCGGCTCGCGTCAGCGAACTGTGTCTCCAAGTCGAACCCCGCGATGTCATGCTCGTCGAACACGATGTCCGTCACGGGCATGGTGTGAGGGTTGGTGTCGTTCTGGACGGGTGTCTCAACCTTGGGCTCGGGCTTGGCCGGTGCTGCTGGGCTCAGGCCCAGACTCGCGAGTAGTGCGTCACGCTCTTCGGCTGTCTTGGTCATGACTCCTCTTTCGTGTCGATCCACAGGTACGGCTCGCTCGCCTTGATTGCTTCCTTGTGCATGTCCCAGTGGTGGCGGCAGAACAGCATCGGCTCGTTGCCCTTCTCCATCACCACCAGCACCTCTGCTTGCTCAACTCCCGATGCCGTTGCGCAGCAGCGGTCGTGTCCCGTGAGCACCACCTTCGGCTGTTCCATCACGTTCATGGGGATTCCTCTCTGTCCTGCTCCATGTAGGCGGCGATCATTTCTTCCTGCGATACGGGTTCGACAAAGACTGTCTCTCCGGGCACTCGCTCGGCTCGGGCCAGCATCGCGTCCTCGGCGGGGTAGGCCATGCTCGCTGCCCACTGGTCGAGGCTCTCGGTGTTGGGGTCGTAGGGTCGGTAGCCGCTCACAGCGCCAGCACCTTGGCTGTTGCGGTCGCCTCGTCGATGCCCAGCACCTCGACGGCAGCCTGCACCTTGGCACTCTGCTCAGGGGTGAGGACTGCCGTGACCTGATCGGGCTCCACGATCGCATGTGCGGCAGCGAGGGCGTGGATGACAGCGATCTGTGCGTAGGTCGTTGTCTCGCGATCGAGCGGCTCGCCACCGGACAGGATGTTGAGCACGGAGTAGACGTCCAGCGTGCGGGCGTCAGCGATCGAGTGGACATCGACCTCTCGCAGGTCGAGGTCGGGGACATGGACCTTGTGGGCGGTGAAGCCTGCCAGTGGCGTCATGTGCTTGCGTGCCTCCTGCTCGTCTACGAGCGCCTCGTGCTCGGCCTTCTTGACCAGCGCCTTGTCTGCGAGTGCGGCGTCACGGCTGGCCGTTGCAGCCTCGACCACCTTCTCCTGCATGGCCTGACGGACCATGTGCCCGAACTCGCCATCGGACAGGTCGGCAATCTTCACGGCGTGGTCGCGGCTGTGCATCCGGCTCAGGGCGATGCGCTCACGAGCGGCCCTGACCATCTTGGCGTCAGCGACCTCGGCCAACTGTGCGACCAGCGCCTGCTGCAACTTGCGCACGGCCTCGTCCTTCGTCGCACCCTCCGCTTCGCCCAGGAAGCGTCCGTCGTCAGCGATGGCAGAGGCGATGTAGCCCTCGCCGGGGTAGAACATCGTGGTGCCGGACGCGAACGTGACCTCCAGCGTGTCCGAACTGTGCGGGTACACATGCAGTGTTGTCATGGCTTTCCCTTCCTAGTGGTCATGACGGACGTCATGCCAAGAAGTGCCTCGGTTGCCCGAGGCACAACTTGGTGCGAGGTACGTCAGAGGTTGGCGAGCAGGTCGCGCGCCTCGGCCTCGGTGAATCCGCCCTCGTCCACGAGCGCCTTGATCTT
>Ga0213919_1000541_pt1 | contig 16325 bp, 27 predicted proteins | sample McNCre317MG_FD_161056 | JGI IMG/M metagenome (GOLD analysis project Ga0213919, IMG submission 161056) | Freshwater microbial communities from McNutts Creek, Athens, Georgia, United States - 3-17 MG | ecosystem: Environmental > Aquatic > Freshwater > Creek | place: USA: Georgia | collected... | reverse complement strand
GAAGACTATGAGCTGCCCGTCGTCACCACCAACGTCCTCATCAGAGAAAGGAACATAAAGCTATGAGCATTCGATCCGTTGTCGAGGCAATCGAGACTGCCCGCGTCAACAACAGGAAACTCGGCGTCTCCATCGAAGGGAAGCTGAACGATCTGATCGCTCAGATCGAAGACATGAAGATCACCATCGCCCAAGAGATTGAGGCGCAGGATCGTGATCTCGTGGTTCTCATGGACGGCAAGGCATAAGGAAAGGAGACAAGCGATGTTCGTACCAATCGAAGGATCGGCTCTGCTGCGCACGAAGCAGGGAGTATTCAGAGAGGCCAAGCTCGCGGTCAGGGGCAGCGACCTCTACGCCATCGTGGCAGGCGGCTACGTGCGGCTGCTGCAGGGCAACGACACGTCGAACCCGAACCTGCGCTGGACGGAGCTGAACGGCGTCCAGCACCAAGGCGCAGACAAGCTCGGTCGGCTGACGGTGGTCAAGTGAAAGTCGGTGTCGGGGTGATCCCCAAGGAAGCTCTGGCGGTTCTTGCCGCAGGCTTCGCTCGTCATAACGACCACTGGGTAGAGGCTATCGCTCGGTCGTTCCTTGAAGCATGGCAGGGCGCGTCCATGCTAGAGACAGGGCAAAGCGTTGGGTACGTAGAGCCCGTCATTATCCTTCCGCTGGAGCCTGTAGAGTGAGCCTGACACAGGACATCCTGCGCCTCTACACCAATGGGCTGTCGCGCGCCGACATCGCGCGACAGCTCGGCTGCTCACCTGCCAACGTGAGTATCACAATCAAGCGCAACGGTGTGTGGGACCACACCGTGCGCGGCCTTCCTGTCGAGCAGCAGGAATGGCTGCTGGCCCGTGCCAAGAAGATGCGCATACATCCTAGCGACATGGCGGCGCGACTGCTCAGTGAGATTATCGACATGTACAAGTCAGGAGATGTGTAATGCTGATGACTGCCGAAGATGTGATCCGCGCACGATTGGACGCGCTGCATCCGAAGCCTGTCCCATACATCGGGCAACCGGAGTGCGATGCTGAGGTGCCGAAGACCCAGCGCCAGCTGATGTACGAAGTGAACGTCGCGCGTGCCGAGAAGGCACGCAGGCGCACCGAGCAGCTAGCACGCTTGGAGTTCGAGCAGAAGCGACTGCTGCAGATCAGCGCCGCCAACCCGGACATACCCACCATCCTTGCTGCCGTTGCAGCGGCGCACGGCGTCCTGCTGTCAATGCTGCTGAGCAAGAGCAAGGCAGATCGCGTAGCGCGAACGCGGCACCACGCCGTGTGGGAGTTGAAGCAGCGCAAGCCGCATCTCTCGTCGGTGCAGGTTGCAACGATCCTGAAGCGTGACAGCTCAACGATCCGCGACAGCCTGCGGGTTTTCGAGAGAGATAGACACCTGCACGAGGGTAAGGTACAAGCTGTCGCACACATGCTGGCAGCCCGGAAAGCCGCGTGAGAAAGGTTCGCAGTGGGCGAAGCAGCCGCTGCAGCGCAGCCCACCGTCGCCAACGGGGGCAGCACGGGTCTGGGGCCTCCTTTCCCCTTGATGCCAGTGCCGTAAGGCCCCACGATACGGGGCCGCCTTGTGGACTTGCATTGCGCTAGATAATTGCGTATCAAGGGTTCCTGTTCAACTACTAGCAGGAGCCCTCTAATGCACGAAATCCAGCGCAACACCCCCATCCCGAAAGTCACCAAGCCGGAAGGCCGCCGTAAGTACCCGTTCGAGGACATGGCGGTCGGCGACATGTTCTTCGTTCCCGGCAAGACCAAGAACACTCTCACAGCAATTACCTCGACCGCTGGGCGCAAGCTCAAGCGGAAGTTCACCACGCGCCTCTGCTACATGGTGGAGACGCGCGATGGCTGGAAGCAGGCCGCACCAACCGCCAAGAACGCGCTTCTCGGCATCGGTGTATGGCGCGTGAAGTAACCCCAAGGAGCCCCATGTGGAAGGATGAGAAGTTCATCGCGTTCGACTTTGAAACGTCGGGCAAGAAACCAGAGTACGCGCTGCAGCCGTGGCGCTTAGCCCAAGGCAAGTCGTGGGCAACCAGCTTCGTCTGGGCGCGGAAGAAACCCAAGGGCTGGGAGGTCCACGGCGGCCTCCAGCCAACCAACGCGATGATGCGGGAGATGCTACAGACCGCCATCGACGAAGACCTGACCATCGTGGGGTGGTTCACCATCTTCGACATCCAGTGGCTCATCGCCTACGGCTTCTACGACATGGTGATGAAGTGCAAGTGGCTCGACGGCGGCCACCTGTGGCGGCACTACTTCCTCGAACCCGAGTACGATCTGGACCGCAGCAAGAAGAAGTCCTACCGCCTCAAGGACTGCGTGCGTGAGTACCTGCCCGACGAGGGCGACTACGAAGAGGGTATCGACTTCCATGCCGACAGCCCCGAAGCGCGCAGCGCCCTGCACAAGTACAACATCAAGGACGTGAAGTTCACCTACAGGCTGGCGCGGCACTTCTACAACCAGCTGGAGCCCAACCAGCAGCGCGCTGCATTGCTGGAAGCTGCGTGCCTGCCGATGGTCGCCAAGGCCAACTTCGACGGCATGCTGGTGGATACGCTGGTGGCGCATGAGCTGCAGGCCGTGTGCGATCAGGTGGCCGCCATGAAGCTGGAGGAGCTGGCACCCTACGGCATGACCGAGAAGATTGTGCGCAGCCACAAGCAGCTCAGCAAGCTGATGTTCGACGACTGGGGCCTGCCTGTCTACAAGACAACCACGACCAAGAAGGGCGAGGTGAACCGCTCGACCGACAAGGAGACACTGCACGAACTGGCGTTCATTGACAAGCGGGCGAAGACCATCAAGGAATACCGCGAGGCGCTGAACAACAAGACCAAGTTCGCCAACGCTCCGCTTATTTCTGCCGAGTACAACGGCGACGGCAAGACACGGCCATCAGCCATCGTGTTCGGCACCTACTCGGGGCGTATGACCTACAGCTCCAAACAAGGTGAAGGCAAGGAGGAGCGCCCCATCGGCTTCGCACTACACCAGATGGTGCGTGGGCCTGCCTATCGCTCGACGATCATCGCACCTCCGGGCTACACCCTCGTCGAGTTCGACGCGGCGGGTCAGGAGTTCAAGTGGATGGCGGTCGCCTGCAAGGACGACACGATGCTGGAGCTGTGCCAGCCGGGTGAGGATGCTCACAGTTACATGGGCTCACGCATCACCCACATGGACTATCAGGACATGATCAGGCTGGTGCACGAGGGCGACAAGGTTGCGAAGGCGGGTCGTCAGCTGGGCAAGGTGGCGAACCTGTCGCTGCAGTACCGCACGTCAGCGAACAAGCTGAGGATCACCGCACGTGTCCAGCACAACATCCCGATGGACGAGGTGCAGGCGCGGTTCATCCACCGCACCTACCAGCAGACCTACCGGGGCGTGCCCCAATACTGGGAGAAGCAGATCGCCATGACGCGGCGGCTCGGCTACGTGGAGACGTTCGGCGGACGCCGGGTGCAGGTGGTCGGCGAGTGGGACGGCAGGCTGGGGTGGTCGATGGGCTCGACCGCCATCAACTACAAAATCCAAGGGACGGGTGCCGATCAGAAGTATCTGGCGCTGGCGGTTATCCGCCCGTACCTCGTCCAGATCGGCGGTTATTTCGGCTGGGACTTGCACGACGGCCTCTATCTCTACATCCCTGACGCCAAGGTCCAGAAAGCAGTTGTCGAGATCGGCAAATTGCTCAATAATCTGCCCTACGCGCGAGCGTGGGGCTTCACACCACCCATCCCGATGCCTTGGGACTGCAAGGTCGGCAAGTCATGGGGCGGCCTGAAAGAGTGGAAGGAGCACTGAGCATGAAGACCTATTTCAAGAATACGCACACGGGCAAGCGCTACGAGATCGTCGAGTTCGACAAGGCTGAGGGGAAAGTGACGCTGCGCGGCGAGACAGCGGAGTTCACCGAGGACTACAGCAAGGAGAAGTTCAAGCGCCTCGGCTACGTGCTGGAGAAAACGGAGGACGACGAAGATGCCTAGCTCAAAGAACTACGTTCGTGACTACAAGCGTGAGTACGAGCTGCAGAAGAAGCGCGGCGAGAGCGGCACAGGCTCGAACAGCGACAACGCCGAGCGCAAACGATTGCGTCGCAAGGCACTGAAGCTGGGCATGGTCAAGAAGGGCCAAGACCTCGACCACATCAAGCCCCTGTCCAAGGGCGGCGCGAACACACTGAAGAACGCGCGGGCGGCGACGCCCCACGACAACCGGAGCTTCCCCCGTCACAAGGACGGAAGCATGGTCAACAACTCGTAACAGCTGGACTAGCTCAGTCGGTAGAGCACCTGATTTGTAATCAGGGGGTCACAGGTTCGAGCCCTGTGTCCAGCACCATTCCACAGCAAAGGAGACAGCATGACACACGTAATGATCGATCTGGAGACGATGGGTACGGGCAACAAGGCCGCCATCCTCTCCATCGGCGCTGCGAAGTTCTCGCTTGAGGACGGCATCACCGACACCTTCCACGTTGGCGTCGAACTGGCGAGCAACAAGCTGCTCGGCATGGAGATCGATGCAGGCACCGTGATGTGGTGGCTGGACCCGGATCGGGAGGAGGCCCGCAAGGCGTACCTCGCGCTGGAGAAGGTGGACCTCATCGAAGCTCTGTACGGCTTCACCGAGTGGTTCCGCTCCAACGGCGACGAAATCGTAGCTGCCGACATCAAGGGGGTGTGGGGCAACGGCGCGACGTTCGACAACGTGATCCTGCGCAACGCGTACGCAGGTGCGAACCTCGAATGCCCGTGGCCGTTTTGGCTGGATCGCTGCTTCCGCACCATGAAGGCGCAGTGGACAGGCTACCTGCCTCAGCGCAAGGGCACGCACCACGCCGCGCTCGACGATGCGATCTGGCAGGCCGAGGCTCTGCGCACGATCTGGCAGGGGGGCCTATGATGAGCGAGCGCAAAAGCACAAACTTCAACGATGTGCTCGTTGTCCTGATCCAAGCCACCGCCATCGTCCTCCTCGTGTGGCTGCTTGTGCGATGACCACACCCAAGCCGTGGAGCCATTCGGCCCTCGACGATTTCAAGAACTGCCCTCGTTCGTATTACGAGAAGCGGATCGCGAAGTCGGTCGCGGAGGAACGTAGCGAGCAGATGATCTGGGGCGAGGAGGTCCACAAGGCTTTCGAGCTGCGCCAGAAGAACGGCAAGAAGGTGAGCCCGTTGCCCGAAGACCTGCAGGTTCACGAGCTGTTCATGCAGCAGCTCAAGGCGATGCCGGGACTGAAGTGGACGGAGCAGAAGGTCGGCCTCAACAAGCGGGTCGAGCCCTGCGACTTCTTCGCCAAGGATGTCTGGTGCCGCCTGATCATCGACTTCAAGGCCGTTCATCGCGAACTCGCGGTGATCGTGGATTACAAGACAGGCAAGGCGCACAACAAGTTCAATCAGCTCAAGCTGTGCGCCCTGCACACCTTCGCGGATCACCCCGACGTAGAACATGTCGATGTGATGTATTACTGGACGAAGACACAGACGACCTCGGGCGAGCGATACTCCCGAGATCAGATACCAGACCTGTGGGCGTCCTTCGTGCCTGACCTGAAGCAATACGCACAAGCCTTCAAGGAAGACATCTGGCAGCCCCGGCCCTCGGGCCTGTGCAACGGATGGTGCCCTGTCAAGGATTGCGAATTTTGGAAACCGAAAAGGAACAAGTGATGGACATGTACGGACTTTTTGAGATCGGTGACATTGTGCAGCTCAAGAGCGGTCCGCCGCGCATGGTGGTCGAGAATGTCACGAGCTACCCGGAGATCACTGACGGATATACCGTGCTCACGCCGCGCCGTCGCGTTTACACGGTGGTGTGGATCGTCTACGGCACCAGCGAAGTGAAACGGGACACCTTCGATCACCGCCTGCTCGTTCTGGCTGTGGACGACCGGAGGAGTTGCTGATGCCGCGCATCAAACCGGAGGATGCGGTGATCGCGTGGACGCCTGCAGATTGGTCACATCCGACATCTGGACAGATCGAAGTTCGCGCACGCGCGGCAGACCTTAACGAGCGTTGGACAGATCGTTACATGTGCTCGGGCGGTGCGATCACCACGTATCATCTGGATGACGCGCGACGCAATCCTACCACGTACGCCTACCGATGGTATGTCGAGCTAACTGCAGAATACAACATGGACCCGAAGGTCGTAATCAAGGCTTTGTCTAAGATCGACGGCTTCAAGGCCGAACTGGGAGTGCCATAATGCCGCGTAGCTACAAAAGTGAAAAGGACGTGAAGAAGCACGTCAAGGAACTGCTCAACGCTCACGGATGGTTCTGGTGGATGCCGCCAGCCAACGGGTTCGGGAAGGTCGGCGTGTCCGACTTCAACGCGCTCAAGGACGGCGTCTTCCTCGCGGTGGAAACCAAGTTCGACAAGAACTCCCCAACCGTACAGCAGAAGGCGTACCTGCAGTCCATCAACGCGTCAGGCGGCATGGCCTTCGTGGTGAGCGAGAAGACACTGGGGTGGTTCGATATCTGGCTCCAGACGTTCGACCGATCCGTGCAGGCCGCGCGCAAAGCCCAGCCGCCTACGCAGGAAGATGGGGCGACCATGATCAACGCGGTCGACGCGATGACCAAGGACATGGTGTGAAACAGCCTGTCGATTTTGGGCGAAAGCCGTGCGGGTTCTGTGGAGACACAGGCTCGCACGCGCTCATAAATTGGTATTCACATATCACTCCAGCCGTGATATGTTCGGACTGCATTGAAACCTTCTACAATTTTTTGAAATCGCATGAGCAAGATGTAATCCGAGTATATCCTACAACAAGGCAATGACATGCTCGTACATAAGGAGACGGGGAGCTTGTTGCTTCACGCGCCGGACCCATTCCGCATTCGTGAGCTGATCCCCAAAAGCAAGACGCTCGTCCACGACGAGTACAACATCGCACTGAGGCACACGGTCGAGACGACCAAGGTGCTGCGCAACATCGGCATCGACGCTCCAGCGCCGATCCTGTCCGACTACGACTGGCCGGGGCGCTACACCCCGTTCGATCATCAGCGCGTCATGGCCGACTTCATGACCATGCACAAGCGATGCTTCAACCTGTCTGAAATGGGCACGGGCAAGACGGCATCCACGCTGTGGGCTGCCGACTACCTGATGAAGAAGAAGCGCGTACGCAAGGCGCTGGTGCTGACACCGCTCTCCACCGTCGAGCGCGTGTGGATGCATGACATCTTCGACGTGCTCATGCACCGCGTGGCCGTGATCGTGCATGGCTCCAAGGAGCAACGCGAGAAGGCGCTGGCCGTGGACGCGGATTTCTACATCCTCAATCATGACGGCGTGACCATTCGGTGGCTGGCTGATCAGCTGCGCAAGCGAGACGACATCGACCTCATCATCGTGGACGAGGGCAGCATGTTCCGCAACGCAGGCACCGAGAAGTACAAGGCGCTGGCGCGGGTGATCCGCCCCGATCAGCGGCTGTGGTGGCTCACCGGGACACCCTGTCCCAACAACCCCACCGATGCGTGGGCACAGGCGAAGATGGTCAATCCCAACCGGGTGGATCAATACTTCGGGGCGTTCAAGCGCCGCACGATGTATCAGGTATCGCAGTTCAAGTGGCTGCCGAAACCCGATGCCTATAATATCGCCTACGAAGCGATGCAGCCTGCAGTGCGGTTCAAGAAGGCCGACTGTCTCGACCTGCCACCAGTGATGGTCGAGGATCGTGAGTGCACGCTCACCAAGGAACAGGCCAAGGCGTTCTTCGACATGAAAACGCTGATGATGGCCGAAGCCGAGCAGCAGCAGATCACGGCAGTGAACGCCGCCGACAAGATCAACAAGATCAGGCAGATTTTGTGCGGCGTCGTGAAAGACCCGAAGACCGAGCAGTATCTACCGCTGCCACACGGCCCACGCACGAAGGTGCTGCTGGAAGCAATCCAGCAGGCGAGCGCCAAGGTGATTGTGGTCGTGCCGTTCAAGGGCATCATCAAGGAACTGGAGAAGGAGCTGTCGCAACATGTCAGTGTAGCCGTGCTTAACGGGGATGTGTCTCCTAAGACGCGTGACAAGATCGTGCGCGCGTTCAAGGAAGACACCGACCCGCGTGTCCTGCTGTGTCACCCGAAGGTGATGGCCCACGGCCTGAACCTGACCGAGGCCGACACGACGATCTTCTATGCACCCATCTACTCGAACGACGAGTTCCAGCAGGTGATCGAACGGTTCAACCGCGCTGGGCAGACACGGAAGATGACAATCATCCGTATCGCTGCGCATCCAGTTGAATGGAAAATCTACTCTATGGTTGACACGAAGAAAGTAACGCAGGATAATATTTTGAACTTGTACGAGACTGTAACTCTTGAAACATAACTCAAAACCCAGTAAACGAAAGGAATGATTATGGCAAAGGCAAAGGAACAGACGGAGCAGACCGTCCAGAAGGTCATCGACAGCGCGAAGCTGGCGCGGGTCTACGTGAAGCTGCGCGACGCGAAGGACAAAATCCTGCGCGACGCCGAGGCGGAAGCGGATGTGCTCAAGGCGAAGATGGATGTCATCGAAGCCGCGATGCTCGGGTTCATGAACGAGAACAAGATGGACAGCGTCGCCACGACGGCGGGCACTTTCTACAAGGAGCTGTCGATCAAGCCCTCGTGCAGCGACTGGGATGTCTTCTACCAGTGGATCAAGAAGAACGATACGTTCGAGTTCCTTGAACGTCGTGTCACCCGCAACGCAATCAAGGAGTTCATGGAGGCTAACAAGGGTAAGGTGCCCCCCGGCATCAGCGTGCATAAAGAGTTTGTCGTCCGCGTCCGTCGCAAGTAAGTGAGTGGTGGAGCGATGAAAGTTTTTCGCGTGACCTACAAGGCCACACCTAACTCCGACACGCGGTTCAACGAGTGGTTCGATGATCGCGCTAAGGCCGAGAGCTTCGCCAACACAGCACGCGCGACAGGGCGTCCATGCTCTGTGCGTGCGGTGACTGTTCCCGCCGACGACCCAGCGAAGCATCTTCGCTGGCTGAACAAAAACGCCTACATTTATAGCTAACCAAGGAGAGCCAACATGGCCAAGAATGCAGTGACTATCTTCGACAGCAAGCAGGTCGCGATCCCCGCGCATCTGCAGAACACCCTCGGTGACGAGAAGAACATCACCGACCGCGTATCGGTTCCGTCCCTCGCCTACGGCGGCAAGGTGTGGACGATCAGCAAGGACGGCGAGAAGACGCGGATCACGAAGAAGGACGAGTACGGCGACGAGATCGCTGTGCCGCTCATCCGCGTGGTCGTGCTCGACTACGCCAAGCGCCGGGGGCGCGCCTACTACGAAGGTGCGTACGATCCCGACAAGCAGACCGCTCCGCTGTGCTGGAGCGAGGATGGTGTCAAGCCGCACCCATCCATCGAAGAGCCTCAGCACGCCACGTGCGAGGGCTGCCCGTGGTCGGTGAAGGGCTCCAAGCAGACCGACAGCGGTCGGTCGGTGACGGCCTGCTCGCAGCACCGCATGCTGGTGGTCGCTCCGCTCGCCAAGCTCGACGTGCCGCTGCGCATGAAGATCGCCATCACCTCGGACTGGGACAAGCAGAACGAGAAGGCGGCGAAGGAGAACTGGTTCGCGTTCAACAACTACACGGACTTCCTCCGCGCACGGAACATCGGCCACACGGCGATGATCGTGACCAAGATGAAGTTCGACCAGAACGTGGACTACCCGAAGGTGCTGTTCTCTCCCGACCGCTTCGTGGAGAAGGAGGAGGTCGAGATCATCCAGCCGCTCCTCAAGTCGGACGAAGTGAAGAACCTTCTGTCCGGCACGTGGACCCCGGCTGGCGTGGACGGTAAGCAGATCGCCACTGACGAGGATGACGAGAAGCCTGCCGCCAAGAAGGTGCCGCCGAAGACACCGCCGAAGAAGGCGGCTGTGGTCGAGGAGGAAGAGGAGGAAGAGGAGGAAGAGGAAGTCGAGATCATCCCGCCGAAGAAGGCTGCCCCGGTCAAGGCCCCGCCGAAGAAGGCGGCTGTGGTCGAGGTGGACGAGGACGAGGAAGAGGCCGCACCGCCGCCGAAGAAGGCTCCTCCGAAGAAGGCCGCCGCGCCCGTCGAGGACGAGGAAGAGGAGGAGACTGCACCGCCCCCGAAGAAGGCAGCCCCGGCCAAGGCCCCGCCGAAGAAGGCCACTGTGGTCGAGGAGGAAGAGGACGAGGACGAGGAAGAGGCCCCCAAGCCTAAGAAGGGCAAGGAAAAAGCCGACGCGGGCGACCCGTTGGCGGGCATCCTGAACGACTGGGACGAGGATTGATCTTGCCCTAGTGACCTGAAGTAATCCATACTGGGCACCCCGCTTCGTCGGGGTGCCTTTTTCAACCATCGGGGCGGATATGACACCCAAGGAATTTCTCAAGGCTGTATGGCCGAGCGAAGGTATCTACTGCCTCGCAGTACCGTACAAAATTCCCGACACCGACCGCGTTGCATTTACCCACAAGACCTTCAACACCATCGCCGCCGCTGCGCAGTACGCAGTCGAGCACAAGGATGTGAAGGACATCTTCTTCGCTGTTCACACGCTGAAGGAGACGCGCGTTTGGAACCCGGACAAACAGAACTACAAGACAGGCGAGAACGGTGCGTGGGAAGTCCGCAAGCAGACCAACATGGCGGAAGCTCGCGCGTTCTTTTTTGATCTCGACGTGGACCCGAACAACGAGCGCAAGTACGCCACGCCGGGTGAGGCCGCCGTCGATCTCAAGCGGTTCTGCGCCGAGGCTGGCTTGCCGAAGCCGATGGTCACTTCATCAGGTGGCGGCTTGCACGTGTACTGGCTTGTTGAAGAGCCGATCCCCTCACAGGAGTGGAAGGATCACGCGATCAAGCTGCGGCAGCTCGCGCGTCATCACGGGCTCAAGTTCGATCCGATGCGCACAACGGACATGTCGTCGGTGCTGCGCGTCGCGGGCACGTTCAACCACAAGAAGGGCGGCAAGCGCCCGGTTGCAGTCGCGATCACCACGGTTGCGCAGCCGAACAAGAAGTTCCTCAAGCTCGTCGGCAAGGCTGCGATCAACGCGGGCGTCGAGCTGACCACAGCGCCCAAGATGTTCGACGGCATCGAAAGCAACATGACCTCGGAGTTCACTGGCCCGCCCGTCACCATCAAGGCGGTCGCGGATGCCTGCAAGCAGGTGCGCTACCTGATCCGCCAGCGCGGCAACGTGTCCGAGCCTGAGTGGTTTGCCTCGCTGCAGCTCGCGCGCCTGCTGGAGAACGGCGACGCCGTCGCACACGCCCTGTCTGACGGCCACCCGAACTACAGCGCGGACGAGACTAACCGCAAGCTCGCGAACCTCGCAGCCAAGAACGTCGGCCCCACATCGTGCCTCAAGCTGGCAGAGGCGTGTGGTGACGAGAGGTGCGAGGGCTGTATCTTCGCAGGCAAGGTGAAGTCGCCCATCGTTGCTGCGCGCTACAAAGACCCGGCACCTGCACCTATCGTGGTATCCCAGCTGGGACTGCAGACGATCACGGTCACCATCCCTGATCCGCCCAAGCCCTACACGCGGACCAAGGATGGGCAGATCGCGATGATCTCCAAGAACAAGGAAGGCGACGAAATCCCGAAGGTGATCTTCAACCACGACCTTCACCCGGTGCGCCGCCTTGTCAATGAGATGTCGAGCACAGAACAGCACGTGTGGTGCATCACACAGCCTCGCAGCGGGTCGAAAGAGTTTCTGCTGGATGCTGACGCTCTCTACGACCGTCGCAAGTTCGTGAGCGCTCTCGCGAACAACGGCGTCTACCCCAAGACCTCCAACTTACAGGACATGCAGGACTACATGATCGCGTACATCTCGGAACTGCAGCGGCTCACCGACGCGGACGCCCAGTGCAATCATCTCGGGTGGACCGACGACAAGACCAAGTTCATCCTGCCCGATAAAATTCTCCAGCTGGATGGAACCGCCAAGCCCGCGTCTCTTAGCCTCGGCGCACAGCGTGCGTCAGCACACGTGACAAAGGCGGGCACGCTGCAGAAGCAAGTCGAGCTGATGCAGTTCTACAACAACCCCGCATATCTGCAGCACCAGTTCGTGGTGCTGTGCTCGCTCGGCTCGCCGTACTATTACGCAACCGGACACCACGGTGTGATCGTCAATGCGACTGGCGAACCGGGCGCGTCCAAGTCCACAGCTCTCTACACCGCTGCCTCGCTCTGGGGGCAGCCTGAGCTGTACCCGATCAACGGCACCAACAACGGCGCAACTGTCCGTGGTCGGAACGAGCGCATCACCACGCTGGCGAACCTGCCGATCTGCGTGGACGAGATCACCAACATCCCGGTGAAGGACGCTATCGATCTTGCCATGTCGGTGACACAGCCGGGGCATCGCATCCGGTTGACCACCGAGGGTATCGAACGCAGCGCGACGGGCTCGTACAAGGCGACGATCATGCTGACGACCGCGAACAACTCGCTGCACAGCCTGCTCTCGACCGACAACGCCTCGGGCACAGCCGGGTCCATGCGCGTGGTTGAAATCCAGTTCAAGCGCGGGCTCGCCCACACCAAGACGCAAGCCGACGACTACCTGCACGAGCTGATGCAGAACTACGGTCACATCGGTGAGCAGCTGATGCTTCACACCATGAAGCACCAGAAGGCGGTCGAGAACATGATCCGTGGCGAGATGCGCGCCATCGACAAGGAGTGCAACATCCAGCCGGGTGAGCGGTTCTGGTCTTCGCCTGCGGCCACAGCGCTTGCCATCGGTCGTCTCGCCGTGAAGCTCGGCCTGCTGCCCTATGACATCGACGCTGTCCGCAAGTGGTACGTGAACACGCAGGTGCCGTACATGCGCGGCATCGTAGTTGAGGAGTACAGCACACCGATCATCGCACTCGCTGACTATCTGGAGCACATCAACAACAGCGTACTGGTTGTCCAGAAGTCCCACGGCTATGGCACCTCGGCAGCGATCCCGGCCCGCGCTGTCCACGGCGAGTTGCTGGCGCGGTACGAGACGGACGAGAAGCTGATGTGGGTGGCGATCAAGCCGTTCAAGGATTGGTGCGTCAGACAAGGGCTCAACCACCGCAAGGTGGTCGAGGAGCTGCACGTACCTCGCGTGGACGAGCACGGCGCGACGATACGCGTCATCCCGAACCCCAACATCAAGAAGGTGCTGGGCGCTGGTACTGACTACGCAAAGGCACAGTCTCGCACGTTCACGGTGAACATGGATCACCCGGAGGTGCGCGGTGCACTCAACCTCGACGAGCCGCAAGAGACTGGTCGTCCCAAGCTAAGGATCGTGAAATGAGCGCAGGGACATCGGCTATAGCTACAGCTGCCTATTTGGGTGTTTCAAGGAGGGTTAACCATGAGTGACATAAAGACATTCGGCTTCGAGGCCCCGGCAGGCGATACGCCCTTGGAAATGGACCCCGGCTGCTTTCCGAAGCCGGGAGAGCCGCAGACAATCGACATCGTCGAGGTGCTGCTGTTCCGACGCGCCAACGGGACGCTGTTCAATCCGTCAGGACCAGTAGCCGCCGACGCCATCACCACCCTCCGCGCCGAGGTGGAGAGGCTGCGTCGATGCCTTGCCAAAGACCCCAAAACGCTGTTGATCGCTTTTGAGGATGGCGACCACATGCGGCTGACACGGGCAGCGGCAGTGGCAATCGACAGGGCGGAAATTGCGGAGGACAAACTCACCACCCTCCGCGCCGAGAACGAGCGGCTGACTGCATTGCTCAAAGAGGTAGATGATTGGGTGCGTGGCCTTGAGCCATTTGCCGATGCAGGCCATGAACCTGTGACCGTGTTCAAGAAGGTACGCGCCGCCCTCACCGCAGCAGAAGGAGAGAAGCCATGACCATTGACGCAAAGCACATCCCGCCCGAGGTGGTGGAGGCGGCTGCGAAGGCTGCTTATGAAATGGACGCCGGATCGCCTTCCGACACATGGCAACAGGCAGCAAAGCTGGCAAAGGTGATCTACCGTGGACAAGCCCGCGCCGCCATCGCCGCAGCACTGGCAGCGTGGCCGGGGATGAAAACAGCATGGGAAGACGATGACGCCACATGGTTTGAATACGAAGTTGACAAAGGCCCCGGACCTGACGCTCTCATCCTCCCCCTCCCCGCACAGGAGGCGCGTGATGAGTGACATCAAGCCACCGTGCGACTGCGCCGAACTGATAGACGGCAAGTGGTCTTCTCGCTGCTACTGTTCAAACCGTGATGACGGAGAATACACCGCCGCATGGTGCGTCAAAACCAATTGTGACGCCGAACTCATCACCCTCCGCGCCGAGGTCGAGCGGCTGACGGCGGGCATTGCCGACATGCGCCATACCATTGACCAATCCGGCAAAGAGATTGGCTCGCTGTGCGCCGAGAACGACCGGCTGCGGGCGGACCTGCACTTTAACCAACGTGCGGCGGAAATGTCTGCGGCACTGCTACGGGACAAGCGGCGCACCAAGGCTTACGGCGCTGTCGCTGACATGGTGGAGCGCATCGCCTGCCAGTTCGATAGGTTGGCGGCAAAGGCCCGGGCCGCACTCGCAGAGGAGAAGACCAATGGTTGACGCCAAGATGATACCGCCCGAGGTGGTGGAGGCGGTCACTAAAGCTTTCAATAGCTGGGAGCTATTGTCGAATGCCGAGTGCATCGCTCGCGCCCTCGCGGCGTGGCCGGGGGCTGAACCCCATCAGGTTCTATCTGTCAGGGACAATGGAGAAGGTTACGATCTAAAAACCATTGGCCTCATCCTCCCCTTTCTACGGAGGCGCGTGATGAGTGACATCAAGATGCTGGCGCAAAACCCGGTTGACGCATGGGCGCAGGGCTATGAGCAGGCGAAGCAGCAATCCGCCGACACCATCACCGCCCTCCGCGCCACCAACGAGCGGCTGCGAGGGTCGCTAGAACGCCACGTTTGTGACTGTAAATCAAATTGCGCTTGGGAACGTGATGAAACATGCTCCAGTTGGGACGCTCGCACCGCACTCGCAGAGGAGAAGCAGAAATGAGTAACATTGTAGAGAGGCTGCGGCAACTCGCCAACCTCTACGCTGTAGAGCCGAAATCGCACGATTGCTGGGAGGCCGCCGACACCATCACCACTCTCCTCGCCGAGAACGAGCGGCTGCGGGCGGCGCTGCAAATGCTTTACGACGAGATGGATGAGTACCAGCGCGTCAACAATCTCAGCGCCTACAACAACCACGTCATGAGGCAGGCCCGCGCAGCACTCGCAGAGGAGAAGAAGGGATGAATGATATTGTTAAGATGCTGCGGTTTCAAGATAACCAACTAGACGAGGACGCAGCTAACGAGATTGAACGCCTCCAAGAGGCGCTTGATGGATTGCTGCCGTTTGCCGAATGGCTACTTTCAGACATGACCAAAGAGCGCAATCCGAACCCGCTACGGAAATCCATTGAAGCCGCCCGCGCAGCACTCGCAGAGGAGAAGCAGGATGGTTGAGCAACAGGTTCCCAAAGACGCACCCGTGATGAAGGCATGGGAAGCCTACAAGACCAGCGAGGAATACGCGAACAGTCGCAAATGGGCACAGACTGAGGAACACGTTGACGGTTCCATGTGGGCAGCGTTCTTTGCTGGGTTTTTTGCCTGTGCCGTGGACGAAGCCCAGCGCATGGGCGACCTCCGCGCCACCAACGAGCGGCTGCTGGGGGTGCTGGAGGCTTGGAATAGCGCCGTGCGGGTTGACGTTCTCATGGAAGGCCCGCGCTACATGGGCGTCAGCGGAAGCGCAGGCGCAAGGGCTTGGGAACTGACCCGCGCAGCACTCGCAGAGGAGAAGCAGTGATGCCGCAAGCATGTAAAGAATTGCAAGACGAGTTCCCCGGCATGGATGCAGAAGCAATGAAGGTAATCGCTGATGCGGGCGTCAGCGAAATTGGAAACGGGCTGTATCTCCTAACGCGGGAACAGCTTGACGCCCTTCCAGAGCGCGCATGGAAGGCGCTGCAATACATGCGAGACGAATGGGATTGCGCGATTAAAGTGAAGGAGCCGCCCCATGACCGCTGATCCGCACACCGAAATATGGATCAAGCGCCGTGACATGGTGCGGCGCGAACAGGACGAGCGTATGGCACTGCTTAAAGACCATTCTGAGAAATTTGCCGCAGAACGCGCCTCGCTGAAAAGCGAATGCGCCGTTATCGGCCATGAGCGTGGACGCTATTGGGATAATGGTCTTGGCTGGGAGTGGTATTACTGCAAGCACTGCGATGCCCGTA
>Ga0213919_1000540_pt1 | contig 16356 bp, 13 predicted proteins | sample McNCre317MG_FD_161056 | JGI IMG/M metagenome (GOLD analysis project Ga0213919, IMG submission 161056) | Freshwater microbial communities from McNutts Creek, Athens, Georgia, United States - 3-17 MG | ecosystem: Environmental > Aquatic > Freshwater > Creek | place: USA: Georgia | collected... | reverse complement strand
TTGCGATTCATCATTCTTGGACAGCCCATCAAGTAGGGCAGCGCCCGCAGCCGAAAGGTGCACTTTGCCATCCGCTTTTGCTTTTAGCCAGCCCATTTCAGTCATGTAGTTAGAAACCTTTTCGCCCGCTACCCAATGCGAGCCCAGTATGTCTCTGAACGCCGCAGTGGTCATCGAATACAGGATTTTAGAAGTGGAAGTTGATGGTTTTGGCATCTGAGAAGTAATAAACGTGTCTACTTCATCGGCTGTTGGCGTATAACCAGAGTTGGTGAGAAGTGAGATGTAAATCAGTGCTCGTTCAATGTCTGCGGTGATGATTTCCATTCGCTGTGAGCCTATGCTTCAGGGTCGATTGGAATCCAGATCTGCTTGAGAGGCAGTCTTGCCTTCATCTCGTTGTCTAGAACTGGGTAGTGCTTATAAATCGACTGGATGATGTCATCGATGGTCCAGACACGAATGTTGAAGTATTGAGTCTCCAAATAGGTTTTGGCTGGACCCGTAACGCCACCAAAAGTTACCAAAAGTGCTTGATCCGCTTGGAAGCGATGTATTGCCCCGTTCAACTGTTGGAGGACTGTGTCACTAACAGCGCCAGTTTGAGATTTGACTTGAACTACGAGTTTTGGTGAATCCATTCCTAGTGGACCCATTCCTGCAAGGACATCGACTCCACCATCAGCCCCTGGAGGGCTGTTGCGACACTTGAAACCCTCAGCAGTTAGCAGCGCTTCCACCAACTCAGATAGTTCGTGACCTTTGAAGTCCTCTTGAAGCCTCTTGGCGATTTCGTCTTGGGCGACTTCTGCGAGGTTTATTGAATCACTTACTTCTACCGATTCATCTTGCGCTACTTCTGGTGACTTCGTATTGCCAGGATTCATTGCACTTCGTGCTCCAGGGTCCTGCTTGCCAGCCATAACCTGTTCGAGTCTGTATGCGGCATCGTTGTTGCCAACTTCGAAGATTGTCAGCGCAGAACCGAGTTGGTATCGCATGTCCTGTTTCAAAACCGACTTTGAAATGTCAGTCTTCAGCCACTTCACCTGGATCACGTGACGCTTAGTCGGGTCTTCCTCGTTCGAGAGGTACCTGTAGCCTCCGCCTATGACCTGCCCGAAGGCGATCTGCGAGGTTGAACGGATTGGAAGCACAATGTAATCGCCCTCTTGAATCCGTGTTCTGAGAGTCCAAAGTTGACCAGTCAGGTTTGCGACCACGTTCTTTGAACCACCGTAAACCTCGGCAACGAGCCCCCGAAGTTGTTCCTTGTCTGTAACACCTGTCAGGTCTGGCATTTCATGCCAACCGCCACCAACAACTCCATTGGCAAAGCCCCACTCGGTTCGCTCACCACTTCGACCTGTTCGAACAGTCCAAAACTTAGCCATCGGTTAGTCCCCTTCGCTCTTTCCAGCGTTTAGTGCGTCCAGCACTGCTTGAATCTCCTCGATAGCAGACTGAAGATTCTCAAGAATCTCTTCCGCAATCACTTCGGGTGCTGGTAGATCCGCTGCGTCAACAGTCGAGTCATCCTTGAGCCAGAAGATGTCGAGATTCGTCTTGTCACGTGCAATCAGTTCTTCATAGGTGAACTTCTTGAAACGTTCAGATTCGACTCGATCTTGTCGATGTCCTGCGCAGTAAGCCTGAACGAACTCTTCCAGATCAGCACGCTTCAGGCTCTTTGTCTTCTGTGTGAAGTGCATGTTAGTTCTGAAGTCATACACCCACATCTCTTTAGTCCAGGGACTTTCAGCCGCTGGCTTCTTTTCAAAGAAAAGAACGTTAGCCTTCACGCCACCTGCATAGAAGATTCCAGTGGGGAGACGCAGGAGCGTATGTACGTCGAACTCTTTGAGTAGTCGCTGACGGATGGTTTCACCAGCACCGCCCTCGAACAATACGTTGTCGGGAAGCACCACCGCCGCTCGCCCGTTCAGATCGAGGATGGTCTTTATGTGCTGAACAAAGTTCAACTGCTTGTTTGAGGTTGTAACCCAGAAGTCGGGGCGAAGAATGGCAAGTTCGCTCTTACCCAACTTTCCTTCATCTGTAACAAAGATGTTTGATGAAGCCGTTCCAAAAGGTGGGTTAGCAAGAACCAGGGAGTACCGCTTGCCGTTATCAGCGGTAAGAGAGTCTCCAACGTAAATAGGTGAATCGGCACCTGGCTTGACCAAGCCGTGCAGGATCATGTTCATCGAGGCTAAGCGTGCTGGTCCATCACCCAGTTCAGTGCCTGATGCAAAGGACGTTTGTAGGTGCTCCGTTTCCATTGGAGAGTTTGCCGTTGGAGCAGCGTGTTCAAACGCTGAAAGCAAGAATCCGCCAGAACCAACGGCAGGGTCATGCAGAGTGTCCTTCGCTGTCACCTGCATCACATCAACCATCGCTGCGATTAGTGCACGAGGCGTGAAGTACTGACCAGCACCAGACTTCATGTCCTCAGCCCCCTTTTGAAGAAGCGACTCGTAGGCATCGCCCTTGATGTCAGTTCCAGTTGCTGACCAGTTCTGTTTGTCTATCAAGTCAACGATCAACTGCTTCAACTTTGCTGGATCTTTGAACCGACTCTGGGCTCCTCGAAAGATTGTTCCAAGAACTCCCTTTTGTTTTCCAAGAGTAGAGAGTATGTGGTTGTAGGTCTCTTCAAGTTGCGAACCGTCAGCATCTAAAAGGCGCTGCCAAGAGCAATCCTCAGGCACGATACCGATCTCAGGGTTGATTTTTCGAGTCTGACGCTCATGCGCCATTTTCAAGAACAACAGGTACGTCAACTGATCGGTGTACTCGACAACATGAACACCATCGTTTCGAAGCACTCTGCAAAAAGCCCAAAGTTTGTCAACGAGTTGCTTTGAAGGCGACATTGCCATTCGTTCTTCGTTGGCTGCACAAACTGGACATGTGATTTGAGGTGCCACTTTATTTACTCCCTAAGTTTCCTGAAAACGCTGCATGCAACAGAGCCCTGCGCAGTTCTTTGAACTTTTGCGCTTCTTGTTCGATCTCCATTTCAAAACGCTCTGCCAGAGCCTTCATCTTTTCAACATCCCCAACAAGTCTTCTCTGCTCAGCAAGGCTAGGAACGGGAACAGTAAGTTCCAGTACTTGAGCATTTCCGATCGAAACACTGCTATCGCTGCTTCCCACCTTGAGTCGATCAAGTTGTTTTTGGTACTTATGAGATGCCAGGACCAGTTCAAGCCAAGCGGGAAGGAGTTTGGCGGAGTCTGGTTGAAATCTCAGAATCTTGCCACTAAAAATAAGCCTTTTTGGAGTACTGGTAACCAGGCATACAACACCGCAACGATTTCTAGGTCCCGTAGTTGTCATCAGGAAATCGCCTACTTGAACTTCGAGATGGGTCTTCGGCTCAAGCGTTTTAGGTAACTCTTTGTTGTGTTGAGGTTCATACCTCATGTTTTGAACGGCTGTGGTTTTCAGAACTGCCCAGTTGGAAGAATCAGATTGCGGATGAGACAAACATTGCGGGCTCCAGCCACGCTGCACTTTCTTTTTCTGATCGACAAGATTCAAACAGTTAGCAAGAGACTGATAAGTGCTCTCGTTGCATTCTTCAATGGCTTGTTCTAATGCCGCCAAGAAAAGGTGTTGTGAACGTTTTGCTGCCACTTCTAAATCGGCGAGCGCTTTATCCAGTCTGGCTAGGTGATCATCAAGTGTTTCGAGGATGCGACGCTGTTCAGGAAGAGAAGGCAGCCAAATACTCACACCTTCGAGGTCTTCCCTACGCAGGCTTGGGATGGCGGTTGAACTGTCTAAGGATTTTAGATTTGCGCCTTCAAGTTGGTAATAAAGAAATCTAGGCTCGATCCCCTCAGGAATCTCTAGTAAATAGGCGGTGTCGACAGGATGGCATCCTTCCAAGAACAACTGAACGGACCCTACGTTGCCCTTTCTTCCCACAAGGACCGCAGGTTTTTTAGTCAGGAAACGCTCTGTGTAACACATCACACCCGCAGAGCCGACTACGGGGTATGTACCAGAATCTTTCCTTTCACTCTTCGGAACATCTTTGCCGTATCTGACTTTGATAAAGTCACGTAGATTGCCCCTTTCCACTAGGCGCTCAATGCTTGGTTCAGATCGGTAATGACTGCAACTGGGTCGGCGAAGTCTCGTTCGATACCGTCACTGCCTCCCCATTCGATGAATGGGACTGCATCAAGTGCTGGAGTCTCAAAGGTAACGCCCGTGCAGATGTACTCCTTGATTGCGTCTAGCCAGCGGCGCTGTTCTTGAGTGAAGCGAGTACCCTGTTGTTCTTGAGTTAGTAGCCAGCCCAGGTAGCGCTGTTCTACAACGTCTGCGAATGGGACAAGTTCAGTCATGACCCCGAGCGTATAACGAACCAGTGACACTAAGTCGACGGTCTTGTTTTGGATGCTTCGGTTGGTTTTGTTTAGCAACTCATAAGACTTCCAAATAACAGCAGGCGTCCAGTCCTGGTGAGGTTTGCGAATCGTTGCAATCAGTTCTTCGAGTTGCTTACGTGTAACCCCAGAGTTTTGTGGTCGACTATAGAGCAACTGGAGAGCAGTGATTTCATCCTTGTTTTCCTCCATGTACTGTTTCCAGTCTTGGATTGTTCTCTCTGCGAGTTCAATGTTTGGCACCCCGCCAGCGAACAGCAACTGGTCTGGAGTTACCTCATCTCTGATGATGTACTTGCTTTGGTGCATCGTCACAAGGCGATCTCTAAGGGCTTGTGAGGTCGCTAGAGCGCCTGTCAGACCTTGCACAAACTCGTGGACCACAGCCTCTTCTGGCGCACCTTCAGCGGCGTTTTTGACTGCTTCGGCGATAGCCTCTGCGTTTATTGAACGCACTAGTTGTTGAGACATTTCTTCGATAGTCACACCTGCGAGCGCTTCTATTTCGTTGCGCTCTGATGCGGTCATTCGAAGTCCTAGTTTGGATAGACGAGAGCCGAGTGTGGCTGCATCATCCTGGGTTAGTTCACGTGCCGCTGCCTTCTTTAGTAGAGATTCGAGTGATGCAGTCTTGACTCGATCTGTCACGGTAACGTCCACGAAGTCGTGTTCGGTTACGCCGATTGCATCGACGATCACGAAGCGCTCTTTATGAACACCTTGTTCGGTTACTACTTGGAAGTCTGAGTCAGTGATGCTGCGAGCACCTCGACCCTTCATCTGTTCGAAGTACGTGCCAGAGCGTACATCTCGCATAAAGAGAACGCATTCAAGAGGTTTTACGTCTGTGCCTGTGGCGACCATGTCCACAGTTACTGCGATTCGAAGTTCAGGTGAGGTTCGAAGTCGGTTGATTAGGTCTGCTGGATCTTTTGCCGTGTAGGTGATTTTTGCTGCAAATCCGTCACCTTTGTTGAACACTTCTCGCACTATGCGAACGATTGTTTCTGCATGTGCGTCGCTCTTGGCGAAGATGAGGGTCTTAGGGACGACTTTGCGCTTTTCGCCTTTGTCGTTTGGTTCAGGGAAGATCTCCGTGAATAGGCGGTCTCGAAAGGTTTCAAGCACCAGACGGATGTGGTTGGGGCTTTCAATAGCGATGCCCTGGTCGGTTGGTTTCCAGTCGAGATCTTCTTCGACTTCAAGTTCTTTTTGTTCTCGTGTGCGCTTGTCGATCGCTGGGATTACGGTTCCCGCTTCGATCAATCCGCCTTCTTCACCGATTTGGGTCTTTATTCGGTAGATGTCAAAGCCTACGTTGACCTCGTCTGCTACTGATTCTTGGTAGGTGTATTCGCTAACAAGGTTTTGCTCGAAGAATGCCGCCGTCTGCTTCGTTGGCGTTGCTGTTAGTCCCACGATCTGTGCGTCGAAGTATTCGAGAACTTTGCGCCACTGCCCGTAAATGCTTCTGTGGCATTCGTCAACGATAATCAGGTCGAAGGTTTCGGGAGGGAACTTCTCGGAGTAAACCGCTTCTACTTCGCCGCTGACCGATGGGTCGTCGATGTCGGGTGAGAAGCCTTCAGGCAGAGCCTCACCTTTCAGTCCAGCCCAAACTCGTTGAATCGTTGAAACTACAACTTTGGTTGAATCCGCTGCACCGCTGGAAGTCAGTTGTTCGACTGGATAGATGGCTGTGAACTTGCGACCGTCGTCTGGAGTGTCCCAGTTCTTGAACTCTCGAACAGTTTGCTCACCAAGATTGTTACGGTCTACAAGGAAGAGGACACGTTTGAATCCACCGAACTTGAGCAAGCGATAGATCTCAGTGACAGCCATTCGAGTCTTGCCAGCACCAGTAGCCATCTGCACGAGTGCACGACGTCTACCATCGGTCTTCAACCAATGTTCAATGCTATGAATAGCACGTTCTGATGCGGGTCTTAGGTCATACCCTTCAGTACTTGGCATGTTTTGGATCTGGGAGCGCCAACCGCCCTTGCCTGTGACTGGATCCTCTGCCCTGATCAGCGCTTCAAGCGTGCTTGGGCGTTGAAAGTTGAAGATTCGGCGTGATGTTGGTTCAGGGTCGAAGTGGTTCGAAAAGTAGAGTTCCGTTGAAGATGCTTCATAGACAAACGGCAGTACTCCATTCGCCAAAACTGCATTTAGTTTTTGCCCTGGAGTGAGGGTTGACGCATAACGCATCGCCTGCAGGTGAACTTCCGCCAGAGTTGTGCCAGCAGGTTTTGCCTCGATAACACCGACAATGCGCTGATTTAGATACAAAAGGTAGTCGACTCGACCATCGCCCATCGGCACTTCTCGAACTGCGACACCAGGACCAGCCGATAGGTTCATTTCTGCACGGTCTTGGATGATCCAACCCGCTAAACGCAAGTCAGCATCAATCTTCTGGCGTGCATGCGCCTCTGCTGGTAAGCCCCCGCTGTTCATAACTTCAAGGATACCTTGAGGCTTATTCGCATCTAAGTCGCCGAGCGGGAGCGTGAGGTGCAGTTTTGACTACTGCCAGAGTCTGCCACGAACCGCCTGTGTCTGGGACCAGGTCAAACAGGTGCGTTTTGTCTAGTTAGCAGGTGCAAATGTCCGCACCCATCCCCCTGAATCCAACCTGGAATAATCACCCTTCACTGTTATTAGAAGGAAAGGTTCAGATTCCGTTTTTAGACGGCACGCATCGGTCACTGTTATCAGGTGTGCCTATGACTCGATACGCCTTATGTAACGCAGCAACTGATTCTGAGTCACACGCCTAGCGCCCCCGATCTTTACACTTTCAAGTTCACCGCTGCCTATCAGCACGTAAACCTGGCTGCGTGAGCAACTCAGGATTTCACCTACTTGCTTTACTGTGAATGCCAATGGCACTCCAATCTCAATGTCCATTACTGTCCTAACTCTTCGCCTCCTGTATCTAGGGTCTCAAAAAAGTTTTTGGCTGTCAGCATGAACGAAATCTAAGGCTCCACGTCGATTACTCGCCCTGCAAAAATGTCTGCGACCTGGGTCGCTGCACCCATCGCCTCTAGCGGCAAACCTGGAATCAGCCCCAGTCGCTTTGCGATTACACCATACTTGCGATGCGCTGACTCAGTAATCTCCTCAGTAAAACCCAACTGGTGCTTACCCAGATAGCCCAGAAGACCAGTTTTATCGGCAGGGGACAAGTGCTGGATTGCCTTTGCCGTGGTCCCAGGCTCTGCAAAGGTCACATTCCAACGGCAATCGTTCCAACGCTCTTCAATAGCCTTCCAAACGCTCTCTGATGAAACGTCGGATAAGCGACGGAGGTTGAACTTATCGAGACGGTCGCTTTGTAGTTGTGTCTCGAAGCGGAAGCATGTCACCTGGGTCTCGGAGAGGATCTCATCCGCATCGTGCAGTGAGAGTTCTACATCTTTGTCATACACACGTTCCTGCCCTACCGTTTTGGTTTTGTTGACGACACCCCAACCATCAGCGCCTGACTCGTATACATACTTAGTTTTCTTATTACGAGGTGTGGCTGCTTCGATTGCCTTCTTGAAGCGAAATGGATCGGGAATGTATAGGTTTCGTGCGCAGTCCAGGCGTGAAATCCATACGTTATCTGCCCATTTCGGGTCACGAGAGATGGTTCCATGCTCGTCTACATGGTCAAAGGCAGGGGAAAAGTGCGTGTAGCACTCATCCAAGAGTTTTCCCACTAGTGGCTGCAGCGCATCCGCAGGAAGTATCGACTTGCTTTTGCCGTAAAGAGCGGTAGAAGGGTTGAAACGCATGTAAAGACGCATCGAGTCAATGTAGATCTTGGTTTCTACAGTTGTTTCACCGAATGGGATCTTGGCGTAATAGCAGTCATAGACGACTTCAGGATCTGGCACTTTTCCGTTGTGGTTCACAGTCCACATAGGGGAAGAGAGATCGATAGAGGAGGGGTCTAGATCAATACGGAGATTGACCCAATCAACTCCATGATCTACATCGTCGGGGACAATGACTGGTGATTTGGTAGGGCTAGTAATCCAGCCTGTTAGTAAAGGGTTCTTGGTGTTTTTTGGCACAGCGCTCCAGGTAGGTCAGCATCACAAATGAATGGGATGCGAAGACCTCCTGAGGCTGGATCGCCACGGATTCACTACTCCGACTTTGCACGCAGATTTACGCTTACCTCAGACCCTTCTATGGGTTCTTCACTGGTTGGGACTGGTTACCCTGTGGGCTACTTCGCTCGGCATTTTGGTTCAGTTACTATCTCTATCTAACTACCAGAAAAACCTCGGTGCAAGGGCTGCTCGCTGATGGCGAAAATGTCTTGTAGCCGCTAGATGTCACGCAAATAGCCGTCAAGAGCATCGACGAACTTGTCATTTAGAACCTGAACATAGGGCGCATAAACGCTCTTCGTGATCTCAGTTCCAGTGTGACCAAACGCCTGAGAAATCCAGTCCAAAGACGCCCCCGCCTCCAACGCCAAAACCGCAGTTGTGTGCCGAATGTCATGGATTCTTATGTAACGCAGGTCGTTTGTTCTAACGAAGGCTTTGAACGCCTTGAGGCTGTTTGCTTGACTAATAGGTGTGCCGATCCCTGAAGTGAAGACATAATCGGTCTCAACCCATGCGCTACCAGCCTGGACTCGTCGAATGCTCTGATACATCTTGTGCCGCTCTATTGCAGCCATGTTTTGATCGGAAAGTTGAAGAGTCCTCCTACTTGCAGCAGTTTTAGGAGGGTTTGCGACCGATCTGACGACTCCAGTGCCATCAGGTTTGACGCTTCGGAGATCAGTAAGAGTCTGTACGACCGAAAGTGTTCGATTCTCAAGATCGAGGGCAGACCAGGTCAGACCTAGAAGTTCTCCGTGCCGCAACCCCAGGAACACCGCAAAGTGAATGAATAGGTCATGATCTGGATTTGATTTTGCGGCAATGAGTGCTTTCGACGCCTCCAATCTCGACCAATGCTGACGAACCTGACTCTTCTCTTCAGGTTGCCGCTTCAGTGCGTCGGTTGCTTCCACGGGGTTTGATAAAACGACCCCTTGCCGAACGGCATAACGAAAAATGCCGAACAGAATACGGCGAGCGCCGTTCACCGTATTGGTGCTTAGACCATTGCTTCTTAGTTTGGATGTCCATCGTTGGATGTCCACTGGTCGGACCTCGTCAATGTTCTGACCTAAGAAGTAAGGCATTAGGTATTGCCTGACCCTGTATTCATAGTCGGCGGCAGTTGTCGCTCTTACTCGCTGAGTCTTCACCTCTCTAACCCAGTGAATGGAAAAGTCTTCAAATCTGACGGAAACCTTCTTTTGAAGTTCTCCATGCAACTTCTTGGCATTGAGAACTCGTCTGAGTTCGATTGCCTCTGCCTTAGTTGCGGCAGTACGACGAGTCTTGCGAAGTTTGCCATCGTCACTCAGACCAAGTGAGATTTCTACTTTCCAAACAATCGCACCGTTTGGTTTCTTTACAGACCAGATTGCTCCATCACCATAGGCGGATCGAGACTTGGATTTTGGTGTTTTTAGCGATGAATCGCTGACTGAATCGCTGACCGACATTGCTACTCCTCTTATTGGGAGTGCTGGTTACGGTGGCTAGAAACGCTAAAAGCCCCGCAGGACGGGGCTTCTGGCTATGAATCTTTTAGTGCGCTTGGAGGGACTCGAACCCCCAACCTTCTGATCCGTAGTCAGATGCTCTATCCATTGAGCTACAAACGCGTTGGTGCTGCTTTTCGTTGCCTAGGCAACTTTAGAAGTTTACTTGGTCTCGCCGACCTTGTAAACCCCAGGCTTGCTAAAGGCCTAGTTAGATCATCCGTGGCGGAGTCGGAGGGATTTGAACCCTCGAGGGAGATTTAACCTCCCTACCCACTTAGCAGGCGGGCGCACTCGACCGGGCTATGCGACGACTCCTCGGACTGGTCTAGTTTAGTCGAATCTGAGAAGAACCGAAACCCGAGGTTAGAAAACCAAGGATGACCGGATCGGTTTTTAGCCCGAGCAGGTCGTGGTTGCCGCGTTGGTTCCGCGAGCCCAGTCAGGAAGTGCCGTTGGGGTCGGGGTTGCCGAAGCAGTGGCGGTAGCACCTGGCTTCGGAGTTGCCGAAGCGGTTGGGGTCGCGGTTGCGCCACCCTGCGCCACAGCGCCAGAACCAGTGTTGGCCTTGTCGATGATGATTGGCTCGTCGTTGACCAGCTTCTGGAAGATCAGGTTGGCCTGGTCGTAGTTAGGCATGACGCGACCCGAGTATGGGGCAGGCAAGCCACCGTGCGATGGCACTTGAAGGAAGGTCATCTTGTCTAGGTCGACTGACTTCAAGGCCGACGCGATGCCGATCATGGTGTTGATGTCGGTTAGCGAGGTTGAAAGCTGCATGTTTCGAGCCGCCGCGTTGGCTAGCGAGTAGAGCTGAATCGGGTTGTTGAGCACACCCTCGCTCTTGATCTTGCGCAGCAACGAGGTCAAGAAGACCTGCTGGTTCGAGATTCGACTTAGGTCAGAACCGTCACCGACACCGTGGCGGGTGCGCAAGAACTGAAGCGCCTGCATGCCCTTCAGGTTGTGCATTCCCGCTTCGAGGTTCAAGAAGGTGTATTGGTCGTGAATCGGGCGGGCGACACAGACATCAACACCACCGATTGCGTTCGACATTTCGATAACGCCACCGAAGTTGATGGTCGCCAAGTATGGAATCTTCACGCCGGTTAGCTGCTCGATGGTTAGCAAGGTGCAACCAGGGCCACCGTTGGCGATGGTTGCGTTGATCTGACCAAGTGTCTGCGGCAGGTAACCCGAACCACCAGAAGTGCTTGGGCAGGCAGGCCATGGAACCATGAGGTCGCGAGGGAAGCTGAGGGCAACCGCATTCTTGCGGTCGGCAGAGATGTGAATCAAGATTTCTACGTCGGCCAAGACCGAGGTCTCGCTTCCGAAGATGTGTGAGTTGGTGCCCTGTCGGCTGTCTGAGCCGATGAGCAGCATATTGATTGGACCCTTGAGGTCGGCTGCGGTGACCTTTGGCCCCTGCAGTTCGATGCCGTTTGCGCGGATGCTGTTGCTGATATCCCAAACCGAAATGCCCGCGATGGCAATTGTTGCGCCTAGAACCGCGGCAAAACCCTTAACCAAAAGGCCGCCGATGGCGCTGCCCTTTGATTGCACACGGATGCGGCCGTGACGAGCGAAACCCTTAGGGGCTTTGCTTAGTTCGGTCGACTTGTTGCGCGCAAATGGATTTTTCATGAACCTCCAGTTTAACCGCGCGCTCTTGGCAAAGCCACCCCTCACAGCAAACTCGGAGGCTCACTTAGCTAGCCTTCGAATCAACGCCTTCGAGAAAATCTAAGCTTTTCAGCCGCATTAGAACCCAATGTTCTTCGAGGGTCATGTCCCAAATTTCCTGCTTTTTCTGCAGTTCTGAGATGTCTGATACCCGCGCCATGTCGAGAAGCTTGGCGCGTTCGACCTTAATGTCTTCAGGGGTGAGTTTACGAATCACAGTAGTCATCCAGTTCTCCCCTCGTTTTCGATTTTAGATCGCGCGTCAGACAATTTCTAGACATTGTCCGGGCATAGAAAAACCCCAGCCTTTTAGGGCTGGGGTTTCATCTGGAGGAAGCGGTGGGATTTGAACCCACGGTAGCTATTAACTACGACAGTTTTCAAGACTGTTCCGTTCGGCCGCTCCGGCACGCTTCCGTGCCTCCAAGTTTAGAGCAAAAACTCGCGGCTGTCGACCCGAGAAAAATCGACCTGTAGCTAGATAGCTTCGTGCGTAAACAAAATGCCTTCGAAGGCGGCGAGTACCTGGGCAACACCGTCATCCTCGACCGAGGCGGTTACCGCGGTGGCTGCGGCCTTGACCTCATCCGGACCTTGGCCCATCGCAAAGGCCAAACCGCCGCCGGCCCTCGCCCACTCAAACATCGAGATGTCGTTTCGGCCATCACCCATGGTGATCACTCGGTCTGGGGCAATGCCGAGCGCCTTGCGCTGTGCCTCTAACGCCGAAGCCTTGCTGATGCCCTGCGGTGAAATGTCGAGCCAAGCGGTGTAGCCGATGGCGTAGGACACCGAGTGCAAGCCGACCTCGGCAATCACATCCAAGAAGTCTTCGACCGACTGCCCCGGAGACAGCACGACCACGCGGCTGACTGGCTCGCTCATTAGTTGGTCGAGCGGGGTTTCGATGTTGTTGTCACCGAGCGCGTAGGCCGGAAAGGCCTTGTGAAACTTGTAGTCGCCATTGGCGGTTTCAACGGCGAAGTGCGCGTCGGGCAGGTGCTTGATGAGGCGCTTAAGCACGGCACTGGCGTCGAAGGTGATGACCTCAACCGGCTTGAATCCGCGGGGATGAGCCGGGTCAACCTCAATGGTCACGGCACCGTTTGAGCACACGCTGTAGCCGTGTTTGATACCAACCGAATTAACCACCGGGATGGCGTTTGCCGCACTTCGACCGGTGGCAACGATGATCTCGTGACCGAGCGCACGAACGCGCTCGACTTCGGCGACCACGCGCGGAGATAGATAGCCGTCGTCGTGCACCAACGTGCCGTCAATGTCGATGGCGATTAGCCAACGATCGTCTCCGGTCGCGATTGGTGTGGTCGACATAATGGCGAGGCCCTTGGGCTAAGCGCGAACCTTTGGCTCTATGACTTCGACTCCGCCAAGGTATGGGCGAAGAGCTGCCGGGATGCGCACCGAACCGTCGGCCTGCTGGTGGGTCTCAAGAATCGCAACCAACCAGCGAGTGGTGGCCAGGGTTCCGTTGAGGGTGGCAGCGGTCTGGGTCTTGCCGTTCTCGTCGCGGTAGCGAACGTTGAGGCGGCGGGCCTGGTAGGTGGTGCAGTTTGAGCTAGAAGTTAGCTCACGGTAGGTCTGCTGGGATGGCACCCAAGCCTCAGAGTCATACTTGCGGGCAGCACTCGAGCCGAGGTCACCGGCCGCGGTGTCAATCACGCGGTATGAAAGCTCACAGGCCTGAAGCATCTCTTCTTCGAGAGCAAGCAGCTTTAGGTGCTCGTTCTCGGCATCTTCAGGCTTGATGTAGCTAAACATCTCGAGTTTGTTGAACTGATGCACGCGCAGGATTCCGCGGGTGTCTCGACCAGCCGAACCGGCCTCGCGACGGTAGCAGGTTGACCAACCGGCGTAGCGCAGTGGGCCCGCCGAAAGGTCGATGATCTCGTCGCGGTGGTATCCGGCGAGCGCAACCTCTGAAGTACCGGTTAGGTATAGGTCGTCGGCAGGAAGGTAGTAGATTTCATCCGAGTGCTCACCTAGGAAGCCGGTGCCGGCCATGACCTCTGGGCGAACCAGGGTCGGGGTAATCAGCGCAGTGAAGTCGTGCTTGCTGGCTAGGTCTAGAGCCATGTTCATCATGGCAAGTTCGAGGCGGGCACCCCAGCCCTTCAAGAAATAGAAGCGTGAACCAGAAACCTTGACACCGCGTTCGATGTCGATGATGTCGAGCAGTTCGCCGAGCGCAACGTGGTCGCGTGGCTCGAAGTCGAATGCCTTCTTGGTGCCGACTTCTTTGATTACGGTGAAGTTTTCTTCGCCACCGGCAGGAATGCCCTCGATGACAACGTTTTCGATCTTCCAGATCAACTGGTTTAGGTGAACCTCGGCCGCGTTAGCGATCTCGAGCGCAGCCTTTACCTTCTCGGCTAGAACCTGACCGGCTTGGATGAGCGCCGGTCGCTCTTCCTTCGACGCAGCACCGACCAGCTTGGCAGCGGCGTTCTGCTCGGCACGAAGTGACTCATACTCTTGTAGGCACTTGCGCCAGGTGATGTCGGCCTGAACCGCATCGTCAACGAATGACTCGTCGTTGCCGCGAGCGCGCTGGGATGCCTTAATGGCGTCTGGGTTTTCACGAAGAAGGTTGCTATCAATCACGGGGTTAAGCCTACCCGAGGGGTGTCACTGACGCCCGATTCGACTTAGGCTAAAGCCATGGCTAAGCAATCGAAAAAGACCAGCGTCGCGAAGAACCGCGTCGCCGTCATTTTTCACCCGAATAAAGCCAATCGCCGCAAGCTCACCGCCGTCATCGAATCGGCCGTGATGCCTCTGGGTTGGGAGCCTACACTTTGGCTTGAAACCTCTACCGAGGAGCCGGGTGGCCCGCAAGCCCTTCGCGCGATAGCTCAGGGCGCGACTCACTTGTTGATTTCGGGAGGCGACGGCACCATCCGAGAAGTAGTCGAATCAGTGAGCCTGAACAATCTGGGCGACCAGGTGACTCTTGGAATTCTGCCGGCCGGCACCGGAAACGTACTGGCTCGCAACCTCAAAATCGACCTCTATGACCTGCCGACCGCAGTTGAACGAGCCATTCACGGCAACCGTCACCCGATTGACCTTGGGCTAGTGCGCATCATTCACGAAGATGGTTCCCGTGCAGAGCGCATCTTCTCGGTGATGGCCGGCATGGGTCTCGATGCAAAGATTTTTCAAAAGACCGACCCGAAGCTCAAGAAAGCAATCGGCTGGTTCGCCTACATCGAGGGCGGCATAAAGTCACTACCTACGCTCTTTGAGCGCATGGATGTCTCGGTGGACGGCCGCGAGCCACGCAACCTGAAGGTGGTGTCGTTGATCATCGGCAATGTTGGTTGGTTGCCGGGCCGAATCACCCTGATGCCCGATGCCGCGTTAGACGATGGCATCTTGGATGTAGCTGCCGTTGGCCCGCGACGTTTTTGGAACTGGATTGATTTCTGGGGCCGAGTGACCTGGGTAGAGAACCTGCGAGAGAATCGCCAGCTACGGCATTTGATTGATCAAACCGCTGATGTCAAAACCCTCGAAAATCTCAACGGTAAGAAGATTCGGGTGACTCCCGTGAATCCCGTTTTCATTCAGCTTGACGGTGACCCGATGGGCAGCGTACTAGAAGCTGAATTTGAGGTTCAACCTAGAGCTGTGACTGTTCGTCTCTGAATCGATTTCGAATCGCGTCTAGCTCGGCCTTCAGGAGTGATTTTGCCTTCTCGGCTGCCAACTCAGCCTCGGCAACGATGCGGGCAGCCTCATCCTTGGCCCGTTGAAAAAGTTCGGCGGACTTTGCCTGCGCTTCCTTGAGAATAGCCTCCGCATCTAATGCAGCTCGGGCAGATGCTCCCGAGACTCGATCGGCCTCGGCTACGATGGCGGCGGCATCAATCTTGCCCGTGCGAGTGAGTTGATCGTTGAGCGAGGCGATTTCGGCACGCATGGCCTCAAGCTCTTGATTAGTGCGGTTATTGCTCTGTCGGGCGCGTGAAAGTTCATTGCGAAGCTCGCTAATTCGAGCATCGACTTGAGCGCGGTCATAACCGCGCATCGAAACTTTAAACTCGTCGTCCATAGAAACGCAAAAAGTCGCCCGTCTCCCCCAGTTATGAGTATGGCGTCAGGGGTAAACCCTTGTCTAGGCAATTTCTTGAAATTCACCAAAGCGTCATTACCCGCTTTTGGCAGCGGCTACTTGTTTAGCGACCTGAACCACTGGTCGGCATCGCCGAACTGCGCGTCCGAGTTGTTGCCCTCGTGCACAGATTTCTCTTTGTCGGCGCGAGGGTATGAACCCAAATACTGAACCTTTGGACTGAAACGGTGCAGACCCTTGAGCGCCTCGGCAATTGCCGCATCTTCGATGTGACCCTGGGCGTCGACGTTGAATCGGTAACGACCGAGCTTGTCTCCGATAGGGCGTGACTCAATTCTCGAAAGGTTAACGCCGCGAACCGCGAACTGCTCGAGCAGTTCAAGCAGTGCACCTGGTCGGTCGTTTGGCATCTCGATAATCACCGAGGTCTTGTCGCGACCGGTCGCAGCCGGGGCCTTGCCAGCCAAACCGATCTGGATGAAGCGAGTCTGGGCGTTCTTGTATTCGCCGATGTTCTTGGCCAACACCTTTAGCTTGTAGTGCTCGGTGATGGTCGA
>Ga0213919_1000539_pt1 | contig 16373 bp, 15 predicted proteins | sample McNCre317MG_FD_161056 | JGI IMG/M metagenome (GOLD analysis project Ga0213919, IMG submission 161056) | Freshwater microbial communities from McNutts Creek, Athens, Georgia, United States - 3-17 MG | ecosystem: Environmental > Aquatic > Freshwater > Creek | place: USA: Georgia | collected... | reverse complement strand
TGGTTGGTTCCAATGACATTGGCCGGCAGACCAAAAGACGGCTTCAAGTTGAGCCAGATTTGCATGTCTCCTCTCTTTCATTTGCTGAACTAAAAATGAAAGAAATGCGCAAAAAGATTATCTTGCCGCCTGACCTCCTTGAGTCACTCGCGAGCCTTCAGGTAAAAGTGCAAAGCTTCTCGGCGTCTCATGCCTTTGAGCTCGGGCGCTTTGGTTCTCTAGTTGACCATGACCCCTTTGATCGAATGATTTTGGCTCAGGCCAGTGCCGAGAGATCTCAGTTAATCACCGCAGATCAACGCTTGTTGAGTCTCGACCTAGATTTCGTTTTAGATGCCACGCGTTAGCCAAACCAAGAACGGCCACCCGCCAAAGATTTGTGCGCGCTGCGGTCTTCCGTTTGAGTGGCGCAAGAAGTGGGAGCGCGACTGGGAGAACGTTAAATACTGCTCGCAGAAGTGCAAGGCATCATGATTGAACGAATTCTTTACATTGCTCACGATCATTTGAACCAAACCCGGGGCGTGCTCAAAACGGCAAACCCGAAAACCGACATCATCGTTTTGGTTGAAAGCGCCCGGATGACCTCCGGCCGCCCATGGCACCCAGAGCGCCTGTTTTCCCTGGTCGCCTCAGCACGGCATTTTGCCAAGCAACTCGAAGTCGATGGATTCCAGGTGCGTTACATCAAAGCGGCCACCACCCAAGAATTACACATGGCCACCATATCTAAAACACCAGCGAGATGCGATCGACCTCGAAGTTGCCGGCGAGATTCAGCTGAACTCAACCGGCCTGTCACCTGCTGCGCAAACCTGGATGCCCACTGACAATTGGGCAACCACTCGCGCAGGCGCTCTCGAACAATTGACGAACTTCATCGAGCATCACCTTGCCGGTTTTGGCCCCTATGAAGATGCTGTCGCTGCAGATAACTGGGCGTTGCACCACTCGTTGCTGAGCCCCTATTTGAATAATGGGCTGCTCACACCGCAGGAGGTCATCGATGCAGTCTTGCAAGCATTCACAAACAGAAATTTGCCAATCGAGTCGGTTGAAGCGTTCATTCGGCAGGTGATCGGTTGGCGTGAATACATCAACGGCATGTATTGGTTCTTGGGTGATGGTGCCTAACGTGATTGGCATGGCAACCCACGCCGATGGCGGCCACCTGATGACCAAACCCTATGCGGCCGGCGGCGCATACCTGTCTCGCATGACCCAGTTTTGCAAGGGCTGCAAGTATGACCCCAGGCTTCGAGTGGGCGAAACTGCCTGCCCCTTCACCACGCTTTATTGGGATTTCTTAGATCGCCATCGTCAGACTTTTGCCAAGAACCATCGAATGGGGCAACAGGTCAATGGCCTAAACCGGCTGCAAGATCTGCCTGAACTTCGCGTTCGCGCTCAAGAGGTTTTGGCTGGGCTTGAAGCAGCGGCAATCTAAAGTTCGATAGCTAATTCAAACATTCGCTCAACCGAAATTTGAGGCTGTGGGTATCCCTTGATTGCATGATTGGGGCTTTCATTTTCAACATACTCTTGAGGCGACGCCAGTCGTAAAGGGAGTATTTGAAATGCATTTGAACCGTTTGAAATTAGCCTCAGCAATAGCTCTCGTTTCAGTGTTAGTTTTTGGAAACACCGCTCAAGCAGCCACCACACTGTCAGTGACGGTAGGTGGGACGCAGACCACGGCTACCGCTATTGCAGCAGGTGACACCCTAGATGTAACAGATACGGCACCAATTCCTGGAGTAGGCGTAACTGACGCGGAAATATCTAGCCTTTGGAGCAGCCAAAGTCTTCAGTTAAAACCGTCTTCGAGTGTGACTTATCCTGAGGGATGGGCGCTTGAGTACACCACGGATGGCACCAACTGGTCAACGACGGCACCGAGCCCCCTAAGTCGGGCAGTGGGTGTGCGGACGAAGGGAAACTTGGAGTCAACTGGGCCAAATGCCTTCAAGACTCACCCCTCGAGCAATTTGCTCCAATCGCAGCGCGCTATCACTGGTGCAACCGGCGGAGATGGTTATGACGTTACTTTTGCGCAAGATCGGGTTTACAACCAGTTCCATCACAACCTAAGCGTGAATGTCCAATGTCACCTTCAAAGTAATGGCAATTCCTGCACAGGTATCGATATATCTGGGTACCAAACCCCAAACGGCGCATCATCCTTCTACGATCCGGCGAGTAAGAAACTGTATGCAGTAGCCATGCAGTCAATAAGTCGAAGCTTTGGATTCGTGTGCATTGATCTAACGGCAATCGATTCACCCACTCAGTGCTCGACACCTTTCGTCCGCCTTTACACTGGGCCGAATACTGGATCGGCACAGGCTGACGGTTACCGCGAGTTCATTGGAAACTCCAGCGAGGACGCATCGGGGCATGTCTGGACTTTTAATGGCGCTAACTATTCGCTTATGTGTCTTGATTTGTCTTCGGGTGCGGCATGTGCGAGCGACAATGGCAAATTGCTGCCAAACACCGGCAAGCTTGCAATCGGAACCGTTGCACCTCAAGGCCTGGCTAACTCGGGTAGGGTTTCGGCGATTGATGGCAAGGTTTACTACGTTACCGATAGTAAATTCGGCTGCTACGATCCCGCGTCGCACGCGCTTTGCACAGTTGGTGGGGTGACAGTTGCAACGGCTGACCAGTATCCTCCTTTCCCAATTCGGAATTCGGCTGGAACTGTGCTTGGCGCCTGTTTATACGTCACGAGCCTTTGCATCAACTCGTCTGAGGCCGCTATTGCCATGCCGGCTAATTTACAAGCTTTCATTAGTAGTCACACAATTCCAGCTTGGAACACGTACAACGCAGGTCAATGGGCCGAGCTAGGTAACAAGCTATACCTCAACAAGGGTCCGAGCGGAACTGCTACCAGCGACGTTTACTGTTACGACTTCTCTACCGCAGCATCTTGCAGTGGCTTTAACGGTGCAAATGTTGGCACTCAAATTTACGCAATTGCGGTGGACCCAAACGTTAGCAATTGTCTGTGGACTAACGGAAACGCAGGCTTAATTACCACATTCAATGCCACTACCGGTCTAGTCGGTTGCACAGTCGGTTCACCAGTCGCCCAGATGCCTTATTCAGCGGTCACGCCAAGAATGTCATGTTCAGAAACCGGCCGGGTAACTCGGTGGGCATCAATACATTTCACGATGCCCAGCGGAATCACCCGAACAACATTGCGCGTGACGGTCCTAGATGCCACTTCAGGTACTCCAACAGCAATCTCCGGATTTACAGACGTAACGGTTGATACAAATGACACGCTTGATCTCACTGGGTTGAATTCAGCAGGGTCAACCGCAGTAAAGCGGGCAACCATTCAAATCACAGCGGGAGCAGTGAGCGGCGCGCTACTTCAGAGCGTGACTGCGGACGTAGCATATGAGGCGGAGTCGCCGCAATTGTGCCTAACTCTGCTTGCCAAAGCCAATTGCGCGGGTTTCACACCCGCAAGTGGTGACCTAAGTGTGCCAGATGGGCTGATTCGAGTTGCGTCAATTATGACGCCGACAACTGGTGCGGCAATAACTGAATCACACGACCAAACCGTTACTGGAACAAACGCGGGAAATCTTTGTGCGGCGAGCCTGCCCAATTCGCCAACTGTCCCACCCGTCACAACGCCACCGCCCGCCCCTCGGGTGCTTGTTCCGTCGCTGAGCTTGACTAAGGTGCAGACTTCGCTGGACCCAACTTTCCCCGGCGAAGAAGTGAAATATTCGCTGGTTGCAAAGAACGATGGTGAATTGCCCCTCGCGGGCGTTTCAATTAGTGATGCAAATGCAACTTTGACTAACTGTGACCCTGCACTTCCGGTGGCCAACCTGGATATAAACGCCGAGATTCATTGCACGGCTGTCCACAAAGTCACACTTGCGGATGTTCTAGCAGGTTTCATTTCAAACACAGCTCAGGCAGCTGATTCACACAGCACTGCGGCAACATCGAACACTGTTGTAACTAAGGTGAAAAACTCGCCAGGCATGACTGTTGTCAAGAAGCAAATTTCGCCGGCCCCTAAGGTGATTGGTGACGTTATTCGCTACGAAATAAAGGCAACCAATACAGGAAACACCATCTTGAGCAATGTGATGGTGATTGACAACAACGCCGAAATTCAATTCTGCGGCCCCTCTATCCCCGTTACTCAACTCAAATTGGGTGCGTCAATTACATGCGAGGCAACTCATAAGGTGACTGCAGCAGATTTTGCTGCAGGCCAGGTTGTCAACGTTGCGATAGCAAAGAGCGACGATGTGGTGGCGTCTTCTGAGACCACTACAAATGCTGGAGCTTCAGCCGCGAGTTCAGGATCTCCGTCTGCAACCAGTAACTCATTCGGTCGCATTAAGTCCAATGAGGTGGTTACTCGTCTCGCTGGGTCAAAGCCAATGGCTGCATCCAATGGAGCCCAAGGCACATCGACGAAGCCAACTGGAAAACCAGCCAAAAAGCCGACAGGCGAACTAGCTTTTACGGGTGATACAGGCGGTGGTTTCAGTCTTGTTGGATTACTGATGATGTTGACTGGTGCAACGCTTTTTGTCTTCAAGCGTCGCAAAATAGCCAGCTAAGATTTGAAAATGTCTAGGGCTAGGGTTGTCGGCGGTGCATTGTTCACCGTCGGCGCCCTGGTTTTTTTGGCATCCACCCTTGGCGCGGGTTTTCAAGAATCAATTGCCTCGGGTGAGCAGACGATCTTCGCAGATTCCACAAGGCTTCAGAGTGTTTCGGTGAATTCCTCGGTCAAGGCTCTTCCTGTCGCAAAGGTGTTCGCAAAGTTATATGTTCCGCGTTTTGGTAGAAACTATGTCCACGCGATCGCCGAAGGTACGAGCCTTAACAGAGTCCTCAACAAGGTGGGCATCGGGCATTACCAGTCAACGCAAATGCCAGGCCAGGAAGGTAATTTTGCTATTGCCGGCCATCGGGCAGGCAATGGTGGGCCTTTCCGGCTCATCGATACCTTCAAACGAGGTGACTACGCCTATGTTGAGACAGGTTCCAGCTGGTTTACTTATCGTTATCTGCAAACCGCAATCGTGAAGCCAGATGCCATTGGAGTCATTTACCCAAAACCTCTGGGCCTGACTGCCGCGACTTCGTCTACGTCTTTCCTTACACTTACGAGCTGCACACCAATTCACGTAAACACTGACAGGATTGTCGCTTGGTTTGAACTTGTGGGAGAGGCATCCAAGTTAGATGGCCCTCCCGCTGGGCTAAACACCTCTCAAAAGTAGGGTGTTGCCCAATTCTGCGGCACCTAACCAAAAACATCCTTGAGCGTTACGGTCTTTAGGTGGCGCTTAGCGAGGATAGCTTCAATCTGCGGGTACAACTTGGTCACCGTGGGCTCATTTGCGTGACCGATCACGATTCGATCTTCGGTCATCCAAGTGTTGGCAAGCTTCAAAAGGTCCGCCGCGCTAATCGGCGTTGAGTCACCCAGGCTACCCAGCCATAAGACAGGTTTGCTGTAACCCACGTCCTTGGCAGCCTTCACAACGTTGTCGTTTATGTAGCCGTATGGTGGCCTGAAATAAGGCGCGGCCGAAACCCCAAAGTGGTCATGGATGAATTTGTGACAACCATTGAGTTCTTTCTGAACTCCAGCAGCAGTTAACTTGATCAGGTTGGGGTGAGTCATTGTGTGGTTGCCAAGTTGAATTTGCCCCGAATTAACAAACGGCTGCAACCGCTTCTGGGCCCTCAACCAGGATGAATACTTGGTGGTCACAAAGAACGTCAGCCGATGATTGTATTTTTCGGCGAAGTCGATGTACCTGGAGACTGTCTCGTAACTGATGCCATCGTCGATTGTCAGTGCGATGGACCCTGAGTGGGCTGGCAACTTCCACAGCGAACCCTTTGGCCAGCCAGCCGCCTCAGTCGATGAAACCGAACCAAGAATTGGTGCAATCACGGCCGCCGCAATAAACTCGCGCCTTTTGAATTCCATCACCATGTTCATAAACCTACTCGACTGGTGACATGATTATTTGGCGCTAATACAGCGACGAAATTTAAGGGCAGATCATGAGCAAAGTTGTAGTTGTTGGAGCCACCGGTTACACCGGCACAAATATCTGTCGTGAGTTGGTTGAGCGCGGCCACGAGGTCATCGCGGTTGCCCGTGACACCAGCAAATTAATGCTCGATGAAGTCACGCCAATCGAGTTCGACCTCGAAGACACTGCCAAGCTCGCCGAGGTTGCTCGCGGCGCAGACGCCGTCATCCTTGCGGTTCCTCACCGCGCGGTTCGTGAGGGTGGCCCGGTTCTTGCAGACATAATCACCGATGTTGCTGCCGCAACCGCAGCCACCGGAACCCGCCTTGGCGTCGTCGGCGGAGCCGGCAGCCTGTTCGTTGCCGAGGGCGGCCCGCGTCTTTTCGACACCCCAGAATTCCCGGCCGAATTTAGAACCGAAGCCATGCTGGCGTTTGACACTCTTGAGGCCATGCAGACTTTGCCCGCCAACACGCACTGGTTTTATCTGAGCCCAGCCGCCGGCTATGGCAGCTTCAACCCGGGTGAGCGCCAGGGCAAATATCGCACCAGCAAAGACGTTTTGGTCAGCGATGAAAATGGAATGTCATTTATCTCGGGCGTCGACTTTGCCAAGGCAATTGTTGATGAACTTGAAAACCCGCAGCATGAAAACGAGCGGTTCACGGTGGGTTACTAGGTGCCAACCCTAGACATTTTCCTCAGCACTTATCGGTTCGACCTCACCGGCCTAATCGCCGTTTTAGTTGCGGCCGGGCTCTACATCGCCGGCGTGATCAACCTCGCTCGCCGCGGGCACCGATGGCCACCCATGCGCACGGCAGCTTTCCTAATTCTTGGAGTTGGGCTTTATGCCTGGGTAGATTTCGGTTTCTTCGGCACCTATAGCCATGACCTTCGCTGGGCTTTCACCACCCGCATCGCGCTGCTCTTATTCGGTGTTCCAATGCTGATGTCTGTCGGCCGCCCAATCGCACTGGCGGCAACTGTGCTCAGAGAGCGCCCTCGAAAAGCCCTGCGCGCTTTCCTAAAATCTTGGCCGGTTCGCCTGGTTTCAAACGCTATTTTTGCGCCGATTTTTGCACTCGTCTTGTTCATGTTTTTCATCACGCCAATCGCCGGCGAGATTCGCCAGAGCCACACCGCCGAGGCAATCATCACTGTGGTCATCCCAATCATCGGCCTAATCATGGTCTTACCACTGGTCTCGCATCACACCCATCGCAGCAGCCTGTTTCTCACCGGTGAGTTCATGCTGGCCTTCGTTGAACTCATGCTTGACGCCATCCCGGGTGTGGTGCTCAGCATTTCAAACACCGTCATGGATGGCGTGACCCGTGCAGTGGTCAACGCGCCGGCCTGGTTTTCATCGCCGATTGATGACCAGCACTTCTCAGGAAACCTGCTTTGGATGATTGCCGAGGGTGCCGATTTGCCGCTTTTGATCATGATGTTGATTCGCTGGCGCAAGTCAGACCGCAAAGAAGCCAAGAAGACCGATGACCTAACCGAGGCCGAATATGAGGCGTTGGTGGAGGCACACCTGCGAGGGCAGCGGCGCTAGTTGGTCACGTTTGCCTAACGAATCGGTGAACTCCAAACGACGAAAACCTTTCAGATGTTAGGCTTTCGATAATCGCCAGAACTAAGGGGGTTCGCTATGTCTGAGGGCAAACTAAAGCACCCAAATATCACGCTTACCATCATCACGCTCAGTTATTTGATGTTGGTGGTTGACCTTTCGATTGCCGTCACCGCCTTACCTCTTATTAAGCACGATCTAGGTTTCTCAACCGCTTCACTCAGCTGGATCCAAAATGCCTATACCCTGGTTTTTGGTGGCCTGCTTCTGCTTGGCGCCAGAATCGGTGACATTCTCGGCCGCCGCCGCATGTTCATCTGGGGGCTCGGCTTTTTCATGGGCGCATCGCTCATCGTGGGCGTTGCCAACAGCGCCGAGGTCATGATCATTGCTCGAATTCTGCAAGGCGTCGGGGCAGCGGTGCTTGCACCTTCAACCTTGGCCTTGCTCAACACCGGTTTTCCAGAGCAGCCTGCTCGCGGCCGTGCGCTTGCAATTTATGGCTCAATCACCGGCATCGGCACCACGCTTGGCTTGGTGCTGGGCGGCTGGATTGCCGACGCATTCAGCTGGCGCTGGGCATTCCTGATGAATGTGCCTTTGGGCATCGTCCTGATCATCGCCGCCCGCGTCTACATCCTTGAAACAAAGCGTCAAAAGGGCCGCCTCGATGTTTGGGGTGCGGTCTTCTCAACCCTTGGCATGAGCGCGATTGTCTATGGGTTGATCCATGCGGCCGAGTTTGGCTGGGGTGACAACTTTGCCTGGCCAACCGTGTTGACCGGCCTGGTGTTGATGGTTGCCTTCGTTCAGGTTGAAAAGCGCGCTGCAATGCCGCTGGTTCCACTTCGGCTTTTCAAGAGTGCTCAGCGCACCGGGGCCAATGCCGCCCGCGCACTTTTTGTTGGGTCGATGGCTGCTTTTTGGTTCTTCGTCTCGCAGTTCTTGCAAACCGCCAAGGGCCTCAACCCGCTTGAAACTGGGCTAGCATTTTTGCCGATGACGCTGGCCAGTTTCGCCATCGCATTCTTCGTTCCGCGCCTTTCGCGTCGCTTCGGCGACACCCCTTTCCTAGCCGGAGGTTTGGCAACGGTTGCCATCGGCACGCTGTGGCTTAGTCAGTTCACCGCGGGCGGCTCATACCTGTTTGAAGTTGCCTTGCCAATGTTGCTGGTGGGCATCGGGCAGGGCGCCTCGACAATTCGCCTTACCTCTGCCGGCATCGCGGGTGTGAATTCAGAAGACTCGGGTGCCGCCTCGGGTTTGGTCTCAACCCACGTTCAACTTGGCAGCTCACTTGGTCTAAGTGTCTTGATCACTTTGGCTGCAACCGTGGCCACCAAAGACCCTGAGGGCAACGCGCTGACCGTCGCTCAACTCATCACCAAGCAGGCGAACATCGCGCTGTTCGGCGGGGGCATTCTCTGCACGATTGCCCTCGCCGTAGTGCTAATTTTCGTTCTACCCAAGCGTCACCAACTAGGAGATTAATCATGAAAGCAACCTTCCTCTATGGGCCAGGCGATGTGCGCATCGAAGAGATGGACCGCCCGACGCTTCACGATTCAACCGATGCTGTGGTCAAGATCACTCTCGCTTGCATCTGTGGTTCAGACCTTTGGGATTACAACGAGTCGGAGAAGCTAGAAGTTGGCCGCCCGCGCGGGCATGAGTTTGTTGGTATCGTCGAGGCAATCGGTGCCGATGTGAAAAATATCAGTGTCGGTGACTTCGTGGTGGCGCCTTTTGTCGCCTCTTGCGGGGTGTGCGATTTCTGCGTCAAAGGCCAGAACACGTCTTGCCGCAAGATCGGTTTCTTCGGTCACGGGGGCGGGGCCGGCGGTCAGTCTGAGGCAGTGCTTGTGCCAAATGCCGATGGCACCTTGGTCAAGTTGCCGGTGCCAGTTGACTCACCACTCGTGCCATCTTTGCTAACCCTCTCAGATGTCATGTGCACGGGTCACCACGCCGCGGTCACCGCCAAAGTTCAACCGGGTGAGACTGCGGTGGTCATCGGTGACGGTGCAGTTGGGCTCTGTGCTGTGATTGCCGCCAAGCGTTTGGGAGCTGGGCGAATCATCTTGATGGGTCGCCACGAGGGCCGAACCAATCTTGGCCGTGAATTCGGCGCCACCGATGTCGTTTCAGAGCGTGATGCAGAGGGCATCGCAAGGGTTCGTGAGCTCACCAATGGCGACGGCGCGCACAGCGTGCTCGAGTGTGTTGGCACGGCGTCATCGATGGATATGGCTCTCGGTGTGGTGCGCGACTATGGCACCATCGGTCGCGTCGGCGCTGCACAGTATGAGTCCATCCCGTTTGGCTTTGGTCCGCTTATGAAGAACATCACCATCTCGGGCGGCGTTGCACCCGCACGTGCCTACATCGATGAATTGATGCCAGATGTTTTGAGCGGCAAGATCAACCCAGGCAAGGTTTTTGACCTGACCGTTAGCCTGGATGATGTGCCGGCCGGCTATGAAGCCATGTCTAAGCGAACCGCACTGAAGGTGCTGGTCAAGCCGTAATCTCATCGGCTAACCAAGGAAATTAAATGTCACAATCAGTGAATGTTGCGATGCTCAAAACTGCACTGCAGTGGGCTTCGTTTGCCTCAACTATGAGCTGGATCACCTGGGTGCCGCGCCTGCCCGAGATCAAAGATCACTTGGGTTTGAGCCTTGACCAGCTGGGCACAATCTTGATGATTGCCGGCTTAACCATGGCTTTTGCCGCCCGCCCAACCGCCGCACTGATTCACCACTTTTCATCGAAGCGCGTGATTCTCATCGGTGTGGTTTTATCGGTGTTGGGCAACTTAGCAATCGCCTCGGCCAGCAACGGCATCTGGTTGACCATCGGCATCATGATTTCTTCGTTTGGTGTTGGCTTGGTGAACACGGCCAACAACACGCAGATCAACACCGTGAGTGTGATGACCGGTGAAAACGAGCGCAACCGGCTCTCGGCTTATGCAACCATCGGCACCATCACATCGTTGGTTCTGGGCGCCCTGCTTCTAAATGTTTTGAACACCATTCAATATCTGATGTTGATTCAATTCATCACCGGTCTCATCGCGGTCATCGTGAATCGGTTCATGACCGTCAAGGATGAAGGTGCCGCCGAAAAGGGAACCAAGCAGGTAAAGATGCCTTGGTTTGGCAAGAAGACCTTGCCGTTTTGGTTGGCGCTCAGCGCCCTCTATGCAACCACACTCGCCGAGTTCTCGGTCTCAGACTGGGGCGGCATTCTTGCCCGCGACAACTTCCACATCGGCTCACCCTGGTTCTTGATTGTCATTTTGTTTTTCCAACTGGGCATGTTTGTAGGGCGCTATCTCTCAAACCAGTTGAATAAGCGCTTCGGTGAAGTTCGCAATGTGCTGGTTGGCACGCTTACCGGCGCCGTCATCTGGGGCATTGTGATTTACACGGCTGGGCAAGTGGGCCAGGTCAACGAGTTTGCCGGCCTCGCCTTGGCCAGCTTTGGTTTCTTCTGCGCCGGCTGGGGCATAGGCCCAAACTGGGGTGTTCTGTTAGCCGCCGCAACTGTGCCGGGTTATCCGCCACCGGTAACGCTGTCTCGCGTCTTTGGCCTGCTTAGCCTGGTGTTCTCGTTCGGCCCTGGGCTGGTCGGTTGGTTGGCGCGCGCCATCGGTCTAACCAACGCGATGATGTTGCCGGTGCTCTGCCTTGCCCTGGTCGGCTTCTTGATTCCTAAGATCGTGGCCAATAAAAGCTAAGGCAACCAGATGTGGCAAAGATCGCCAACATACTCTGGGCGTTGCACGGTTAGACCGGCTTCCTCGGCGATCAATGCGGCCGCAGCCCAGTCATACTCTTTGATATCGCGCTCATAATAAGCATCGATGGCCCCTTCGGCCACTGCACACATATCCAGCGCGGCCGCACCCATTCGGCGCAGGTCAACAAAGTCGGGCATCATCTTGGCGATGTCTTCAAACTGCGCAACCCGCTTCTCGGCAGAGTATGAAAAACCGGTGGCCAAAATCTTGGTGGTGCGGTTAGCTGGTGGGCCGGTCAGCCGAGTGTGCTGACCGTTGCGAATCACGAATGACCCGTGGCCGCGCTTTGCGTAATAGGTGAGGTCGAGAATTGGAGCAACCACGGCGCCTACCAGCCATTCGCCAGTTTCAACATCGGCCGCACCAACCGAGGTGCAAAAGTTAGGAAACCCGCGAGTGAAATTGACTGTGCCATCAAGTGGGTCGATGCTCCAACGAACCAGGGCACTTTCACTCTCCAGGCCGGCAAACTCCTCGCCGGTGATGCTGTCATTTGGGCGGCGCTCGTGAATCAGGGCGCGCACCAGTGTCTCAGATGCCAAATCGGCATCGGTTACGTGGTCTTCGGGTGAGGTTTTGGAACTGATTTCAAGTGGCCCGCGATATCGCTTTTTTAGCTCTGCGGCACCGGTGTTTGCGGCATCAAGCGCCAGCTGAAGGAGTTCGTCGAGATCCATGGTTCAAGGCTAACTGCTGCTCCAAGCCATCCAAAATTAGTTGGATGCCGAAAGCCAGTGAATCCTGTTTCTTTGCAATCACGCTCGAGTTGCTCTGAGTAAAATCCTCAGGTTTTGACTGCGCGGCCGGGGAAACCACACCCAGGCTGTCAGCCTGCATGCGCTGCTGCTCATGCCATACTTGGCCCAAAATCAAGAACAGGATTGAGTCAGCAGCGACCGCCGCAATATCGGTGCCATATTCGGCCGATTCGAATGCGTAATCGAGTCCCTTTCGAATTCGAGCGAGGGCGTCATGCGCACCCAACCCCAGCGCCAAAGTGCTGCTGACTACTTCGGCACCATCGCGAAACGCTAGCAGGGCATTTCTAATTGCCTTCGACTCGGCAAGAGTCAAGGCCTTCCAGTCGGTGACCGAATCATTGACGAATCGGCCGTGGTCGATTACTTCTGCTCGGCCGATGATTTGATCAGACACCAGAGCCAGAAGGGTTTGCTTGTTGGGAACATGCCAATAAAGAGCGCTGGGCTGAACGTCCAATTCGGCCGCCAAGCGCCGCATCGATAAATCTGCCAAGCCATATTTGTCCAGCAACCGCAGGGCGGTGTCGACGACATCGTTGCGCGTGTAATTGCCTGGTTTGCTCATTTCATGACAATTCTACTATCATCATGAACAGTGTTCAGGAGATTTCCCCTAGCCTCAACACAGTTAGCCCCAATCAGCCACAAACTGCCAAACAAAGGACTCTCATGAATAACAAATTCACAGTTCGCGATCTATCTCGCGTCGCAATTTTCGCCGCACTTATTGCAGTGCTCGGCCTTCCGGGTCAAATTCCACTAGCCGCCGGTGTTCCAATTACTGCACAGACTCTAGGTGTGATGTTGGCCGGCGCAATTCTTGGCAGCTGGCGTGGTGCCCTATCGGTGATTGTTTTTGAGATTCTCGTTGCCGCGGGTCTGCCACTACTTTCCGGTGGACGCGGCGGCATCGGCGTCTTCTTCGGCCCAACTGTTGGTTACCTAATCGGCTGGATCGTTGGCGCCTGGATCATCGGTGCATTTGTGAACGCAAACAAGAGCAAGCCAACCGTGCTTCGCACCTTCATCGGTCTGGTGCTTGGTGGAATCGTTGCGGTTTATGCCCTTGGCATCCCAGGTTTCATGCTGGTCAACCACCTTCCAAGCGCAGCGCTCCCTGCCGTGATCGCGGGCAACTCGGCCTTCTTGATCGGTGACTCAATCAAGGTCGTCCTCACCGGCATAATCGTCTTTGCCCTCTACCGCGCCTACCCAAAGGCGTTCAAGAACTAGTTTCAATCACCAGAAGGGGTTAGATTCAGAGCATGTTGATTGAGCTTGATTCGGTGTTGGTTGCCTTCGGCAGCAAGACCGCGCTCGACCGCATCTCAGTGACTCTAGACCAGAAGCGAATTGGTGTGATCGGCCTCAATGGCTCGGGCAAATCAACCTTTGCCCGGTTGCTCAACGGGCTGGTCACACCAACTTCTGGCATGGTTAGGGTTGGCGGCATCGATGTTGCCAAAGACACCAAAGCGGCGCGAAAACAAGCCGGCTTCATCTTCAGCAACCCTGACCTTCAAATTGTGATGCCAACAGTCTTTGAAGACGTCGCCTTTTCACTGCGCAGTTCAAAACTGAGCAAGGATGAAGTGCGCGCCAAGGTTCTGAGGACTTTGAAGCGCTTTGGTCTTCAAGACCTTGCCGACGAACCCGCTCACTCGCTATCCAGCGGGCAAAAGCAACTGCTCGCGATTGCGGCAATCGTTATCAACCAACCAAAGTTGATAATCGCCGATGAACCAACCGCACTGCTTGACTTGGCAAACACCAGAGCCGTCGCCGAGCTTTTGCTTGAAGAGCTCGAGCAACAGGTGGTTTTGGTCACCCATGACATGTCGCTGGCAGAGCGCTGCGATGTGGTTGTTCGCTTTGATAACGGCGAGATTTTAGAAATCGGTGACCCGAAAACCGTGGTCGCCAAATATCTTCGGGTCCACGCTTGATCACCCGATATCGAGCCGGTGACAGCCTGCTACACAGACTTGGCGCCGGGCCAAAACTCATCGGGCTTTTGATGCTGGTCACCTTGATCTCGGTTATCGGGGACAACCAGGTCTCTATTGTCGGTGGCTTGATCTTAGCTTTCCTGCTGTATCTGATTGCCTTCGTTGATAAGTCATCTGGTTACACCAGTGGTCTAAATGAATTTGCTCTGGCGCTCTGGCGGCTTAAATGGCTCATCGCGGTGGTGCTGGTTCCGCAGCTCTTTTTTGAGCAACTGGCGGTTGCATTTCTTCATACCGGTCGAGTTTTGGATGCAGTCTTGCTGGCAAGTATTTTCTCGGCAACCACTAAGAACGCTGACCTCATCCGGGCAATCGAAAAGGCATGCCAGCCTCTGGCGCGAATGGGCGTGAGACCTGAGGCTGTGAGTCTAGTTTTTGCCATGACCGTTAATGCAATCCCCATGGTTATTCAGTTCGTTGCCAACGTCAAAGAAGCCCAACAGGCACGTGGCTTAAACCCAAAAATCACATTGATGGCAGTTCCTGTTTTAGTTGCCTCACTCAAATACGCCGATGAATTCAGTGAAGCACTGTTGGCTCGCGGAGTCGAAGTCTAGTTTTCATAAAGACAACGCCCCGCCGAAATTACTCGGCGGGGCGTTGCGTCTCTGTCCGGAGAACCCTTTTACTCAGCCGCGCTCAACTCATCGAGGTTGCAGTATTCGCGCTTGCCGGAAGCATCGGTGACGGTGATAACAAATGAAGGCGCCCCAACCTTGGTTGAGAATTCAAGCGATAGTGCATCTGAACCGTTGGCCCAGTCGAGGCGCATGGCGTCGCCGCCAACCACAGACCAGCTGAACTGGCCGTCAAAAACTGGCAATTTGCGCAGGCGAGCCAGGCCAAGAATTGCCTTGGTCACCGGCTGCTGCAGCGCGGCATCAATCTCGGCCGGGGTGTAGTTGTGGCGGTTAACATCGCGGCCCTGGCCGGTTTTGTTGAACAGCTCGATGTCATCCATGCCGTTGAAAAGACCAACATAGTAAATCTGTGGTTCGCCAGGCAAGAAGAACTGAACCGCGCGCATAATCACATAAGCGGTGTCATCGGCCACGATGTTTGGCAGGGTGGCGTTGATCTGGTGAGGCAGGCTAAACCACTGCGGCACAACCGACGCGATCGCGCTGTGACCGTTAGTGTTTTCTTCGGCCTTCCTGAAGATGAAAGCCATTTCATCCTGGGTGATCAAACCCGGGCGGCCGTTGATTGGCCCGCCATCGATTATGCCGTAGCCATCATGAGTGTCTAGAACATTGAGGCAGTTTGCCGGGCGAATCTTGAACCAGTCATCCAGGCGGTCGACAGTTCCGGTGAAGAATGAGTGCAGCAACAGGGGAGCGGTTTGGAAGTCATAGATAAGGTCAACCAGTGGCGCGATGTCTAGCTGCTGGGTGTAGTGCGCGTGCACCTCAACCAAAACGCGCATTCCATATGACTGGATAAGCTCGGTGATTTCTTCAACAAACTTCAGGGTTTCAGGGGTCATGAATGAATCGGTGCCTGGGGTCTTGACCGCATAACCAACCGCATCGAGGCGAATGACCTTCACGCCACCAGACTTCAAAGCGTCAAGAACAGAGCGCAGGTATGCCTGGCCCTTCTCATGCTTAATGTCGATGTCAACCTGAGTTGGCATGAAGGTGGTCCAGACCAAGCGGCGCTTGCCGTCAACCTCGTATGCGGTGAAAGGCATGCCAGGGCGTGGGCGATAGAAAGAGGTAATGCCCTCCTCGTTGGCGCCATTCGGGAACACGGTGTCGAAGGTTAGGAATAGGCCCGCATAGTCAGAGGCATCGCCCTTCTCCTGCCAGTCAAGAAACTCTGGTGAGAGCGCCGAGGCGTGGTTGACTATCAGGTCGGCAGTTAATTCGTGAGTCTCAGAGATGCGCTTGAAGTCATCCCAGTTGCCAAGGCGCGGGTCAACAATCTTGTGGTCGATTGGGTCGAAGCCGGCATCATCGCCGTCATAGGGGTGGAAGAACGGCAACACGTGAATGCCGTTGAAATCGGCAAGCGGGCCCTTGAGCAGTTTCTCAATATGGCCAAGTGAACCACCAACGCGCTCTGCATAAACCAGAATGCTGGCACCAGACATTTGTTCCTCCTCGAAGAGCGCGGATGAAGGCCACTGCTCTCTGTATTGTGACAACTTTAGCGGATTTCTGTAAC
>Ga0213919_1000538_pt1 | contig 16374 bp, 22 predicted proteins | sample McNCre317MG_FD_161056 | JGI IMG/M metagenome (GOLD analysis project Ga0213919, IMG submission 161056) | Freshwater microbial communities from McNutts Creek, Athens, Georgia, United States - 3-17 MG | ecosystem: Environmental > Aquatic > Freshwater > Creek | place: USA: Georgia | collected... | reverse complement strand
CGGTGCTGAGGGTGGTCAAAAAATGCTGATGGGGATGGCTTCCGCATGAACTACTTTGAGCACCACATCGGTGACTATGCAGAGGCCACAGCGCACCTGACATTTGTGGAAGACGCTGCCTATCACCGCCTGATGCGTAAATACTACGCGCGAGAAAAACCCATTCCTGCCGACCTGAAAGATGCCCAACGCATCGTTGGTGCACGGACAAAAGAGGAGCGGGATGCGGTCAAAACGGTCCTTGAAGAATTTTTTTTCCTGGAGTCGGACGGTTGGCACCAAAAAACTTGTGACGAGGCCATAGAAAAATATTTATCGGGTGAGCCTGAGCGCGAGGTGAAAAAAGCCAATGAAGACAACCGCCTGAAACGCCACCGAGAAGAGCGTGCAAAGTTGTTCAAAGTCATCACTGACGCTGGGGAACATGCACCTTGGAACATGGGAATGGTGGAGCTTAGGGAGCTTGTAAAACGCATTGAAACTGCAACACCTGCAACGGCTGAAGGTAACAAACCTGAAACGCCACCTGCAACGGCACCTGCAACGCCTGCAACGGCTACCCATACACCAATACCCAATACCCATACACCAATACCCATATGTATTAATACCAAAGCAAGTACTGACGTACTTGCTCCCGCTTTTCCTGACGAAAAGCAGCATGAGCCGGAATCGCCGGGTTCACAAAAATACCTGACCCCAGACTGCCCTCACGGCAAGGTTCTGGAGCTTTGGGCAGAGGTGCTGCCAGAGCAGCCGCAGCACAACCCCGACATGTGGCGTGGCGCTCGTTCTGACCACCTCCGGGCACGTTGGCGCGAGACTGCCGCAGCGAAAAAATGGCCCGACCAGCAGGCAGGCCTGGAGTACTTCCGAAAGCTGTTCGCCTACGTCCGCAAATCGGATTTCCTCACGGGCAAGGCCCGTTCCACTGACCCCAGCAAACGACCCTTCACCATCGAGCTCGAGTGGCTCGTCAACCCGACGAACTGGGCCAAGGTGCACGAGGGCAAGTACCACACGGAGAACTGACCATGGCACGCCAAACCTTCAACGACGATGACGACTCAATCGCCAACTCAATCCCGCACAAGCCCGTGGCACGTTTCGCCTGTGCTGCCGGCCAGTGCCCTATGCCCGGGACGATCTTCACAGGCTCGACTGGGCTGTGCGTTTACCACGTAGGTGCCCATGCCGGTGACTGGCATCGCATCACCCGTGTGCTGGTCGATTGGCAGTGCGTTATGGACGAAATCAACGCTGCACGGCGGGCGCATTGTTCGCACGATTTGGCCGGTAATCCTGACGCGCTGGAGCGGCTTTTTGGCGATGCATGGAAGCGCCTGCAGCCGATGGTTGCCGGGGCATGGGAGGACGATCTCAAGCCCGGTGCCGTCAAGGCCGGTCAACCCGAGGATTACCGCGAGTGGGGCATTCGCCTGGAGCGTTTCATCGGTCAGCGCGTGGTCGAAATTCTGCGCAAGCGTTTGGGAGCAAAAGCAGCATGAGCCGCACCGACACGCTCCGAAAACTGCTGGCCATCGGTGAACTGCATCGCAGCCAAATCGACATTGCCATGGGTGGCGACAAAACCGAAATCACCCACGCCCTGGCCGAGCTGATGCGCAACGGAGAGGTGCGAATGGTGCCGATTTCCGCAGGTGTGCAGTTGTGCCAGCTGACAGACGCCGCACGCGCGCGCGCATTTGCCGAACCCATTGAGGCCACCGTGTTGGTGCGTGAGCGGGTTCAGATCGTCAATTTTCCGGAGGAAAGCACATGCTGATCATGGGTGTGGACCCGGGCCTAACCGGTGCCATTTCGCTGCTGTGCAGCCAGCGCGGTCTGCTGGCCTGCGAGGACTTGCCGACCACCGCCAACGGGCAGGCCACGGGCAAGATGCTGCGTTGGGTTGATGCCGAAAAGCTGCAGGATCTGCTGGCCGGGTGGTCACAGCGCCACGGCTTTGCAAACGAGTCGGTGCATGCCTGCATCGAGCAGCCAATCCCGATGCCAACGCTGCCGGCGCAGACGGTGGCCAGCCAGTTCGACACTTTTGGCGTGATCCGCGCGCTGGTGTGCGGAAAGGTTGCACCCAGAGGCATGACGATCATCAACCCACGGGACTGGAAAAAGGTCTACGGACTTGGAACCGACAAGGACGCATCACGCGCCGCAGCGCTGCGTCTGTACCCCGATGCACCGGTGACCCGGGCGAAGGATCACAACCGCGCCGAATCGATTTTGATCGGCCACTGGCTTTTGAGGGAAATCCAATGACACAGCAACTTGCAAACGGCTTTCGTGTGAACTGGTGGCAGATCATCGAGGACTTGCGCCGTACCGGCCTGAGTGTGGAGGGGATTTCGGATGCGACATGCATCCCGAAGTCCACCCTGCTGGGCTACCGCAACCTGGACGCCGAGATTACTGTGGAGCGCTCGGGCGATTACCGCAGCGCCACCATCACAAAGCTCAAGGATGGTGAGGGGGAGGGCTCTGAGTTTGCTTTTACTCTGGACTCGGTGAACCTGGGCACCACACCCAAGGGCATGGGATGGGAACAAAGGCATTTGACCGCATGAGCGGAACAACTCAGCAGGATTTACTCAACTGGACATTGGAGCGAGCAGGATGCTGAAAAAGAACCAGCCGGTGAAGTTCTCCCGGCCCATGTCCACCATGCGCACCGTGCTTTTGGCGGTGGAGCACGGGTTTCAGTACCGGCATGACATCCTGGTTGAGACAAAGCTGAAACCCGGCCAGGTGCAGGCTGCTCTGTACAACCTGACCTACATCGGGGTGGTGGTGAGGCAGGTGGACGCCAACGGGCGGTCTATCTACCTGCTCCATGGCACGAACTACGGCGTGGCGCCCTGCCTGCGTGGGGTGCGGTCTATCTTCGATGTGGGGTAGCCCTTTACCAGCCTGGACAATGAAGCCTTACTCCCTGAAAGCGGCGCAGTTGCCGCTTCTTTACTCCCGCTTCGGCGGGGGCTTTTTCAAAGGATTAGCCATGGCAACCAAAAAACCAACCAAGAAACCAATGCCGACAAAACCCGGCAAGAAGTGCTGATCTAAGCGGGGGGCACCCGCATCAGCGAACAATCTCTATAGGGGAACTCGCACATGACCGAAAAAATATCAAAGAAAACCAGAGGTGGCCCACGCCCTGGATCTGGCCGTAAGCCAGGATCTCCCAACAAAAAGACCGCGGAGCTGCAGAGCGCAGTGGCCGCGTCTGGAATTACCCCACTGGACTACATGCTTGAGGTGATGCGCGGCGTTAAGAACGACATGCGCACCAGGCTTGCAGCTGCCCAGTCTGCCGCACCTTATGTGCACGCAAAGCTTTCCAGCGTAGAGCTGTCTGGCCCAGAGGGTAGCGATATCCCTGTGGTCACACGCATCGAGCTCGTTGCAATGCGGCCAAATGCAAGTTGAGCTACCAGAGAAGCTGATACCGGTCTTTGATGGGCCGGCAGACGTAAGGGGCGCATGGGGTGGACGCGGGTCGGCAAAGACTCGCAGCTTCGCCAAGATGATCGCCATTCGCGGCTACATCTACGGCAATGCAGGCGTCACAGGCCAGTTGGTTTGTGGGCGCCAGTTCATGAACTCCCTGGAGGACTCTTCCCTTGAGGAGTGCAAGCGCGCAATCGAGAGTGAGCCAGTCCTGGCCGCTTACTACGAGATCGGCGACAAGTACATCAAAAGCCACGATGGGAAGATTTGGTTCACCTTCGTCGGCCTGGACCGCAACGTCAGCTCCATCAAATCAAAGGGGCGCATCCTCATTCTCTGGGTGGACGAGGCCGAGCCTGTAACGGACACCGCCTGGTCAACAGTCATCCCCACGCTGCGCGAGGAGGGCGGGTCTGGTGCAGACGCATGGAACGCAGAGCTGTGGGTGACATGGAACCCCAAGCGCAAGAAGGCCGCGGTTGAGAAGCGCTTCTGGGACTCAAAAGACCCATTGATCAAGGTCGTGCAGCTCAATTGGCGCGACAACCCGAAATTCCCGGCCAAGCTGGAGCGTGAGCGCCAACGTGACATGGAAGAGCGCCCAGACCAGTACGACCACATCTGGGAGGGTGACTACGTCGGGGTGGTGGAGGGTGCCTACTACGCCAAGAGCATCACCAAGGCCAAGGCAGAGGGGCGCATAGGCCGCGTCGGCCCAGATCCACTGATGACCTACCGGGCGTTCTGCGATATCGGCGGCACCGGCGCCAGGGCTGATGCGTTCACCATCTGGGTAGCGCAGTTCATCGGCATGGAGAAGCGCGTGCTGAAGTATTACGAGGCCGTGGGCCAGCCGGCGTCTGCGCACATGGATTGGCTCCGTGAGAATGGGTTCGTTGGCACAAACACAACAATCTGGCTACCGCACGACGGCGACACACAGGACAAGGTGTTCGATGTGTCCTACAAGAAGGCTTTTGAGGGCGCAGGGTACGCTGTTGAGGTCGTCCCCAACCAGGGCAAGGGCGCGGCCATGTCCCGCGTTAGAGCTGCGCAGCGCGTGTTTCCCTCGATGTGGATCGACGCAGAGGGCTGCGAGGCTGGCCTGGAGGCAATCGGCTGGTATCACGAAAAGCGTGACGCAGACCGCGATATCGGCCTGGGTCCAAACCACGACTGGTCAAGCCATGGCTCTGACAGCTTCGGGCTGATGGCGGTGGTGTCCGAGTCGATGGGCGCCGTCGGCGTGCCGATAAAGCCAATAGCCTACAAGCGCGGCAGGTTCATCGCATAGCCTTTACCAATTCGGACAATGCCAAGCACTGAATATGACGAGGTGTGCATGGCCGCAAAGATGGACGATGAGGATCTGCTAGAGATATTGCAGCTGAAGGAAGACGCTGCAAGTCACTACATCCACGGCCAGCTCGGCGACGAGCGCGAAGAGGCCATGCGACAGTACCACCGGATGCCCTACGGCAACGAGGTGGACGGCGAGTCGCAGATTGTTGCGTCCGACATACAGGACAGCGTGGAGTGGATTCTCCCGGCGCTCCTGAAGACGTTTACGGCCACCGACAAGGCGGTCAGCTTTGAGCCATCGCGCGAGTCTGATGTCAAAGGCGCAGAGCAGGCCACTGACACCTGCAACTACGTCTTCTACAAGCAGAACAATGGTTTCCTGATCCTGTACACGGCCATCAAGGACATGCTCACAGTGCGCAACTGCGCCGTGATGTGGCGCAAGGAAGACCAGGAAACCGTCAGCAGCGTGCCATTCAAGGGCGCGACAGAAGAGATGCTGGCAATGCTGCTGCAGGAAGAGGACGCAGAGCTTGAGTCTGCGAACCCAGAGCAGGCAATTGACACGATGACAGGACAACCGGTGGTTGTCTACAGCGGGCGCATGAAGAAGACCGAAAAGCGCTCCATCGTCAAGGTCGAGGCGTTTAGCCCGGACGCCTTGCTGGTGCAGCGCGACTGGACAAGCCCACTGCTGCAAGAGTGCCCATACGTTTGCCGCATGATGCGCGTCACACTGTCAGACCTGAAGATGATGGGTTTGGAGTGCACTGCAGATGACCTGCGCTCCAGCGACTCCATGGACTACAACAGCGACTCCAAGCAGTCGCGCATTACGAACGTCGACAGCCAGGATCAGAGCGCTGCAAATTTTGTGGGTGACAGCGACACAGACGACGACTCAATGGCCGAAGGATGGCTGCGAATTGAGTTTGTCCTGGCAGACAAGGACGGCGACGGCGTAGCAGAGCGCCTGTGCGTCTACCGCCTGAGCGACAAGATCCTGAAGTGCGATGTCACAAGCCACGTACCAATCGCCACATCCAGCCCAATCCTGAACGCACACCGCTGGGACGGCATGAGCATGGCCGACGCCGTGAGCGACCTGCAACGGTTGCACACCGAGCTGCTGCGTCAGACGCTGAACAACCTGTACCTTACCAACAACCCACGCAGCAAGGTACTGACCGATGCAAACTGGGCGCCGCTGGCGAACATTGATGACCTACTGGATAGCAGGGCGGGTGGCGTCATTCGTCAGAGGGACATTAACGCGGTTACTGAGCAGGTAATCCCGTTCAGTGCCGGCGCCTCCATGCCGATGCTGGAGTACGTGCAGGGCATGCGCGAGAACCGCACAGGCGTGTCGCGCACCAGCCAGGGGTTGAACCCTGACAGCATGAACAACACGGCCACAGGCCGCGCCATGGACGCCACCGCAGCCATGCAGCGCATTGAGTTGATCGCGCGCATCATTGCAGAGACATTGGTCAAGCCAATCTTCCAGGGCATCCTGAAGGTGCTGACCGACGGCGGTATGCAGAAGCTGGCGTTCAAACTGCGCGACGAGTTCGTGGAGTACGACCCCAACGAGTGGCGCGACCAGTACGACATGACCATCAACGTTGGCTTGGGAACTGGCGATGCAAGCCAGAAGGCCACTCAGCTGATGATGATCGCGGCACTGCAGGAGAAGGGCATGGCAGTTGGATTGGCAACGCCAAAGCACCTGTACCACACCGGCGCCAAGATCATCGAGAACGCAGGCTTCAAGGACGTGCAGAACTTCCTGCAAGACCCTGCAAAGGCAGGGCCACAGCAGCCACAGACACCACTGCCAATCCAGATCGAGCAGATGAAGATCCAGGCAGACGCGCAGAAGCACCAGGCACAGGCCCAGCAGGACGTCCAGAAGTTCCAGGCAGAGGCTCAGATGCAGATGCAAGTGGAGACACTGCAGGCGGCGCTGAAAGAGAAAGAGATCGAGGCCAACCTGCAGCTGCAGGCAGCAAACGATGCGCGAGATGCCGAGCGCGAACAGCACAAAGCAGAGATGGACGCCATCCTGGCGCAGCAGCAGATTGCCTTCGACAAGTGGAAGATCGAATTCACCGAGGCGAACAAGGTCTACATCGAAGAGATGAAGATAAACGGGGCTACACCGCAAGGCGCAGCTGCCCAGGCCGACAGCATGACCCAGGTTCTGCAAGGACTGCAGGCAGTGATCCAGCAGATGAACGCACCCAAGGTAATCGTGCGTGGCCCAGACGGGCGCGCAATCGGCGTACAGCACGCGCAAGGATAAGAAATGCCAACAGCAACCTATACAAAATGCACCGCAGCCATCGAGCCATTGCTTGAGGGCATCAACGTCGGATCTGACACATGGAAGGTGGCGCTCACAAACGCCAGCGCAGTAGCGAAGACTTCCTTTGTGGCTGGAACCGATGACCTGGCAACTGGCAATGGCTACACGGCAGGCGGGAATGCCTGCTCTGTTACCAGCGCAACCCAGAGCGCAGGCACGTACACGTTCACACTCGGGAACCCTGCTGTGTGGACTGCTACGGGCGCTGTTGGGCCGTTCCAGTATGCGGTTCTGTGGGATGTGACAACCGGCACGCCTGTGGCCCAGTGGGACTACGGCAGCAGCATATCCATGGCGAACGGAGACTCGTTCACGTTCACGTTCTCTGGCAACGTCTTCACGGCGGCATAAGCGATGGCTGACAACACCACGCTCCCCGGCACCGGGGACATCATCTCCACCGATGTAATCACCACGCTCAATGGTGTCGGTATCGCTACTGGGGAGAAGGCACAGCGGGTGAAGGCTGGATGGGGTGTTGATTCGACGTTCACGGATGTCACGGCAACTACTCCACTGCCAACCTCTACGAATGCGAGTATCTTCAGGTTCTCTGCCGGTAACACAAGCTCTGCGCAACTCACTGCGAGCGCAACATTCAACGGCGCACGCGAGACTGCGTTAGACCAGCCAAGCATTAGCTTGCTGATGACTAGCGACCAGCCCATCACGCTGACAATCAAGCAGTACATCGACGACTCGGAAACCTACGCGGTTCCTCCCATCGTCTACAACATCCCTGCCAATCAGGGGTTTTCTGGATCGTTCGGCTTGAACGGGAATTACGTGCGGGTGACTGCGCAGAATACCGGGTCTGCAACCACTACCACGTTCAACCTTAACACTGCGTATGGTTCACTGCCATCGTCGGACGGGTCTGGTCGTCTGCCGGTCAGCAAGGCAGACTGTGTTCAATTGCTGTCGCAGACAATGACCGCCACGGGTTACTCAAACACGATGGACACCAACGGTTATGGCGCTGTTGTGGCCCAGATAACCGGCGTGTGGCATGGTAACGGGTACTTTGAAGCCAGCAACAATGGCACCGACTGGGACACTGTTCTGGTGTTCAGTCGGGACAATCTGAGCCTGCAGGACATCGTGACATCTGGCGGCCTGTACACCATCCGTCCGAGTGGCCGTTACCTGCGGTTCACGTTGACCAGCGTGGTTGGCTCACTGGTTATCAACGCTCTGGGCCGTGCGGCAGAAGGCATCTCCGCTGGTGATTTGCTGTCACTGGCGATGGACAAGCAGAACAATGCACCACTGTACACGGCACTCAGTGACGACACTGTTTCGAAGATTGCACAGCCTGCGATGTCCCAAGTTGGGTATGGGTCTGGATTTGGTGCAATTGCGGCGAACACTGTTTTGTGTGTAGTGGACTGCATCAACTACAGCTCTTTGCTGATACAGAATCAGGTTGGCACGTCTGGTACTGTTGTAGGCCAGTGGTCAAACGATGGCAATACGTGGAGCGCCAATGCCAACTGGATTGATACTGCAACCGGCGTCCCCGGCAATACTTCCATTCCAGGTGTTGGCTTCAAAAACACACCGGTACTTGGGCGCTTTTTCCGCATATTGATTGGCACTGCCACTACAGCCGGGGCTACTTTGGTGATTGTTTTCGGCAATCGGGCCACCGTAACATCAACTGGTGCAACAGCATCCTCAACGGTGGGTACTATTAGCTCATTGACACAGCTTGCAAAGATCGACACCAGCAGTGCCACCAATCTTGCAACACAGACCCGCATTGTGGGCGCTGCCGGGGACAACAAGACCGCATTAAAGGCATCGGCTGGGCGCTTGTACCACGCATCGTTAACCAATCTCGCTGCATACCCTCTTTACATGCACTTCTACAACACTGCGGCTGCGTCTGTGACGGTGGGAACCACTGCATGCGTCTATACCGTGGCCTGTCAAGCGTCAGCAACCACACAGCTCGATCTTGGTGCAATTGGGTATTACTTCAGCAATGCAGGCTTCACGGTGTCGGTGACAAAGGGTGGACTGGACTCTGATGCCACGGCAACTTTGGCAAACGATTTTTACGCACAATTTTTAGTAGGGTAAGGAGCAATCATGCTATCTCAAGGACAAACCGGACCAATCGCATCAACGGGTAACGGGGTGCAAGTTGCACTGCGTGCTGGGCAGCTGGGCGACCAGATCGTCAGCGAACTGCACGGACGCTACTATGAGCAGACATACCGCAAGAACGTGTTTCACTCATTCCATCAGGGAGTGGCACTTCCATTAGTCGGCACAGCAATGACTGGCGCGATCTTGTGGAATGGATCGTCAACTGTAAACCTCGTTCTGCTCAAGGTTTCGTTGCAAGTCACAGTGACCTCTGCAACCATGACGGGTGTGGCGATTGCACGCTTATCGGGTCAGGTTTCTGCACCAACCACTGTCACAGCCGCAACCGCATCAGGAAACAACTTCATCAACGGTTCCGCTCCTGCTGGCACTGCATACAACATCGGCACTGTAGCGGGCACACCAACGCTGATGTTCCCAATCCTGCACAATACTGCAGCCATCGGCACTACTGGTGTGGACAGCGTTGTGATGGACTTTGAAGGCTCCATCGTTGTGCCACCTCAGTCGCTTATTTGTTTGGCTGCTTTGGGCGCTGCATCTGCTGCTGCCGCTGCAACCATCGGCCTGATGTGGGAAGAGGTACCAGTCTGATGAACTACGACGCTTCACAAGTAGGCGTCCCGTTCGTTCGGGCGCACCGCATAGAAATCGACTACCCAGATTCAACAGGCATCCCCGAGGCGACCATTCACCAGTCGCTTGCAGTGGTGCTTGCCGATGGGTCTACGCGCTCCATCCAGCCTCTTGCGCCCATGCTGCTCAAGCTGGACTTGAAGGTTAACGGCGATGACCCAATCCCTTTGGTCAGCCCAACCACAGCGCAGCACCTCGGCGCTGACACCTCACTGAACAAGACATTCCTGTCCATCTTGGCCGTTGTCCGTCAAGCACAGATCGCAGCCAACCTATAGTAGAAGGGGGCAGCAGACATGACGCTGCTCGTACTATTTAACCAGCCCACAGGCGGGGCGACAAGCTACACGCTGACGGCCAACGCCGGTGTGTACGCCTTAACGGGCGGGTCAGCCTCGCTAAAAGTCGGCAGGAAGATCACCGCCAATGCCGGCAGCTACAGCCTAACCGGTGGATCTGCAAGCCTGAAGGTTGCGCGCACGCTGTCTGCCCTGGCCGGCAGCTATTCGCTATCTGGGGGCTCCGCAAACCTCACAAAGAGTGGTGGGCCGGCCTCATACACCATTACGGCCAATCCTGGCGCTTACGCCATAACTGGCGCGTCCGTCAGTTTGAAGGTTGCCAGGTCACTTTCTGCCACAGCCGGAAGCTACACGTTGTCTGGCGGCAGCGCGGTACTGACAAAGGCCGCGGCAGGGCCACAGAGCTACACGCTCACTGCGAACCCAGGCAGCTACTCCATCACCGGGGCAAGCGCGACCCTGTCCTGGAGCGGCGAGGCAAAGTCTGCCAGCAACGAGATCGAGCTGCGTCCATGGTACGTGCGCAGAGGCAAGAAGCTGCACATCTTCGCCACCGCGCAAGAGGCTGACGGCTTCATCGAGGCAGAAAAAGCCGCACAGGAAGCAGTAGAGCAGGCTCAAAGGACGTCGCGCAGGGCGCGCAAACGCCTGCGTGAGCGTGTTTTCAGTCGTGAGGCTTTACCAGTCCAGACAATTGAGATTGACAGGCTTGCAGAGGTTGCTGGGCGCTTCGGCGTCAAGGTTGACATGCCAGCGCTTGTGGAGACACAGGACTGGGAAAGTGTGATGCTGGTGCAGCAGATGGCCCTGGCAATGCAGGAGGAAGAGGATCTGGAGCTGTTGCTACTTAGCTTGTGAGGCAGGCGAACATGAACGCAGCAAACGCCATAGCGGTTGCGCGCCAAGCGAATTGCCCTATGGTCCACTGCTTGCGGTGGGCAAAGTAGGCCAGGTAGGTGACGGTGAAGAACGCAAACATCAGCTGGACGCTGAAGAACCCGGCAATGATCAGGCCAGGTGCGAAGGTTAGCCAGTAAAGCTGGGGGACGGAAATAGGAGGCAATTATGGCTACAAAGAACGAATACTTCAACCCAATAATCGAGGCGATGAAGGCGGCTGGGCAGAACGCAGTAAACTTCGTGATGCACCCAACGGAGCAGTCTCAGCGCGCAGCGCAGGTCGCGCAGGAGATGCTCTCAAACTACGGCAATGTGGCACGCGCAACATCACCACTACAGCCTTACATGCGCCCTGGCGTGCCGGAAGAGGCCATGACCCCAGAGCAGATTGAGCTGGTTCGCCGCAGCCGCATGGGTGGAGGCCTGCTTGGCAACGGGCAGTAACCCTTTACCAATTTCGACAATATGCGAATGACAGTAACCAACATCGACCACAAGGAAGTTCTGCGCGGGAGAGAGGCGCAGGCGGTTCTGGACAACGAGGCCTTCAAGCTGGCGATGTCCAGCATCAAGAACTCCGTCCAGGAGCAGTGGAAGTCGTGCCCGGTACGTGACCGGGAAGGACAGGTGTTGCTGCTGCAGCTGGCGAAGCTGACAGACAAATTTGAGTCCATGCTGATTGGCATGGTTCAGAGCGGCAACTTCGCACAGCGACGGATTGATTTGGACAAGTTGCGTGATGAGCCGCCGGCACGGCAGTTCATGCGCAGGGTTATCGGCTAGGCATGTAGCTGTTGTGGGATAGACACCCACCATTGCGCCACTCTCATGCTGTGGGGTGGCATTTAGAAAGATCGCATCATGGACGGACAAGCCTCGGCACCCGAATCAGGTGGATTAGCTGACCTCGCTTCTTTTCTCGCGGAATCACCGGAAACGGACTCCAACGAAGAGGAAAACGAAGCACAAAACGTAGAAGAAGCCACCAGCGAAGAAGCTGACACGGCAGAGGCTACAAACGACGAACAGGATGTTGACCCTGACGCGCCCGACGAGGGTGAGTTTGAGGACGAGCCTGCACCCGTCGACAAGATCACCTTCAAGGTGAAAGGCGAAGACGGCAAAGAAGAAACCATCGAGGCATCGGTGGAGGACATCTCCAAGTCTTATATGCGCCAGCAGGACTACACACGGAAGACCCAAGCTCTGGCCGAGCGTGAGTCGGAGGCTGTGAAATTCCTGACACAAAAGCATGAAGAGATCCGCAGCCAGTACCTCTCACAGGCCGAATTGACACGGGCGGCAATTGTGCAGATGGCTGGGATCAGGTCGGAGTCGGAGATGGCAGAACTTGCCAGCTCAAACCCGGCAGAGTGGGTGGCAGAAAACCAGCGACAGCGCCAGATTAGTGGCTACTTGAACCAACTCAATCAACAGATCGAGGGTGAAAAGCAAGCTGCACGGGCGCAGGCAGATCAGCAACTGACGCAACAGCGGCAGGCGCAGTTCTCGCAGGCATGGCAGGAGCTGTCGAAAGACGGCATTGATAAGCCAAAGCTGTCGAAGATTTACGGTGATGTGGTGGACAAGTACGGGCTTACCAACGAAGAGCTCGCTCAGGTCTATGACTACCGTTTTGTGCGGATTATGAAAGACGCCGTTGCTTACCAGGCGCTGAAGGCTCAAAAGCCAGCAGTGATGGCTAAAGCACAGAGCGCACCGCGCATGCCATCGAGGCAACAAGCACCCGCGCAAGAGCGCATCGACAAGGCCCTGGACAACAAGTTCAAGTCTGGTCGTGCGAAGTTAAACGATTTAGCCGCATACCTGCGGTAACAGGAGCATTTCAAAATGACAGTTCCAACCAACCTATATCAGAAGGCTTCCCTCAAAGGTAACCGCGAAGATCTGATCGACAAAATCTTCAACACCTCGCCCAGCGAGACTCCCATCACCTCTGCTATGGGCCGCGTCACTGCCGTGAGCGACTTCCACGAGTGGCAGACCGACAGCTTGGCAGCAGCTAACGCCGCCAACAAGATGATCGACGGTGATGATGCAACCCTGGCAGCACAAACACCTACAGCTCGTTTGGGCAACCACCTGCAAATCTTCAACGGCTCCATCGGTGTTTCTCGCCGTGCCAACATCGTGAAGAAGGCAGGCCGTGCTGCTGAGATGCCCTACCTCAAGGGAAAGAAGATGCTGGAGTTGAAGCGCGACATCGAGTCCATGGTGTTGTCTCCCACTCAGGTCGCTATCGCAGCTACCACCTCCGTCGCCGGCCAGTCCGGTGGCTTGGGCGTTCAGTGCGTATCCAACCCGTTGCACAACGGCGCCGGAGCTACCGCAGCCTGGACATCTGGCGCTCCTACCGCTGCCATCACTGCAGGCACAAACCGTACCTTCACCAAGGCGCTGTTGGACACCGCATGCCAGAACATCTACACAACCAGCGGCCAGTTCGCTGAGATGTTGGTGGTTTCCCCAGCCCACAAGGTGCTGTTCTCTGCGTTCTCTTCGATTGCAGCTAACCGCATGGAAGTGAACGGCAGGAAGTCCCAGGGCGCTGTGGTGTCCGGTGCAGACGTCTATATGTCTGACTTCGGTGCATTGTCTGTTGTGCCTCACTACCTGCTGTCCGGTTCGGACACCGCGTATGTGTTGAACACTGACTACCTGGATCTGGCCTTCTTGGATGGTTTCCAGACCAGCCCATTGGCTAAGACCGGCGACGGCGACAAGGTGATGATCACCGCCGACTGCTGCTTGAGCGTTCGCGCTCCTACAGCGCAAGCGAAGATTGCGAATTTAACTCCCTAACTAGCCTTTACTAACTTTGACAATTACTCCACCCTAACCAAGTGGAGTGATTTATGTCTAAGTTATGTTCTTTTGAAGGTTGTACTAGCCCGCTTTCTGCGCGTGGAATGTGTAATACACACTACATGCAACAGAGGCGGGCTGGTTTACTCCCAGTTGGCACTCGCGCACCGGCTCCATTGAATGAGCGTTTCTTTAGACATATAGAAAAAACAGACAGTTGCTGGATATGGAATGGGAGATTAGTAGGCAAGGGTTACGGAATGATTGGCATTGGTGGAAAAGGCGCAAAGCAGGTTCTAGTACACCGTCTATCCTACGAAATACACAAAGGCGAAATACCTGAAGGCACGGTAATCATGCACAAGTTTGATAACCCGAGATGCGTTAATCCAGAACACTTAGAGGCTGGAACACAAAGCCAGAACATTAAAGACGCGTTTGTTCGCGGCAGAAAGATAAACCTTCCAAGCGGTTTAAAAGGCGAAACACACGGCGCAAGCAAGCTAAACAACGAGATTGTTTTAGCTATCCGTGCATCTAAAGATAAGTACAACTACCTAGCCGAAAGGTATGGCGTGTCAAGAACTGCAATTGAACGTATCAAGTACCGCAAGACTTGGCGGCATATATAGCAAAGGGGCTTCGGCTCCCCTTTTTCGTTGCCTTTACCACTTTGGACAATTACCCGCAGTAACTTGTGGAGTATTCAAAATGGCCCTTCAAATCTTCGCTACTGGTGTGAACATCACAACCGGCGCGGCATCTGCGGGGGCCACTATCCCCCTGGCATCTAACGGCGCCGTACCTCGCTATGTTCGCATCTCTGCAACAGCCGCAGCATGCGTGCGTATCGGCACCGGAGCCCAGACAGCTGTTGCGACTGACATGCTGGTACACCCAGCGGAATCTGTGATTATGGCAACCCTTGGTTGTACACACATCGCAGCCATTCAGCAGGCCGCAGCCGGCGTTGTTCAGGTATCCCCAGTCGAGGACATCTAAATGGAACTCGATGCCAATGTCACGATTGATGAGGGTGTCAACGAGTACGGCATCCGACGCCAGATCATCCTGGAGGGCGACCAGGCCGTCAGCAAGCTGACCTATGACGCCGCACCGATGCTGGAAGAGGCGCACGCGCGGCGCATTCACACCGCGGGTGACCGCTGGGGTGACAGCCACCACGTTGGGTTCATACCCATGGCCGAGCTGACGCGCATCAACGACACCTACAAGAGCGCCGCGGAGCGAAAGCACCAGATCCTGACCTGGCTGCGCGACAACCCCAAGATGGTCACGTTTGACAAGTTCCTGAAATGAACTACACCACACTGCAATCGAACGTTGCGGATTTTCTGCACCGTACTGACCTGACGGCGAAGATCCCAACATTCATCGAGCTGGCAGAGGCGTACATATTCCGTGAGCTGCACATCAAGGAGCTGCAAATCTCCGTCGATGGCACGACCACCAGCGGGTACGCAACGCTGCCAACCGATTTCGACACTGTTGCCAGGGTTTCTGTGACGTACAACGGAGCTGCGCGCTCCCTGGACTACGTGGCCCTGGCGAATGCGCCAATCGCCAATAGCTCTTCCCCTGCGTACTACTCGCTGGAGAACAACAAGCTGCGCATCTGGGGTGCGTCTGACGGCCAGGCGTACACCCTGTACTACATCCCGAAATTCCAGAACCTGTCCGACTCGGCTCCAACAAACTGGTTGCTGGAGAACGCCCCAGAGCTGTACATGGACGCTGCCTGCCTGCAAGGCGCGAAGCATGTGCGCAACTATGCGGCTGTTGAAACGCTGACAGGCAACATCGCGCTATCGATTGACTCAGTGAAGCGGTTCTCAGAGCGCCGCGGCCAGCCTTATATCGGGTCCATGCAGATAAAGGTGCGCAGCAGTGTTTAAGCTGACAGGCTTTGCGCCTGACGCCGACCCAACCACGCCTGGTGTGGTGACGTCATGCACGAACTTCATCCCCTACGAGCAGGGCATGAAGGCATCGCCAACTCCGTTCACGCCGGCCAGCACGCCGGCACTGGCTGCAGAGTGCCGCGGGGCTGCTGTGGTTACAAAGTTGGACGATACCCGTCGCATCATCGCAGGAACACAGACCAAGCTGTATGAGCTGTCTGCTGGGGCTTGGAATGATGTGTCTGGCGCGGTCTACACAGGCGGCACGGACTCTCGCTGGCAGATTGCGCAGTTCGGGAACGCGACCCTGGCTGCTAACTTGTCAGACAACATCCAGCGGTCAACTGGCGCGGCATTTTCAACAATAGCCACAGCGCCAAAGGCCAAGATCCTGTTCACGGTTGGCTCGTTTGTCATGGCGATGAACACCGTGGACGGAACCTACGGCACATCACAGAACCGGTGGTGGTGCTGCGCCACCTACGATGAGACATCCTGGACCCCATCAGTTGCCACTCTGTGTGCGACTGGACTGCTG
>Ga0213919_1000537_pt1 | contig 16408 bp, 16 predicted proteins | sample McNCre317MG_FD_161056 | JGI IMG/M metagenome (GOLD analysis project Ga0213919, IMG submission 161056) | Freshwater microbial communities from McNutts Creek, Athens, Georgia, United States - 3-17 MG | ecosystem: Environmental > Aquatic > Freshwater > Creek | place: USA: Georgia | collected... | reverse complement strand
TGAAGGGGTTCACACCTTTTCAGGAAAGGGATGTGCTCTTCGCAAAGATTACGCCGTGCATGCAGAACGGTAAGGCAGCTATCGCCTCCGGACTAATCGGTGGGATTGGATTCGGATCAACTGAGTTCCATGTGCTGCGTGCAGGATCAGATGTCACGCCGGAGTACCTGTTTGCGTTGGTCAGGCTGCAATCATTCAGGAACCATGCGATGAGTGCGTTTACTGGATCGGCAGGTCAGCAGCGTGTACCGACTGAGTTTTTGCGGAAATTCTGGCTCCCTGTACCATCGAGTACGGATCTGCAAAAGTTCTCGAGCGTGATAAGGCACTTACTGGCGTGCCAAATCGAAGCGGAGCATGCGGCGGACAAACTGGAGGCACAGTTTCAATTGCTTCTTCAGCACGCATTCTCCGGCCAACTCACTGCCAAATGGCGCGAGGGCCATATGCAAGAACTGTTGGCAGAGATGGCCCAACAGGCCCACGCGCTGAATCTTCCAGTGCCAAAGGAACTGGAGGTCTTGTCATGACCCGGCGCCTGCAAGCCCTTCGCGTGGGTAACTTCAAAGCCTTTGCTGATACCCAGCGCATCCCGCTCAAGCCTATCACGCTGATCTTCGGCCCCAACAGCGCCGGCAAGTCCAGCTTCATTCACAGCTTGGCATTGGCGCACGAAGCCCAGTTCGGCCGCGAAAAACGCAGTCTGGCCCGTTTGGACGTACACCACACCGACGTGGGCGGCAGCGCTATCGACCTTGGCGGCTTTCGTCAGTACGTGCACCGTGGGCAGCTGAGCAAGCGCGTGGAATGGGGTGCTGAGCTCAAGGTGTCGGCACTGGCCCAGGGCAAGGATCAGCGACTGGCGCAACTGTTGGCACCGATCAGCAGCGTGGCACTGAACATCACCCTCGGCATTGAATTAGACGATCAGGATCGCCCAAAGCCGGGTGCGGAGCCGCGTGTGGACTCCATTGAAATCACCGCCGACGGCGCGGAGCTACTGCGCATGAGTCGCCGACCAGCAACTGCCCGGGCCGAAGCCCACACCGGTCACCTGAGACTGGATCGCCTCGCGAGCGACCATTCCGTATTTCGACATGTACTGAAAGCCATCGTTGAGGCGCAAACCACATCCGAAGAAATGCGGCCCGAGGATTTCGATGGTGCCAATGAGGCCATCGCCTCACTGCTGCCGGAACTAGTCGTGCGCGTTGATCAGTTCTTCCCATCGAGTGTGGAGCTACCCAAGACCGACGGCGGCGATATCTCGCCAGTCAATATGTTGTTCCCTGTAAGCAAGGGCAACCGCAAGGAAGACATCGCGCAAGCCGTCCGATTCGTCCTGCCCCGCACTTTGAATGACCTGATCAAGGGCTTGGCCGAGGCGTTAGCGGAGGAGCTTAAGCAGCTGCAATACCTTGGGCCGTTGAGATCTTATCCGCCACGTCATCTTGCATTTACTGATCAAGAGGATTCAAACTGGTTCGCAGGCGGTGGTTACGCATGGGATGTTGTACGAACTAGAAAAGATATTCGAAATAAGGTCAATGAATGGCTCGGTGCAGGAAAGCTAAAGACTCCATATGAATTAAGGGTGGTTCCTCTCTACTCGCATCAAGCGATGAGAGATCCGTTACATGGCGCCTTGCTATTTCGATATGCCGCGATGGCCGCCGCACGCGATGGGCATGATGATCATCTAGTTGAAGAGTGGCCTGCGTTAAAACAAGGGCAAGACTATTTGACCGAGGGAGGGGGTGATCTGGACTTCTCCGAGATTGCAGGGATTAGGGATCTTGAGGATCCTTCTTCGCTTGGTTATTGCACAGAAGAAGGTGACGCCTTAATCGAGTTAATGAAGGGTGAAATTGCGCCTGCATCCGCAGTTGAGCTGACACTCTACGATGTCAAAAAAGGGACGATGGTTTCCCATCGTGATGTTGGCATCGGTATCTCGCAAGTGCTTCCTGTATTGGTCATGGCATATGCATCTGAAGGCAAGTTAGTGGCCATGGAACAGCCTGAAATTCACCTGCATCCGGCACTGCAGGCCGAGCTGGGCGACGTATTCATTGAAGCCGCTCTGGGTGAACGCCAAAACACCTTCATCCTGGAAACGCACAGCGAGCATTTGATTCTGCGCCTGATGCGTCGTATCCGTGAAGGAAAGATAAGCCCCGATGACGTCGGAGTCGTCTTTGTTGAACCTTTGGCGCGCGGCAGCCGTTTCATTGAGCTGCGCATTGATGAAGAAGGCGACTTCATTGATGAATGGCCGGGCGGATTCTTTGAAGAGTCTTTCCATGAAAAATTTGGGGGACGTTGAGCATGCTGGTCCCCTTCGTGATCGACGCTGACAGCCTTGCGCCAGACCAGGCATGGACGCCTACACAGCAGCGTGCCTGTTACAACGGGCTACTCGATGTGTGGCAACGGACCGGCTTGCTCGCGCATGATGGTGATTCCTTGCCCGCATCACGTTTGCACCAAGCTGTTCAGGCCTTGCCGCAGAACGTCCGTCCGCGCTGGCAAGAAGTGCTGGAGCGAGCTCCACTCCTGACTGCGCCGCTGTGGACTGGCAGCGTGTCCGCAGCAACACTCGGCGATTTCTCTGGGGTCGCGCAGTTGGCGTTGGTCGACGACACCCGTGCCGAGGTCGAGTTCGGGTTCGATGATGAATGTGATGAAGCGCTGCGGCCGGGCAATGGCATCGATGTTTCAGTCTGCCGTCTTCTTGCCGTTGGACAAGCCAAGGCTTTTCAGACTGCGACCACCTTGGCGGGTAAGCACATCGAAGCAGGAGATACGTTTCTGGCCACCTGGGATACGCGCTTCAAGGCCTTGGCAATCGCACCAATCAAACTTGTAAGCCTCGTTGATCGGTATGCCATTGGCCAGCACATGGCCTGCCCGCAGACAAGACTTTCGGGGCTTGAACGGTTTCTTCGGCTACTGGATACCGATGCTACCGGCCACCGGCACGTCACGATTTATTCCGCCTGGACTGCTGAGCTGTCTGGAGAGAACAGAAAAACCATCGACGACGTTGAGGCTGAACTGCGCGTGGTATTTGGCAAGTTGCCACGCAAAAATATCAAGCGAATAAAAGTTTATATGGTTCCGAATACGGGCTTCCGCGATGACGGCCATGACCGGTTTGTTCGGTTTGGCGATTACGTCTGGGATATCGGGCTTGGCCTCGAGGTATTTGATGGCTCTTACTCTGCAAAACGATCATCAGCTGGATTCAAATCCGGTACGGCGATAGGTGGTTACAAAAGTGTCGAACAAGACCTCGCCGGAAATAGTGATACGAAGTCCAGGGAGATCAGATAAATGGCTACTGAAGCGCTAACCAAACAGTTTCGAGAGTTGATAAACGACTGCACCCAGTCGCCTGTCGACGAACTGCTCATAAACCCCGACTGGGGAAAGATCAACTTCGAGGGCTGCCGTCCGGAGTTGGAGCGTACGTACTCGATGCTGAACCAGTTCAAACTGCTGCCCTTGGATCTGCTGCCTGACGGACCAACGCAGCAAATCGTCAGTACGCTGCCGCCTATCAAGCAGAGCCTTGAACAAATTCGGGCTTTCTCTATTGAGTCCGGCAACCCGACAGGAGCGCGCGATCAACTGGTTAACCAGGTCAAGAGCCAGGCCGACCAGTTCTTTACGGCGGCGCATTTGTACATTCCGTACCTCGCCTATCAGAAGGGTGATGTGCAGCGGAACATCAATGAGCTGACCCGCTCCGTTGAGGAGGCTGGGCAGTTGGTCGAGGGTACCAAAAAGGATATCGAGCAGCGGCGAGGGGAGATTGGTGAGATCATCGTTGCTGCTCGTGAGGCGACAGCCAGCGTTGGCGTCGCACATTTCACGGCGGACTTCAATGCTGAGGCGGATGCGCAGGACCTGAGCGCCGAGAAATGGCTCAAGACGACCGGCGGGTTGGCAGCGGTAACGATCGTGGCGGCGCTGCTCATGATCTTTGTCCCGGTCAAGCCAGATGCCACCACACCGCAAGTGATCCAGATCTTCACTTCGAAGGTCGTGATTCTGGGCCTGCTTTTCACAGCAACAATCTGGTGCGGCCGTCTATACAAAGCAGCCCGGCACCAGAGCGCGATCAACAAGCATCGGGCAAATGCACTACGAACGTTTCAGGCGTTCACGAAGGCGGCCAGCGACGACGCCGCACGCAACGCGGTATTGATGGAAACCACTAAGTCGATTTTCGCCATCACGCCATCCGGCTACTTGGAGAACGAATCGTCGCCTGACGGTGGGCTAAGGATCGTAGAGGTCGTGAAGCACGCAACCCAAGCCGTGGCATCAGTAAAGTAGCGGAGACCGTTGTAGTCATCTGCCCGAAGCAACCCGCGCCAGCGCTCATAAGCTCGGGAGGCCAGTCAGCAAGTGGTCAACCGTCCACCACCACTAATGAAACCCCAACCGTTCTCGGTTGGGGTTTTTTCTTGCCCGATCGCGCCAGTTCCCGCGTGTTGTTGGGGGTTCCTGCGGAAGCCTGCGGACTTCGCCGCCCGCCAGAACTGGCCGTTCCCGGGAGTTATCGTCAAGTCTGGTGTATGGGACTGATCAGGCGGCGAGCCGCTGCGGTTCTTGCTCCTGCGCTTCGTCTTTCACAGGTTCGCCGTCCTTGAAGAGGACGCCGCCCATCAGTTCGGCAATGCGCTCGTGACCGCGAAGTCGGCCGCCTTCGGATATTTCGCCTGGTAGGCCTGCACGAACCGGTCAAAGGCGGCGACCGCTTCGGCGCGCGTCGGAGCCATCCATATCTCGTGGAGCTGCGCCTTGGCTTTGGCCTGCAGGCTCTTGGGCAGCGCATTGAGCACGTTGGCGGTCTTGTGCACCCAGCAGCGCTGGCGGCGGCTCTCGGGGTAGATCTCGTCAAGCGCACCCCAGAAGCCGAGCGCACCGTCGCCCACCGCCAGGCGCGGACCGACTTCCAGCCCGCGCGCCTTCAGGTCACGCAGCAGCTCAAGCCAGGATGTCTTCGACTCGCGCAGGCCATCGCCGATCGCCACCAGTTCCTTCGTGCTGTCGACTCGCACGCCGATGATGACCAGCAGACACTGGCGGGCATCGTCCTCACCGCGCAGGCTGGTGTGGACATGGGCGCGCCTTTGTATACCCGTCCGTGGGCGGTGACGATGCCCAGATCCTCGTATTCGAGGCGATCCGTGCGCAGGGCGGCAACCAGTGCTGCGCGCTTGGCGCTCATGCACTGGGTCTCGAAGTTCAGGCTGGCGAGCTCGGCGGGTTCCACGCCGCACCACAGGGCAATGGCGTCATCGATCCGGATGTGATCGGCCAGGTCCCAGTAGCGCAGGCAGTCGTTCGGGTTGGGCATGGATGCCTTCTTTCGGTATGGTGGAATACGGGTCTTGCCAAATTTTGCCAAATAACCCACACTCACGCCATGAGCACGATGAACATCTCTCTCCCCGACACCCTGAAGTCCTTCGTTGACGAGCAGGTCAGTCAGCGCGGCTACGGCACGAGCAGTGAGTACGTGCGCGAGTTGATCCGCAAGGACCAGGATCGCCTGCAACTGCGTGGCCTGCTGTTGGCCGGCGCGGCATCAAACCCGGCGGCACCCGCCGATGCCAGCTACTTCGAGGGCCTGCGGGATCGTGTGCGCAAGGCCGCCAAACCCGCTGCAAAGGCGTGAAGGCCAAGTCAGTCATCCCGCGTGAGCAGGCCAACCGGGATGTGGACGAGGCTGTCGCCTACTACCTGAGTGAGGCGGGCGAAGCTGTCGCGTTCGGCTTCATCGATGCGCTGGAGAAGGCTTACGGCCACATCGCTCGCCATCCGGCAACGGGCTCTCCCCGCTACGCGCACGAACTCAACTTGCCCGGGCTGCGCGCCTGGCCGTTGATGCGCTACCCGTACATCGTGTTTTACGTCGAGCGCCCCAATCACATCGACGTCTGGCGGGTGTTACATGGACAGCGGGACATCCCGGCATGGATGCAGGAACCCGATACGGTGTGACGCCCAGGTCACCGGGACATATTATTGTTATGGTCGGCACACGCATACATGCCCCAGGCAAAAGGGGTCCTTCCTGGTGATACCCCAATACGGGGGGCGCGAGCGCGGCATTGCGCTACTGTCTGACCAGAAAACAAGGTTTGCAGGGTTTGCGGTTCGCACCCGGAGGCACGGGACGATAGGCCGAATGGCGCGTCAGCGCTGGCGTGTGAAAGAAGGCCGGGAGCGTCGAAGGTACGACCCTGGGTGCGTACCGGGTTTGCAGGTTTGCACCCCGTCGAACGCAAAACGGCCAGGGAAGAAAACTCAATGCTGGCAAGGGTTTGCGGCCGGATCACCGCCAAAATCCGCGCAATCGGTCACCGTGAAAACCGCGCAAGGGTCTTCAGAATCTGGACACCCCTGGCAGCCGATCAGACCACGCGATACAGCCGATCGCCGCTGTCGTTGTGCGCCAGTACCACGTTCAGGCCGCGCTTCTTGCGCAGCATTCCGGAAATCGCCCCGCGCACCGTGTGCGGCTGCCAACCGGTGGCCAGCATCAACTGCAGGCGGGTCGCCCCCTGCGGACTGCGTCGCGCCACCACCAGTGCGGCGAGCTTGGTGCCGTAGCGTACCGGGATGCCCTCCTTGAGCAGCAGGCGCCGACGTGACTGGCTGGCCCGTGGCCTCCTGTGCCCTGACCTGGCTGCACCTATGGCGGCGCCGCTTCCGGCGCCCGCCCTGCTTGCCTACGTGCGCGATGATGACGTGGAGATCGTCGCGGCAATCGACCGACTCGGGCGCAACACCATTGACGTGCTGTGCACCGTCGAAGCCCTCAAGGCGAAAGGCGTGTCGGTGGTTTCGATGCGGGAAGGCTTCGACCTGGCAACGCCCGCCGACAAGCTGATGCTGACCATGCTTGCCGCGTTGGAGCGGGAAAACCTCAAGGCCTGCCAGCTCGCCGGACTGGAACGGGCGAAGGCAAGGCCCTGGGACAGACGAAGGCCATTGACGACGTGGCCGTCGTTGCCTGGCGTGCCGAGAACTCCGCCAGCATCAAGGCGACGGCGGAGCACTTCGGGATTTCGGCGGTGAGCGTGAAGCGGGCTTGCTCGAAGGGCGGGTAAGCCCATTTTCTCCACTGCCCCTGCCCCGCAACACACCTCGGGGGTAGATTTGGGGTACCGAAGTGCCACACCGGATAAACCCTTTATTTAAGCGGCTCTCCGCCGTTTGTTTGGTCGCCCCCGCCACCAGAATCGAGTCCGGGATGTTCCGGAAAAGGCCGAGAAACCTGGAAAAATCAGGGTACTCGGCTTTTTTTATTACGTCGAAAGCGGTCCTGACAGCGCCATTGCAGGCCGGTCACTGTCGGCAGTCACTGATCCGGGGTGCCGGAGTTTCGTGCGACAAGCGCCCGACCTGCAGGCGACGCGGCTGCCTTGCCCTTCCCCCGGCCAGCCCCCATAATTTTCGTGGAAGGGCCTGCTTCGCTTGCCCCAGGACAAGGCCGGACGGCACCGACAGGCGTGAAAATGCGCCAGCCAGCCTGTCCAGCCCCACGAAACGATGAACCAGAGAGTCATTCCCCTCGCCGACGAGCGCCAACTCGGGCGCTTGCCGTCCATACCCGCCGAGCTGCCCGCACCGAGCGGACGGCTCGTGGATAGCCGGGGGCGGGCCATGAAGGACTTGCGCATCTCGGTCACCGACCGCTGCAATTTTCGCTGCGTCTACTGCATGCCGAAGGCGGTGTTCGACACGGACTACGCCTTCCTGCCGCGGGCCGCGCTGCTCAGTTTCGAGGAGATCACGCGCCTCGCCCGCCTGTTCGCCGCCCACGGCGTCAGCAAGATCCGCCTGACCGGCGGCGAGCCGCTGCTGCGGCGCAAGCTGGAAGACCTGGTCGCCCAGCTCGCGGCCATCCCCGGCATCGAAATCACCCTGACCACCAACGGCGTGCTGCTGCCCCGGAAGGCGGCCGCCCTCGCCGCCGCCGGGCTGCAGCGCGTCACCGTGAGCCTGGACTCCCTCGACGACGCGACCTTCCGGGCGATGAACGACATGGACGTGCCGGTCGCCGAGGTGCTGGCCGGCATCGATGCGGCCGCCGCGGCCGGGCTCGGGCCGATCAAGATCAACATGGTCGTCAAGCGCGGCATGAACGAGCACGAGATCGTCCCGCTGGCCCGCCACTTCCGCGGCAGCGGGCACATCCTGCGCTTCATCGAGTTCATGGACGTGGGCTGCTCCAACGGCTGGCGCATGGATGACGTGGTGCCATCGGCAGAGGTTCTGCGGCGCATCCACGCGGTCTTCCCGCTGGAGGCGGTCGACCCCAACTACCGCGGCGAAGTCGCCGAACGCTGGCGCTATCTTGACGGTGGCGGGGAGATCGGCGTGATCTCCTCGGTCACCCAGGCCTTCTGCCACGCCTGCACGCGCGCCCGCCTGTCGACGGAAGGCCGCCTTTACACCTGCCTGTTCGCCCATAGCGGTCACGACCTGCGCACACTGATGCGCGAGGGCTGCAGCGACGCCGAACTGTCGGCGGTCATCGGCGGGATCTGGAACGGGCGCGGCGACCGCTACTCCGAGATCCGCAGCGCCGAAACCGCCGCGCTGCGCAAGATCGAGATGTCCTACATCGGTGGCTGAGCCGACTCCTGGCAGCAGCGCCGTCACCGGCCTCGTCCTCGCCGGCGGACTCGGGCGGCGCATGGGCGGCATCGACAAGGGACTCGCCCTGCTGGACGGCCGCCCGCTGGTCGGCCATGTGATCGAACGCCTCGCGCCCCAGGTGGCCACGCTGCTGATCAGCGCCAACCGCCACCCGGAGCGCTACGCGGCCTTCGGCCACCCTGTCGTCGGCGACCGCATCGACGGTTTTGCCGGACCGCTCGCCGGGCTGGAAGCCGGCCTCGCGGCCTGCACCACGCCCTACTTGGCCTGCACGCCCTGCGATTCTCCCTTCCTGCCCACCGACCTCGTCGCCCGCCTGGCCCGCTGCCTCGCCGCCGGCCAGGCCGATATCGCCGTCGCACGCACCAGCGAACAGCTTCACCCGGTCTTCTGCCTGTGCCGCCGTGAACTGCTGCCCGACCTGCAGGCCTTCATTCACGCGGGCGGGCGGCGCATGGAGAGCTGGTTTCTGCGCCTGCAATGGGTTGCCTGCCCCTTCGACGACGTGCCCGAGGCCTTCACCAACATCAATACGCCCGACGAACTCCGCGCGCACGGCACCGCCGAGCCGCCCCGCTGAGCCGCCCCGCCCAGCCACCTGTCCGACCCGTCTTCCGGCCCTTCCCGGCCGGACCTCCGACGCCAACTGTGTCACCGCACCCCACCCGCCCACACCCGCGGCGATCGCCGCAAAACCTTTGCCACACCGCCTTGCCCAAGACATCAGCGGGTCGCGAGATTCGCGATATCCGGCGAAATTGTTAACCGCTACATCCTGCCGGGCAATCTGGTGCAAAATTTCAGATTCCTTTAATTGACACCCAGCCGCAGACGGACCATGGATCACGACATTCCGGAAGGCTCCCGGCAGATCATCGACGGGCGCGAGCGTGTTTTCTACTCGGGGTACTGGATCAAGACCTACTCCGTTCCCGAAAACACCCTGCAGGCCAAGCGCAAGCTGATCGGCGCGCTGACCCGACGCCTCTTCAACCACGTCGAACACGGCCTCAACATCCCCGGCAGACGACTCGGCGAAGCCCGCCAGAGCTACGAGAAGGAGACCGACCCGGAGCGGCGCCGGGTCAAGGGCGCGATGCTCGCCGGCGCGCTGTTCAACCGCGCCGCCGACATCTTCACCAAGCTGGTCGAACTGCAGAGCGTCGGCATCGAAATCCAGTCCGACAACGCGCTGATGCGCGAATGCGGCCGATGTCTCCAGGAGGCGCTGGGCCTCGGGCGACTCGTGCAGCACCGCTCCGGTGAAGAGGGGATCGACGAATTGTGGGGCGAGCCCTTCAAGGCCTTCTCCATCCCCCTCGAGGATTTCTACGAAAGCCGCTACGTGAAGATCGCCCTCACGCTACGCGACATCGACCGCATCGCCGACGCCATCGTCACGCTGTTCGATCCGCTGCCCGGCTTCGCCGGTCTCGGCCCGGTGGTCCGCACCTTCGCCAGTGCCGCCCAGATCAAGACCGAAACGCTGCGCACCGATTCGGACATCTTCGACATCTGGAGCAGCTTCGTGACCGCCGGCGAGCGCATGTGTGCCCACTTCGACGGCAGCGCCGTGCCCGACACCTTCGAAGACCAGCACCTGGCCGCCGACGGCCGCCAGCTGATCATGCAGGGCCGCGACCTGGTCAGCAACATCACGCGGGCGCGCACGCCGATGCCCAAGAGCACGGACGAATACATCCAGCGCTGCCGCTGCCACGCCAAGCGCTGTGCGGCGAGGATGCACGGCGACGGGGACTCCCGGCCGTGAACACCCGCGACGACAGCCCACTGCTCAAGCGTGGCAGGCCCCGGCCCACATCAGGGTGCGCTTCGGGCACCGGGCGGGTAAACTCCGCGCCGTGCCAGTCCAGTCGCCCCCTCCGCTCCGCCCCCCCGAAACCTTCGCGCTCTTCGACGACAGCCTCGACGCCCGCCCCGGCGCCTGGCTGCTGACCGGGCTGCGCGAGGCAATCCACTGCACCGACCCCGCCCGCTGGGCTGACGGCCTGCGTCGTGTCGACGCTGCCGCACGCGCCGGTGCCTGGGTCGCCCTCGCGGCCACCTACGAACTCGGCTATGCGATCGAACCGTGCCTGCAACCGCTGCAGCGCGCCGCGCCGGGCCCGCTCTACACCGGCTGGATCTTCGACGACGCCGAGTGGTTGTCCGACGAAGCCTGCGACGCCTGGCTCGCGGCCCGCGCCGGGACGGAGGTCGGCGGTACCGACGCGCTGCGGGGAATGATCGGCGAAAACGATTATTTACATAAAATCAATCGAATTCACCGATACATCGCCGACGGCCACTGCTATCAGGTCAACCTGACCTTCCCGCTTCGCGGCCATGCCTACGGCAACCCCGCCGCGCTCTACCGGGCCCTGCGCGCCGCCCAGCCGGTGCGCTACGGGAGCTTCATCGTCCATGCCGGCGGCGCCATCCTGTCGCGCTCGCCGGAGCTCTTCGTCGAACGCCAGGGCGCCCGCCTCGCCAGCCGGCCGATGAAGGGCACCGCGCCCCGCGACAGCGACCCGGCCTGCCTCGCCGCCTCCGAAAAGGACCGCGCCGAGAACGTGATGATCGTCGACCTGATCCGCAACGACATGGGCCGCCTGGCCCCCGCCGGCGGCGTGCGGGTCGAGGACCTGTGCCGCATCGAGCCCTACCCGACGGTCTGGCAGATGACCTCGCGCGTGCTCGCCGAACCGGTCAGCGCCGACCTCGCCGAGATCTTCGGCGCCCTCTTCCCCTGCGGCTCGATCACCGGCGCCCCGAAGATCCGCGCGATGGAGATCATCCGCGAACTGGAGGATGAGGCCCGCGGCCTCTACTGCGGCGCCCTCGGCTGGATTCGCCCCGGCGGCGACTTCCGCTTCAGCGTGCCGATCCGCACGCTGACGCTGGACCCCGCCGGCGAGGCCCGGCTCGATGTCGGCAGCGGCGTCGTACACGATTCCGTCGCCGCCGCCGAGTGGGCCGAATGTCAGCTCAAGGCGCGCTTCCTGACCGCGCTGCCCAAGAGCCTGCGCCTCATCGAGACGCTGCGTTACGACCCGGCGGAGGGCTATCCCTATCTCGCCGAGCACCTCGAGCGGCTGAGCGCGTCGGCGGCGCGCTTCGGCTTTGCGTTCGACGAGGACGCCTTCCGCGACCTGCTCGCCACCGTCACCGCCGACGAGGCGCTGCGCGTCCGCGTGACGCTGGGCGAGCACGGCGACTTCACGCTGGAACATTTCCCGATCGCCGCCGGCGCTCCGGGCGCGGCGCCGACCGTCGTGCAGTCGCTCCGGCCGGTGGACAGCCGCGACCTGCTGCTGCGCCACAAGACCACCGCCCGCGCCCGCTACGACGAGGAACTGGCCCGCGCGATCACGGCCGGCCATTTCGACGCGATCTTCGTCAATGAACGGGGGGAACTCACCGAGGGCGCGCGCAGCAATCTCTTCGTGCAGCAAGGCGGCGTGCTGCTGACGCCGCCGCTGACGGCCGGGCTGCTCGACGGGGTGCTGCGCCGGCGCCTGCTCCGCCAGGGGCTCGCCCGCGAGGCGACGCTCTCCCCGGCAGACCTCGCCGGCGCCGCGGCGGTGTTCGCCGGCAACGGCCTGCGCGGCCTGATCCGCGTCCGCGTCGCGGGGTGATGCACGGGGCGCCGGCAATGACCGCGGCCGGCCCCATCTGCCCGACCCATCTGCTTGCGGCAAGCGCTTACTTGGCGCCCTTGCCCTTGGGCACCGCAACCAGCGATTCCACCAGCGCCCGGGTGCTGGCGGTGGATTCCTTCATCAGCAGCTGCACGCCGGCCCGCAGCAGTTCGGACTTCGTGCAGATGCGCCCGGCCTTGGCGAGGGATTCGCGCAGCGCCTTGAGCTGGGTGTGTTCGGTCTTGGGCATCGAGAAGGAATCGCGCACGACCTTCTCGCGCACCGCCTTCGGCGCCTTCTCGGGCTTGTCGACCTTCTCGGGCTTCGCCCCTTTCGGTGCCTTGGCCGGCTTGGCGGCCGCCTTGTCAGCGGAGGCTGCAGCCGGTTTGGCGGGGGCCTTCGCCGCCCGGGTGGCGGTCTTCGCGGGGCGCTTCGCCGCAGGCTTGACCGGCTTCGCAGGCGCGGGCTCTTCCCCACCGGCAGACTTGGGCAGTTCGACGACCAGCGTGTCGCCGACCACCGCAGCCGGCGCGCCCCCCACCGCCGCAACGGCGGGCCCGGCCTCGGCGGCACCCGTATCCGGGTCCGGCAGGCGGGTTTCGAGGGCTTCGCTCTCCTGCTGCAGGGTCGAGCGCAAGGCCGACTTGGTTTTGCTGTTCATGCTTTGTCTCCAGTCAGTTTCAGAACTTCGGCAACCAGCTTGTCCACTTCCCGCGCGGCCTCGGCGCCGGCCCGGCCCAGCTGGTACACCGTGCCGCCGACGACCGCGCTCTGCGCGAAGGCATTACGCTGGGACAGGGCCGCACCCAGAATGGGTAGCGCAAAGTCGCGCATGACCTCGAGCACGTCCCAGGCCAGATTGGTGCGCAGCACCCGGTTGGGCACCAGCGCGGCCTTCAAGCCCTTGCGGCTGGCCTGAACCTGCAGGATCAGCCGTTCGACACCCTTCGTGGACCACAGATCGGCGGGACTCGGCACCACCGGCACCAGCGCCAGATCGGCCTCCTGCAGCGACGCCAGCGTGGCGGCGCTCTCGATGGACGGTGGGCAGTCGAGCAGGACCACGTCAGTGTCCTTGCCCACCGCCCTGAGCGCCTGGCGCAGCGCCTCGGGCTCCCCGTCCAGCCGCGTCACCGCAGCCGGAAAGGGCGCCACCTTCGAGGCCGCATGGGCCCAGCGCAGCGCCGTCTCCTGGGGGTCCAGATCGATGATCGCCACCCGCCTGCCGCGCCGCGCCAGGCCTCCGGCCAGTTGCATCGTCAGCGTCGACTTGCCCGCGCCGCCCTTCTGGGACAGCACGGTGATCACCTTCAGCTTGGCCACTTCGCCCCCTTATTGCGTAATACCGTATTATTTTTACGCCGAATCCCGCACGCTGACAAGTCCGCGCAGGCCGCTCCGGATGGTGCCCGATGGCGCTCTGGATGGCGCATCATGAACAGTGTGCGGCAAATCCCGGCGGGGAGGAGGACAAGATCAACCGCGAAACGAGCATCCGGGTCTGGCGGCGCGACGTCACGACGCTGGCGGTGGATGTCATCGTCAACGCGGCAAACTCCAGCCTGCTCGGCGGAGGCGGCGTGGACGGCGCGATCCACCGCGCCGCCGGGCCGCGCAGGAAGAAAGCACCGCACTGCGCGAAATCGTGCGGGTCGCCGTTGACCGGCGCATGCAGTCGGTGCTCGACGCCGCCCTGCGCGCCGGCTGATTCGCCCCGGTGCAGCGCATCCGGGCTCGCCCGGCCCGGGCCACGCCGACAGGGAAAATTGTCGTATTCTGGCACCCCCGCAGCGCCCGGCCCCTCCCTGGCATGACGACCGGGAAACACCGGCTGCATACCCCCGCGCGACCCGCGCCGCGCAACCTGCACTCAACCCGGAGATCCACCCGATGAAACTCGAAACCCTCGCCGTGCATGGTGGCTACAGCCCCGACCCGACCACCAAGGCGGTGGCCGTGCCGATCTATCAGACCACCTCCTACGCCTTCGACGACACCCAGCACGGCGCCGACCTCTTCGACCTGAAGGTGGCGGGCAACATCTACACCCGCATCATGAATCCGACCCAGGCGGTGCTCGAAGCCCGCGTGGCGGCCATGGAAGGCGGCATCGCCGGCCTCGCACTGGCCTCCGGGATGGCGGCCATCACCTACGCGATCCAGACCATCGCCGAAGCCGGCGACAACATCGTGTCGGCCTCGACGCTCTATGGCGGCACTTACAACCTGTTCGCCCACACTCTGCCGCAGATCGGCATCCAGGTGCGCTTCGCCGACTACCGCGACCCGGGCTCCTTCGCGCCGCTGATCGACGCGCGGACCAAGGCCATTTTCTGCGAATCGGTGGGCAACCCGCTGGGCAACATCACCGATTTCGAAGCGCTGGCCACCCTCGCCCACGCCCACGGCATTCCGCTGATCGTGGACAACACCGTCCCGTCGCCCTACCTGTGCCGGCCGATCGCACACGGCGCCGACATCGTCGTCCATGCCCTGACCAAGTACCTCGGCGGCCATGGCAACTCGATCGGCGGCATCATCGTCGATAGCGGCAAATTCCCGTGGGCCGAGCACAAGGAGCGCTTCCGTCGCCTGAACGAGCCGGACGTCTCCTACCACGGCGTGGTCTATACCGAAGCGCTCGGCCCCGCCGCCTACATCGGCCGCGCCCGCGTCGTGCCGCTGCGCAACATGGGCGCGGCGATCAGCCCCTTCAACGCCTTCCTGATCCTGCAGGGGGTCGAGACCCTCGCGCTGCGCATGGACCGTATCTGCGACAACACGCTGAAAGTCGCCGAATTCCTGAAGGGCCACGCCAAGGTGGAATGGGTGAATTACGCCGGCCTCGCCGATCATCCCGACAACGGCCTCGTCCAGAAGTACATGGGCGGCCGCGCCTCGGGCATCCTGAATTTCGGCGTCAAGAGCGTCGACGGCGATGGCAAGGCCGCCGGCGGACGCTTCCAGGACGCCCTCAAGCTGGTGACGCGCCTGGTCAACATCGGCGACTGCAAGAGCCTCGCCTGCCATCCGGCGTCCACGACCCACCGCCAGCTGTCACCGGACGAGATGAAGCGGGCCGGTGTCTCGGAGGACATGGTCCGACTGTCCATCGGCATCGAGCACATCGACGACATCCTGGCCGATCTCGAACAGGCGCTGGCGGCCGTCTGATCGACGGGTCAGGCAGGATCGGATAGGGCCGGGAATCCTCCCGGCCCTTTTCACGCCGGCACCAGGCTCAGGCTGCGCAGCCCGCCACCTCGGCGACGGCCGCGGCTTCGCCCGACCGCGCGACGATACGGTTCGCCGCGCTGACGAGGGCACGCACCGAGGCGGTCACGGTATTGCGATGCATGCCGGCCCCGAAGCAGCTGCCGGCGACGCCGTCCATCGCCACCTCGACGAGGCACATGGCCGCCGCATCGGCCCCCTCGCCCATCGAGCGCTCCTCGAAACTCTGCACGCGCATCGGCACGCTCAATTGAGCACCGAGGGCAGCCACCACCGCTTCGACCGGGCCGCTGCCGTCGCCGACGAGTTCGACGGCTTGCCCCCTCACCTCCACTTCGATGCGGATGCCCTGGCGGCAGCCGGCTTCGAAGAGATGGTGGGCGACATAGCGGATCGGCGCGTCGGCCTCGAGATACTCCCGGCCGAAGAGCGTCCACAACTGGTGGGCATCCACTTCCTGGCCGGTTTCGTCGGTGAGACGCTGCACCGCGGCGCTGAACTCCACCTGCATGCGCCGCGGCATCGCGAGGCCATAGGCGGTCTGCAACAAGTGGGCGACGCCGCCCTTGCCGGACTGGCTGTTCACACGGATCACCGAATCGTAGGTGCGGCCCACGTCGAGGGGGTCCACCGGCATGTAGGGGACGGCCCACCTCGCGTCGGCGGCCTGCACTGCGAAGCCTTTCTTGATCGCGTCCTGGTGGGAGCCGGAGAAGGCAGTGAACACGAGGTCACCCACGTAAGGATGACGCGGGTGGATCGGCAACTGGGTGCATTCCTCGGCGACCCGGGCCACTGAGTTGAGGTCCGAGAAATCGAGCTGCGGGTCGATGCCCTGGGTGTAGAGG
>Ga0213919_1000533_pt1 | contig 16469 bp, 18 predicted proteins | sample McNCre317MG_FD_161056 | JGI IMG/M metagenome (GOLD analysis project Ga0213919, IMG submission 161056) | Freshwater microbial communities from McNutts Creek, Athens, Georgia, United States - 3-17 MG | ecosystem: Environmental > Aquatic > Freshwater > Creek | place: USA: Georgia | collected... | reverse complement strand
GTTGCGACGACTTCAGCAACGCGGGCGTGTTTGACGGTCACATCGCGGCCCTGCCCTCGGTGATGGCCAACATGCGTGGTGTCGGCCTCCAGATTCGTCAGTCGGACTCGCAACGCAATGCGAAAGACCTGATGTTCGGTGCATTCGGTAGCGACGACTCGGTTGTGTTGGCAAGTAGCGCCACGCTCACCCAAGACCTGATCGAAGACTCGCACGTTCGTAGCGTGATGAACCATGGTCAAGCCGACGTGCTCTACGTCGACCCCAAGGTGCTCGCGAACTACAACAAGATCACGTTCGGCAAAGAGCGCATCATCCTCGCAGGTGCTCCGCAACCCTCGACCGGTGCTGACCTCAAGCGCCAAGCGGTCTCGGGTGGCGAAGTGTCGATCGAGTCCAGCCGCTTCCTTTCTGGTCGTACCGGCCCCGATGCGGTCAGCCCCGAAAGCCCGGCAGCTCCCGCCAGCGTGTCGGCCGCCTCTGTCACCGACGCTGCGTCTCCCACGCAGTTCGTTGCTGGTCAAGTCTACAAGTATTTCGTTGCGACCGGCAACGAAATGGGCCACAGCCGTCTCAGCGCAGAAGCTTCGGCCACCGTGGCTGCGAACCAAGACGTGATCGACGTGACCATCACCCACCCCTCCTCGGGCGTGGCTCGTTGGTTCGATGTCTACCGTACTCCGGCTGGTGGCGCTGCTGCCTCGGCTAAGTACATTGGCCGTGTGGCGATCAGCGGTTCTTCGTCCACTGTGTTCCGTGACCTCGGCAACAAGCAACCCGGTTTTGTCACCGGCTTCCTGCTCCAAGCCGATACCATGGAAATGAAGGAACTGGCGCCCTACAGCCGCCTGAAGTTGGCACAAACCGACCTCAGCGTCCCAGAAGCGCACTTCCGCTTCTGTACCCTGGCGGTATACCAGCCCCGTAAGAATGTGATTTTGGATAACTTGCGATAAACCGTCGTAAGTAGCTGTAAGCACAGAAGTACTTCAACAGGCTGTCAATGACAGCCTGTTGTTTTTTTTGTGGATTGCGATACTATGCTTGAATGAGCAAAAGCACCCGACAACGCATTCGCCGCCCGAAAGAATTAGACAACGACATCATTCGACTCCAGAAGGAAGGAGTCAAGCGAGCTGACATCGCAGCTCAACTTTCAGTTCCCCTCACCCACGTTCACAAGGTTCTACAGCGCCACGGTTCCACACTGACACAAGAACAACGCAAGGCCAACATCGCCTCCGGCAGAGTTGTGGAGTACCCCGAAGGCACCACAGAGCGGATTCTCGCCCTCCAGAAAGAAGGAGTTTCTCGTGCCGAAATTGCGGCACAGGTCGGCGTGTCAATCGACAAAGTCCATTCCGACATCCAAAGACACAGCACGCACATCCTGACCAGAGAGCAAAGGGCGGCGCTGCACTGTCGATTCAATGACAGACAGAGACAGCAGGTCCTGGAGATGCGCCGGGCTGGCCAAAAGATGGAAGACATCGTCCGGTCTACCAAGCTGAGCTTGAGCACCGTCCGGTACTTCTGCACCCAAGCCGGCCTAAAGCTACTTCCTGATCAGGTGTCGCGCAATCTGGCCCACATCACAGAACAACAAAAGAAGACGATCGTCCGACTTCGATCCTCTGGTGTCCCGATTGCGGATGTGGCGCGGGAGGCTGGGGTCGGTAAATTCTCGGCCAAACAAATCATCCGAGAAGCCGGTGTCCAGGTGGATGAGGAAATTAAGCGCCGCAACATCCAAAATGGTGCAGATACCGGGCGCTTGAAGAAACTGCAACGGCTGCATGGGGTGTCCTCCTTTGATGAATTAATGATGAAGGTTGCCCAAGACAAGGGAGGAGTTTTTGTCGGCCCATACGTTGCCGCTGCACAAAAAGCGGAGTGGCGGTGCAAAAAAGGGCACACCTTTTTTACCGCCCCCAATTATGTGACATCCGCGGGGACGTGGTGTCCAAAGTGTGCACATACGGCGCCGTCACATGCTCAGATAGAGATTTTCGAGTACGTCAAATCTTTGACCTCTGGAGAGGTGGCAATGGGGGATCGAAAACAGATCGCCCCCAAAGAGCTTGACGTTTGGGTTCCTGAATGCCGCCTGGGGATTGAGTATGACGGACTTCTCTGGCATAGCGACTATTTTCAAGAGAAGAGGGGGAGGCATCTACAGAAAGCGATGTTGTGTCGGACCAACAACGTCCGACTCATGGCGATCTACCAGGATGAGTGGGATAATCCCAATAAGAGAGAAATCGTCAAGGCCATGATTCGTTGGCGTATGGGGAAGTTCCAGGGCACCAAGCTGAACGCTCGGGACCTTACCTTGCGTCGAATTGCGCCCTGCGAAGAGCTGTCGGCTTTTTTCGTCAAAAACCACCTTGAAGGAGACGTGCGATGCAAGTACGCCTATGTTCTCCGACACAAAGGCGCGATTGTTGCTGCCGCCTCATTCCGCGTGAACTTCAACAACGAACTAGAGCTTGCCCGACTTGCGACGGACTACACAGTGACAATCAGAGGCGGAGCCAGCAAGTTGTTATCAAAGATGAACGGAGTCGATCTGGTCAGCTTCAGCAACAATCGTTGGTCTGAGGGGGACGTGTACTCAAAGCTTGGTTTTGATCTGGCCCAGGAGTCCCCTCCCTCTTACTGGTATACTGACGGTTTCTCAAGGGTCTGGAGATATCGCTGCAAGAGGGACAATCGGCCAGAAATCCTGGCTCAGTATCCGACAGAGGTTCTCCAGGCGAAAGCTGGCATTTTTAGTGAGAGGTTGTTCGGTGATGACCGGGCGTTGTATCGGATTGAGGACTATGGGCACCGGAAATGGATTCGACACAAAGCCAAGAGAGGGGCCCCCCAACCCCAGTAGTAGTTGCCGAAGCACTGCCGGGCCAGTATCATTCGTCATGGAAATTGATTTGGACGAAGAACTGGCCCGGTTGTGGAACGCCCTTGAGATCAACAACTACACCAAGCTGGACACGATGCGCAGCACCTTCCCTGATCTCCGTATCTTCCGGAATGATCGGGGGAAGCTGTTGATGTGCACTACCGAAAACAACAGCTCAGCAGACCGTCTGGACATCTCTGTGCCAGCGGAAGAAGGGCCTGTGGTGGTTTCCTTCTTCACTGTCCTGCCAACAGACGGGAGGTTGTACTCCCTGCCTCCATTTTTTGAGATTGGACACGCTGCCCCTTCTTCTTTTGGTGTGATCCCAAAGGAAGGATGGAAGGAAGAGTTGACCAATGCGAAGATTTCGTCCAAGATGATTGAGAAGATCTCAGATTTTCTGAGCAAAAACGCCCCCTTCTCTTACACCTAAGGACGTATGCCCGACAAAAAGTGTATGTACTGCATGTTCGATCGTTTCCTGTCCAACACACGCAAAAAGATCCAAGAGGAGACGATCTCAGGTATCAAGAACGCGCTGCTCCGGCGTGAGGCGACTCAGGTCATGGAATTAGAACATCTGGGAAAGTGCACATGCGGGGAAGAAATCCACAAAGACTTTGCGCCGAGATTTGACCTGAACAAATGAGACACGTTCTTGCTGTTTTGTGTTGGATCGGAATATACTTCATTGTTTGGTTTGTTGTACACGTTTTCTTGACGGTTCTCGTTGAAGACATTTTTGGGAAGGATGATCAATGACTCCAAAATTCAAAAGATGGTTAGCCAATCATGTCACTCCTGTTGTGGGCTTCCTCTTTCCGGCGCAACTTCTGCGTGTGTATGAGGCTACGGAACAGTAGGGTAAAGGTTGACTAAGTCTAACGGTTGAGGACCTTGATTCGTGCCAAGTTTTCGTTGACAGCTTGTTGTTGTAGTGTTAAATAAAGTCTGCTGACCCGATAACCAAGGGCTGCAGGCGCCTCGGGCAACCGAGGCGTTGATAGCGCCCACGACATTACGCCGTGGGCTATGATAGATCAATCCTCTTACTTCAGTAATGAAGTAGGTGTTAAAGTCGAGCTAAGGCTGTTGTTAGCTTTGGTGAGACTGAAAGTGATCGGTAGGCAACAGCAGCGCAAAGGTTGACTAAGTCTAACTATTGCGGATCTGTGATTTAGAAGTTATCTTGTTTTAGGAGAGATTTTGAACGACTCGACCTCAATGCCGACCGCAGCTTGCACGCCCTTTGGGCGTGCGAAGTGGTCTTTGTGGAAGAAGGGGTCGACGGAAGAGTTCAAGCCGTATTGGACAGACGGTGTGGACAGCTTTCTTAAACAAGCCAACGAGGCCTTAGGGGCTGGTGGTGCCGGGACGGCCAATCCAGAAAGGCTTGACAGCTGGTTCTCGGTTCGTGAACGGCTGTTGCCAAACACCGGTAAGCCCGCCCTGCGGGCCTCGGTACAGCCTGATGGCGAAGCCCCTCGGACGGTGTTGAGGACGAAGCGGATCAGGGTGTATCCAAAGCAGGACTTGGAGAAGTTACTTCTTTTCTTTGAGGCTGCACGGTATTATTTCAACAAGACCGTCACGCTCCTGAAGAAAAAGGGAGTCAAAGCAAGTCGTTTTGAACACCAGGTGGCCTTACTTAATGAGCAAGAAGAATGGATTGACGAGTTTGTAGAGCCTAAGCACAAGCGTTTTGAAGATGTTTGTTATAAAGTCAAGCAGATGGCGATCGAGGATGCTTGCGCCGCCGTGAAGGCGGCGAAGAAGAAGTACTTGCAGACCAAGCAGTTCCATGAAGTTGGTTATCGTCGTCGTAAGGACCGTAGAGATAGTTTCTATGTTCCAAAGCAGTCGGTGAAACCGACTGGCGTTTTTGTGAGAAGTTTTAGTGGTTGGCACATAACGGAAGATGTTGGGGAAGTAAGATATGATTGTAGGATGATCCACGATCGTGGCAGATTTTGGTTGTGCGTACCATATGACAAGCCGGTGAGGCGATCCGATAACCAAGGACGCATCATTGCTCTCGATCCAGGTGTACGCACTTTCCTTACAGGCTTCCACGACGGCGGTTTTATTCATTTTGGTGAAAATGACATGCAGGTGGTGTTCAAAGAACTTTATGCTATGGACAGAATGATCTCCAAAAGAGATAGAAACTGTCGTAAAGCCATCGATCGACGGCGCTGGCGTGTAAAGAACTTGATTACAGAAATGCATTGTCAGTTAGCAAACTGGTTGACAAGTTCCTTTGGAACTGTCGTCATCCCTCCCTTTGCTGCCTCCACCAAAATGATGTCGAAGTTGCGGTCAAAAACATGTAGAGCACTACTTACATGGTCGCACGCGACTTTCTTAAACCGCCTGAAAAACAAAGCTGTAGAAAACGGCTGCACGTTGGTCGTGCAGCCTGAAGCTTACACCTCAAAAACTTGTTCGGCCTGTGGTGTGATCCGTAACATTGGATCTGCAAAAAGCTGGACATGTCGAGGCTGTGGTGTAACCTGGGATCGAGACGAAAATGCGGCCCGCGGCATCCTGCTGCGGGCTCTGGTAGATCAACCCTCTTACTTCAGTAATGAAGTAGGTGTTAAGTCGAGCCAAGGCTTTTGTTAGCTTTGGTGAGACTGAAAATGATCGGAACTGAAGTCTCTTGTCTTAAAACATCAACTCAGCCATCCCGGCACAATGGATCGCCGCTTCAAGAGCAACGGCAGCCCCTCTCTCTACCTCCACGTCCTTACTGTCCGCACTTCAGGTCTTGGTTGAATCCAAAGAACTGTCACAGATCGACATCTTGTTGTTTGTACCTGGTACGTCATCTGTTCGGGTAAGCCAGGAAGCAATCGAGACGGGGTGTCGCTGGCTGGCCGTCAAGGAGGCGCTCGCGGTCGTTTCTCATGATTACTCCCTGTTGGCGTGTGAAATTAGGGGATTATTGAATTCAATCTGTATCTCCCTGCTCCAAGGACAACACCTCAACGTGCGAGATTGGATCCAAAAACTGAACAAAAGGTGCAAGCAAGCGCTGAACGATTGCTCCCCGGGGGACTCTATCCATTATTGGCTGCCCACAATGGAGGCTGCCTCCTCCCAAAGCGCCATTATGGGCGCGCTCGCTTTATGTCTGGGATATTCAGCGCCACATCGCGCATGGAGTCTCGAAAAAGAGATTCTAAAGGCTCTTGTGCGTTGATTTGTCTCACCACCAAAAGTAAGGCGCCCGATTGGGCGCCTTTTTATTTTGCCTTGATTCGGAGTGGACCCTTGGGGTTCGGGCACCCAGAACTCGACCGTAGACACTCAACCGTGTCAGGCACAGAAGCAACCACAAAGTCGACTGCCCCCACCTGGAGTGCCTCTTGGTGGTTCAGCCACCATTCGCGACCGTTGCTGAATTTCTCCTTGCATTCAGCTTGAGGAAGCTTGATCCGAGAGCACACATGCTCGGACAGAGCTTTCCCTAGTGCCGACAAGAGCCGCGAACCATTCTCGAAATCCTGTTCGTCTCCGGCCCCCATCATCCACGGCTGGTGAGCCATGAGAATAGATCGTGGGGTCATCACACGCTGATGGCAGCTCTGGAGAAGGTACATCCCCATAGAAGCTGCCATGCCGTCAACAATGCAAACGACCTCGGTTTTTGACTGTTCAATAGCCTTGGCCAGTTTGATGCCGGCATCGACACTGCCGCCAGGCGTGTCGAACTCGATCACAACAGCATCCAGGCCGGCCTGGTTCGCGACATCAAGAATGTCGATCGCGATGCCCGCTGACTCAGAATCGACTGGGACATCGAACACGACACGAGCAACCCGGTTGGCTGTATCGGGTCGATAGTCAATCTTCAAAGCCACCGGTTGGTGACTCACCTTGGCTACTGGCTTGGGGGCCGGAGGTGCCGGGGCCTTAGCCTCTGGGGCTGGGGTGGCACAACCCAAAATCAGGGCCGCCAGAAAAGAACATAGGAATCTCATCGCCAAATCCTTTCATAAAGGACAATCGTCCTGTATGATCCAGATTGGGGTTGAGATCGGACTGTCCTGGCTGCAACCTATTGTGGGGCAGGGAGCGGACGTGACAGCCAGCGCTTTTATCCAAAACGTCATCTCAACGCTCAAGAAGAGCCGACTTAGCGTATCTTTAAAGCCATCTTCCGTGTTGGACGAAGAAGGCACTCTGGCCATTTTTGATTCTTCAAAAGGAATCATAGTGGCGGCGCAACACCCCGACTGGCTGCTGCACCTAGCTCACGAATACGGTCATTTCCAGCAGAGCAAAGAAGGGCATCCGGACTGGAAGTACGATCCCGTGGACCTGGAAGCGTGGATTGATGGGCGTGTCGAGTACCATTACGCGGATCTGGAGGAGATCGTCCGTAGTCTCCAACGACTAGAGCACGACGCGGAACGCCGTGCTCTCAAACACATCAGGCAACACAAGCTGGGCGACGCCACCAGTTACGCACGTAAGGCCAACCGCTACATCCTATCGTTCGAGATTGCCCGGCGATACCGCGTATGGCCGGACATCCCCGATGAGTACCTGGTTCACTTTCCTGCTCGGCTTATGCCTCTGAGCCAGATTTCGAACCACCCAGTGCTTCCACATTTCCGTCCAAAAACGTAACAGGCTCTTTCTTGCCCATTGAAACGTCAGTCAGCTTAACAGACAGTTTGTTCAATCCCATGGCCGCATTCCGCAAGACGGAATCGGCCCCCTCTTTTTCGTTCTCGATAAAAAGCTTTTCAAGCTTGGAGAACAGGGCTTTCTTGCTGAACTTCCGGTCTGCAAAGAAACCCAATTCGGCTATACGCTCAAGTCTTTCTTCTGCCGACTTGAGCGGCTCACCTGGGGTGAAGAATCCCGCCTTAAGCAACCAATACCTTTCTGGATACTCGATTGAAACGATTTTTTCTGGCACATTCTTTGCGGCCTGCTCAAGGTAGTCATCAAAGGTCTTGCGGATGAACTGGTTGGTTTTTGTGAGCAACAGGTTCAGATCACGGGACACTTCCCGGGCAACGATGTCCTTCACACACTTACATCCACCGTTGGTGTGCATCCCGCGCACGAACACAAATGGACAGGAAGCGTCATGACACCCAAGGTGTTCAGATCGGTAATCCCTAAAGAAAGTCAACATTTCTCGATCGTAAGTCATTCTTGCGTCTCACTTCATGTGATGGGTGCGACACCATCGTTCATACATAACATCTTGGGGGACAAAAAAGATATCTTTCATCTGTAGATGAGAATACCCCTTCAAGGACTTAATCATCCGAATAGGCATAAGGAGGCCGTCAGCGTACATGTCAACGTCGTCGTCGTAAACAGTGCCATCAGGCGAGTGCGCCGTCAAGATAATTCTCCCGATCGCCTGTGCGATCGAGTAGCGCTTCCTGCTTTCTGGCTCAGCCCCTTTAAGCACAACCTCCGCTGCGCCTTCTGGAGATACCGACACCGAGTACGGGCCGTCGATGTCGGGGGATTCTGTCACCTTGATGTCCAACACCTTAGCGACACGCCTGATGTCAACAGGCGGTGCCCAATAGTTCGCGGCAGACAGAATGTAGCTGGCTCCAAAATGCCCGTACTTACAGAATTTCTTCCAGGTGTTCATGGAGTTCCTCTAAAACTGATCGAGCCACTCGGCCGATGCCCACCAAAAGTCCTCTAACTGCAGAGCTTTGTCTTCCAAAACAAAAACCGTTCGACCATTTAGCAGGACGTGCGTTTTGCATCCTTCCGGGGTCGGGACGTTTGGATCATAAACAATCTGACATCCATTGAAGCCCATGTCATCGTATTCAAACCAAGAGTACTCAATGTCGGCGATGTCTATCGCGACGGTGCTGTAAAAATCACTAACCCTTACATACAAGACCTGCTGGCCGTCTTTAGGAACCTTGTCTTTAATGTTGTGAAACTTCAGGTTTTTTGTTTTTTGTGTCATACCACCGGCCCCGCCGTCAGCTGGGCTGGGAACCTGTCCTCTTCGTTCTGGGGACGTGGACCGCTCAGTGCGCTGGAGACTGACACGTATCCAACCTTCTCAAACACCTCAAGGAAACGGGGTACGCTGTTGAAACTCGGTGAAAACAGCACAAAACAGCAGTCAATAGGGGCGCCAGCTTTTGCTCCCGCAAAGACCGGGCGCCCACGAATGTAACAGATGGCGTTACTGTGAGGGAAGACATGCTGTTGCCAAGGCGCAGTCCCAGGCTTGCAGGGGATGAGCGCGACCACCACTGCACCATCGTTCTCAACCGCATTGACCATTGCCTGTGTCCAGTCCTTCATCGTGAAGCGCTTGTATTGCTTCTTGAGGACAGCGGCAGCTGCTGCCCCATAGCCTTCCTCCAACTCCTTGATTTTCTCCTTCATTTCCTTGGCTGACAGGATTTCGGAATCCTTCACGTAATAGGGGCCGTAAGGAGGGTTGACGAAAACGTTTGTGCCACGAACACCACCAGAACGCCATGGTTGGGTGAGACCATCCTCTTCTGGAAACGTGAAATTTGTGACAGCTCCCACGGTCGAACTCGCGTTCGAGCACGGGTCCAGGCCAATCGTGCCGCCAAAGAATTGACGGACGTATTCAAGAAGGTACTCAGGGGTGTTCCAGTCGTTTGAACCAAGGTCACTGATATGTCCAGCCATTATTGCTCCTGCTGTGGGCCATTTACACTATACATCAACTTCGGGGCCACCGTAGGTGCGCCCCGGAAGGCATTCGCCAGCCTACCAACATCAGACAGATCAAATCCAGTAGATCCGTCATCCTCCAGGATCCTGGCCATCAATGGATGGCTGGCATCAAACTGGCGTAACTCCACGATCGACAACAGGTAGTCGGCCAGAACGTCCACCAGCTCAAACGTGTAGGGGGCACGGCTTGTCACGGCGATCGTCCAGCCATCCCAAAGCGCTTGGTGTAGAGCCATGTGCAGCGGCACCTGTTGACTGAATTTCTCGAAAACACCAGGCATGCCCGAAACACCAATGCCGTTGGCCAGTTTTCGAGACAGGCCGGAGAAATACTCGCTCGAAGCCAGTGTCGTCATCTGTATGAGGAGGTAGATCTGTTTGGACTCAAGGGTGACATACCGTGTGTTCATGAAAACAAGGTACAGCGGCTGCCCAAAGATGTCCACAGGTCTTTTTTTGCCGTCCACCAACCAGGAAACGGTTGACAGAGGCAGGTCTCCTGTTAATGTGCGGGCATGACAAACATTGCCGGCTTCGAACCCAGGTTGCTCTTCCTTGATGAGGCCCCCAGAGTTCTCATACTCGACGATGCCCGCTCCGCAGAGCAAGCCATCAAGGACGCATCCTTGGTACTCAACAAACCACAGATCACGATTATCAGACCTATGGTCTGGAGCGATGGAATCGATTTCACACTAACCGATGCCCACATTACCATCTCCACAAACCCGAGATTTGACATCTGGGTGTTGGACAACGACCTTGGCGACGGTATCGAGGGACTGGGCTTTCTAAAATGGTGTATCGCGACCATTCCCCACAAAGTGCCTGAACAAGTGTACTCTTGTTCAGCGAACCCGGTAAGACGTCGCGATATCGAGCAATGCCACCAAGAATGGATGAAGAGCCGACCCGGCTAGTCTTGTTTGGCGTTCTTTGGGGGGCGAAGCACGTACTTCGCCCCAACGTTGCCGCCCAAATAAAGGGCCAAGACACTGATGAGGCCGCCAACGATCGTGTCGTACATAGGCACGAGAGGAGGCAGGTAGGCACTCAGTACCGCCGTCCCAACAATCGACAGACTGGTCAGCAAGCTCAACCAGAGCTTGCGGCTTTTGATACCGCCATCAGATTCCTGTGCCATTATTTCACCAGATCAAAAAGCGCTTCGCCGTACTTCACCAGTACGGCCCCGCCGATACCACCAAAAACCCAGAAAAGAAGTTTCGTCACAAACGAAAAATACTTCGCTTTCTGGGCCTTGTCAGTTTCGAGGATGTTGACCCGGTCCAGCACCAGGCTGAACCGGGACAAGCTGTCCGCGGAGTGCTTTTCCATCGTCTGCCGCAAATCATCGATTTTTGAATCGATGTTATCGGTAGTGGCTTGTAAATGCCGGATGTCTGCACGGCATGCCACTACATCTTCGGAGATCTCACCGGTTTTTGTCTCAACTCGCAGAAGACGCTCCTCGTGCGAGTCCACCAAATCAACGACTGCAACATTCTTTGGTGCCATTGAGAAATCTCCAGCAGACGGTGGAAAGAGCACTGTCTGCTAGATTACTGGTCAGTAGAGAGGCGTGGTGGGATCTGTTCCAGTCTCCAACGACGAGCCCTCATGACATCCAACACATGTTCTGCCGCATCGGATAGATCGTGCAGTTGTCCACTATTTTCGATCTCAAAATCGACATGTTTTTTGAATTCCTCGGAATCCATCTCCACCTCAGACTGGTGAGGATCTGTGGAAACCAGGCCAGGGCGAACGACACGAACCACAAATCCCCCACGGGCCTTAATGGCTTCCGCTTCGCTGATGAACCGGCAGTCCGTAAAGAACGTGTCTTTGGTCTCGTCCACTTCATTCAACGCCATTTTGACCCAAATGCCCCGATCGATGGAGCGGCCCCATTCGGTTCCAAGAGTCTGCAACAGACGTCGGGCCGACCAGAATCCATCGTTTTTTACGGCCAAGGAGATCTCTTCAAGCCACCAGTCAAAATAGGTCTCGACGACCCTCTCCCTTTTTTCATCGCCGAAGATCCCGAGAGAGCAGGCGACACGATCGCAAAAAAGTCGCCCTGCATCTGGGCGCCCAACCACCATCTTCACCATCTCCTCACGAAGATGAGAATCCCCATACAGGTTTTTTGATGGAATCCCTAGGTCGCACAAGTGCTCTTTGATGGGGCCAGCAAAGCTGGCTGTAGTTCCTGCCGAAACTGGACCGTGACGCCCAGTCGTGGCTTGCACAAAGAAACCTGCCAACGTGTCTTTTCCTGAACCCTTGTGACCAGAAATACCAACAAGCAACGCCATTGTCGCCTCCTTGGCAGGAGGCTAGCGTTGATGTTTTCTGAAGTCAACAAAAAAGCCCACTCTTGCGAGTGGGCCAGGAGCAACTGCAACGCTTGATTCTAGAGGGAGGAGAGAACGAATAGTCCAAAATCAATCTACCGAAGCCTGTGGATTTCAGGTCCACGTGTATACAGTGCCGATCACTTTCAGTCTAGCCAAAGCCAACAATAGCCTTGGCTCGACTTTAACGCCTACTTCATTACTGAAGTAAGAGGACTGATCTATCATAGCCCACGGCGTAATGTCGTGGGCGCTATCAACGCCTCGGTTGCCCGAGGCGTCTGCAGCCCTTGGTTATCGGGTCTGCAGACTTTATTTAACACCACCCACCCAAAAACAAACATAGCAGAGCCAGAAACAGAACGCAACCAAAAAATCTGCGTTTTTCTGGCTAGAAGCTGGCCGCGCCGTCTGTTTCGTTCGAAACCTCCAACTCATCATCCAGCTTGAGGCCCATGAATTTCAACGACATTTCCGAGAGCTGGCGGGCGGTAAACGAACCGTCAGCATTCACGCAACGGCAGCGTTCCACCTTCATGATCGGCTTGCCATCACGGTTCTGACGGTCATAGACCTCAAAACTGACGTAATCGGCCGTCAAGAGATCTTGGAGCCGCGGCATACCGGGCGCACCTGATTCCGCTGAACCAGTCGCCGGCAAGCCGTAGACACGCCAACCACTGGCGGAGATGTTAATCACCTCCGCTGCAGTGTAGTCGATGTCGTTGGCCGAAAAACGGCCAAGGATGTACGATGGTTCTGCAGCAAAGGCGACGCCATAGCTGACGTTCGTGAAGATCCCGATCAACTTGCCGCCGATGCGCACCAGCGCCCGCGCACCACTGATTACCTTACCCATTTGTCACCACCTTAATTTAGGCCGATTGCTCGACTGCCGAGACAGTGAACTTGATCGGGATGAAGTAAATCGCGCCAGCCAGCTTGATCTCAAACGAGACATACATGACCGGGCCACTGATGCGGATTTTTGCGTTCTTGTAGCCTGCAGGAGCATCATCGGAAGCAGCAATCAGCTTCAGGCGACGGAAGTCGGCCAAAACCGTCTCAAGGAAGCTGAGGGCCACGCCCGCAGTGACATCAGCCACCGATTGGCCTTTAAACGCACGTTCCATCCGTATAGCGGTGGTCATTGCGACGATGTCAGCCGCGTACACAGCCTGGAGACTGTTGTAGACGAAGTTGCTGTCCTTGCCGTATGACGTTTGGTCCGAAACCCATTCGAAACCACCGCCATCTGCACGACGCAAGGGCATCAAGCCGGCCAGGAGCGCGTCTTCCATGTTCGTGTCGTCACGGTCATCGAAGTCGCCGGCCGCTTGCACCACACCACTGATGTTGGCCCGCTTGCCGACAATGGCTCGGTAGAAGCCCGCTGCTTGCATGCCCGCTGCCACGACCGCACCCATCCAGGGTTGGAACTGCTTGACAACACCGGTCGAGTCAAGCATCTTCACGTCCTGGAAGGCCACGTTACCACGGAAGGTCGCGAGGTCAGCTGCCTTCGCCTTAGCATCCGCGAAGCTGCCGCGGAAGGAGACGATTGCTTGACGGTTCTTCTTACCCTTCAAGGTCGACATTTTGATGACGTGGGTCCGGCATGCCGCATGAATCGAGTCAACGGCATACGTGGAACCCGACTCGGTCAGGCCGTCAGCGACATCGCCGGCTGCATCACGCGAGAACAAAGGCACCAAGAAGTTGCCGCGCACACGTTCCAGTGCATCAATGGCCGCCAGTGCCTGAGCGCTGGTCGTCGCGCCCTTGGCGCCACCCTCCAGGTAGGAGAGCGCCATCGGAGCAGGCAAGCCCTTGGGAGCTTGCTCGACCACGCCAGCAACCGTTTGCAGGCGCACAAGAACCGATTCCTCCGAGATTTTCTTGAAGAACTTGAAGGCGTCAACCTTGAGGCGGCACACCTGAGCGCCATGGGTCGAAGCTGCACCCGTGCTGACATCATCAAGAGCAGACGCCGGCAAGAGGCCGAGGATGCCGCTGCCAACAGCGCAGGAGAAGCCCGCCTTGCTGTTGAGGTACTTCGCCACATCATTCAGGGTGGCAAAATCCTTCAGGTCAAGAGTCTGCGATGCGCCGCTGCCGCCGAGCACAGTGATGGTCATGGAGGTGTCGGTGATGACCACCGCCGCCGATGTACCGTCATAACCAAGACGAAGCGCGATTTCACCACCGGCAGCCAGCTGTTGGCTGACCGCATCCGACTCACGCGCCACATTGAGCTGGGCCACGTATTCCGAAGCGCTGACCAAAAGCTTGGGGGCCCCGACCTTCGACACAAAAGTGACTGGAGTCGTGTTGAGGCTGAACAGGCAGCGCTCCAGCAGGTCCGTGCCAGACGTGAGCTGGGCGATTTCGAGCGATTTGCCAACGCCCGGAATCGGATCCGCGGCCTCCAGCGTGATGACGATGGGCGCAAACACCTTCAGGTCGGCAGCGCCGACCAGAGCCACGGCCGCGACGTTTGCAGGCGCCGTAATCGAGCCATCCGGCAATGCACCGGGCTGGCCAGCATCAGAGAGCTTGGTGGCCAGGATTTGACGCACAGACGCGCCAGTGACCACATATGCACCAACGTTTGCAGATGCGGCCCCCTCGATGACCGAATCCTCGGGAATAACCAAGGTGTCGCCCACACTGGGAATGACAGCCAAATCGGCAGTCGTGTCAATTTGGACGCTGTTGCCCGAAGCGGCCAACGAGATGTTGCCCGAAGCCGGGTGCGCTGCACGATCGGCACCGCCAGTCGCAGCCACGCCAGCAAGTGCGTTGATCGCAGAGACTGCTGCCGCCGGGCTGGCATTGGCCGACAACGTACCGCCCACACCAGCCGCGCCATTGGCTCGGATCTCGTAAGCGACAGTGCCAACTGCAGGGATAAAGGTCATCGAGCCCGAAGTCGGCAGGACCTCAGCACTCTTGGCAACCACCTCAATGGAGATCAAGTTGCCGCTTTTGCCGTAGTTGCGATCGGCAAGGTGCCCGTACACAGACGAGTCGTGCATGGCGATCGGCGCCTTAGCGCGGGTGCTGACGTTGGTCTTCACCATCACGATGCGGCTTGGTGCACCAACGATGTCAGGATCATTGGCCGGAGCGCTCGCTGCGCGGAACGCATCGACCAACGGGCCACTACGGTACTTCGCCTGCACATCAGCGCCTTGGCCAGGACCGAAGGCGTTGGCCTCCAGGTCCGATTCCAGCGAGAAATCAGGACCGGATTCGGCCTCACCAACCAGCATAATAACGCCAGTCGAAGACAACCCTGAATTGTCGGCCTGCACCTTGTAGGTGGCATAAGCGCCGGGGATGATCAGCGTGCCGTCTTCAGTAACTACTTGCTGTGCCATTTTGAGACTCCTTAACGGACAAAAAGATTAAGTTGAACACTTGCCCGCATGTTCTGGTTTGGCACAAAACAAGCAAGCCCCCAGCTCTTCACTTTTCTGAAGAGCTGGTTTAGCCTTGGGTTTCGAGAAAATTGGGCTGGACTTAGCCAGTCCAACCTTGGGAGAACCACCAACAGAGCGGGGATGGGGAGCCGATCCCTCTTTGGTGGGGGCGGGTGCCATCGGCACGTCCGCCTTCTTCATCTTGGAAGCAAAAATCGAGGACTTCTTGACCGGCACGAGATCGCCGCATTTTTCGACTTCTGCCTTGCTCAAGCAAAGACACTCGAAAAACGGCGAACCACACAGCAAACAAGAATCTGACTCACCCTTCGCAAGAGAAGCTATCGACAGTTCCTTCTTCCGAAGCTCCACCAGATCTTTGGTGTACGCCTCAACGCGGTCCTTCATCACAGTAAGGACGGCTTGTTTCAAATCTTGCATCGAATAGGTTTTGGCCACGCCCGCACCTCTGGAGAGAGTTACGGGTCCTAGATTAAGACACTAGCCAAGAGAGTCTTTGTCTCCCGACCACATCAGCTCATCCAGTTCCGGCATGCCAGGTTCTTTCGGCACCTTGTCCCCACCGATCACGCGAATCCCCAATGATGGCGCACTCTGTGAGTAGGCTACCGACACCGCTTGGATGGCCGGAGCCACGGACTTGGGCCATGACTGGCGCACGAATCCCGACATCTTGATGTATCGGCTAAAAAACGCCTCTGGCGTGTACTCCGCATCCATCTTGAAATCAGAACTGGTGATGGCAGTTCGCTCCAAACCACGTGCTTCCAGCAGTGTCTCTCGGTACTTGAGCAGAGCAAAAACAATGATGCTGTGGAGGTAGGTCAGGTGTAGGGCTTCCCCGACACAGTGGCAGCCGATAGCATATGTCTCATTGGCGGAGACCGATTCGATCATGGCCACCATCGAAGGCTTGGCGCCCTTGATGAAGCAGTCATGAAAATCTGCGACAGTCCCAGGCTTGATGGAAATCGTGTCCCGCGAAACCACATCAAGAATTTCGTGGGCAGTGCCAGTTCGGTCCAAAACCGTCATGCCTGG
>Ga0213919_1000531_pt1 | contig 16488 bp, 22 predicted proteins | sample McNCre317MG_FD_161056 | JGI IMG/M metagenome (GOLD analysis project Ga0213919, IMG submission 161056) | Freshwater microbial communities from McNutts Creek, Athens, Georgia, United States - 3-17 MG | ecosystem: Environmental > Aquatic > Freshwater > Creek | place: USA: Georgia | collected... | reverse complement strand
AGACCAGCGTGGTCTGCTCGTCGCTCTCCACCCGCGTGAACCTCTTGAGTTCCCGTAGGGTTGGGAACACGATTTTCGAGGGCGTTGTTTCTCCGGTTTTCAGCAGCTTCGTGAGGCATCGTAGGACACGGGGAAAGCCCCCGCAGTACCAGCAGCGTTCGTCATCAGTAGCCCAGTATTTTCCGTCCACGACGGTGATCCACAAGTTGCCGGTCACGGTGTCTCCTTTCAGTACCGTAGTTTACCGGATTCGCGCAGCGCGCGGTAGCGGGTGCGTGGCGGCGCCTGGGCTCGGTCCTGCCAGGGTTTCAAGCGGCGGAGCGTCAGCGACAAAGCGTGGCACGGCGAGCGGTCGAGGCGCGAAGCGCCGAGAACGCGCTGCTTTGAACCTACAACTCTCGGTAACTGAGGAAGACTTACGTCTGTGCCGTAGCACATAGACCTCACCACCTTATATTCAAGGTCGGAGGGTGCCGGGGCCGGTTTGCCAAAACCTCCGCAGATTTGCGGAGGTTTTAGCCACTTGGCCGTAAGTGGTAAATACGGGGTAGCGAAGACTACTGGAGCCCGCGATGGCGATTTCCCAACTTGGCAACAACCCGATCCTGCACTCGGCAGCAGGAGCTATCGGTTCGGTGTTCGCACCGCATCTGGACGACGCCCGGAACGTGCTGGAGGTTGACGCGCAGAAGTTCAACACGTTGCTGAAGCTCCTGGACGAGATTGCCGTAGACCCCAACGAGTTGTCCGCGTTGATAACCGAGCGCAGGCGCAAGCTCTTTGACATGGCGGAAGCCGAAATGGACAAGGTGCCTGTTGGTGATCTTCGAGCACGAAAAGCCGTGTACGAAGACCGGCGTGTCCGTGCCTTCCGCGTGCTCATTCGTCACCCTAGTCAGGAGCACAGCACGCGGACGAAGTACGCTTACGAGTTCCGTCGGTACGTCCTGAAGTACGACCAGACTCGGCAAGCACAGTCCGAGCACGCTGGCGCCCTTGAAGGTGTCACCGCTCAGTACGTGGTCCGTGTGTTCTACAACTTGGTGCACGTGACTGCGAGCCGTCGCCGTCCAGAGGCGTACTCGATTGAAACCATGTGCAATGCCACGGCGCTCGAAGGTGAGTCCGGCTCACCGTTCAGCTCCCGTATGTACAACTTGCAACCACACGAGTGGGAAGACAAGATCATAGAGACGTACGTCAAGCCCTACCAAATGCTGGAGCACATGGCGCACGTGGCTGAAGAAGGCATCCCGCTCTCACGGCTGACGAGACTCACTTCGGACATGAAGATGCCTGGCAAGTTCACGTTCGGGTTGACCACTGCGCAGTACCGCAAAACCATCCGCGTGCAGACCTTCGGGTTCCGGTGGCTGATGACGCTCGGGTTCAAGGAAGGCAAAGACCCGCGTCAGTTGATGCTGCTGATGCTGTTCGTGCTCTACAACTCGAACCGAAGGTTCCTTGACCGCGATGTCTCGGTGTCCAAGGGCCTGAACATGCAGGTGGAAATCAGCCGGCGTGGCGATCCCGATGCCGACATCTTCGCGCGGAAGAACGCTTACGAAGAGCCTCCGGTAGACGCGCATGCCGATCACGATCCTATGACCGTGCGTATCAACCGCGCGTTCGAGGAGCACGGCAAGCAACCCATCGTTAGCCTCCGGCTTCGCGTCCAAGACTCCGCGCGAAAGAACCTGTACACCGCGAGCTTGCACTTGCCGTCCCTGCGGTACTTGCAGATGCAGTACCGGTACACGGATCACATCACGGCCCCGACCGTGGAAATCAAGAGCAAGATGCGCGATGCTTGGAAGCTCCTAGCGACGAACGGCATCATCATCGGCATCGACGCCTACTCTGGCTACTTGCACAACCGCCGGAACATCAGCACACTCGATGACCTGTTGACTCTGTTCGTCAAGGAGTACAAGCGGGACATCCAACGGTTCTGCCAGCAGATATTCGACACCGCGTGCTCGAACATCGACATAGGCTACTGGCTGTCGGAACGCTGGACGCACATGCTGGAGGAGCCAGAAATCGAAGGCGATGATCTTCGCATCTGGACGTGGCTGCATGGGCATCCCGACCAGAACATCGTGGACCTGATGATTCGGAAGAAGCTGGTGGCCGTGACCGAAGTCGCAGGCAAGTACCGTGTCGAAGCCCCTGATGTAAAGCGCATCCGAGAAGTCGCCCAGCGATGGGTCACCGAGTACGGCTACGACCCGACGTACAGCATGGGCGCACACCTGGAAGTCGTGCACGCATGGCACCTGATGGACGATGCTCGGTCCTACTACTCGCTGAAGAAACCGGCAGTGTCGTGGCAGGGCAAGGTCAAAGCGGTGCGGTCCATGCTGAAGAACGGTGTCGGGCAGCAAGTAACCGGACTCGTAGATCACCTGCGGCTGCCGCCGACGAAGCGGTAAATACAGAGAGGAGCAAACCAGTGAAAATCTTCTACGGTAATCCCTGCGACATCGTGATGACCACGGCCATGGCCCACTTGGGCACCGTGAATCCCAGGCTGGTCAGTACCTCGCTTTGGAACTCGCTGATGGCGAGGCTCATCGTCGAAACCGGTGCCACCAAGATCGACATCGCGCTGGGCCTGAAGTACGACAAGCAGTACCCGCCGCCCGTCCGTGACGTGTCGGCTACGATTTCCCTGCTGTGCGCCAACTGGCGTGCGGATTTCAAACCCCGTGCCTACGTGTTTGGCACACCCCAAGGAGCAACCGATGAGCAACGCTGATGCACGTGAAGAGCAAGTGAACCCCGAACTCCGGAGACTCCGGGCCCTGGAAGACGCCGTGGTGACGCTGTTCGCCGGCGCCCGCGACGTACCCGGCGCTGACGACGATGCGCTGGCTGCGGATTCCTCGCTGTGGCGCGCGGTCGAGAACCATCTGCCGCCGGAACGCATGCCCGTGCCGGGTACGCCGGTGCCGCGTGTGCCGAAGCTCCCGTGGGACGACGACGGCGACGGCGACGACGCTCCGCCGGTCGGTGACGACGAACCCGGAGAACCCGTGCGCCACAGCCCGCAGCGCGTGGTGGACGATCTGCTGGACGACGGCGACGGCAACGGTGAACTCGAACTCGAAGACGGCGAAGAAGCAGCCGACAGCGAACCCGGTCTTCGTGAAGACCTCCAGGAGCTCGGCGCTCTTGCGGACGCTGCTGCCACCGAGGCCCTGACGGACATGAACTTCGAGAAGGGACTAGCCGCAGCGGTCAACTGTCACAGCATGGAGAACGTGTGCAACACGCCGGACTTCATGCTCGGTGCGTTCCTCAATCAGTGCTTCGTCGCGGCCGCCAAGCTCGTGCTCGCACGTGACCAGTGGTACGGCATGGCGCCGGATCCCGTGGCTGGTGTGCAGAGCACGCGAGACACCGACGACCTGGGCCTCGGCATCGCCGACGTGTGGCACGAAGGCTCCGGCCGGTACTACCGCGCGCGGTTGCTCGAAGACCTGGGCACAACGCTGCCGGAACCGCCGGTGCTCACGGAAGTGGTGAACACCGGGACGTCGAACCCGAGCGCCGATGATGACGACTCGTGGCCGTCGAATGCCGGTGATGCGGAAGCCACGGACGCCAGTGTGCTTCCGCTCACGGGCATGACCGACGCGGATGCCGATGCGGATGCCAATGCGGAAGCCGCTGTCGAAGCCGTCGAGGACGCGGGTGCAACCGACGACTCGGACTCGGACGCTGCTGAACAACGTGATCCTCAGCCGGAACCCCAACCGGAACCCCCGGAGGATCAACCCAAGGGAGATTCCGATGCTGACTGAACTCGGCCGCGTGGCACGCACAGCGTTCATCGGTGAAGACCCGGAGCACGGCGACCTGCAAGGGCCGCACGACGACCGGTGGAACAACGTGGCTTCGACGTTCCTCAGTCTCACACCCGGCGGCTCCGTGCGGGCCGTCCGTGCACGGCTGTTGTTCGAGCGCGCGCACGGGTTGTACTCGAATCCGTGCCTGCGGTACCACAACTGGAGCCACATACAGGACGTGCTGGCGGCGTACACCGCTCTGTGGGGAGACCCGCACCCCGAAGTGCTGCTCGCCATCGGGTACCACGACTGTGTGTACGTCCCTGGTGCGGAACCCGGCGTGAACGAGCGGCTGTCCGCGCAGGTGTTCCGCAACGTACACGTGCACGAGTTCGGGCCGCCGGCTGACATCGAGGAGCACCAAGAGCACGGGGACTCCATCGACGTGGAGTTCGTCGTCGAACTCGTGAACGCCACCGTCGTCGCCAACCACGTGTCCCCGACGTACGCACCGAAGTCCGTGTACGAAGCTCGGCTGCTCGACTGCGACCTCAACGGCCTTGGCAAGCCGTGGCCGCAGTTCTGCGCCATCCAGGACGCGGTGCTGTACGAAATGCTCGGGCCCTCCGGGTTCGCGCCGTCCGTGATCGAGGGTCACAGGTGTCATCAGGCCGAGTTTCTGGCGAGATTTCTGCAAGCTCCGCGACCCCACGTGTACCACACGGCGGAAGCACGCGACCGCTGGGAAGACCAGGTGCAGTCGAACATCGGGAGGTTCCTGGATGCGTACCTTTGACAGCCAGGAGTTCATCGGCAGAACCACGGTGCTGTTCATCGCCAGCGAAGTGCCATTCCCTCTGGCGCTCGGTACCGACGGCGAACACTGGTTCATCGGGCTTGCGTTGTCCATGCAAGCGCCTCCGGTGTTGACTACACCTCTCGAATGGCTTGACCGTGCGGCTGCTCGTACCGGGCTGTACCTGCACCTCATGGCGGAAACCGATGCCGCGCTCTCGGTGTTTCGCCTATGGCAAGCACAGTCCAGTCCAGCGTTGGACACCGTGTCGTACCGGGACATCGTGTTCGGCGTTGGCGCACGGGACTACACGTGTGTCCAGTGCTATCCGCAAACCATCAACTACGGAGCACGTACTGTCGTGCTACCGTTTGCCTACCTTCAAGGTTGAACCATGGAAATCGTTGTCAAGGTCAAGACCATCCGGGAGATCGTGAAAGCCCTAGGGGCTGACGCGCATCGTCTCGGCGCTTCCGAGTGGAAGTACAGCGGGGCCAATCGCAAGCCCGACGAACTGGCCGAAATCCGGCTGGACGACTTGGGTGTGGCCCAACTGGAAATCGTGCGCAACACCATGAAGGCCAATGGTGAAGCGAACATCAGCCGGGTGTCCAAGCTGTTGAACGCCCTGCGCGACCCGGCGAACCGGCCGGTGCGTTCACTCCGCGAGTTGCCGAGGATGCTCACCGAGTACCTGCGTGGCAACAAGTTCCCCTGGTTGTTCTCGTTGCAGACGGAACGCAAGGGCGTGGCGTACCTGCCGGTATCCGTGGAGCACCACGTTGCTGAGCACCGGACTCGTGAAGAGTACGTGACGCTGAGCCTCGGGTACAACACGAAGTCCGCGTTCAAGCTCCACGGCGTCACGTTCTTCTCCCACAACTTGAACGCGACGGTACCTGCGCTGCTCAAGGAGAAGAACCTGATGGTGCCGGACGAGGAGATGATCGCCGAGTACCAGAAGCAAATCGCCAGGTACGAGCAGTTCGGGGGCATGCAAGGTGAGCAGTTCTACGTGCGGAAGACCGGGTGGGAAGCCGGCAAGTCCGACTGGTGGTGGTCGTCGTCGGAAGTCCAGTTGACCGAACACGGCCGCCCGACGAAAGCCGTGCTCGACATGGAGTCCCTGAAGGACCGCGACAGCACGCGCTCCGTGTACCCTTCCGGCATTTCGCAGAAGACGCAGCGAGTGCCCACGCACCCGGTACTCCATCTGTTCTCGCTGTCTGCCCACGTCAACGTGTGGGTCAACGTCTCGAACATGCGGGTCTACAAGTACGAAACGGGGCTGAAAGACCGTCTGGTGTTGCCGGAGTCCCACGTACGGCTCATCGGCGCTCTCGTGTCCAACCTCGACGTACTGCGTTCCGAAGCCGAGGCCGAAGATCGCAGCCGCACGATCCGTGCGAAAGCGAAGTCCAGCGTGATCCTTGCCAAGGGCCCCGCCGGCACCGGCAAGACGCTGACGGCCGAGGTCTACGCCGAGGAGATTGGTCGGCCGCTGTACGAGGTGCAGTCCGGACAGATCGGCGTCGAACCAGAGGAGATCGAAGAGCGGCTGAAACTCGTGCTCGACCGTTCGGTGCGGCTGCGCATGCCATTGCTCATCAACGAGGCCGACGTGTTCGTGCAGTCTCGCGGCCGTGACCTCGTGCAGAACGCGGTGGTGTCCGTGTTCCTCCGGCTGCTGGAGTACCACGACGGTCTGGTCTTCCTCACGACAAACCGTGCCGACGACGTGGACGCGGCGATCCTCAGCCGGTGCATCGCGGAAATCACGTACGGAGTCCCTGCTGAAGACGAACGTGCTCGACTGTGGACGGTGCTGCTCGCGGAGTTCAACGTGAAGCTCAGTGAACGGGACATCAAGCGCGCCGCACTGTTGTTCCCGAAGGCCGTCGGCCGCGACATCCAGAACCTGATCCGTCTGACCTCCCGTGTGTGCCGCGCTACCGGCGACGACTTCACGCTGAAAGCCCTGGCCGACAACGCGGTGTTCCGCTCTCTGGAGGTCGAGCAGTCGCGGGCCGCCGCGTGGTTCAAACCCAAGGAGGAGTAGTCATGCCCGACAACGACAGTGAATACGTGACGGTGCCACGCAGGCTCACCGAAGAACTGGCGCAAGCGCTGCTGACCATGCGCGAAGGGCAGCCCGATCACGTGGCTGTCGCCGACACGTGGAACGCCGTGGTCAAGATCGCGGATGGCGCAACCGTTGTCGATGGGCAAATCCATCTGCCGCCGATGAAACCCCAGGTGATCGACCTTGGTCCCGTCGTGGTGCACAACATGCCGTGCGCCGTGTACATTGAGGAGTCCGCTGTGCTCAACCTGAACCTCGGCGTGTTCCACCCGAGTTGGCGTGCGCAGAAGGAAGGCTGGACATTGGTGCAGATGAACGCAGGTACCTACGTGGTGCACCCGCGCTCGCGGTTCACACGCTGGCTCCTGCGCTTCGTGTTCGGAGCCGGCCGTGAGTGACCCGCACTTCCACGAGGATGAGCGAGGTCTCCTCGTTCGGTGCTACCACAGCGCGAAGACCGAGGTGCTGCGAGTCGGCTTTTGGGTCGGACTCACCTTGGGTTTCCCGTTGGAGCATTACCTGTACGACCACGTGTGGCCCTTCACGCTCGTTCGGCAGCTACTGGGCTTGTCATGACCATGCAACGCTCAGGTGCCCCACGTAGGAGCATACGTGCAGACCTGAATCACGTACTGCGATGGCAGACGGAAATGCGCCACTGGGCGTTCGAGCACGCGGTAAACTCCGACGGTAATTTCGGTACGGAACTTGCGAAACCGCTAGCTCACGTGACGCTGAAAATCATCGTAAAGGCAAGCTCATGAAACACCCTGCTCGCGCCGTTGAAGCGGAGTTCACTGCGTACTTCAAGTCCTGTGTCGATGCCGTATTCGAGGTACCGCTGTCTTCGCTTCCAGGACCCGAGCGTGGTGCGTACAAGCGGCGGCTGCGCCAATTGCATCCCTCTTCGTTTCCGTATTGCGGCTACCGTCATGCGTACGAGTCACTCACCCGTGGTCCAGACCCCCTGGTGTACCTGAACTTCCCGAGTGACTACTACACGGGAGTGGGTTCGCTGGCACACGTGCTGTTCCAGCGGTGGCTGAGCTACGGCGGGCGCATCGTCGGCAACTACCAGTGCTTGTCGTGTGAGCACGTGCACGAGCTTCAAGTGCTGCCTAAGAAGTGCAAGTCGTGCGGCCACACCGAGTTCTTGTACAAGGAAGTCGGTGGTCGGTGGGGCAAGCACGTGTGGTGGCACAAGGACGGCATCTTCGTTGACCGGCAGGGCCAGTATTGGGTGCTCGATTTCAAGACGAGCACGAGTAACAGCATTTGGACGCACAAGAAGAACGCCTCGGTGTTCCCGTACTTGAGCAACCGCATGCAGATCGAGTCGTACGTGGTGCTCGCTGAGGACACATACGACCGCAAGATCAAGGGCACGCTGTTGTTCTACGCCAGCCGTGACACACCAGGCTGGAACCACGTGCCGGTCGCCAACGTGCTGACTGACGACCGCAAGGACGAGATTCGCCAACGACTGCTCCGCGACGACCGGAACTTCGGCCGGGTGCTGCGGCTCGCTGAAGAGCCTGACCTGCTGAAGCCGCTGCGGAAGACCAAGCTCTGCGAGTCCGCCAAGTTCTACAAGGACGTGGTGCACACGGACTTCGACCCGTGCCCGTTGGCGGCGCACTGCTTCTCTACGAGCGCCAGTGCCAAGGTCATGGCACGCGCACTCAAAGGCATACCCATCAAAGTAGAGTCGTGAAACTCTAAGGAGCAAACGTGAACCCCGATCCGATTTCAAGTACCGGCATCGTCTGCGACAACGCCGTGGACTCCTGGTTCTGCCACAACCTGTTGCGTGTGTGGAACACCGGTGAAGTACGGCCGGGCCGCAACGGCAGCACCCGCTCGCTGTTTGGCCGGTCACTGACGCTGGACCTGCGAGAAGGGTTCCCCGCGCTGACGGCCAAGCGCATGAACCTGAAAGCCAGCGTCGCGGAAACCCTGTGCTTCCTCGCCGGTGACGACAACGCGGCGGCGTTCCGCGCTCGCGGCTGCAACTTTTGGGATGCGAACGCCGGGTCCGCGTACTGGATGGCGAACCCCAACCGAAGGGGCACAGACGACCTCGGGCGCATCTACGGCGTGCAGTGGCGGCACTGGAATGGCACCGATGGTCAAGGCAAGCCCCGGGTCGTCGATCAGCTACAAGCGCTTCTCAATGGGCTGCGATCCGACCCGTACGGTCGGCGTCACCTCGTGACCGCGTGGCAGCCTGCTGAACTCGACCAGATGGCGCTGCCTCCGTGCCACGTGCTGTTCCAGGTGTACTGCCACGTTGACGGCGGCATCAGCCTCCAGATGTACCAACGCTCGTGCGATCTGTTCCTCGGCGTGCCGTTCAACATCACAGGGTACGCTCTGGTGTTGGAGATCCTGGCGGCGCTGACTGGCCGCTACGCCAAGGAGCTGACGCTCGTGTTCGGCGACCTGCACGTGTACGAGGCTCACGAGTACGAAGATCATGCGTTGACCCGACTCCGAGACGCCGCGCTCTCGGCCGCAGAAGACGGCTTCAAGCTCCCCAAGCTGGACATCCGCACGGACCTGAAGCTCCAGGACTTCGCGTTGCCGGACATGAACGACTGGGCGAAGACCGAGAACTTCGTATTCCCGGACTACCGGTGTGGTCCGTTCATCGCAGCGAGGATGGTCGAATGAACACCTGCGGCATCGGCGTGTGCAGCAGCCCTGTGCACTGTACCGAAACTGGCTACTGCGTTGCGCGCCCCTACCGGCCTCCGCAGCCGCAACCACGCAATCAACCGCAGCCGCCGGTAACGAAATCCCCGTTGCACGTGGATGAGCCGCTACCAGAGGAGTTCCGTGCTGCCGCAACAACCGACTGGTCTTCAGCGGTGACGCTGGCTCAGCAGATTCTCGACGATGACATGCCGAAGCATGTGGGCTCTACGTGGAATACCGGCCACCTGTGGGAGCGCGCGATGATGCTAGCAGGGACGAAACCCGTGGTGGCCGCTGCGTTGTTGCTACTACTCTCGGAGCAAGACGCGCTGCTACGTGGGAAGTTCCCTGATGTCAAGACGTGACCGCACCACCGTGTTGAAGAACATGGTAGCTGCGTACTGGGCGTCGCAGCGATACGCCGTGTTTTTCGAGGTCAAGCTGAGCCCGAGAAAGACGCGAGTGCCGGCGAAGCGGTGTCGGTGTGACGTGCTGGCCGTGAACACCAAGGGCCACATCGTGATAACCGAGGTCAAGTCCGGACGCGCGGACTACACGGCGGATCACAAGCATCACCTGTACCTCCCGTACTGCAACCGCATGTTCTTTGCGTTGCCCCCGGACATGAAGGTACCAGAGGAGCTACGTGCGCACCCGGAAGTCGGAGTGCTGGTCCCACGTGCGGATGGTCAAGTGCTTCGCGTGGTGAAGCGTGCCTCACGTCGTCTCGTATCCGGTAAATTGAAGAGGTCAACGGTGTTGCATCTGCTCTACCGGGCCGCTGACCACACGAGGTTTGGCTCGCCAATGAGGACGACATGGACGGATTCCGTATAGAACACGGGGGCAACCTACTGGTGTCACCAGCGTACCCGTTGTTCCTGCATGGGTACGCGGAGTTACTGGAGCACGGGTTCGCGGAGCCGGGTATCCCGTGGAGCAAGGACACGCAGGTCACGTATGTCAGTGCGTACCAAGAAGATACGCAGACGGTGCTCGGTTGCCTCGCGTGGAACTACAACAAGGTGCAGACCCGAGCTTGGGTGCTGCTGTCCTACGTCCGTGCTGACTGCCGGGGCAAGAACATGTACAAGGAGATGAACGCCGTGGCTGAAGACCGCATGCGGTTGCTCGGTGCCACGGAAGTTCAAGCCCTGGTGCATGCTGACAACACGACGATGCTCAAAGCAAGCATCGCTACGGGCAAGACGGTGGTGTACCACCGAACCCGCAAGACCCTGGACCCACTTTGAGAGGCACCTATGAGCGCCCCCGTAACGAGAAACAGCTACGTGCAAGAACTGATCGCTGCTCTACAGTCAGCCCCCGTCGGCATCGTGTGCATCACCGTGATTCGCGTGCCCTCTACCGGTCAGTCCATGGTGCTGCACTACTCGGAAATCCAGACGGATGACCCACAGGGGACGCTGCTCGGAACACTCGAAGCCGGGAAGAACTGCGTCATCAATGAAGACGGCGACGACGAGTGGGGTGCGGGTTCCGACGAAGAGCCCGATGACCTGGGTGCCCCTGTGCTTGACCGCAAGCCACGTCACTAAGGAACAACGATGCGCAACAAGTACGTGGTATTCGCTTCCGGCAAGTCTTACTCGTGGGGGCTCGTGACCCGCGCCACCGAAACCGAAGTCCAAGGTACGGTGCACAAAGGCATGCCGTACACGGAGGAGGTTTTCGACATCCGCGTCAAAGACGTGGTGGCCGTGCTCGGCCGGCGTCCGCCCATCGGTACCGCGTACGGGTGCTACATCGAGCCATGGTTGTACACGGTGGAGAGCCCTGTGTGGGGCGACATTCACGTGTTCACCAAGCTCGACAACGAGACGAAAACCGCCGTGCAGAAAGCGCTCGGCCGTGCGGCTGCCAAGCTGAAGTCCGCAGGGCTCACCGGGTTCCTCCCCATCGACATCGAGATTCGCGCGCCAAAGGGCAAGTACGCGGGCAAGTACCACTGGTTCTCATCGCCGGAGAAGCGGGATCGCATGATCCTGCATCCTGCGGATTGGAGCACTGGTCTGTACATCGTGCTGCACGAATCGGCCCACGGCATCTGGTTCAACCTGATGTCGAAGAAGCAGCGGGCTCAATGGATCGCGCTGTACCATTCGTACCTGACGGTCACGGCGTGCGATGCTGAAACCGTCAGGGGCCTACGTGACGACTTCACCGGCCAATCAGGTGAGCACGTCAAGGACTTCCGAGGTCAATTGGCCGAAGACGTGGCTCCCGTGTTCGACCTGTGCATCGAACACGTGACGAGCTACCATGGGCTCTCCGTGACGAATGTGGACGCGCTGATCGACGCGGACTCCGGTGCGTTGCTGAAACCCATGTGGCCCACGAGCAAGGTGCTGAAGACCGACTACGAGTACCCGATTTCCGAGTACGCCATGAAGTCGCCCGAAGAGTTCTTCGCCGAAGCATTCGGCTACCACATGTCAGGGACCAAGATACCGAAGAAGGTGCTGGCGCTGTTGGAAACGACGTTGCAGCGCGTTGCCGGAAGAAAGCCTCGTGGCTAAACGCGCTGCCGCCACTACCGCTGTCAACTCCGCCGCCGTGATAGAACATGCCCGTGCTCTAGTCACGGCTTTTGTCGTTGACCCCGCGTTTCACTTTCTCACGGGCGACCAGGGCACAGCGTTCCACGCTCTTGCACGGGAGCTCGGCATTGCCATACCAGCAGATCCCGGTGTCGGCATACCCGAGCGAGTCGAACCTGAACTGGAACTCAGCGACGACCAGAAGCAGGCATGGTCCAAGCTCGAACGCTGGCTCGGCAACGGCAAATCGTACTTCGTTCTCCGTGGGTTCGCGGGCACCGGCAAGACGTTCCTGCTGAGAAAGCTGGCGAAGCTCGACATCAACGTGTTCTTCACGGCACCAACGAACAAGGCGGCCAAAGTGCTGTCTCGCTCGGTCGGCACTGGCGCTAAGACCACGTACTCGTTCCTCGGGTTGCGCATGGTCCATGACGAGGACAAGCTGGTTCTCGACTTCGGCAAAGAGAAGCCGCACATACCCAGGAATTCCGTGATCGTCGTGGACGAGGGGTCCATGGTCGGGAAGCAACTGGTATCAGTGCTCAAGACCATGGTGGAAGAGACGGGTTGCAAGATCCTGGTGGTCGGCGACCCCGCACAGTTGCCACCAGTGGGAGAAGCTACGTCGCCGGTGTGGAACCTCACGGCAGATCCCGAGTGCCGTGCGGTGCTCCGGCAGGTGATGCGCAACGACAACCAGATCCTGGCTGCGTCTATGGCCGTGCGCTCGTGTCTGAAGAACAAGGTGTGGCGTTCGCCTCTCGTTGACGACAATGCTGATGGTACCGGCGTGTTCCTGCACACGAAACCCGGATTCGAGCGCGCCATACGCGGCCTCGATGTCGAAGACTTCGCAGGGAACAAGGTGGTTGCGTGGCGCAACCGCACGGTGGACCGGTACACGAAGATGATCCGCTCGAACCTGGGCTTCACCGATGAGTACCAAGTCGGTGAGCACCTGCTGCTTGCGTCCCCGATTGAGCAAGATGGCTCGGTGATCGCGCACGTCGATGAGGAGTTCCGAGTGCGCGCTGTCACGGAGTCCGTGGTCCGCGTGGACGACACTGATATCCCTGTGTACGCAGTGACCGTGGACGGTGACCAGCAACTCGACCTGAAGATCCCCTCAGACACCACGGAACTCCAGATCATCCTCGGCCACAAAGCAGCGGCTGCGCGTGCCACCGGGTCCAAGGGCATGCGTGCTCGTCTCTGGCGTGAGTTTTGGGAAACCAAGGCGAAGTTCCACGAAGTGCGCTACGGCTACGCGATGACGGCACACCGAGTGCAGGGTTCCACGCACGCTGGCATCTACCTTGACCAGGCTGACGTGCTGGCGAACCCGGACAAGCGTGAAGCGTTCAGATGCCTATACGTCGGTGTGACCCGGCCCACCCACCAGTTGCACGCTTTCTGACGATGATACGGCTACTCGTTACCGGCGGGCGCGACTACGATGACGCCGCCGTAGTGGACCGAGTGCTCAGCTTCTACCTGAAGAAGGCTGGTGCCAAGACGATGCTGCTGGTAATCCATGGCGGTGCGCGTGGCCTCGACGCGCTGGCCGGTGACTGGTGTGACGTTCATGGTGTGCCCTGCGTGTGTATGCCCGCAGCATGGAAGAACATGCCACGAGCCGCAGGCATCGTACGCAACGCCTGGATGCTCAAGTACCTGCAACCTACTCACTGCTACGTGTTCCCTGGAGGACGTGGCACCTTGGACATGAGAACCCGAGCGCTGGCTGCTGGCCTTCGTGTTCGCCCCCGACAACGGTAAATGACGAGCATGAAGCTGCCAAATGTGTTCCCCGGTGAGTACCGGTTCGTACCCGCTGCGTACTACGCCAGCAATGCCGCTGGGCTTGGCATGTACGTTCGGTACCGTAGGTCTGACCTAAAGACCGTGCGCAAGCGCAGTCAGGACGCGCGTCACATCTGGCTGGAAATGCCGGATCGTGAGGTCCTACTCGTGCGCATGACGCATGACCAGCCGGTGTACCCGTCGGAAGGCACCTTCGACACGTTCATCAACCTGAACTTCTACCAGGAGCAGTCAGCGCGTGACCTCGGGTTCGATTACTACATGACGAACTACTGCGACTACCTCGGTAAGGAGCACGTCAGTCCAAGAAACCGTGAGGTCCGTGTCCCCGGAAGCATGTCGGTAATCAGTGACTCCGGCGGCTTCCAGTTCCTCACTGGCAAGCTCGACTACCTGGACCCTGTGGGCCTCGTCAACTGGTACAACGAGAACGCGGACATCGGCATGGTCTTGGACATGCCTGTGGCGTCACGTATCCGCGATCCCGAGCTACACATGAAGCTCGCGCGGCTGCAACGGCGGAACACCGTGACGATGCTGGAACATGCTGTGCCCGGCTTGGAGTTCATGAACGTCGTGCATGGCACCACCTACGAGGACAAGCTGAGGTTTCACGAGCGCGTTGCTCACCCGAAAATCCGGCGGTTGGCGGTGGGCGGCTCGTACTTCGATACCGTGATGTCGAGTATCGCTGCGGTGCTGACCCTCCACCAGGAGATCGGTGACCACTACGATCACTACCACTTCCTCGGCGTCACCAATCTGTTCCAGGTGCTGACGTACATGAGAATGGCGAAGCTCGGGTTGCTGCCCTTCGTGACCAGTGATTCCAGCACGTACTACCAGAAGGGTGCTTCCAAGGAGTACCTGATCCAGACGAGAATGACCTCGAACATCAGCCACCTGAACATCGGGCAGCGTGACAACGTAACGTCGGTCCACTCGATGTTGCCATGCTCGTGCCCTGTGTGCTCGAACCTGCGGTACGTGGACGCGCTGTCGAACTTCGGTGGCTCGGCGATTTCCAGCGCCACGGCGTTTCACAATGCCTATCGGTACAACGAGTACCTGAAGGCCATGGCCGGTGTCATCGACTGGCCGCTGCCTAAGCTCGCCAAGCTCTTGGAGCAACAGTTGGGAAAGCGGTCATCGCTGAAAGAGGGGATCAAGACTCTGGAGTTCGTGGACGAGGTAGCGAGCAGTGGCCTCGGCAAAGCCGTTCGCAAGTTCCAGTACTTCCTGAACTACGCAGGTGCGCAGTACCGTGGCACGCAGTCGGCGGTCGTTGGGCTCTTCGCTGCGGAATCCGACGGTCCGGCTGTTGACTCCACCACGGTGATCGACCGTGCGAAGTTCCTGCTGGAGCAGTACGCCAACCCACCGACGGAATCCGTGCTCAAGAAGGAAGTACTCCCCGGCAAGAAGATACTGTCGTCACGTGCGAAGAAGCGTGAAACGAAGCACGTGAAACCCAAGGCCAAGAAGGCCAAACCGTAGCCCGCGAGGCACCAACTTGGAGAACCCCATGGCTACGAGCAAACCTTCGGGTCTGACAGCCCGCGAAATCCTGGACAAGACGACAGCGAGAGTCCAAAGCGCTGCCCGTTACGCCGTCATCGAAGCTGCCGAACCACGGCTCCTTCGTGGCGGCTTTGCTGCTTTGAAGACCGTCACGTACAGCACGGCGGACGCGGATGGTGTACCAAAGACCGCGCCGGGCAAGCGATACAAGACCACGGTGTACGCCACCGAGTCGGGCGTACGGTTACATCGCGCGCGGTTGAAGGTCGCGTGCTCGTGCGACGCTCACGTCTATTGGGGAGGTGAGTACGCACTGTGGCGTAAGGGCGCCGCCGATCTGCACTACGGCAACGGTGAACCTCCGCGTGTGCGTAACCCAAAGCTCATTCCCTGGGCGTGCAAGCACATTGCTCGCGTGCTCCGTCAGATCCTGAACAAGCGAGTGTGACCATGACGCGCGTGTACGAACTTCCTCATTGGGGCATCCTCATCGACTTGGCAAACGTACGCGCGATCACCCGGCTTTTCGTGGACCCACGCCGTACCCACGGGCACTTCCATGTGCATGTAGCAGGGCTCGACAACGTGCTGACCATCGACGTGCAACCCGTGTTCGAGACACCCAGTCCCTCCTTTGGACCTCCGAGGTTCGCTGTCGCCGAAGCCGACATCGCCAACCTCCAGGAGTGCTACATACGGTTTATCCGCGCGTGGAGAGACTACACGGAGGCACGGTCATGACACCACGGTACTGGATGGCTTTCGACGTGGACGACACGCTCGGTGAGTTTGCCGTTGCCTGTTACTCCGTGCTCAATCGCGTGTACAACCGCGACCTGTCTCCCGAAGGCAACCTGAACTACCGTATCCAAGACCAGTACGGCATTTCCACGACTCAGTTCTTCTCGGACATGGAGCGGCACCACGTGCTCGACCACGTGCAGCCAGTGCCTGGCGTAGCCGCAGCGTTGACGACGTTGCAGCAGCATGGGATCGGCATCCAGATCGTGACGGCGCGTGCTTACCTGTCTGGTGGCAGCCCGCATGGCTGGCGAGTGACCGACGCATGGATGAACCGCCACGGCATTCCGTACACGAGCCTCACCGTTGTGTATCCGAGAGACGCCAAGGTCGAGTGGCTGTTCCCCGGTGTCGTCGCGCTGTTCGAGGACAACTACGAGCATGCGGCATCGTGTCCGGGTATGCCGCAAG
>Ga0213919_1000530_pt1 | contig 16504 bp, 15 predicted proteins | sample McNCre317MG_FD_161056 | JGI IMG/M metagenome (GOLD analysis project Ga0213919, IMG submission 161056) | Freshwater microbial communities from McNutts Creek, Athens, Georgia, United States - 3-17 MG | ecosystem: Environmental > Aquatic > Freshwater > Creek | place: USA: Georgia | collected... | reverse complement strand
TGATAAATCAGAGCTTGAATCAGGATATAAATTAATATAAACTTCATCCACATATTCACCCATTTTTTCACCATTTTCAAATGAAATTTTTAATGGACTTTTCATTTTATTGGTGTTTTTGGGTTGTTCTAAATCTGTATTCAAAGAGTTATATTTGATTAATAAACTTATTGAATAAGGAACTGGTTTCTTTACTGTAAGAGAAGTAAAACAGTACCCCAAATTACTAAAAAACTCCACAAGAATATTACTCTTTTCATATATTATGGGCCATTCATCTCCGTCTACATGTTCTAAACGAGTAGTAGCATTAATATTCATTTTTTTTTCTAGCATTTCACTCACCAACATTTGAGTACATTCATCCTCAGTTATGACCCTACAAACATGCTTTATTACATTCTTTACCTTAGTTTCTCTAAAAAGCTTGCTTATTTGTAATAGCTTAAATTCTGAACCAGTACTAAAAACTGCCTGTTGGATAACAGGTGCATAGGGAGATACTTCCAAAACATGTTGAATTACATTGTTGGTATATTTCACTGGTCTTGTTTTACCTTTGTGTGTTGTAATTGCATGATTTTCTACTTTAATTTTTATGGCAAACACATGTGTCTTGAAATGTAATAGAGACTTGTTTAATGTTTCTAAAGTTGATGGAAGCAGAAACACATCAGAATCATTCTGATCCTTATTAACATGAATCTTGGGTTTTTCATGAAATTCTATAGAAAAACTTCCTTTGATTACATGTGTTTCGTTATTAATGGGATTTTTGATATTATTAATGTCAAAGTCATTATTCCATAAATACACCTCTTCATCACTTTCAATCTGTAATTGACCTTGCAAATGTTTAGCTCTGGTTAGAGTAAATTGTACACCATTATTTTTTATCTTGTTAAAAATTTCTTGTAACAACCACAAAGACTCTGCAAATTGTGTATTGGCATGTACTGATGCAGGACTTATTTGTTTGTTTGGCAAAAAATACCGTTTACATGTCCAAGCATACTTTTCAAGATATTCCATGATTGCGAATATACCAGAAACTGGAGTAATATTCTCTATTTTTTGGTCTATAAGATAAAGTGTATCATGTTTGAAACTCTTGAACTCTGGTTTTACAGGTATACTAAGATTATCATGCTTAATCTCGCATTTAATATATTCACCTGGAGCAATGGGAATCTGTCCACCTCCTCTAATGTTTGTACTTCCATCCTTTTCAGTAATGACTTTATTTTTTATAATCTCACACACTCGATCACTTCTTGCTTTACAAATATCTTTTTGGTACATTTTGGTTTTAGCTATATCTTTGGCAACAATAGCCTTTCTAATTTCTTTCTTTAAGTTATAAATTATTCCATCTTTGGTAATGGGATACTTTAAAGTAGGAGTGGAGCTAATATTGCCTGACTTTTTTTGTTCATTGGAATTGGATTTGTTAGGCATTATTTTATTAAATTGTATTCTTAATCTGTTCTATTTGACACTTTAATATAAAACTACCACAATCAAAGTTTATATAAAATAATTACTTTTCATTAATCAAAGTATATTTCAAGGTTACACTCTAAAAAACACCAACAAATGCCCAATATATGTCTGGAAGCATTTGCTACCATCTGGATCCACACCAAAAAAACTATCATGCGAGAACCACCAGAACAGCAAGTGTTTACAGCCCAAGATAATTTGGAACAATGCAAGAAAAGCATGCAATTACGAGAATCTGAACTACAAGAAACTATAGCAAAACTAGCAAAAGAAGCTATCCAAAAGAAAAAGCTGGGAGATATGTCTGCAGCTAGAATTAAAGTAAATGAGCGCAACAGATCTGTTAAACGTCTAGAGAAACTCAGGTCTAGCATGAACATCATAGACACTCAACTAGATGCTATCAAAACCAGCGAATTAGACAAGGAAATAATGATTTCATTACGAGCAAGTAGTTTAGCCCTAAAGAAAGCAGGTATTGGAGTGAATGCCTCTGAGGTGGAAAATGTAATGACCGAATTAGACGACCATATGCGTGAAATGCAGGATGTTACTACTGTGCTAGCAAACCCCATCAATGGCATGTTTGAGGAAGATGCAGATCTGGATCAAGAGCTAGAGGCCCTTATACAGCTAGATGAACCCCCTATAAGAGAGCCATCCAAACATATGCATACTATACATGAGGAAATAGAGGAACTTCAGCCTTTAAAAGTTAATTCCACCACTACTACTTCTACTGTTTTATTACCGGCTTAAAACTCATCAGCATTGGTTTTAAACAATGAAAAAGAAGTATTGGTAGGAATTGCAATCAATTTCCCCAATAACATGCATATCCTATTTTCCATGGACTCCAACACGTCTTCCTTGGAAATCAACTTATCAGTCTTGCATTTTTCTATAAACTCTGATGTCTCCATTAATTGCTCAAAAAAAGTGTCTGATTGTGCGTAAATGGAGCTCATCTCTACAGTAATTATCATGAAAATAGAAGACTATACTACATCACAAATTTATTTTAAACCCACTATAATAGGAATAAGAGCCTCAAACCCAACTTTATTTTAAACCCACAATAATAGGAATAAGAGCCTCAAACCCAAATTTATTTTAAACCCACAATAATAGGAATAAGAGCCTCAAACCCATTATCTCTGTTCCATTGCATAGACTCCAACACCTTGAAATAATTCTCGTCAAAACACATGTAGTCTTCCTTCTCAGACACAGAATGTAATCGCACTATACATGAAGAGTCCACTACATTCAGAGATTCGGGTCTTTTAACCTTGGGAGAGTTTATGGGAAATGTCCCACATACCTCATGACTCCCAAACATGGATCCAAAACAAGACGCTTTATGTGCCCCCTTGAACAGCCAGACTCCTTCTGATGGATGCATATTACATAGAATCCCATTGATATTTTTAGTAGTATCCATACATCCATTGTACACTGCAATCCTATTACCACTAAACCCACTAATGTCATGCTCTAAAGTATCAGTAGTAGGCATGACCATCTGGTGTAGCCTGTAACTCTGAATATCCTCCATGTGACTTACTTTTAATTCAAATTTATCAGCCAACTGCTTCAAAAGCCTGCACCTGGCCCGCAAACAAGCTTTTCTAAGCCACCAGACTTCCTCTGAAACTAGAACATCATTGGCTGTCCAGTGTTTTCCCACATCAATCATGAGATTACAAAATTCATCACAGGCTTTATTGAGACCCCCAGAAACTATAATAAAAAGCCTGTGTGTCCTCACGTCTCTATTATACCCCTTAATGTAAGCATGGTAAATTCCAATTCTATCTGGCACTTCTGGCGTCCAGTGTTTACTATCAACTGACCTCAATCCAGTGGCTTGCATGATGCCAGAACTAGTCAGTGCCTCTGTATTCTCAGGGATACAATCCAGTTGTGCTGGAATACAAGCATCCTCCACTCCTTGTAAAAACTCCAACATTTTAGTCTTGTTCTCTTTACTAGCCATCATTAACCCCAAAATCTGCTCTTCTGTAACATCACATTGTATCATAGTAGTACCATGAAACATATTGCGCACAATGGGTAATGTATTGGCATTTACATAGGGATCACACACATACCTGAAACCCATGAAATTGCCGAATTCATTAATGTGGTGTGTAGGCATCACTAAAAGCTGGGCATTATCGGCTGAAAGAATGGATTCACAAGTCACTTTTTCGTCTTGAGTCAAAGGGAATAAACTAAATTTTGTATTATGCATTCTAGTTGTATTTGTTTTATATAAAACATAAATACATATTCTGTAAAAATAAAGTAAACTTTGTATTGTATATTCCTCTAGTATATAAAACACAAACACTAAAAAAATCTAAAAATGTACCAATCTCTACATGGTCCCGCAAAAAATGTCAGAGATGTAAGGATGTCTCATAGAGCATCTGACATAGCAGAAAGTCAGCATCTTTTACTAGAACTATCCATAGCTGAACCCACTATACAACAGTGCTTTAGAATTATAGAATCTACTTGTTTATCACAAGGAATATTCTGCAAGGTGGATGGAAAGACATGTAGTCCTTCTTTCCTAGACCATCTAGACCATTACTATACCCCATTCTGTAAAGCAGCCATTCGTGCAATGCTAGTGTACGGCTTCGTCCCTTGGAGAACCAGAAAAATCAAGGATGGCTATGAAATTCCAGAGGTACTACCACCAGGCACGTTTTCCTGGTATACCGAGCCTAGCCACAAAACCAGAGGAAAAACTGCAAAAATGTATGATAGCCACTCATTAATGGTAATTTATCGCTTAAACCCTCTGGGAGGTAATTTTAAAGAAGAGGATGTCCACATCTATGTGCACACCCCACCCAGCTTGGACATCATGGGAAATTCCATTTTGTATGCTACAGTCACGTCCCCTCTAGCACACCTTCTCACAGACTACAAAGCTCTCCGACAGGGTCAAATTCGAAGATCCCATGCTGATGCCTGGAATACCACAGCTAAAGTAATTACAGAGTTTAATCCCAAATTACGCGTGGAAGACAATCCCAGTCAGTACCTCATGGATTTTGTACATGAAGACTATTTTGTACCCCCTTCAGGAGGAGACACCATGTACCCCCCGTTTGAGGCCCACAATGTCTGGCAGCGAGAGCAAATCATAAGGAGACAGTTTGAAAGTAATCCATCTGTGCATTACCCAGAGGTTTTTGCTTTGCCTAGAGATCACACTGTTGCCCAACAAACTAGATTAGATCCATGTGAGGATATTCAATTTCTAAGTGATAAATACAGACGTGATGTATGCGCTCTACTAGGCATTCCTCTAGAAATGATTCATGGACAGCTACACAATGCTATTAGTAATGACAACACCAAGAAAACACTGGCTTCAGGCAGGATATGCTCAACTAATATGCAGGATATGTGTAAACACGTGCAAAGACTATTAACACAGGTCTATCACTCAATCTATGATGAAAAACAAGTTACCTTCCTACTAGTACCCATGCCAAGACTAGAAATTGAAAGTATCAGTGATTTAAAAACTCTACATGAGATTGGAGCAATGACACCAGATATGTCTATGCAAATGTCTAAAACGCTTTTAGGAGAAAATCATGTGGGAAAGAAACAAAAGGTGCAACATGTAGAACAGTCTTCTACAAACAACAACCTTAATCAAGAACAACCCAAAGAAAAAAAGCCTAAAGATTAAACCATATCTATTGTAATCTATATATACACAATCTATAATATATATTACCAAAATAAAAAAAATATGATTGAAGCTTTATCTTTACAGGATCCATCCAAGCCTCTAAACGTATCTTTTATCAATAAAAAAACTGGTCAAAACTATATGTACAATCAATCACAAACAACTAATACTGCTTCTAGTCTAGAATTGAATATTCCCAGCATCACCTTTAATAAACAACTAGCAATAAGTACTAAAGAAAACACCCCCAAGATTTTTGACAGCAATACTAGTAAATCAGAACAATATGATATCACATTCATTAAAAAGGATGTAGTCTGTATTATCTATGTATTTTTTGCAATTTTAATGGCAATGATTAATCTTTTAATGCCAGCATACCAAATCCAGGCGGCAACACTAATAAGCCCTCTGTTTACTATTGCTATTGTGTTACATTCAATCCTCACGCAGAGTTGGTGGAACGCGTATATCGGAATTACTCTAATTTTTTTGTATCCTTTTGTGCTAGTGTTTAATACCTACTTATCCATTATTCTCATTTTTAGCCTGTTTACCCTATTTTGTGTCTATCATACTTGCACTAATCCTATAACCAACTATGTACACATGGGTATCATATTTTTCCTCGTAGTTTGTTCATTTATTGGAATTATCATCTATCAAATCTATCCCAGATCTATCCATGGCATCCATGCTTCCTTCTTATCTACATGTATACTAGCCTGCACTGTTGTAGTCGTCTTAAAAAAAAATTCATTTAAACTGGTAGTAAGCAACAATCAGTAATTTTCTATTTCAGGAAAAAAAGTACTATATATACACCCAAAAACCCTCTTTAACCACCAATAACAATGAGCATCAACAAGCGAATCCGCGACATAATGGAAGAATCTAATACAGAGGACTTATTGGAAAATGTCAAGCCAATGGAGGAGTCTGCCCAACCAATTAGTGTACAACCAGCAAAACCAGCAGGCTGGTCATCCCTTTTACAAAAAATGGACCATAAGGGCCCTCCATTAAAGAAAAAACAAACAAGGATTGACAGAAAACTGCAACCACCCAAACAAAACACTACACCCAACATTTATTTCCAGGACATTGGAGACTACTTTGATCCCTGGAAGCATGGGTACTGTATGCTAAAAAGCGAGATGTTTTACAAATTTCCAGATGGTTCTTTACATAGATGTACAGGTGTGGATGAATTTGGACCCTTCAAGAGCATGCCAGTGTGCAGCTGGAAGAGGTAAAATTTCCTTCAAGAACATGCCAGTGTGCAGCTGGAAGAGGTAGAATTTCTTCAAGAACATGCCAGTGTGTAGCTGGAAAAAATAGAATTTCATGAATCTACCTGCAAATCTTCCAGATCATCTACAGGAAGCATAGGTGTTACTGGATGATTAGTAACATTTGGGGATTTTGATTGTATTAAATTTGTAAAAATCATCAACCGTGTAATCAAACCGCAAAAAACCATGAATGTACTTATTAACCCACTCTGAGATTCAGGATTGACTGCAATTTGTATAACACAGGATGCCAATTGCATAGATATAAGAACATCAATTACATGACATTTAACCACTGCTTCTATAATCAAAATTATGCATAAAACCAGTGGTATCGGGCTCACAAAAAATGTCACTAGAAAATCATTTTGGAGAGTGTGAATAATTGTTTTATCCTGGTTAGAAAAATATAGCTGATACATACATGAAAATAACAACAATGCCACAATACACGAAAAGGGTAGTCCAAACTCGCATAAATCAATTATCCCTCCAATAGTGAATTTCTTGTTAATTTTAATTCCAGCCATTAGACATATAGACCAAAATGGTAAACATATGCCAAATCCAACAAAGAACCAATCCGAGTTCATAATAGGCTGCACTAAATCACTATAATTGTCCAATGCGTTTCTCACAATAATACCAATGTATGTTAGACAGGTTGCAAATAAATAAACAATCCTTTTGTTGTTACATACTTGTATAGATTCCAAACACAGTTCACAGCCAATTAAGAGACACAAACCACTCATTAATGCTTCCAAACTCACTAAATGTCTACAAGTACATACATAATTAATAACAAAATAACTGAAACCCACACCATATACCAGTATCCACACATCATCCATGTGCAACCGAGGCTTCCCGTGCACCAACTCTACCTCCCCTCTAGCAAGATCACTATACTCGTTGTTGGTATTGTGTCTATGCCATCCCCATTTTTTAGGTGAACACATTATCACAGTCAATATTATAAAATAATAGATCATAAGTGATACCATAACCAATGAGGAATACATGACTGTAGTAGGAAGATCCACTTTCTCAGGAAAACTATAAAAATTTAAACCAGATAACATTAGGATACATGAGGTTAGGGTTGCAATATACATTACCACTGCAAACATTATTGTAATCTTCTCTATGTAGCTCTTGTTTTTAGCCTTTTACTACTGACAAAAATAAAAACCATACATGAAAATTTAATTATTCTAGCTTGGCACAAACAAGAAATATAACAGACCCTAAACTCTCTAATAAATACACTCCTGCAAGCCCTATGAGATTACCTAAATAAAAAATTTCCATGTCTTCCTCTAGAATTGTCTGGTACCAAAGCATGTATAGTGGAATAATCGCTATTCCTAAAAACCATATCTCTTGTAAACTATACAATGCCAGTATATCCAGAACCACTTGCTGTGCCACATAACAACCCAGAATTAACGCAATGTCTCTAGAGAAAACCAGTGGAAATGCAGAGATAGCTAGCTGTGTACACACCATCTGCCATAAAACAGTCACTAAGCCCACATAGACTGTGGTTTTTTGTTGGTGGCTGGAGAAAATATTGTATAGGAGAAGTATAGAAATTGCTAGGCATAGATAAAAAAATATAAAGTTTCTCTGGTGTTCACAAATGAAGGAGCTTTCTTTCATTAGAATAAATCCGGCACCAAAAATTGCCCCATGGGAAAACAGTTTATTCATATCACTCTACTATACAACAAGATTTATATAGCAAAAACTTTCTAGATCTGTCATTTTTAATCATAACAAATAGTATAAAAAGTAGATATTATAATGCAATACCAAAAAATATGGGTCACCCTCTAACAGAGCTATTACAAAATTTCCACGAAAAAATACAGTCTCTTGAGGCACAACTACATGATTTGGAATGCAAACACGAGGTCTCGCAATTACACAAGGAGTTTATTAAAATGCATGCAACTCCATTGAATACCAGTCCCAGTCTTGAAACGGGGTGTGTTCCTGCAAAAGCTTGTACTACTAGGTGCATCCCTGCCAAAGCTTGTACTACTAAGTGCATCCCTGCAAAAACTGATATCGCCATAAACTATAAAACCAGTCTCTTTGATTGGCTAAAAACACTAAGGCCTGCTACTTACAATGATATATCAACCAACAAACAAAAAAACAGAGACGCTATTCATAATCTGCTTCTTCCATTTATTAGGAAATATCCAGCAGCCAATCTTGATGCCTTAATTGGATACACTCGCATCTGGCTAGATAAAAATAGAACCACTACAAATAAGTAAGTGGACAATCCAGCGTCCAGGAGCCATTCTGAACATGAAAGCCATAGGTCTGCAAAAATTTCAACCCAATTATATTGGTCTTCACATGTTTGTTGCTATGTACTGACGCCTTGTATGTCCCTCCATCTGGCCCTTGCAATTCTATATACTCCAACTTATTCTCCCCCACCAGAATCCGCTTGTAATTCCTCAACTTCTCAGCAATCTCTGGGGTCAGTATGAAATCATCAATAGCACCAGAATCCATCTCAAAGGACATGTGGTGATACATGTTTTCCTGTAAATGCCAGGAAATCGTCCACATAAAGACATTTCTGGCGCCATCCTGGGAAATTGTGTAGTTGGAGGACACCATCCTTTACAAGAGATCCACTGTTTTTAAACCTTGTAATCCCTGTATTTTTCATACTAACAAGTAATAAATCAATTTTTTTTGGTGATTCTCTCGAAAAACCCATACAAGTATATATAAGAAACAAGTTTTACTAGTAGAAACTAGAAAATGTGTAGAATAGTTTATACTGACATAATCCTAAAGTACCATGATTTTAAACACCAGGAAAACCAGAGTAAAACTATTTCATACACTAAAACCATTGACAAATACAGAGATACTGTGCAAAAGGGAATCACTGGCTTTGACAGACTAAACCTATGTAGAAAGGCTCTAGAAGCACTAGACAGACGAGGGTGGGAGCGGTCTTACCACCAGCGCCTCTTTCATGACAATTTTCTACGAGCCTGTGCTAGAATCTTTTGGAAGACATACAAGGCAGGCGAGTTTGACAGGTGTCATGAGCAAATCCTAGAAAATAACGGCTGGGACTCGCTTAGACAAGAAATCCTAGTTTCCACCCCTAGAAGGTTTGGAAAGACCATTAGTGTAAGCATGTTTGCAGCGGCTATGCTCTACAGTGCCCCTAGACTAGAAATGTCCATTTATTCCACATGCAAACGCATCTCACAGAAGCTTTTATTAAATGTTCAAAAATTCCTCACTTTAATTGAGCTGGAGATGGGGACTCCACCCATGAAGGTCATCAGGAAGAATATGGAAGAAATTGTACTACAAGGCGACGACGGCATCCAAGATGTGCGCATCGTGAACTCGTATCCTTCCAAGGTAAAATATAAAAAATATATCAAGCATCCAGGTAAGTATGAAAAAAATCAAATATTTCCTTGTTTATAGTACTCTTTTTACATAACTCAGCTAGATGATTACAAGTACGAAAACGCTGCACTAGATATGCCTCTAGTGCCTCCTGCAACGCCAGTATCCCTTGCTTACTCCAAATACTCTTCTTTGTATACTTGCCAGCAATTTCATGCACTAACCTAGAGAGACTAGTATAGGGAATAACATGAGTCTTTTTAATTACCCTCTTTTTGCCCTTTGTATTGTTGTCTGGTACATTTTTACTTTCTAGTGTCTGCATTGAAACTTATTTTTATACACTCGTCACTTTTAATACTAACTAATATCTATTTTTTGTAATTTAAAACCTCAAGTCATGGTTACTTTATTATAATCCAATTCTTCCATGGCTTCTCTAAGACTATGCACCAGGGTCACACACTTGGTCATGGGAATAGGCCAGTAGGATGTGATTGTCACTCCAGTGCCAATCTTGTTTACATTAAAGAAAGCCCCGTCAGACTCTGGATGCTCTGCATTCTTCTGATTGGCTAGGTCACATACCTTAGATTTGGCATAGTACATTAGATCTTGTAAATGAGGAGATGCAGGAGATTCCATGCTATTAATACACACATATTCCTTGGCTGGTTTCTCCAATTGATTAATAGTAGAAAGAACAGGTAATGTTGCCCAGGAATTAAGAATGTCCACAAATTTGTTTTCTGGGGCTACAGGAGGGAAAATCTCTTCTAGAATGGCATTCCCCTTGTTAAAGAGATCTCTGGAAATCATATCCTCATCCACATTAATCCCTTGTAAATCAGTCTTTCCTATATCCCCTGGAAAACACCCAGCACACAACATATTATCTTGCAAACGTACCAACGAACAAGGCATATGTCCATAGACCTTGTCATCAAAAGAACAGCCTACATACATGCACAACTTATAAAATGCTGGATCTTCAGCATTTAAAGCCATTTGGGATCGAGTGGCACAGGCGTTATCAGTAGGTCCCTTCCAACCAAAATGAGTTTCTAATCCACCAATGGCACTGTTGCCAATCTGTGTTAATGCTGTAATAGTTTTAGATGCAGCACATAAAAACTTGCAGGTATCAAGAGTATGTGTCTCCTTGCTATCCATGGATCTATAAGTAAAATCCACAATCTGATGGGGAGATACCATAAGAGTGCTATTAGTTCCCTCCAAAATCCTGCTACAAACCATATTCTTCTCTGGATGCAAGTACTTCAATACTGCATAACAGTGTCCGCCTCCTTCAATTGCATCCATATTCAATGTTTTACCTTCATCCTTGACATTCTCCGCAGACGCCTCGCCTGCCATGCCAACAACAGTTGAAATCATAATCTCCTTCTTTAAAAGTTTATCTTGAACCCCAGTAAAAAAATCACTAATAACTTGCAAACAATGAGAACTCAATCCTGAAAATGCCTTGTACTGCTTCAACTGCTTACTTAAACCATACACGGAAAAATCACCTCTCTTGATAGTATTACTGTTAATACAGATGGCATAAGCAGTGCTCTCACAATCATCTTTACCTAGTGACCTTGACAATTCTTCATACTCCTTACTGAAAAACATCGCCTTAATGTCTGCCATACTCGTATCCTTGTTTACTTTGGGAGCATCCCGTGGGTTTAATGTGGTCTCACATTCACATGCTAATGCTGGAGAAGTAAAAATAATATTCATGTCCTCTGTAGTAGCCAACCCCAACTCCAGGTGTGGATTCATTGGAAAGTCCACCATATCCATACTAAGTGTAGCATCCCTCTGATATGGAACACACATGGCATCCAATGTAAATCCACTCACAGTATTAGCCACTAAATTAATATATTCTATACTAGCACATCCCTTGTTCATAAATTGCTTGCATTGATCCAGATTGTGCCCACTCTGAATAAGACTAGATACAAAGAAATAACATGGAACTGCTACAGGAATATCTCTATCCAATTCATTAATATGAGCCCCAATCAACCCATAGTGACTATGAAGTGCTGGAATACTATCAGAGGGCATCCCCAAAAAGGGGGCAATTGTCAATCCTACTGCAAATCCCTTGGCAGGGTTGGGAGGTCGTAAATTACTACACTCCAATCTCCTTGTTAACTCCACCGAGCCAGACTGTAAGCCCTCATTATACACTGGAATGTGTCTCAGATTAGATGGTTTCAACAAGTGCACTGGAAAATCAGGAGTTTCTGACCTTATTCGCAAGACTGTACTTAGACTCTCGTTAAACTCATCCTTGGTAGTTTCAATAAAACCTTTATTGGTCAAGTGTATTAGATTGACTCCCAATGTCTGTAAGGGGTACAATTTCCTATTACCACTCTCCTTATCAGTAGTATCAAGATATATACCTAATTTAAGCACTTCATTACTATGCTCATCAATTGGAATTGCCAATTCAAAAGATTCATCCTCATTACACGCAACAAGAGGAATATTCTTGTCCCTCCCGCTAAACCACGCTCCAATCTTTATGCTAGTATCATGTTTGTCAAGTAGTGACTCTTTATGTGGATTAGCTGGATCCGACATAAACAGCATCCCAGGCAAAATCTCTATGTTATTCAGTTTGATACTACAACTACCCGAAAGTTTCAGGTGAGATGGTAAAACACTAGTTTCTACTAGCTTAGACACAGATGGCCATGACACAGAGGGATTTCTAGCATGATGCTCTTTTCTCCTGTTAATATTGGTCTGTGTCATCAATTTCTTTAATTGTGTGGACATGCTTATACTAAAATTCAGTCATACACACTTTATATATCAAAAAAGTTTTATTAAATAAAAAAAATCAAGGTGACTGCCATTCAAAGGCTGAGCCCGCGGCTCTAGCACCCTCATCAGCACCAGGAGAAAAGGGGAACCCCCAATCTTCCAATGGACTGTGGGCAGCCTCTGCATCCAGAGAAAAATCTTGAGCAGTCTCAGGTTGCAAAACAGCCTGAACAATAGGATCTTCAGTTACCCAAGGAACAGCTGGAGTAGGAACAGCGTCAGAAGCAGGAGCGGAATCGGGATAAAAAGCAGGAGAAGCATCAGGAGCTGGATTGGAATCGGGATAAAAAGCAGGAGAAGCATCAGGAGCTGGATTGGAATCGGGATAAAAAGCAGGAGAAGCATCAGAAGCAGGAGCGGAAGTGATAGCCAGAGTTGCTGGTTTAGCAAGCAACCCACTTACAAAACTCGTAAGCTCCTGAATCTGTTCATCCTTGAACCCATCCAAACGCAATTTGCTCTCCAACATTTGGGTCTTGTCTTGCACAGTCTTGGTATTGAGAATTTCACAAAATTCACGAACAACCGAGTTAGCTACATTAGCACCCTCTCTCTCTGCAGATTTATCAAGAACTTTTCCTGATCTCTCGCTTACACGATCTTCATGCTTGTTGGTGTAATTTACAAAAGCATCATCCAAGAGTCCCAACATTACCACAGGATCAAATGAGTCAAAGTTCATTGATTCTCTCAAACCCATCCATGCTGCAGCCTGCTTTTCCTCTGTAGACACCTTACCCTTCTTTTCTCTGATAAGTTCCGCTACTTTAGTTGCAGTGCCTCTAAAAACAGCCAAATGCTCGTTAGTACTCGTCTGAATCCTTGGTCTTTTATTTTTAAGTCGGTAAATGTTACGCTGCTTAGCTTTGGTAGGCTCAACCTCATCTAAAACTATAGGCCTCTCTCTTAACTTCTGAGCAAGTTTCCGTCTGGCAATATCTTCCTCTACCAGTGTACTCATTGGGCGCCCACTCTTGACTTTTTTGAGAACCGAGCACAGTCAGCTTGCTTTTATAGGCAAATATATTTCCCGAAATAGAAATTTATAAAATTATTTCCGGAAATAGAAAAATTATAAATTTAAAATTATTTCACCCAAAATAGAAAAATTAAAAACCCATTTTTTTTAATAAAATACTCTTGATACTAACAGTATTAAAGTATATTACACACACTTTAAAAACTGGAAAGATGAAGCAATATATACATATAATCGGTCCACTATTTCTCTGGGCCATTGCATTATTCCTTTTTATAGCCACAATTACTGATGATATCCCCAAACGGGTAGACTCTATTAAAACATACCAATTACAAAAGAAACCACGCTCATTCCCAGATGCTTGGTACAATATCAAAGATGCATTCTCATCCTATTGGCAAGATGATACTTGCTATAAACCCACCAATTTTACTTCAGACACTACCTGCTACAACCAGCGAAACACTCTTGCCACTACCATTCTTTCTGAGATGGAGTGCACCAAATACCCATCCCAGATGTGCAACTGTGTATCCAATGTAGTCAAGGGAATCAAGGACCCTACCACCAGCACTGGCAAGAACCTCGAGGGCAAAAAGGACTCCACTCTCTATGCTCTTGAGTCATGCAGGTGGCTCATGCACAATGCACACACTGCTGTGTCTACTGGTAAAATCTGGGCTCAAAAGACTGCCATTGTGCTTCTTATCACTACCCTAGTCACTGGCAACGCATTTGACTGGGTAATTATGAACTACCTGCTCAAGGACCAACAGGCGGAAATGAGCAAGGCTGCCATTAAAATGTTTGTCATTTTCCTGTGGAGTGTGGTTGGCCTTGTCATCTCTGTGGTCTCTGATAATAACTCGTACATGCTCTTTTCACTGGTCCTCATCCCACCCATTATTATTCTGGCATTGTATGAATCATACATCACCTCTGCTTTCTTCATTCAACACAAGCCTTTTATCCACCCCTACTATTTTACCTGCATTTTGGGAGCTCTTACCCTCCTTTCCCATGCTGAGGCTGGCATTCTTGATTTTGATGTCATTATGTTTGAGATCATCAAGTGCAATATCGCTGGATATATCTATCTCCAGGTTATCTGGAAGTACATGCTGGAGTCAGCGACTAAATCCCCCCATTTGCAACAGTATGACTCCAAGTTTGTGGAAGATGCTACTCTGCGTGCAGTTATTGCAGTAGCCATACTGTACATGGTGGGACTCATGGCCCCATATGCCAAGTATTCTACTGACTCACTCATCTGGTATACTCCTATTACCTGGATTTTTCTGACTTTTACCAGCATCACCTGGATCTGTGCCTATCATTTTAATGATAATCCTAGTGAGCCACCATCTAGTGTGCCCTATAAAAATAATAATAAGGAACCAGAATATGAGATCAAGGCAGCCAACAAGTACGTCTCTGCCATACAGATGCTCTTTGTCTTTATCTTGGTATTGTACTATCTTCGCGAGCATTCCACTGTGTACCGCGTTCTCATTGACAAATTCCCACCAAACTCCATCCAATATAATACTTCTAGTCTCTGGCAGCGGGCACCAGCTCTCCAATAGTTTAAAAATATAATAAAAATTATCCCAATCTTTTATTTGAATTATTGTATATAAACCATACATACACATTTTATCCAACTTTCTCATGAACTACTTAGTTTTTGTTAACAAACCAGCAGACACTGTCAAAGCTCCAAGTATCAAAATTGATCACTCTCTACATGAGAAATGTAAGACCATAAAGAGTAATTTAGGTGAGAAAAGTAAGGCTGAAAAGAGTGAAGTGCATGAAAAAACTCTAAAAACACGCCACAAAAATAAGCATCCCCATGTAGATGCCATGACACACAGCAATTCCCATGCAGATGCCATGACACACAGCAATTCTCATGTAGATATGATGGCACACAACAAACTTAAAGATAGCCACCAGTCCCTACAGGCTACATGTGACACATTACAACAACAAATCTCTACATTAGAGAAAAAACTAGAAGATTCACACCAATTAAGAATGGAACTTGAAAAGACAAATAGTAAATTATATGTGACTGCCAAAAAACATGCAACTCTAGAACAAGAAAACAAGGAGTTACGCTCTATTCAAAAAAAACATAATAGTCTACACGCAGAACATACAGAACTATCAAAAAAGGCACAGGAAATGGAGAAATCATTGGTATGTACTGATATTTTTACACAAAAAAATAATGAATTATATAATTCTGTCCAAAAATTAAAGTCTCAATTAGATGCCAAAACAAAAGAGTTGAATGAACTTGAATCAGAATTAGCAGACCATCTAAAAATCAAACATGAAAATCTAGCATTACACGCCTCTATTCAAGAACACAAGGATATACATGCTAAATCTCTAGAAACACACAAGAAAGAGGCATCCAAAAAGCTAAAACAGGTACGAGCAGAACATAACCAACATATTGAACAAATTACTAGTGAGCATAACCAACATATAGAGCAAATCCAAAGTAAACATGAAAATTCCAAAGAATCCCTCAATAAAAGATTGAAACAGCAAGCAGAGCATAACCAGCACATTGAGCAACTCACCAATGATCATCAAAACACAATAAATTCCCTTCAAAAACAGTTACAAGACAAGCATTTTGAATTGGCTGTGGTAATGGAGGAAAACTCACAGCTTCAAACCCAACTTCAATCCCAAATGTCTGCATCTGATAGAACAAAATTACAA